>Ga0315331_10000023_pt1 | contig 68170 bp, 58 predicted proteins | sample M160m34915metaG_FD_203456 | JGI IMG/M metagenome (GOLD analysis project Ga0315331, IMG submission 203456) | Ammonia-oxidizing marine archaeal communities from Monterey Bay, California, United States - M1 60m 34915 | ecosystem: Environmental > Aquatic > Marine > Intertidal zone | place: USA...
CCAGTAAGCTCAACCTCTGCGTCGAGGTTGTGATAAGCGTTGAGGTCCTGACCAAGCTCTGGAGACCACTTGGCCTTCAGTTTCTTAGTCTGTGCAGTAACAGCTACGCTGTCAACCTTGATGTCAATCTCTGCAATAGCTTGCTTGTTTGAAGCAGACCCAGAGTTTCCAGTTCCTGGCGTAGGCTCTTCAAGTGCCCATACATCAGCGCCTGCAATGGCGCCGAGGCCAGTACCTGTACCGAGTTGGTCTCTCGATGGAGCACGGACAACAATCGTGTCCCCTGCGCCGCCGGCGAGGAAAGCTGCTGCTTCCGTTAACGAGCATTCGGCCGGTGCCTGTCGAGCGCCGCCATCTGGGAGCGCTGTGTTATCGATGACAGCCTGAATTTGTGCTGCAACTCTTGTCGCATCAAGAGAGTCAAGTCCCGCAAGAGACGAGTTTGAAGTACCTCCGAGTTCAACAGTGTTAGCACCAACATCAACCGTCAAGCCAAAATTGGTACTGTTCACTCGCTCAAAGACGTAGCGTGCCATATGAGTTACAACTTTAAGACCACTTGCGTTGTTTACAGTTGTATATTTAGACAAGCGTCTACATGGCTTAAGTACAATCGCTAGCAAATCGCCAGCGGCAGCGGGGGTAAGACCATGTACGGCGCCCGGGCCGACGTTGCAAGTAAGATAAGCAATTGAGCCGTCCTTTAGCTCGATAGCTCTAGATACGTTCGCGGTTGAAGAGGCGGTGTCGTGATTCACCAGTTCAAGTGTAGCCGACTGCGGTTGACCTGGATCAATCTGTGCGGTGCGGTCGCCAGCAATTGGAATGTTTTGGAAAATCAGTCTTTCCTGACCAGAAAGGTCCGGATCCCAATCTTCGAGTGCGTCGACAGCGACCGTCGATGCTCTTGCAGTATCAAGTGCAGAACAATCCGCTGCGGTACCACTCTCGACCTCAGCGCCAGCGCGAGACTGGCCCATGTTGTAGAATCCGCCGTCAACGGAGATTCCGTCGAGGATTTCACGACCAACCTTGCGGCCGCCGTAGAGTGACTCTCCAGAAGCTTCATGAGTGAAGTCCAAGAAGAAAATCAATCCACTTGGAAGACTCATTGGCTGAACGCTAACGAGATCATTTGCAATCAATCCACCGAATACACGGCGAACGATTGGAAAAGCAACTGCTGCGAAGCCTTCGACATCGCCAGCTGCCATAGAGGATGCTTCGCGAAGAAGCTCCTTGGCTTGGTTTTCGAGAAGAACTGCCATTCCTTGCTTAGCTTGGCCTTGAGAAAGGCCCTCTAGCAAGCCGGTAGCTTCCCATTTGTTTAGTAGAGCTGCGCCTTCAGCTTGCATATCGCGATGCTGGACGCCCTCTGTTAGTTTTTGTAAAACAGACATTATAAAATCACCTCCTTTTCTATAAATTTAATTTAGATTTATTGTGTCTTTATCCCTGCCAATTTCTGCATTCTATTATACAAAGGATTGGCTTCCTTGTTTGGTTGCTCATTACGAGCCGCGACAAGTAGCGATGACCTTCTCGATACCACTTCATTTAATGTTGCACTCTTCCTCACGTCTGAAGTAGTTGTAACAGTTTCATTCATTGTATCAAAGACTATCTTTGCTTCTTGTACTGTTTCGGCTTTGGAAATGGCTTCGACAATTTTTCTTTTTTGTCGCTCATTCAAGGAGGCATTCTCTAAGGCCTGGTTTATATACAGCAACTTTGCGTTAGAAACATTCATGGTTTCCAGCTTTTCTTGCAAAGTATCAAAAGCTGTGTCAAATTTCTTGTTCTGATTCTGAAGCTTTGTTGCCGCAGAAATTAAAGTCTTGTTTTCTTTTTGAAGAGCGGCAACGTTCTTTCGAAGTTCCTCGTTCTCTTCTTTTACTTCACTGTCTTGCTCTCTGGCAAGCAGCATCGATTCGTATTCTCTCATCATAGGTTCAGGTGTTCCTGCCCAACCTGATTTTTGTGGTTCGAAATCAACTCTAACTCTTTCCATGAGTTCGTCGAGGTCAATCTCTTCTTCATTAATTCCCATCTCGGCGAGAACTTCCTGCATCATATCAGAAGAAATGTCAACTCCGATGTTTGAGTCGACGTCAGGAGTGGTATCCATGTCAGGAGTGGTGTCTACGTCAACATCTGCAGCGATATCTTCGTCATCAAAGATATCGATACCAATCTCGTCGTCGCCAATCTCGTCTCCGCTAGCAAATGGACCTTCATCGTTCTCATCCTCATATTCTGCTTCGAGTGAATCGAGTTTAATGTTGATTATCTGGTCATCATCCGACTTAAAAGAGTCGGGCAGTCCGCCCATAAGGGAATCAGGATCTAAAGCAATCTCTTCTGCTCCTGGCTCTTCCTCTGTTACAGGCTCTTCCATAGACATATCGTCCATTCCCATGTCCATGTCACCCATGGCGTCGGCGGGCATGCCCATCTCGTCCTCTGGTGCCTCTTCCAAGAGATTATTGACGGCAGTTTTAACTTCTTCTGAATATTTTTCAATTACAAGTTGTTCTGCGTTTTTCAACGCGGCTTCTTTGAGCGCTTTTGCGTCGACAATGGCTCTCTCAAGTAGGTTTGACATTCTTTTGACTCCTAAAAAATTCTGTTTTTATGCATTGGCAAATAATTTTGCCTCTAAGTAAATAGTTGTGGGCTGTTTAAAGGGAAGGAAAAAATTTTGAGGTGATTTAGAAGGTGGAACAAGCTGCGTAAAACTGAACTTTGTCGTTAGCACCGTTTGAGCTAATTTTAAATCTAACCTTGTCAAACCCCAGGATTGGTATAATAGCAAATGCACCATCAGCTGCTAGAGATACAGCGGCGCCGTGAATATCCTTTGTTAAGGCAAACTCACTAAAAGCATTGACAGTTCCATTTGCGTTGAACGTGGCCGCGGCGTGGGTAATTCCAAAAACCTCAAGTGAAGGGTCGCCTCCATCTGTATTGTCAAGACCTTTTACAAAAACATGCAAAAATCTTTGGTTTTCTGTAATGCAATCAACTGCGTCACCGCCATGTACTATTTCTTTCGCAGTACCTAGAGCGTCAGTCCCTGCTCTGTGTTTGGATAATATGTTCTTTGGGCTGCGGGTTCTACCCCAACTGGTGTGCTTAAATTGTGACATCTTTTATATAACTCCTATTTAAAATTTTCAAACTTGTCTTTATAGTCTTGTGTAGACTTCTGAGAGAGTTTTTTCTTTCTCTCCCTCTTCTCTTTCATCTTAAGAGACTTCTTCTTGAAGTATCTTCTTTCTTTCAGCTCGTCAAATAGCCCAGATTTCTTGCACTTTCGACCAAACTTCTTAATCATTCTCGGTAACTGCGACTGGTCATGAATTATAACCTCTACGTGTACTGGTGTTCTCTTGCCCATTGTAAATCCTTTACTTTAATTGTTTCCATTTTTGTCCTGCTAATCCAAACAAGCCGGAGATATCTACTCCGGCGTCGCTGGGGTCTTTCCCCGCTAAGGGAGATTGACTATTCGTCGTGCCTGTATTCGGTAATGGTGTGGTGCCTTCAAAAACTCCCGACATTCTATCGCCGCCGACTGCATTTAACATCTTCTTTTTCGTCTCCAAGAGTTGCTTTCGCTTTTGTTCTTGTTGTTCTTGCTTTAGTTCCTGTGTCATTTGCGTGGACACCTGAGGCCTCTGTGTCTCTAAAATCTGACCTTGGGCCTTGGTTATGCCAAATGCAACCTCTGCCACTAGATTAGAAAGAACACCCTCTTCAAATAAGATTTCTTTTACGCATTCTTTGATAATGTTCTTTAACTCTGACTTTTTCATTTTTCCCCAAACTTATACAGAAAATTGCTCAATGATCTATTAATCTTGTCTACTGGAGTGAATATGTTTGAGTGCTCTTTCGCCTCTGTCATCATGAACGCTCCCGGTGTGGATGGGTCTGACACCATATCAAAGCATATTAGTTGAAAATCATCCTCAACCATAGTTACTCCGTTTTTTTCAGTAATCGAGCCCACGCCTCTAGAGGATATTCCCAGCGTTACGCCAGCATTAACAAGTTCTTGCAAGACTCGACCAGACGGAGTGTTCAGCACTTCAATTTTTCCCATGCATTTTTTGTCTTCCATCCATATCTTAGTGACCAGGTGAGAAGCATTAGACAGGTTTACAACACTAGTGTCTGGATGGTCCAATTCGCCTAATGCTCTTCGGTTCTCTACCATATTCATATAGCTTTGGACCTCTCTCTCTAAGATTGCGTGGGGATATACACGACCGTTGCCGTTTTGAGTCTCTGACATTTGCATGACTCCTGACAATATCGTGACCGTACCTTCCGCGACGCGTCGTTTCTCGTCCTCGGTTAGAAGGTCTTGACATACGCCACCCTCACATAATTCAAAATATTCTCTTAATAACTTCATTCTTTTCCTCTCTATTTCACGCGGGGGCCACCCGCGTCAGTTACTTTCCGTTACAACAACGTCTAACAGGCTGTAATTTCCATTTGTTAATCACTATCTGCATCTAATTCACCCCTCTCTATATTTACTAACTTGTAAATCCGTATCCCGTCATCCCCAAATACCATGGTGCCGATGTATGCGACTGCAGAAGCGACACACCCAAGAAAGACTCCGGTGATGAAAGAATCGTCAAAAGTAAATAGTTGTGTGTAGTCCTTTACGAACCATAAAAGTAGGCCGACCCAAAAGCCGGTGCACATTGGGCACTTAAGCAATTGCCCTAACTTTCCGGACTTTGGGCGGATTGGGTCGAAGATTTTTCCGTACACGAGGATTTGTGTAAGGCCATACGAAATAAGTGAGAACCAAATAAATGTCACTAGTCTTCACCTTCACCCTCTCTAACTAACGAATAGTTATATTGAAAGCCATAGGGTCCGATTTGCTTATGCATCGAACCTTTTCTGTCTGACTGCGGCACATCTCCAAGTTCAGTCGAGTCTTCATCTGATGGTCTAAGCATTGCGTCGAGTCTCTCGTCGTCGTATTGGTCAGACGTCTTAAAATAAGGTTTTTCTCCTAAAATATATTCATGTAAAACATAAAGAAATGCTTGACTCTGGTCTACACCTGGTATTTTTGACTCCATTATATCTGCTTCTAGTGCACCGAAAACGTTACCTCCCCTGATTGTAGAGTAATCAACGATGCCTTTCTTCGCCATAAACTGAAACATTCTGCTCTGCGATGCATATACTTTGTCCGACATTGTTTCCTTTGGGAAAGCTACACATTTGTTTTTTTCCGGGAGAAAGACTATGTCGATATCTTCATGATCCAATATCATAATATTGCCCTCTAGGGTCCTGCGAGCCTTGAGCTTAACCCTAGGATCTAGTTTTATTTTGGCTTTAACTTCCATTCGCTTCTATCTCTTCTAATAGTTGTTGTGTGTTTAGGACCACTTCGAGTGTTTCCACGTCAATCTCTTTATTCTTCGTATTATCTAGAATATTATATACTTTTTCTATCTTTTCTTTAAGCATTTCGTTGCTTTGGATATTGTTTTTTTCTTTTGAACCCTGCAACTCAGTTTTCAGCCTTCCGATTTCTTCGTTCAAAAAGGTTTTAAACTCAACCCCGTTGTCGGAGAAGGATGAAATATAGTGCCCAAGAAGGTTTTTTTGCCCCTCATTAAGAACATCTGAATATTCAGCGTTAAATTTGCTTACGAATGTCTTGTAAGTCAAGGAGTCGATAGGTTGCTGCACTTCCTTGACAATCTCCGCAGATGATGACATTTGGTCTACTATGTTTTCTTCTAGAATTACTCTGTCTTTTACAGGTAAAGCATCTTGAAAAATAGAATATACTGATGCGATTGTTTTGTAGTTTGGAACAAAGTTGTTGTAAACTTTGTTTGTTAGAGTTCTGTTTATTTTATTAATCAAAGCACTCTGCTCTTGAAACAATCGCTTTTTGTCCAAAGAGTCGTGTTTCTCTTTGACCTGGTACATAATTTTTTCTGCTGTGGTTTTCTCCAGGTCGCGCGTTTCATAAATCGACTTGTACAATTCAAGTTCTTCTTTTAACGCGGACTCACCATTAAAGTGGTCCCTTATGATTGATACGATTTTGTTCTGCTTATTCTTATTATTTTTAACAACAGATTCTGTCAGCTCTCGCACCAATGCCTCATAAACAAATGCAGTGTTTCTTTTCTTATTATGCTTTAGTCTCATCTTTTTTTTCCCTCGCTTTTAGGCTTTTGAAGAGGTCTGCCAATTCCTTCTGTTCTTTGAGAATTTTCGACTCCTCTACTTTATAATTAGTCTTGCCCGACTCGTAAATACTCGTACCTTTTGCCAGGCCGGTCAACTCGCTATATCCTGGGTATAATTTTCTAGCTGTACCTGTTTCGGGTGTGGCCGCACGATTCATGTTTTTCCTTCTGGGGCCTGATGACTTTCTTCTGTCGCCTCCTGGGGCTAAGTGCCTTGGGTTATACCACCCATGGGACTTATCTGTGGTCGTACTGCCTTTGTCGTCTTCTCTTTTCCCGGGAGGGGCAGCCAATAGGCCGCCGTCTTCGCCGGCAGCATCGGTTGCAGGGGCAGCGTCACCACCAAGGTCGGGTGCATCGCCGGCTGGGGCTCCGAGTTCTGGCTCGGCACCTACGGTTCCGACTCCTCCAGGCTCACCTAAGTCGGGGGCTCCAGCATCAAGTGCGTCAGGGCCAGCGTCTAAACCTGCAGTCATGGCTGCTTGTTCTGCTTCTCCAACTGTCTCTAGAGCAGCCTCAAACTTCTTGTCGTAGAACATCTCTCTACGGTTTCGGATGAAGTCGTCGTTTGACATGCCGAATAACGTAGAAGCTAGCCATTGTTTGGAAAAGAACCCTTCAGTGGCGGCGCCGACAATATCAAATTTGGTCTTCCAGTATTCGAGCTCTTGCATCTCTGCTATCTTGGATGGGTTATTCAAGTGGCACCTGAACCCTACAAGATCTTCGTCTCTATATCCTATAGTGTAAAGGTGAATTATGCCAATCTTCTCTATTTCTGAGATGATTGACCTCTGAAGCCTTTGTATCGTTCTTGCGAACCTGACGTCTTTCTGTGCCAAGGTTGTTTTGTCTTCTGAGGAGTTCTCTCCATCGGAGGAAATATAAGCTGATGGAACTTTGAGTGCGGAAAATAGTTTATCTCTAAGATACTTTACGTCTTCTATATCACCGGTGTATTTCCCTCCAGCTACAGACTCAATCTTTGTTGAGTTATTTCCTCTAACTGGAATAAAATAATCTTCCTCTATAGATAAAGGGTTATAGCGAAGGTCAACTCTGCCGGAATCAGCATCGACTACCTGGTTCCTCTTCATTTGTGTCATTACTTTTTGCATATATTGTTCAACGTCTTGGGGCGGAATGTTACCGACGTCGATATAGAAGGCTCTTCTTTCTGGTGAGCGCACGATACGATAAGCCATCATTGCGTCTTCGATTAGAGTGAGCTGTCTCCAGATTCGGCGAGAAGGTTCTAAAACAGATGTTCCATATGGATTGTATTTGTCTTGCCCTAAAACCCGAAAGTGACCAACTTGCCAATTTTCAAAAGTCAGGCCTGCCGAGTTCCACTGATATTGTATGTAGTTTGGGTTTGTCGTGTCTTCTCCCTCTAGTCTCTCTACCTCTCTCGTGGGCAGTCCGATGACGGAAGTTATTCCTAGCTTGTCGTCGACGTCGAGGTACAAAAAGAAGTCACCATACTTGCACATTGTTCGACACCATGAAAACAGGTTGTGTTCAATGTTCAGGACATTTGCGTATAGCGACTCCAAGATAGCTTTGATTTCTTCGTTGTCACATTCGACACTCAACATGGGTGTTAGCGCTGAATATGTAGTCATCTCATCCGCATAAATGTCTAGAGCTGATGCAATCTCTGGCGTGTACTCCATCTGGTCGAAGTCTACATACCTCTCTGCCCTTTGCTGAGAAGCCATATATTGCGCTTGCAGATTGTCGTAAGGGTTATACGCGGTCTTCTTAAAGTCGCGGCCTGAGGCGGAGCTGAACTTGTTTGCGTATTTGTCTAAATCTATTCTTCTCAGTCGGTGACTGTTCTGGGTCCTATATTGCGTTAGTGGTCCAGACAGAAGTTTTGTCAATCTTCTGAATAATATACTTTGCGGGTTTCTTGTATTGTTTTTCGTTTTGTTTGCCATGCTATTTATCCTTTAAACAACCACGGAAAGTCTTGATGTGCTTGTGTTTGTTTGTTAAATTGTTCTTTCATTTTCATATTTTTTGTACCAATCATACCATTTATCCTCGTATCGAGTTCGTTGGTGTTTTTCGTTATCGAACCAATAAACGCTTTTGCATATTCAGCGTCTCTTTGGTTTGCAGACAGGGCAGTGTCTCTCACCCAGCATCCCACAGCAAAAGACATAATTAAGTCATCATTATATGATCTCATCGCTTCGGCTCTTCCATTGTTCCAGACAAAAGTCTTCATTTCAGCTAAAAGCCTGGAAGAATATATCTTAATTAGATTGTTTCTAATGAATTCTTCCATCTTTGCTACGATTAAGGGGCGTGTTTTGGATGTGGTTGTAAACCCAGCAACGGCGTTTGACATTTGGTCTGCTTGATATTCTTCCACAAACTCATGAGTTGACTTAATTGAGTGATATAAGTTAGGATACCTCATCTCTTTTAATTTGTCAAGCACTGCGTAACCTACTGAGTTGTTTTCTACTACCAGGAGGCCGTTGCCATACTCTTGACCTATATCGAAAAGTACTCTTGAAAATATATCAGGTGTAACTTTTCCTTGATACTCTGCCACTAGTTCCATGTTCTCTATATTGAACACATGGCAAACTGAATAGTCCTTACCATCACCTCTTGCAACGTCTGCAGATATTAGGTAAGAGCTTTCCGGATGGCGTTCTTCCCAAATCCACAAGTTCCTGTCGAATCCCGTTCTATGTTTTGGTTCTTTGACCATATTCAGATATACCTCTATGTCTTCCGATCCAAACACCGTCTCTCCGGACATGTTAAAGTTACACTCAAGCTCTTGGGCTATTTCTCTTCTCGACATGTTCCTAGTTTCTTTTTCGAACCACTCTTGGTTTCTGTCAGGGTGAACTTGCCACGGTAACATTGTCGGAAAGAAATCGTTTGTCTTATTGTCTGCTTCTGAGTATATCTTGTGAAACCAATTGCCCACTCCATTTGGGGTCGATAATGCGATGCAGCGACCACCAGTAGATAATGTAGGGTATAGACCCATCCACAAGTCATCTAAGCCTTCTACGTGCGCTGCTTCGTCTATTACGAGCAGAGACAAGGCTTCCGAGCGGCCGGCATCTCCGGATGTTGATGAGGCTTTAATCTGTGAACCATTAGAAAGAACAAAGGAAGTTCTATTATCTATGTCTACTGTCGAAATTCTCAACCATTCTGGCAATGCTTTGATAATCGCCTTCACCTTCTTCACTAGGTTAGCGGCCGTATTGAATTTGGTTGCAATAACGAGTACGTTTTTTTCTCGATGGAACATCATCAGCCACGCAACATACGCAGCAGTTATGGTTGAGATTCCTAGCTGGCGCGCTTTGAGTATAACGTTGAACCTGTGGTCTTCGAAGTCCTCCAGGAGCTTTGATTGGAAATCATAAAGATGAAAAGGGATTAATCCCTTTTGAGGGTGTGTAATCTTTGCGTATGTGTGGATAAAATATTCAGGCTTCTTGCCACAGCGGACAATCTCCTTCATTATTTCTTGTTTGGTAAGTTTTATCGCCACTAAAACCTCTTACTTAAGCCCGCCGAGTTTGACCATCTTCTCAAATTCTGGGTCTGTTGGGCGTTCTTGTTCCATAGGCCCCTCAGCATCTGTGCCACCAATCAAATAACATTTGTGCACCTTTACGCTGCAGCGGATTCGAGAAATGTATTCTACAAGGACATCCACTTCACTTGGTTCAGATAGAGTAAGTGCGCTTTTCTTAACCTTCTTGTACTCTTTTTGTATGAAAGACTTTACCTTTTCTACCATTGATTCCATTTCTCCCTCAAATCCGTTTGCGTGAACTTCCTTAAGAGGAACCTCCACGTGATACTTGATATGAAGTCTGTCGGCCGCGATGCTGGCGCCGAAACCGTCCATGACTCTTTGGTCGACAAGTGGGTTCCCCTCTTCTCTGCGAAGTCCAATCTTTACTGGTTCTCCGTTTTCGTCGAGAGCGCCATCATAAGTGTTAGATAGTACCTGAGAGATACAGTCAATAATTTCTAAAGTTGTTGCCATTGTTTAAAATCCTCTGCAATAAATAGTTTGCTAATAGTAAATAGTTAGTTGTTTGGTCTCCAGCCCGATTTCCAGCGTTCTTCTCGGCCTTGGATGTACTGAATATAACAATTAAAACAACACTCAAACTTTACCATATAAACGTCGTCTTTTGATGAAAAGGAGTACGAGTTGCAAACAGGGCATACCCTGTCTACTTCACAATCTGTCTTCTTGCTTTTGACAATAAACCCTTGTCGCTCTTCTGTTTCTTTTTTGCGGACAGGCCTTTGGTGAAAAGATTTGAGTTCTTCCAAATACTTAACTTCCTTTTCTTTGTCCCAAGATCCTTTAGGGTTCTGAATCGCTTCTTCACCGTATTTCTCCTTTATTGCCTTTTCTATTTTTGCTATTTCGTTTAAATCTTTTTTCTTCATTTGGTTGCCTGCGCCACTAATACAGTTGTCACTACGCCCAGAAGCATTCCGGTGCCCATGAAGACATACCAGTAGTTGTTGGGCGCAGCTAAAGCAGTGGTTTCCAATCTAGTATTCTCTTCTCTAAGAGATTCTATTGTTTTTTCATGAATTGTTTTTTCATAATTAAACTCTGCAAAAAGCTTTCCAAATTCTAAGTCAAATTCTGCTTTTTGAATTGCTAGCGATTTTTCCTTCTGTGCGGTGCACCACTGGTCTCTGGTCTCTTTGTCAGCTATAATATATGCCGAGGCTACAATATCAAAACAATATCCAGAAAAAGGAGAAGGTTGACCTTTTTCAATCTGAGTGTAGTTTCCAGGCATGGCCATGGAATTCGACGCAAAACTAATTAATGCGAGTGAAACCAAACAAGTCTTCAATTTTCTTATTAATCTCATGAGGGTTGTCCTTTGAACTTTTGATTATCTGTTTAATCTTTTTCTTTTTAATAGCAGAAAGCTCCTCTTCTTTGAGTTTGAATTCTTTCTCTATTATATCAATAGTTTCTTTGTATTTTAAGTGAAGTTCTTCTCTTTTTTTTATTTCCACAGTGTGTGCAGACTTCAAAGCTTCAATTTGTTTTTCGTAAGATTCCTTCTTTGCTTCCAAAACTTCTGTCACGGCCCTTACGTTGCCGCGGGAAACAATCCATACAGCAATCGTCCAAGTTACGATGAAGGGGATGTGCCAGTGCGTCTTTAGCCAAATCCAAGATGTCTTGACTGTTTTCTTAAATAATATCCACTGCATCATTTTAACCTCTTGGGCCGTGCTTCCATTGGACTGCCATGTCTACTAGGGCTTGTGTTCCGATATAGGCCAAAGTTATAGCCGTCCAGTTGTCACTGGTGACTGTACCATAAGCACATAAACCTGTAGCTGTAATCCATGCTAGAAACTTTCTTGATATAAATCTCTCTGTATACTTGTCGGCAAATGCCTTAATCTGTGTCATCATTTCATCCTCCTAAATGTTAACGTACGCGAAGCCATCTCTCTTCTCGATATTAATCTGCATATCTACACAATCTTTTAAACTGTCTAGATGTGAGATGAGAAGAACGGTCTTGAAGTATCCCTTGACCATATCTAAGATACGGACGAAGCCTTCCATATTTTCTTCATCGAGAGCAGTTCCTGGCTCATCAAGTATAAATAGGTCGGACTTAGGTAAACTTGACACAGTTAAGAATGCAAGTCTGATTGCCATTGACGCAATAGTCTTCTCTGCTCCTGAGCCCATTTCTAGTGGCCTAGGGTCGTGGCTGGCATGTTTGATAAAGATATCAAGCTTATCTTCGTTGTTGGAAATGAATACCTCAAACTCTACAATATTGGTTAATATTTTTGCAATCTCTTGATTGATGTATGGTAACCTCTCTTTGATTATTTCGTAAGAGACACCATTCGGGTGACAACATGTCATGAACAAATGGTATGCCGCAAAGTCTTCCTTGAGAGTTTCATATTCTTGAAAATTTTCTTGAGTGTGTTCCAGTTTTTGCTCTAGCGATCCGTGCTTCTTATGCAATTGCATTACTCTTACTTCGCAGTTTGACATCTCCTCCTCTTTTATTAGGACGTTCTTTTTAAGTTCCTCTCTCGTTGATAACAGTTGTTTCAGGTTCTCGATTGATTCTTTGTTCTCCTCATACTCCAAATTTTTACCTCTAAGCTCTTGAAGTTCCACTTGTTCTTTAAACAAGCAGCTGTCCGCTCTCTCAATCGTCAGTTTACTAGATGATATAGTTGTCGCTATTTCATTCCTCTTGTCAACCAGTTGATTATATTTGTCTATGTGACTGCTAGTTTTTGCCGGCTCCAGATTGTATATTTCAGCGCCCAGCTCGTTGATTTCTTTAGACATTGTCTTCATGGAATCTTCTGCTATCTGCACTAGCGATACGGCTTGATGTGCATCCTTGATGAATTTACAAGTCGGGAACTCTGAGCCGCATGGAACCTGAGATAGCAAATCTTCCTTTAATCGGTTTGCTGTCTTTGTTTCACCTTCTTTTTTTATTTCCTCAAGTAACAAGTTTAATCTATCTGAGTGCTCATCTATCAGTTTCTTTTTCTTCTCATAAGACTCGATATGAAATGTTGACAGGAAGTCTTCAATCTTCTCGAACTTTCCTTCGTTCTCCAGTAATCTTTTTTGAGCCTCAGTCTTTCTTTCAGTTGTCTGCAGAATCACTCTTTCCTTATTTTCGATTTCGCGTGACGTTAGTACTGGGTCTATAATCTCCGCCGGTACGGACTCAATTCTTGATTGAACCTCGTAGAGTTCCTGCTTTATTTCTTGAGACTCTTCTTTCAATGAGACACAAGTTGCTTTGTTTCCTTCTATCGCCAACTCACTCTTGGTGATCTCTGACTTTATGGTCTTTATTTGCGTTTCAAAATCCACATTTTCATGACGACGTAATGCCGCTTTAGTTTCAGCTGACGCTTCCTTGGCCATCTTGAACTTCTTGTCGAAGATTTCTAGGTCCAAGAATTTGGCCAGGAATTCCTTTCTTTTGGTCGAACCTTCGTTTATAAAAGATAATGAGTCCAACTGAGAAGCCATAGACGTCGCCAGGAAGTCAGGAAGAGTTCCGAAGTACCTTCTAACGTTCTTGTCCGTGTCTTGCCGTGAGGTGCCGTTTAAACCGGTGTGGTTGCCAACCATGTCCTTGGCGTAGAATTCAAGGTCAGTAGTGGCCTCTTGGGTCTCTACTCCCTTGAGCCTTTTAGTGTACTTGTCTGATTTTCTCTCTATGATGTAATCAGTATCATCAACTTTTATTGTCGCTGTTGCGATGCAGTTATCCCTGTTCTGATTGATAATGTTCAAGTTCTTGCGAATGGACTTCGAAGTGGAGTTATACATGGAATAGAGAAGGGTATCTACGATAGAAGACTTACCTGAATAATTCTTTCCGAAGATGCCAACAATACCTTCTAATTTTGTAAAGTCTATCGAATTGCCCTCTCCGTAATTAAAAAGGTTATCCCACTCTAAACTTTGCAGAGACCAGTTGACGTTCCTCATGACATCCTCGTTCTCTTCTATTTGTTTGTTGTACTCTTTGTTTAGGTTGTAGACCTTTTCCAAAACTTCATCGGTGGCGTCGAACTCCTTTAAGTACTCAGCCATGAGAGCCTCCTGAGTCTTGAGGTCGCGAAGATCCTGTTTTTGCAACCCCTCCGGTGCGGCCACTTGAATCTGTTTACCAGCTGCCCTGTTAAGATAGGTTACTGACTCGGGTTTGTATCGATACTTAACTATATCGACAGCCTTGCGAACCTTGTCCAGAGACACGTTGTCGACTGATACGATTCTCAGGCGTGCACCTTCAGGGGGCTTTTGTCTAGGTAAGTTTCCATTCTTGGTTAAGGCAAGAGTAATGAAAGGCTTTGGATTGTTAAAGGTAATGAGCCTGTTGGAAAAGTTATCTCTATCTTCAATATCCCATAGGAGATAGCCTTTATCCAGTGACTCACCAAAGTTTTGTTGAACGGTAGAACCAGCATACCAAATGCGACCTTCCTTATCTAGTTGTTGTGTTTTGTGAATATCCCCAAGAAAAGCAAAGTCAAACTCTTCAAAAATTTCGATACTGTGGTCGCCGCCTAGTGTCCAATTCTGGTCTGTCTTAGATTTATCAATAGCGCCGTGATATAACGCTATGTTAACTAGGTCATAGTTTGTTGGTTGTACCCAGTTTTCTTCATCAAATACAGATAAAACATTTAGACAAAACTTATCATTGATTTTTGTCTCTCCAGCGTTCTTTAGCAGGATAAGATTTGGGTCATTGATGGCTTTTGCGATTGGCGAAAGAGCGTCTTGCCTAGAGCCGTTACGAAGGTTGCCGTCGTGATTGCCCAAGATAACATAGGTCGGTGCAATTGCCGCGAGGTTCTGAAAGAAATCCCTACACATGTCTACAAACTCTGGTGAGATTTGTGTCTTGGTGTGGGCGATGTCTCCGCAGTGGATAATGTAATCCACCTTCTCTTCTTTTAGTGATTTATAAAGCTGTTGAAATACGTCTTTGTATTCAAAATGATATTTTAAGTTTCGGATGTGTGTATCCGCGATATGAGCAAATCTCATTTATTCTCCATGAATAATTGTTATGCTCTAAGTATAGCAGGGTTTGGTAGGCGTGTCAACTAAATTCTTTTGAGGCCAAGCTCTTCTAGTTGAATTGGTGTAAGTTTCTCAAGAATAATAGCGAATGCTTTCTTTTCTGATTCGGTAATCATGTTGAGGTCACCTGTTTCTGCTAAGTGGTTCATCTCTTCTGCGATGATTTCTTTTAGTCTTCTTTTTGTAAGTTCCATTGTTATTCTCCTTTGCCTTTTGGTCGAGATTCTTCTAGTGCAAGCAAAATTAAGTCCATTGTATCGTAAATAATTCCAAATCTATCAAGGTTTTTTTTCTGCTCGGTGTTTCCGGTGGCTGATTTCATCTTCAAGCCATCTAAGCGGGCTCTTGCCTTTTGAAGATATACGTCTGATTCACTCTGTTCCAACATGACTGACTGCATTTCTTCTTTTATAATATTAGTGAGTTCTGATTTTTTCATTATTGTGCTCCTAGAAATCTAATTTATAATGTAAATAGTCTAAATCGGATACAATATCCGCATTTTGTTTTCGCTCTTCTACAATTTCTACTGGCATTTCTCCGATGTCTGCGTATGGCGTAATCTTGATCGACATGGCATTTATTCCGTATTCTCTTAACCTCTTCGCTATTCCGAACTCTTTGTCTTTCACGTCATCGTCGAGAGCCAGGTAGACATTTGGCTTTCTTTCGCAGATTTTCTGGAATAGAATTGAATTTTCCCGAAGTGTTGAACCAAGTAAAGGAATTGCGTTTCGACACTTCATTGCGTCAAACACGCCCTCTACCAAGATTATGTCACTATCCCAGTCAATGTTCAATCCATTAAAGATAATGTCCTTACTTACTTTTGGGTTCTTGTACTTCATCCAGTCATCCGTATAAGATCTAGCAATAAAGAAGTTTAAGTTTCCATGAACGTCGAAAGAGGGAACGATTACCCTATCTTGGTATTCTCCAAAATCACAAAAGCCTATTTTCCAAGCCAGGATGTCGGTGTCTGTAAACCCTCTAGAGTAAAGGTAGTTAAGTGCTTTTCGTTTTACTCTTGTCTTTTTACCTGTAAGTGTTTGGAAGTTCTCTGGTAAATCGATTACCTGAGGTGGTAGTTCTTCTTGCTCTGCAAAAATAGTGTCGTACTTATCTAGGTCGACTTCACCCTCAAGCAAACGCCAATCTGCATAGTAGGATGGGGCAAACCTGCGAATGAGTGGGGAAATTTTAGTCCCTGAGTAATCACAAATCCAACACTTAAAAACTCCTTTATCGATATTTACTGAGAGTTTTAGCTTGTGGTGGTTGCACTTAGGGCAATGGAATTGATGCTCTTCTTCGTTAGTCCAACAATTGCCAAGGGCCCTTTTAAGTAGTTTTAGTTTCTCCGACAACCTTATCTCCCGCCAGTGCTATTATAATACTGTCACACAGATCGTACATCCCTGGCTTGGGATTTCCATGCTTTGTATATTGTATCTTAATTTGTGGGTAGTTGTCAAGAACAAATTGAAGAACCTTTTCTTTGGAGTTCTCACCCCTTTTGATTTCTACACCTGCTTTTTTCCTGGCCGAGGTGGCGCCTATCATCTGTGGTTGGATTTTAAAATTCTCGAAACACAACCAAGACACTATACCATTAAACCTGGATAATGTCGATAAAGTTTTTGCTGAGGAGAATCCTGAACGGAAAGATTGTAGCGATTGTTCTATAAAGATCTCTTCTATCTCGTGCCGCGATTGGATGTCTAAAAGATTTTGCTTGATGAGTTTTGCTTTTTCGTAAAGAGTCGGGAAGTACCTTTTGTTTCTTGTGTCCCAGTAGAAACTATCAATTATTTTACCATCACACAAGACAGTGGCGCCTGTTATGGACGTCGATATATCAAGACCTAGAATTGTTTTCATGTATTTTCTCCAGAAGTTCGCTTAGTATCTGTTCTTTTCTTGCAGGGTCATCGCAAAAAAACCAGTGCCAGACCATAGTTGATTCTATACGACTTAGTTCTGCTTTTATACTACTAATTTCTTGTTGCGCCTTTTTTAGGCGCGCGCTTGAAATTTCTGGAACCTCCATCTCCATTTCCATTGCAATATCTGCCAAGGCCATTAAATCATTTTCTTCTAGCGCGGCTCTTGCTCGAGAATATAATTCCAGTTTGTTATCTTTATCGGGGCCTGGTGGGAGTTCTTCTAGTTTGTCGGGGTGTATGCTTGTCGCGATTTGCCGGAATAGTTTCTTAACTTCGGGGTCCACATTACTTTGGTAGGACTTTGTATCTTCTCCAGGAGGATGTGGGGATGTGTTGTTAACTTCTTGTTTTTTGTTATTGTTCTCTTCGGTATCTGGAGTGATTGCAGTCTCGATGTCCGTGCCCCGTTCTTTCTCTTTTTTTGTTTCTGTCGAGTACTCTTTTCTGTATTTCTCATCTACAATGGCGCCGGCGGAATGTAAAATTTCTTTTGAAACTTTAAGCTCTGATTTGAGTGATGATAATTTTACCACCAAAAGTTTCATTTTTCTTTTTTTAAAGTGAGCCTTCATTCAAAAGTCAATACCCATCTTAATCATGTACTCCCTCTTTTCTGTTTTTTTGATTGGAGTCGCTAGCGTTGCGATAGCAATGAGATTTTTGTCTTTATCGTATATACCTACCTTAGATATGTACGTAACGTTTTCAAAATCTTCTTCATGATCCGAATAGGGTGACTTGTTTGTTTTCTTTGTGTTTCTTATTCTTTCTGTATATGAGGACGAAGTGAAGTCGTACGATTTTTCTTCTGTCTTTTCTAAAAAGGTTGGATTAGAAGAGAGGTTCATCTCCCCCTCTCTAGAAAATGCATACATCGTCAATGTTGGGATTTTGTTTATTCCTTTGAAGTCTACAGTGTATGCTGACCCTGTCACGCTTCCGTGACTCAACGTTGTGCCGCCTTGGGTTATTCCTGTTCCGAAATTAGTCCATGACGGCGATGATAGAGCGGAAGTGGACTTATAGTAATCAGTGTAACTAGGGTCTAGAGCCGTCGATGAGGTGAGCAAGATTAACCCCTGATTATAGACTACGTTACCTATAGTGTGTCCAGTTGTTGTCCCTGACACTTGTATCAGTCTCCCATCTTTATTTATGTCTTGCGCCTCGGCTAAGAGCGTCCCTGTAACTGAATATCTTAATTTTATACTTCCCTTTTCTATCCCGGAGCCGCAGAATATTCCCGGTACACACACCATGTTTATTTCTGAGGTTCCCAATGTTCCATAGGTCAAGCCGTTACTAAAACTTCCTTGCGTTCTTATAACATTTGCTAGCGCTCTGACATACTTCTTATTATTGTGAGCTGGCGCCGCAGAGGAGCTAAATTCGGGCCCCGCGGGAACATAGATTCTGCTAAGAGAGGATGTCACTGGATACTGTTGAGTTAATGTGTCCCCATATGCAAATTGAGCTTCGTCATCAAAGTTGCTGGTGCTTACGCTTTTGTATGAATACCGGGTGCTGTCTTTTTTTATGAAGGAATGTATCAACGACCCGGATGGCCTGTTGATGTTTAATTCGTGAAGACTTACTTCTCCGGACTTGATGTGTTTAATGTTATTTGAGAAGTTACCGGTATGCATGCGCTGCTTTTGCAAATATACGGTGCCGCTGTGGATTATGAAGTTGAAGTCCGGCTTGGCAACAATAGTGTTGTATATTAAGTCTTTTGGCTCAAACCTTTTGAACTTCATTTTTAATAATCCAAACGGACCCTCAGCGTCAACTCGTTTGTTGGATCTTTCCTTAGGGGCTCAGAGAGTTTTGCGACAGCCAACAATTCGTTGTCGTGAGAATACAAACCTACAGTGGTAACGTAAGAGCGCGGCAAGTTAAAATGCTCGTTTGTACCAGGATTTGTTTTAACTCTTATTTTACTTCCGCTCAAATATGTCGGGTTTGAACTATAATTAAATTCTGTATTGTTTGCTCTGCAAAAATATATCGTAGAGTTAAGCTCCGTCGTGTTGCTGAACTGTATGTTTTTTACTCTTCTTCTGAATGAGTCAGCCATGATGTCGATGGTGGAACCTGTCAGAACGTCTTCGACGTTTCCGACGCCCGGGCGCATTTCGACAGTCGATGGAAATACAGAGGATGACAAGATTGCGACGCCGGCTTGATAATAAATTAGGCCTACGTTAGTTGCTCCGGAGACCAACAATCCATATTCGCCTGCTGGTGAGTTTATTTTATAGGAACTGACAGACCCAGAGTCTGTTATCATAACTTGTTCGCCACCTGAGGCGGTTGCGAATGGAGTCATCCATGAACCGGTTCCAAGTTCCAAGGAAAAACTTCCTTTCTTTATTTCGTCTTTAACAAGCAGCCTAGAGAAATTCAAGAATATGGCGTTGTCATGCTTAACTGATGATGCTTCTGAAAGGTCTCCGTCTTGGTCAAACCTGCGCACTATACTAGAAGTGTTAAACCCGGACAAAACCTGGGCCATCTGCGTGTATATGTTTACCTTCTTCGATAACTGAGATGTTGCTGCTGTTGCGACAGTAGAGGCAGAAAGTGATGAGTTACCTATGGCTGCGCCTGACGCTGTGCTGAATCCAGCAGTAATATCAAAAATATGATTTGCTGACGAACTTATATAAGGATAATCATATACTGACTGAAACATTCCGTGAGAGAAAGTTTTTATATTCACTTCTCTCCCTGAGCTGTCCACGTTATATGTTCCTGAAATGAGACTTCCCGTGATTGGTATACTCTCATGTAATAAGGTTCTAGATGTTGTCTTGTCTGTCTGCGTTAATGTTTTAAACGAAATTGCCATTTTTTTCTCCTACGTAAACTTTTAATTCATTTAAGGCTTCTCAATTAAGAAAAGGTGCCCTTTATTATTCTTATCGGGATGTCTATCGAGAAACCGGTTGTTGCGCCGGCAATCGAGATTGTTGTATCTATATACTTATAATTTAATGTCTGACCTCTATATGCTAGCCCGGTGGCTGATGCGCCAATCTCGTTGAACAAGCTATCACCTCTAGAAACCAAGTTGGAAGCTCTAGGCACCAGTCTAAGTACTGACCCTAGAGGCCCGTCGAAAACTTCATAGTCGTCATAAGTTGCCAACTCCGTTTGATCTCGAGCTTGGCTGATATCGTGTCTCCTGCGGACGCCGATTCTGTCTCTTGGTCCAAATATTGTAGAGTTGTCCTGTGAATCAACAATATAATAAGTGGCTATTCCGTCGTCATCAATGAATTGGTGATTCAGCTGCATTGAGCGCCCTACGTTCCCCTGAAAAGCGAAAGGGAGGCCATCTAGTGTTAACAGTCGATGGTCGACTTTAACAATAAACGCTCTTTCTAACAATTCCCCAGGGAGGGTGTCCGCGATTGTCATACTCGAATCTCCAGAGTCGATGCCCTGGTCTATACATATGTGAGTCGTTACAGGGGAGAGTCCTCCGCGAGCGCCATTAAGGACGCCGGCGTCAGGGTCCTGCAAATTGCCGGCTGCTGGCTGTCCCGCTTCAAATGTCTTTGTATCTGTCATGAGGTAAAAACCCGGAAATGTCGAATATGGTTTATGTGCAGGGTCTGTGCCATTGACCTTAAGAGATGGCATATACAGCAAACTGTCGTCTACGAGTGTCATCAATCTAGATTTCATAAGGGACTGGTCACTTGTAAATGCTTCCAGGAGCGGTGTTTGCATTATTTCCAAATCATAAAATGCCGACCCTCTCGAATCACTTGGGGCCCAGAGTCCATAATTTATCTCTTCGTCTCCCAGAGCGAACTTTGCTATGTTAAAATTACCTGCTGCTAGGCGCTTCCTACCCAGGTCTGTTAATACGGCATCAAGTATGATATCGCCGGAATTGTCTAAAAATGACATTATAGTGCTCCTTTTTGTTTAAAATCATTAATAAATAGTATTTTATTAAAGAATAATTCTTTTTATTTGCGTTAGTTTCGCCGCCTGTCGGTGTCCCCACTGACAACCAAAGTATCTTTCTAATAACTTCCACCACTATTGTTACCTCGCGATTGTTGCGCTCTGGTGGGGTCAACTCTTAGATTTGCTTCGACCTCACTGTTGGCCCGGGTGGCATTAGCAGCCTGCCTATCTCTAGTGTCTGCAGTGTAACACCCTTGAGATAATTGTGCATTTTGTTGACTTTCGATTATTTCGTATTCTGGAATTACTTCTTCATATCTCATAACCAACTGTCTCCAGGTCGTCATAACTTGTATCTTTTTGCCAGTAACGGTCGAAACCACTTCTATCAAGAATTTCTTATCCCAAATCCTATTATCATCATCGACGCCTAAAGTCAAGCCGGCGACTCCCTTCGTGGTCTCCAGGAGTTCTCGCGTGTCTCCTAGGTTTTCTGAATACGCATCAGAACTCTGAAAGTTAATTGCTCTTTGATTTGCTGATGGTGCAACAGATACCACTTGGTTGAAAGATAAAAAGTTTTCTTGAGTTTCCTCTGCAAAATTGTACTCTTCTATTTCATGACGGACTCCATCTCCGAAACTGTTAAGTCGATACCTGTATACCTTTGATGGGTTTGAGATTCCTGCAAAGTCGCGCGCGCGGAAGGTTATGTAATAATCTTTATTGGGCATCACCGATTTTTTGAACGATGGACTTGCGATGGTCGTCTCGTCTTTTCTACCTAAAGAAAAATCCTGATAGCTCAGAGGCGGTGTATCCAAGACGAGAAGTTGATAGTGCGTCGGATCAGAATCTGACTTATATCTTATTTCTGTATTTTGGTGTATTCCAACGTTTTGAGATAATTTCATCTTTTCAATTATTTCCAAATCTTCCTCAAGAATTGCAATAGGCCTTTGCAGTTCTTGGCCTAGACGAGGAACAAACCAGAACCACACCATATCAGTGGTCAGTGTCTCGACTGGCAAAAACCATACGTCCGGGGGCATCGGTGGAGCGTCAACAATTAACAACTCTTGCTGGAAATAAGGCGCTTCAATAAATGAAACGTTGTCTGTTTGGTGCACATCAAATTGAAAAGTAAACCCCCCACCTTGATCATGCGAGAACTTCGGATACCCGTTGGCATCAAGGTCTCTCTTGTATTGATAGTCGGAGCCTAATACCATATTAACAGTATATAAACTGTACTCATATCTCTTCCCAAAAAGAACTTGAGTATCAACATAATCAATTCTATTTGTGTCCGGGTCGTTCGAGAAGTAGAAGTTCTGTACTACTTCTCCAGTTTGGGCATTTCTCTTCTCCAATCGATAAGCAACAACCTCAGAATAAGATAACTCACTATTCATTATTTTTTTGAAAGTCCTCTTCTTGTCGGCTATGTACCCTGTGAACCACCTATTAAACATCATGTTAAGTACTTGTTGTGGTGAGGAATAATAAGGGACGAAAAAGCCGTCGACGTCGGCGGAGGCCTGTTCGCTTAGAAAATTATCTTGTGCTTGGTAGGACATCGGAAAGGTAGCTGGGTCCAGAACCAATTTTAAATCGTCATATAGTTCACTACCGTTTGGGTCCGTATATCTTTCTAGTTTTTGCAAAAAATCTTCATAAGTATTTGGGCGATAATTCAAAGAAACCCCATCGTTGTTGGAGACTCCGACAAATCCTTGTATTGTCTCATCCATTATCTGTGTATATATCGATTCATCTGATGGTGACTCGACATCTAGCATCCCCAAGAATAAAGGGTCTATGTTCAGCTCTTTCATCTTACTCGCGATTGGGCTTGTGTGATTTGTATCAAAAGATATTCTAGTGTAAAAATCGTAGTTTCTCTTGAACACTCTACGAAAGGATGAAAACTCTGAGTCGTTCCTTTCCGCAACAGTTGTTGCGGTCTCTGTAATGCTGTTAATCATTCCAATCTTGTTTGCTGGATACTTGTGTGTTGTGACCCCGGTACCTGGAACAATGCAGTATTCTGGTCTTTCTTCGTATTCCATTGAAAACTTCTCGTACAGACTCTTTTTAGAAACTTCCGACACTGAGTTGTTACTTTCTGTATCGTATAAACCCTCCTGAGCTTCTTGGGATATGTAATCTGATATAAAAACCTGCATTTTCGTCAAGTCTGGTAATCTCATGTTTAAACCATCGGCCTCGCGATAGAAAAAAGACGCCGGGGCCGAAAAAGCAGTATCCGTGAATATTATCGGCGAAGATGCTTCTGGTATTGCTAGCTTGATAAATCCTTGAATTTGTTCATCGTTACGTTGACCGAATCTTTCAGCTATAGCGTCAATAGTAAACATGCATCGAACTCGATTTTTCGAGAGGGTCACATCCCCGTGGCGCTCGACAATTGGTTGCGTAGGGTCTACGATTATTTTAAAGTCCAGGCCCGATTGCGGGTCGGGCACCAGAGAATCACTGAAAACATAATTGTTTCTTTTTTTCTCCCCGAATACCTTTCCTGCGACATATCGAAAGGAATCGTATGCGCGTCCACCTCGGCCAGCTGGGTTGTTTAATGTCAGGTTGGGATACCCCTCCTGCCCCGGGGACCGGAATTTGCCCTGCTCCCAACTAAACACCATTTCGAGATCTGCATAGAATAAATTTCTTGGAACCATGGTAACGCTTCGAGAGAGGGGCACACCAGTTTCCGGGAAATCTCTTTCCACAATCGGGAAAAGTGGTGGATCGAACTTAAGCTCTGGAAGTTCCGGGGGGACTGGTGCACCTGAGGGCCCGTCGGTGTTTGGCAATTCCAAATCATGGCATGGATTTTCTGTGTTATCTGACACTTTTTAGACCTCCAAAAACATCACGTTGTTTACTGGTGTGGCTCCAGGTTCTCTATCGTTTGGTGCACAAGCGACACATATAAGTCTTTTCTGGCCCCGGAGCGTATTCGGCGCGGGAGGAGCCTCAATCTTAAAGTCATTCAATTTGACCGTTTCTTGTCCCGGTAAAACTACTTGCAACATGGCCGATTGAGTTTCATACGGGTTCAATTCCACTGTAGAGCCGCGGCTTTGGGGCGCGCCAAACCCCTCAAACGCATCAGAGTAACTAGTGTTGTGTGAGTTTATTGAGTAAAGTGTGTCTTTCATCATCATTGATACGTGCACTGTTTCGTAAAACGAATCGAGGAGGCTTCTCATCTTGACCAAATCTTCATATCTTCTTTCTACTTCTTCTAGAAAGTGGTCCTTGTCTTTCGCCATATAAACAGAATCACAGATTTGCTTTTTTATATTCTCGCTCAAGTCAGCATCAGTTAACTCTAATATCCTCTCAAGAAACTCGTAGTCTCCAGTGTTGGCAACAATGCCGCCCTTGGTGAGGCCCACTGATATGCCTCCATGGTATCTTTGGATAGCAGGAGGGTAATACGAAGGAGGCTTGTCGACCTCGCCCACAGAGCCCTCTGCTTGGCTTTTAAACAAATACTTTAGCTTTAGGTTTACGTTCGACTTCGCTATAGTTGGTAGAAAGTCATAACTGGTGCGGGTCGACACCTCTTTTACTGTTGCTTTCGATGAACTAGACGAGCTTTTCGACTTTTTGTCTTTTTCCTTACGCGTGGTGGATGATTTGTTTTTACCTATTGTTGGCGTCTCTGAATCGTCCGATGAGGTGTTGCTCGGCTGTATGGTTATAAATCTGTCCGGCTTCAGAAAGAGACCTTGTGAAACTCTCGTCTTCACCATTTTTGAGAAAGCAGTTATGTTAACCGAATCCACTATTTTTGTCTTGGGGCCATAATCTGCCATCAAAGTCTCTCCAGAGAAAGCCTCGACGAAGACACCAAGGGGACTGCTTACTTCTATTGATTTCTTAAGTCCACCAGTGAAGGATTGTACTTCTGATTTTTCTGTGTTCTTAGCTTTAATATTTCCGATGTCAACACCGGTTGCTAGAACATGTTTTATAGAGTTTGTCAACTCTGTCATGACATTCGAAAACTCTGCCAAATCCTCTAATCGACCCGAGTTTAAATTTAGCCTTTGCTTCAGTGTTCCCATATCAGTGTTCACAACCAAGACTGGATAACCCGTGAGGAATCTTTTTATTTTTCCATAGTGCGCGATGGCTTGGTCGATCGCAGCTTGGTTGCGAGGGTCTACCTTAAATGCGCCGAGGAACTCCTTGCTACTGTAGTCGTAGTTTCCTGTCACTTCTCTCGTTTCTGGATACACCTTCACCGGAATCTGGGCTTCAAAAAGAAATCTATTATACTCTTCTAACACTTTTTTTGATTTTGCGTGCAGAGAGCTTACCATATCGTAGATTCCATCATTCAACATAAGGTCTATAACGTACGTGTATTTGCCGTAACTAAAATTATGAAAAAGGTCTCGGTCGCGAACGATAAACTGTCTTGAATATTTTGGCCCGGGAGAAGCAGTTGATGCACCTGATTGGTCCGGCCGCGTTGCGGCCGTCATTAGTTCTACTTCCTCAATGGTACCTTTCTTGGATTTCCCGTAAAAAAGTCTGTGTTTTATCTTTTTATAGTAATTTGTTGACTCCTCTATGTTCTCTTCATCTGAAGACGATACAATGTATACATCTTGGCTGTTCTTTTCAAATTTGGTATACTTTTTACTTTGTCTTTCATTTATCTCGTAGGGCCGATTGACTACTCTTCTTCTAGATATTTTCATGTTTTTTATGTTGCTCTTGTATATGCACTCTGATACGATATCTTCGTTTCCTAGTCTATAATGAAAGTCAACTATATACCCGAGGCGAGCGCGATGGCGAACTAAATCTAGAAAATTGATGCCAGCAACACAGCCGTGATGACTTTGTTCAAGTTTACTGCCGTCGCCAGTATCTGGGTCAACTACTAAGTTTATGAACGTGGCGTCATTCGCTCCGTAATCTACTATGTTAGGTCTTTTCAAACAGTGTTGCTTTGTGTGCGCCATCATGGTTTGCATTAGGTTTTCGGTGGTCTTTATCAAGTTATTATGACGGATTTTCTGTCTTAAGTCAGACGAAGGCAAAAGGGAAATATCGCTAACTTGAGTCATCGATTGGTCGTTCTCGTAGGTGTCACTAGTCGAGGTCAAGGCTAGTGCGAGGTCTGACGATGTTTTATAATTTCTAGTTCTTCTTACTTCTAGTTTTGGGCCCATTACTCCATTGGGGTGGCCAGACATCCATCCTATGTATCCACCAGGGCCCGGGTTCTCTTCCCCGTGGTAGTGCGCTGGGCCAAAATAAGGCTGCAAAAAAGACCCGCCTGGCACAGATGAATTGGATGCTCGGGAGGCTGGGTCTCGAATATAGAATGTTTCCACGAATTCCGGAACGGCTAGCATGGAGGTTTCGGGTACCCTTTCAAGCAATAGATCATATGTAATGTCCGCGGAACCTATTGAACTATCTGTTTCGGCACTTGGGGTAATCTCTGTGTGTGCAAAGCAAACTAGATGTAATTTGTCGGTTTGAAGGTTCTCATATTCTCTACCCACCTCGTAACTTACCTCTACTGATGCCCTTATTTCGTTTTGGTAATCATTTGATAAATCTGTCTGTGTGTATTCTAGTGTTCTGCTATTATCGAACACATCTCCTAAGCTCATGCGGGCGCGGCCGTGTTGAGTTGTCTCCCCTCTCATGATTGATTTGACTGCAGCCTCTCTAGAGCTGGGATTCTTCAGGTTTGGCAAAAGATTAGCGCTTGAGTCATCTAAAATCGCAAAATAATAATACAAAGATTCTTGTATCGGCCCGAAGGAATCACGAGATTGTTGACTGTCCGGCAGATTCAGACAGAAGTCAACTTTAATCTTCTTATCCTGCGTCGATACATGTATCTTTTTTGTTGTTATTATAGGAAATATATCCTGTCCGTATGACATTAAGTTTCTCCTCTCTTATAATAATTACGTGACTGTGGATCTTTATGCTCAACTTCTTCAACATCTTCGTCTGTCTTTATCGCAAAATACTTACCAACTTTCTCTGGTGTGTCTAGTTTTATTAACAAATCTTCACCTGCTGACTCTATTACTTCATAAATATTTAGATGGAAGTTGTCTAGGCCAGTGAAGCAGTTAAGTTCTTGAATATCTAGTATCAAGTCGTCGTGTTCTACAATTAACTTTGAGTTGTCAGAGAATGTAACCTCTCTCGATGTTATGTCGGCGAAAGTCTCTCCATTGAGATTTCTTCTTGCCGCGGCGGGAAGGATACTAGATCTATCCTCCTTAACCACATACTCAGGTTCCATCTCTAAAATAGGATACTTTTTTTGTATGCCAGAGCCAGTTAACGATGAAAAAGAGACATTTTTTATACCTGCGCCTATGTTCAGTATGTTAAACCTAGGTGTTTGTTGTTTCGCGACGTCCTGATTTGACATAGGATACAGCAATATTCTCTCTTGTATGTGCGGAAACACTGAATCTTTGATATTCTCAAATCTTTCTCTTTCTCGCGCGGCTATCGCGGCTTCTTCATAAGAGTACCTTTCACGAACTGGCATTGTCAAGTGCAAAGTTTTTAATCTAGGTGTTTCTTTCAAAATCCTTTTCTCTGTATCGTTCTGGTGCTCTGAAAAACCTGCGCATGATGCGTCATACAATATATCATCGTCAAAAAACTGATAATATACAGGCTTGAAACTGCCGCGCGCTAGCAGATTTTTGCCAAATTGTGTTAGCTTCACTTCAATTACTTCTTGTTTTTGGTCAAAAAATGCCATAATATTATTCCTTTATATAAGATGCGTGTACTTTATCATTCGAGTCTAGATTGTAACTGAATACAATCGTGTTCCCTGACATGACATAATCGTCCGAAGAACCTGGAGCTTGGAGTACTCCGTTCACGTAGATTGTTTCCGAATTCGTCCTGATAGTAGCGCCTTCAGGTACACTTACAGGAAATCTATTAGGACTAGATGGTAGCGAATCTGTATCTGACTTTATTTCTTGTCTGGATACTATACTATCTAGTGCTGTTGAGAGTGCCGTGGCAGCGGTGGCGCCTGTATCTGCAATCGTAATCTCCTGTGTCGTGTCAACGGAAGTGCCCGGGCTTGACGCGGCAACCCCCCCTGGCTGGCCAGTGGCATGCGACAAAAAGTCAACCTTACTTTCTAGCTTTACCATCTCTATCATCGAAAAATAATCATATGGCCAGTTGTAAGAATAATCCGAGAATATCTTCTTATCCGTATCGCTTGTCTGTATGTGGGTCACCATCTTGTCCTCATATTTCCTGACCCCTGAGTATTCCACAACGTTCTCCTCTATCTCTGATATCGAATCGTTTACAACATTAGAGTAATGAGACTCCGCTCTGTACTTAATCTTAAACACTAACCACCTAACATCTTTTTCCAGGAAATCTTCAGGTGAATCAAATACTGAATGTTTGCCTTTCAAGAACGGTGCAGAGCCTGGTGCTAGAAGGTGTGTAACATATTCCACATCGGTAGTTACGTCGTCTCTTGTCGGCTTGGAGTGTTGAGTTACTGATATCCCTTTTCCGCTACGTGGGTATACATTTTGCCAAATATCAGAAAGGTCGTCTGCTGACAGTTCCGCCTTGAACTGGAATATGTACGCCACGTGAGGATCTACACTCTTGTTTCTAACAAAGTCAAACTGTGGTGGCAAGATATACTTGTCCATCATTCTCAACTGGTAGGACGCGCAGTCAGCAGTCTCCATGCCAACTGATTCGTGAAACTTTTCATATTGTTCTTTTATGTTTTCAATTTCGCGGGCGCCGGTGGCTCCGCGAAGTGCTTGGACATACTCTTCTCTTTCTCTTTTGTTTATTTGTTGGGCGAAATCATAAAGACCTTCTTTCATCGGGAAGAACTTCATATCGCAATCGTCTGTTAAATAATAAGGTATCGCGATGACGGCCTCACTTATAATCTTCGTCTCAGCTACTCGGCCTAATTTAACGGCTTTGAACGGCTGAGATTCCGCGGTACCATACGTCATACTCGGACTCTGGACAGTATCCAAAAATCCCACTTCGGCAGCGAGGTTGCCAAAGGAATTCTTCGGGTCCTCTCGTGCTCCAACGACGGTTAAGAAATAACCCTTGTGAGGCGCCTCGGTTCTCAAATTTCCGTCCTGGTGCCACATACCGGTCGAAGCTGTTAAGTACGGAGTGGAAGATTGATTCGTCATTTCATAATATGATGTCTGGAATCTATTTTTCCATGGTGAATTTGACACTTTCGACTCTTGGTTGTTAGACAGATTCAAGGCCGATGATTTTGTGTCGCCGAAATCCAACACCGGCGTCTCCCACTTTGGGCGAATCACCCACCGATGAAGACTTGAGCCGTCGTGCACGGGCACTCGCTGGGAGTCTCCGCCAGGTGGAAGTACAAAATTGTCAGTATATAAAAGCACGGTTTTGTCAAACTCAACGCTAGCGGACAACACCATCGCCTCTTTGTAATTACTGTTTGCGGTTGGGTTACTTGGAGATGGCATATTATAATAAGTTACGCTCATGTCATCAATTATCTCAGGTATCGTGTACTCCTTGGTTGTGGTCGGAGTAAATGTTATTTCCGCATATGGAGCAGTATTGGGGTCCAAATATGGAGCAACGTAAGGCAGATATCCGTGCGAATCAGCAGTTGTTGTCGTCGTTGTCGTTAAAAATTCTTCGTCGACAGCTTCAATGCCGCCGTCAAAAGGCACTGCTATAAGCCTAGTTCCACATTCTCCACCCGTACAGGTCGCGAGAATATATGGATAATCTGGGGTTCCGGCTGAGGAATTGACCAAGTCCAAAGATTCAGTACCGCTATTATATGATCCGCTTATTGCTCCGTTGTGGCCAGTCGCCCCCGTAATGGCTTGCAACAGTTCAGCTGCGACCGCGGTGCGCGTGAACATGTCTTTGACCTGCACATACACCCCCTTGGCGTCGACAGCCCAAGATGGAGAAGAGAGAGTAAAAGCGGCGCCGGTTTGTTTTGACGCGTTATCCGTAGTATCGAAATGATAGATGTGGCCGGCTTTTGACATTGATGAGTCCTCAAAGAAAATAAGCATATCGTCGAGGAGTTCATTGTTACCCAAGTAACTAAAATCATCAAATCGATCATCAGATAGGTTTATACTTCCCGATGCGGGTGTGCCGTTGGTCAAAACGTGGGACGTCATGGTTACGTCACCTTCATCTACTGGAGGGCCGAAGGCAGAGTGACGATCGTACATCATAGTATCGCGGTTGTGAACATAGACTCTCATTTTATACACAGTGCTCGCTTCAAGTCTCGGCTTGGCTGGTGCAGATATAATGCTTTGAAGCCTTTCCCCCTCTAAGAAGAACTTTACTGTCTCTGACGTGAAGTTGTTCGCGGCGGACCGGTATGCTCGGAGAGAGTCTCGCTGAGTTGAAAAATTTTGTGTAAAACTAGTTGCATTGTTTTCTGATGTGTTTGTGGACTCCAAACTTCCAAACTTGGGTGCATGGTCAACTACCCTTAGGAATTGTCGGTCTCCATACAATAAGGATGCACTTGGGTGAGGCTCGTTCTCGTATATCGTTTGACCGAAAAGCCTTTCGGGCTGGAGTAAATCGTCGAAGTCTATCCTTCTTTCTGCAGACCCGGTCAATCGTGGGATTCCTGTGTCTACAGTGTCATTAATTAGAGAGCCCGTATAGCATGTAGTTTCTCCAAAGGAAAAGTCGGTAAAGCTTGTAACAGGGGTTGAAACTGAATTTCCTGTACCTCCGAAGCCGGCGTAGGTAACCCTATTTATAAAACCAGTTCCGGTACCGCTTAAGAACTCCGTCGTTGGACCAAACCTTGTTTGTTGTAGTGTTAATATTTTAGTTTTTTCACTATAAGAACTTGTTATCTCTCCATTGTGACCGTTTTCACTACCGATCGCATGTTGCAATTGTGAGACGATATCAATTAAAGCTAAACGGTCGTCGACGTCAACCAAGATAGTGGGGCTAGCGCCGCCGGCAATGAGGGCGCCGGATGAACCTGTATTATCGTTTTGAAACGAGTATATTTTTCCAGCTGTCTTTCCAGAATTCGTATAAACGACTAAATTGCTATTATCAAAGGTCTCGTCATCAGTGATTGATGTTCCATAATAACTAAAATTCACGCTTCCCGTGTACTTTCCCGAATCTTTCATGTGCTTTTTGTATTGGTCCACACTTGACGAGAATATTGGATAATCTACTGCAAGTCCCGTTTTTATCGAATTAAATAAAACACCCGGTGCAAAGAGTGGTTTTGAAACTTGAGATTTGGCGTTCTCTATTTTTAGACGTATCGAGTCTTCGGACTGCTGCTGAGTGAGAGCTGAGTTTTGTATATAGTCCAACTCGTAAGAGCCAGTGGGCATATAACCTCTGTCAAAAACCTCTGTCAATTGCACGGCGCGCTCGGCAGGGTAAAATCCTCTGTATGGCAGTAGTCTTTTTACCGCGGAGCATCTCATAGTGATTCTTCCAGATGAGATATCAAAATCGTTATTGTCCAGGTTATCCCGGAAGGGTTGAAAATATTTCATGAAATCAGAATTGGAATACGTCTTGAAAAACTGCTTTCCGATTGAAATCTCTCCAGATGAGCTATGATACACAGCGCCTGTTAACTGTAAAAAGTCATCCCCTATGATTGGAGGGTCGTGTCGTGAGAAATTTCCAGATGCATATATGTCTTCAATATATTGACTGATTCTAAACTCTGGCAAGAGGGAATATTCCTGGCCCACTAGCCTTGCTTCCTCTGCAAAATCATCATATTTGTTATAGAAAGGGCCCAAGGGCGCGCTGGATGTTATGTCCCATTTCGACTCCCCGGATAAATAAACATCATTTCCGGACTCTTGTGGTATTCTTCTGTTATAAACAGGTGCGAACGGGGGTGCTCCGCGTAAAGTATTAATACCTAAGGGGAAAATACTGTAGTCGTTTTGTAAAATACCTTCACCCTTCGTGCCCTGCTCTCTAGTTGACATAAAAGAGAAGCCGTCTACGAAATAAGAAGAGGTTATGTTTGTTGGTTTGCTCGTGAACGAGCTTCTTGAGTCAAGTACCCACTTACTAGATGTGACAAAACGTGAAGATTCTACGGATGCAGCTGTCCCTGTTGTGTTGAGGTCTATATGCTCATACGAATCGTAATAACTGTTCATGAATTCACGTTCAGAAGATACAGTAGTGGGCTTTAAAAAATACTTTCTCTGAGCATCTGTGAATACAAAATTTCCATAATTCATGTTTCCTGTGAGAATCAGATTTCTTTCTGATGATTTTGACTTCCAACCAAAAAAGTCGAATAACTCTCTGGTTCTTGCGTGCTTTGTGAATGTATTTATTTCTCTCGGATACACTGTTTCAATATAATTGATTTCTAAGTATGTCGCGTTTGGGTTTCGATCGTTTTCCCTAATAAAATCGTTTATGATTTGAAGGTTTCCACACTCAAGAAACGGTTTCTCTTTAAATCTAATATCATCTGCCATTTCTTGATTTGCAAAACCAGTTACAATGTTTTGGGCCGGAGCCCTCATAGAAAGACTCGGCAACAATATCGTGTTCATTTTACCTTGCAGTTTTATTATGAATTCATGCGCAAATTCATCGTTAAACCACATAGCTGCGAGGCTTCTTTGTGACAAATGTCTAGGCAAAGGGCCGTCGGATAGGAACTCTATGCCGCCTTCCGTATTGTAAGTGTGCATACTTACCGTTATAGGGTTGAACTTGCAGGTTGCCATGATTTCTTTGTAGTTCTTTACTATTCGAGGTTTCGTTTTTGTGTTATTGTCTACTACCGTTCTCGAATAATCAAACTCCACACCTGGATACACTGACGGGAATGGAGAGTCTCCTCTAAACACAGCAGACATGGTGTTTTCTTTTCTATGGTGCATGATGATTGGGTGGTTCCCACCCCTTATTTGCTTCCAAGTTGGCCAACCATAAGGCCCTTGACGGTTATTTATTAGCGCGTTCAAGATATATGTGCCCTTGGCCCTCTTTCCATGGGCAGAGCCAATTGGAGTGTAAGACGGGTTGTAATAAAAAGGGTAGAAATCTCCTTGAAGCTTAGGATATCCTAGATGATTTGAAGAAGAAGTGACTGGTTCAAAAATTAAATAATTTGTTCCTACAAAGTCTACACCATGCCAACCGGGTAGGGTGCTGGCTGGCGCGCCGCTAATGGTATCCTTTGGGGGCATGATACCAGCTACGTTAAAAGTATTGCTAGTGCCCAGGTCGCTGGCACTTAAAAAGCTTATTGTTTGGCTAGATTTTACACTTCCAGATATATCAAAGTTATGCTGAAATTCTATATTTCCGTTTTTATTTAGGAACTCATATACGCTTTCATTTGCGGATGCCGTAATCCACGAATATCCAAAATCATGATGAGGTATTTGGTGTTGTACAAAGTAGTTATCCGAAGATACAGTGGTGTGAATTGAACCTGTAAACCTTCTCAAATTTCTATTTGTTTTGTGTATTGACAACTGGGCTGACGACCCTGATCTAAACCCAAATTTCTCAGCTCGTTCGGTGGACAGAATATTATATACATTACGAACAAGGGAATTTCGATAATTTATAGTGTCATATATAGAATATTCTTCGGCCTCCCTATCCATACCAAATGGTGCACTTGATTCAGGAGAACCTGGAGCGGAAAATCTGTTGACTATTACGTGCTCCCTTTTTGTTCTGGTTGGTACTTTGAAGTTTGTTGAACCAGAAATGTACTCCGATTTGTTCAGAGCGCCGCTCAATCCGGCGCCTTCATTTTCAACTAAATGATTATTATTGAGAGTCCTTCCGTTGGTCATGACTATTTCATAATCTTTTTTATAATTGCCAATAACTAGCGGGCTAATTGTAGTTTTTACATTACCCATGTGATACAGCTTGCTACCCGGGAGACCTTTGTGAAACATAGATTTGGGACCGGGTGACTGTTTAATCGTCAATAACGTGGGGGTTGCCGATATAAAATACGCCTCTGGTCGCTCACTTGAAGAGGTTATCCCAACAGCCACGTTTCGATGTGGCATGCCGCCTGCAAGGTTTCTCGGCAGAATACTTTGAATCGATGTTGGGATTTCTAAATTGTTTGTTATTTTCAGGTTATGTTTGAAGTTGCTAACGTCGTATCCTGCGGATGAACTATAAAAGGTAAACGGCAACATCAAATCAGCGTCTCCGTCTAAATAATTATCCACATCTGAAGTATTTATTTTTGCTACATAAATCTTTTCCTTTTGAGGGTTTATAACATCGTCGCACTTTCGAAACTCGTAAATATCATCCGACTTTACAGTTATCTCTTTTCCTGTGTTTATTATCTTATACAGATCTTCTATCTTGTTTGCCTTTCTGTTGTGACCTAAGACTATAAAATCCTGTCTATCGACAGCGTGTTTGTACGGCTTGGTCAAATTCCTCAGAACATATGTCGAGCCGGTGACTTTGGTTGTTAATACCTTTTGAAGAGGGTCCCTCTCAGCGCTTTGTTCTTTTCGGTCGCTTTGCCACAAACAGTTTTTATCCTCGTCTGATGAATAATGTCCATGCTCCCAGTCATATAGTAATTCGTTAATCGATAGAAGGCGTGCCTCAAGATTAGGTTCTTTTCTTTCTAGTCTGTTGTATTTGTGGTCGTATTTGTTTCTTTCCAGGGCATGTGATTCTACAACGTTTTCTATCCCAACATTCGAAAAAGAAGATGCAGGAATCATCTGTTCTAACAAAACACCTATTGCAGAATCCATCCATCTATAATAGCTGACGTACCTCTCGAAATCAACATCGTTCAAAACACTAGAAAAATAGTCCTCTCTCAGGTGATTCAGGAGTTTGTATTCTCTTCTGTATTTATTTACCGGTTCGCCTATTATGTTGTTGTACGCTTTCGCGCCCGCTAAGAAATCATACATATCTCGTGAGATTGCTTGATAGACACTCTTTTCGAAGGAGAAAATCCGCGCCTCAGAACGAGAAGCTAGGTTTAACTTTTCGTGGGCGGCGTTTTTTATCTCTATTTCGTCAACGCCCTTGAAACTAGCCACTGGAGTGGTTCGAACTATTGGAATATGCTCTTCTTGAACTATCTTAGGAAACTTAGCAGTGAACCCCATTGACTTAAAATTGTACTTTTGGCCAGAGGTGGCACCATCGGATGAAATACGGTCTGCCGACCCAGATGTTTCATCCAGAACTAGAAAAGGAGTCGCGTCTATAGGCGGGTCGACTGCAGCGAACTGGGTTCTAAAAATGATAGAAGAGTGACAGTGGTTTCCTGACTTATCGCTATCGTAATGAGGCCGATTCGTACCATAAGTTAGGGGATTTTTGGAGCGCTGCTGCAGTTCTTCACTTGTGAGCGAGCTGTTCCAAGCGCTAAAGTTGAGTATTCCCGCGTCAGATTTGTTGAGAACTGCGCCGGTTACATTTGTTCTATTTGCTCCGAGAAAGACGGTTTTGTTCGACTCGTTAAATTGTTCATATTTCGTCTTACTTATGGGCGAGGTAATCGAAAAAGAGTTCACCAAAGTGTCAAGTAAATAGTTGTACCCAGAGAAAACTAATTGGTATGATTCTTCGCCTAAATCTATGAATGGCTCACTAGTAGATTTCACAACCCTAACCCCTATGTTCCATCTGGAGTTGTCGTATACTTTATTGATATAGGGGCTACTAATCGAGGACGTAACAAGCGAAGAATTTGACTCCAAAACAAATCTAGATTTTTCCGAATCCAGTGACTTTTTTTCTGAAAATACAGTTATATTCGCTCTGTCTGGCGTTGTTACGGTAGTGTCATTTTTCGTTTCAGATACTTCTCTTATTCCAAACAGTGAACATTTAGTACTCTGGAATTCTGAAACTTCTAAGGCAGGAAATAAGAAGGAGCCTTCAAACGTGTACTCGGTATTTGTCGAGCCTGAGTCATTAGGAATAAAAGTTGACTCGTCCGAAAGAGATGAAGACATGAAAAGTGTAGCTTCTGTGTTGTGCACAAAATTCAAAGAATTTATTCTTGAAATATATTCTTCTTCTTTTTCTTTGTTTAAATATATTTCGGAGTTCGGGCGCAAAAACATGTCTGTCAAATCAGTACTATCTATTCCCGATATGGAATATACACTTTTTATTGACGAATATGTACCTTTCCTCTTCATTAGGTTATCCGCTTCTACTGCACACCTTTGGGCAAAAGCCTGTCGGACCTCAGTCATGGTTTCTGTGTGTCTAAGGTTTTCTGTTATAGCCTCTACTGAATCTGTTATGTTATCCGCTTTTTGAAAAAACGAAGCATATATGAGGCCAATGTTTGTTGCGGCTTGCTCAGAGCGACCTGCTTTAAATCCGTTTGTGACTGCGTTATCGATGTCAGTGTCGGTGCACCCTATGAAAATATTGTTACTGTAATTTATTGAGCCCGTACTGTTTATGTCTTCGGTGGTTATAATCTGATTTGTTTCTTGATAGTTCGGTATTAGGTCTGTCCTTGTTGAGTCTAGGAATATTTTTATTTCATCAAACTCGCTCGACATCAAATGCAGCAAAACTTCAAACTCAGTCGCAGTTGAAGACTCCTGCATTCCCTCGCGGGCCCATTCGGGTACAAACCTACGCAGCATGCTTTGGTTTTCACTGTCGTGAGTTTCACCTAGACTCTTCAGCTCCTTGGTCAGGGTCTGCACGTCGGTGTGCGCATAATCCAATATAGGGTCTCCAGGTTCGGTGTTTTGGGAGTATTCTGACAAAGTTATTGCCGATGTTGGGACGCGAGAGGTAGTGGTATAATTCTTTATTCTACCCACTACATCATTGCCAGAGTGGTCTATGACTAAGCTATCCGCGGTGGGGACACCGACCGGAGCTTTGTTAAATCTGTAACTTAGTCCTAATCTGTTATCATATTCTATGTTTGAGTGGTCACTTGCATAAATTTTCTTATCGAAGAATCTTGTTATTTGCTTTGATGATCTGGAACCCTTCCAGAATCTAAAATTGTCAATAGAGCCCGAGAAGTCTCCACTCGCAGAGCCGTGGGCTGCGGCGATGGTACCGCCCATATAACTATCTACAACTGGCATTGGACCTGCAGAAACAGTCTGAGAGGAGTCAACTTGGCCGTCCACGTACGTTTTGATGTAGAGGGTTGAATCACTGTGCCATATTTTGAAAGCGTAGTGGTGCCACTTTGAATCTCCGACCGATGACGTTGTTAGTGTTGACGAACCGATGCGCAGATTTGCAGAACCAGAGGAGCCCACGTCATAAGTTAGTCGAAACGGACTACCAGAAGAAGCCGAAAGATACATTTTTATTTGTGCAGAAGTGGTAGTTGAAAGTTTCCCAGGGTAGGAACCAATGTCGAATATCGTCTCGACTGGATTTAAGTCCTTATTGAAGCCATCTTTCTTCATCCAAAACTCTATAGTGTTCCCCTTGACCGGGTCAATGCGCAAACCAGTTTGTTTGTGGGTAGCCTTTCCTACAAACTCTGCTTCTGGAATCTTGTTAGGGCCCGAATAGAATTGCACATATTGGCTGTAGTTGCCCTCGAAGTTGCCCACACTGTTTGGCCAAAATTGCTTATATAAAGACAAATCTACGACGGAGCCCGAGCGGTGCCATTCGATTACTTCTTCTCTTGTTCCATCGAACGGGTAATAATTGATAATGTTATGAGATGCATCATGATAGTATTGCTGCGCACTGCCAAAAAAAGCAAACTGATCTGGTCTTTTTATTTTTACAGAGGGTCGATACGTTTTTGAAAATTTATCGTAAACTTTAGCTAAAGAGTCCGAGTCTAGATCTTTAGATACAACTCCGCCGGCTTCATTAACTGAATGTACTCTAGTCTGCTCCAAGAACTCTTGTTTTCTTTTGCTTACTTTTAATTTCTGAGGTTTGTTACTGTTATCTGTCATTAATCCACTCTAAATCTAAACTTTTCTTCTAATTCTTTGAACTTATCATTATCTTTGTGCAAAAAGCTCATCTCATATAAATAGTTTGATTCTAAAATTGACATATCTAATTCAAAAAAAGAGCCGCTAATGTCGTATGACATCCTAGAAAACGACTTGCCTAAGGCGCTGCCCGTGGAATATGGTATTACCACATAGTCGTCCACCACTCTGCTTATCTTATAATAAGCTTCGCGGATATTGTTCACAGGAGCGTTGGTTGAGGCCACAGTATATACATTCGGTTTCCAATTTCTATCCCTGGTATATAATCTGAACGTCTCTCTTTCTGAAGTTTTGTATGAATCTTTCATATTTACCACGCTTGCTACGTACTCTGACTTTTCGTATGAGGTAGATAAAACATCTTGGTACACCGTGAAGCCTGAACCTGTAAACATTGGCGTCTTTAGGCCAGATGATGAGGTCGACCAGATGTCAAATAGCGAGGTCTTAGCTCCGGTGTATGCAAATTGTGCTTTATACGTACCTGTGTTTACTCTGCTCGCTGTTACGAAAGTAGGGTCTGCTGCCACAACTCCGCCGGCGATAGATAGTGTCTCAGGTGATGCGCCTGCGGCGTCTCCTAACGAAGACGAGTACATTTGTACAACCAGTACAGAGCCGGTGTCCGGAATGTCTGACAATGAGCCTCTGTGCCTGTTATATAAATATATATTATTTAAATTGTCGGATGCGGGTGCCATGCTGCTAGATTTAAAAATGTTGCCTCTGTCGTCAAGAATAGAATCTTCAAATTGGGCTTCAATTGTTGGCCTCTTGAAGAAAAATTCCGTTCCGCGCGCAAAGAACCTTTTCGTATAGTAAGACCTCTCAAGACTTCCGTCTTCAAATGCTCCGGACATTCTCAGCATTAATCCATAATCTGATATGGTTCCTGCCACCCATGCTTCTACGATGTTTGTAATATCCACACTTAAGTCTTCATATCCTCCGCTGAAGTGGGCTGTTTTTTCGTATATTAAATTTGGGCTGTAATCTCCTCCAGGTGACGTCCAAGATATTCCATGACTGGCAGACACCCAGTTGCTTGCATCTGCGTCTGAGTAGAGCTCCATGTCCAAACCCACGCCCTCGTTCCAAGCGCGCGTCAGGGGGTTCACGCATATCTTAAAGTTCTTCGGTAATGTTTCTCCATGGGTCGCATTATGTAACTTAAGCTTAAAATCCACAGAGGCTGCAGCAGGTATTAATCCATCGGCGCGCGCTGACGTTATCTCTCCAATTGGAAACTGCATTATCATTCTAGACTTTTCTAAGGAGGAAGTGGTTGCTTGTCCGTATATGGAAAAAAGCTCCATGATATCTGAAGCTCCCATGTTTGAAAGAGATCCGGATGAGACCAGATTTTCTTTATACGCGTTGGTAATTGTGTTGTCTTTGGTTGCTATAAATTTTTTTATTGGCATTATTTAATGACCCCTGTAATATCTGATTGTTTTTTTATTTCCCATATGAAATCTTCTGGCATATAGACCATAGAACCATCAGGTGCAACGTTAGGAGAGATGTCATAGCGCGTGTCAGAAAAGCCTGTCCCACTTTTTACCTTCACTTGTACTTTGTTCACTCTACTTATCATTGGCATGAGATTTAATATCCTCTCAATTTCGCCAATCGAAAATGCTTGGCCGATTTCCGGAGTGGTTAAACTTATTTCTTCAAATAAGAATTCTCTTATTCTAGGCATTGCAGTGTTCAGGTCCTCTTTATCCGCGAGGGTTATATCCAAGTGCAAGCCTAGATTTAAAATTGACGCGTCGTAAATATCTATAGTGTCGGACACCATCTTGACAGAACCTATCCATTTTTTTAAGTTTTTCTTCAACAAAGAGCTGGCCGTTTGAAGGTTTCCTTCCTCGTCTTCCGATATGCAATATAAATTCAAGTTTCTTCTTAGTCCGTTCGAGTCTCGATGCACGGCCGCTGTTCTTATTTTTCCAAACTTTGGCGGCATAGCATAACTCATACCAGTTATGTCTCTAGCTGTGACGGCGCGCCCTTGGGCACCGATTGCAGCCTGACATGTCACCGCGATTTCTTTTGTTGATTGAAAGCGGACTAGTCCGTTGAAAGGTTCATCATTCGTGCACGACAAATTGTTTCTAACGAAGTCCATGTTAGGCTGTCCGAAATCTATTTCGTTGTCAAAAACCATCTCTGGTGTTATGATCTTTGTGACGGCGCCGATTGCGATATTAGAGTTATCACTGCTATTTGAGCGATATGTTATTGTCAACGTGGTGTTCTGGGGGCCCACTCCGTACTTATCTGATTTTAAATATTTTCCAGGGACCATAACTCTATCAGAGACGTGTTTCCTACTGTGTCTTTGAAGGAAGAAATCTGGGGAATGTGCTGGTTGGTTCTTTATCTTTAATGTATCTTCCGAGCCATACCCAAATTCAAGAAGTTTTCTGGAGCCTTCCTCAAAGAAACGAAACCGGCGAGGGACTGGCAAGTCTATCATCCTTTCCACTAACTCTCCCGAATCAGCGTCCTTGTCTCTTATTTCTTTAGTTATTGTGTTGAGGCTAAGATTTCCCACCTCATAATATCTATTGCCCTCTGTATCAATTACATCCAGTATCTCTGTACAGGACATGTCTGGGACTTCCACTTGCAAAAAGTGGTTATACTGGCCAACTTCTACTACAAACTTCTTTATTTCACCTGCAATGCAGTTAGCTCGTTTCTCTACATAATATACTAATGAGCGCGTCCCGTCTGTACTGTAGCTGGTTGTCACGTGTTTATCTGTTAATGGATTAATTATAATATCTTCTGCTAACTCTACCTGCTGGCCGGACTCGCTAGCCATTATTGAACCTTTCATTAACGTATATCCACCATTTAAATCTGGAGATACTTGGTCTTCTGACACCACCATCGGGAGGCGCAGCACAACCGTGCCTTGCGGTGGTGTTTCTCCCAAAAATACGCCTGCTCTTCTGGCTCCAGCCGTGAGACCCATGCCAGTCCGTGCGAACTCAACGAAACCTTCGTTAGCTACAAATTGAGCATAAAAGTTCAACTGCTCACCAACCATAGCTACCAAGTCGAACATCAGAGAACCAAAACTAGTTTTGCTAAAATCCCTATAGGTATCCGGATAGTATGTTTCTGCTCTGTTTAATATTTTTTGCTTTATCTCATCAAACGTAACACTTGTGTATTCTGTGTTTGGTAATCCTCTGTCATTATTTGGCATCTGTATATCTCCGTGTCTTTTTATTTAAAGCATTGTTGTGTCACTAACCAAAGACTCTCTTCGGTTTAGTATATCTATTCCTTGAAATCTAGTCGCGTCAAGATCTTTGGCTCTGAATCCGTCCATAGCTTTCTCGAATACCGTTGTGAAGCCAATTGAGCCAAGAACTGTATAGGCCATTGTAATTTTTACTCGATTGCTATCGATATCTTCGTCTGTATAGTTGAAAGAAATATCAACCAATTTAACCTGAGGTAGATGGCGGCGCAACTGCTCTTGAATGTTTGGACCCAAAGACTGTAATTTTTCAGAGTTTGGGTACTCAAAAATATAATGCTTTAGGCCCACGCCAATCTCTGGGCTCATTGGCCATTCCCCAGGGCTAGTCATCAATAAATTTATAAAATTTTTCTTGTAAGATTCCTCTATAGAAGTTATGGGTCGGTATGGTCCATAGGCTACATCATACTCAAGCGGAAAGTGTGGTTGTTGTTGGTTTTTTATATTTCGCTTTGCGTTCCTTGAAACAATATCATTTAATATTGACATATCCAACACTCCTTTTACTCTCTAAATAGTACATATTAATTATTCTTCGTCGCATTCTGTGTACTCAGCTGGTTTAATCTTAGAACAATTAGGTCTCTTCAAGTTCTTATCTGATTCTAATTGAGGGGTGCTCAAAGCCAACACAGTAAACGGTGATAATGGGTGGCCATATCTACCAAATTGACCTATATCATATTTTCCTTCTGGCTTAGGTGCCCAAGCCTCCGAAACATCAAGGCACGGGATTGCAAAGGCCATACTTAAATCCAGCATGGGTAGGTTTCCAGAAAACGCGTAAGAAATCGTCTTCGCTAAAGTTATACCTAGAGGTTTCGGATTCCATGCAAGGAGATGTGCTAATGAACCAAGCATATCAATGGCGCCGGTGTGAACTATCGGGGCATACTTACCATTGTTTTTGCCCCGTGGCGCGTCGGGGCCACCGGGAAGATATAAACCATTCACGAGGCTATCTTCTAAAGTTTCTACACTTAAACCTTCCCAACTTAAATTTTTAATATCACAATTTAGATAATGTTGTCGCATCTCTTTATATGCGGGGTCAATTACGTTTGCCACGCCGCGGAACAATATTGAAGGAAGTTCCGTTATTAGTTTCCAAAGATCCTTTATGAATTTTATAAAGAACTCTGCGCTAGGCAAAGGAAAATCAAAACAGTCTGCAGATTCTGGGTGCGTTGGCCAGTTGTTCTTCATAATATTACGGAAGTCAGCAGCAGATAAGGGTATCAACTGGTCCCTCTGAGACATTGGAGTTGACGCCACCATGCCTAAAAAGGCGATGGCGGCCTTTGTTGGGGAGAAGAGAGTTGGTAACCCGTTATATCCCGACAAGACCGCGGTTGCAAAAATAGAATTAATTGTCATGTACCTCCTTATCGGAAATATGTGGTCGAACACATGCCTGTATTCCTCTCTCGCTTTAAGTCGGGACACCATATATTTCCTGTGGTGAATCACACCTGTACCTGTCCTGCCCGAAAAAATGGATTCACATGTTTCCAAATCAAGCACTCGTTCCTCAGACACTAAAGGCAAATGAACAATTTCTCTAAAACTTGCGGCGGCGCTGTAGTCTGCCGACCTAGTGAGTCCTAGGGGGCCTGCTTCATTCTGCTCCGCAACCAAGAAGGACTTCTGTATTCTGGAATTTTCGTGAATATCTTCTTGGTAGTTATTTTTTAAATACTCAACAAGGTCCTCATCATAAAACTTTGAAATTAGGCGGATGCCGTGATGAAATTCGGACTGTTCTATTATATTTCTATACCTTACTGTCTCTACATGGCCAGACAGAACTTTTATCAAAGAGTCGAAGGCCCAAGTGGGAAAAACTATTTCCTTTTCTTCTGGATTTTCTATTGCGAAGTAAGCTCTACTGAAGTCGGGGTGCTCGGTTTCGAGTCCTCTACGAGCGTCTTCTAGTTCGCTTAAGAGGTCCGGGTCTAATATTTCTCCTGATATCCTTACATAATCTTCCAAGAAGAAGTGTGAATCTTGAGGAGAGACAAATGGTAATGCCGTAGAGTTGTTATCTTCTAGTTCCCTCCTATACTGAAAAAACTCAATATCTGAGGTTAATTCTTGGACTCCTCCAATCTTTTCTTCAGTATACCAATCATAAAAGTCCACGTCGCGTCGGTCAAAATTGAAAGCTTGTTTTGAGAAGTCTGGAAATTTTATTATCTCCTGCTCTATTAAGCGTCTTAGAGCACTGTTTGGGTTGGTTATACCTACCGTTTTCTCTACTATTCTTCTCCACTTGGAGCGAAGGAAGCTAGAACTTTCTAGTTCACCCTTCACATGTTCTATTACATATTCAATAAACAGTGGGTCAGAAATAATTGGCTCAATATCCCAAACAGAATAAGCCAATCCACCTTTCAGCATGGTGTCAAGTATACAGACTCTGACGAAGGCTTTGAGGCTGATTGATTGCATGGCGATATCAATTGGTCCAGGATCATCAAAATCTCGGTTTACAGTTGAGTTCTCTGGCTTAGCGGTTTCTTTCATTATTTCCGCATGAGTCTCCTCTAGAATGACCTTGTCGAAAGATAGAGAAGATGCTTCGACTAGTCCGTATCTGTTAGTTACACATCCCGTTGATTCATTGTATGATGGTTTTGCGGAGATTCTTCTGTCCAACTCTTCTGCATAATCTTTATCAAAAAGCCTTGAATCTCTTATTTCATCCAACAAGCTGCTCATGATGTTTTGTTGCTTTTCTAAGAACAAATCTTCGTATAGTTTCTTTTTCAGATTGTCAGTGCCCCGGGGTGCTCGGTAACCTAAACCTCCCTGAATACTCTGAATAGCTAGCCTCATGAATGATTCTCTCTTTGAGTAATATTTCTCTTCATTTTGACCTACCGGCAAGTGGCCGGGGTCGGGGCGGTTATGGCGTGTCATTGATAAAGGCAGGGGTTCACAAAACTTAAAAGTTTTAGGTTTTGTATCATTTGGCTGTCCCAAGTGAAAATCACTAGAAATTGTTATATCATACCTTTCCAGCCCTGTCTTCGAAGGGTATTCGATATACTCTATCTTGGGATGATATAAACCAAGTTGCAGAGATAATTCTGTTATAGCGGTACCGCTTGATTTAAGTATCTCAGTGTTGTTCATTACTTTATCCAACATTAAAAGATGTTTTGGGGTAACTATTGATGGACGATTTCTAAACGTTTCGATTATTGTATCTGTCAGTCCCGTTAATCTCTCGTTAATCAATTTAAGTAGGCCCGGGTGGTTGGGCCCTCTTTGGTCTAAAATTGTTGCGACACTTTCAAAGTGATGAATTCCCTCGGCATCTGTTACTGCACTGAGAATCCTTTCCTTTCTTCCTTCGCGAACATAAGAACCGCGGTTATCAATAGAGTTTGTTATTGCATGTTGGATTGTTTCGAAAACTTCCAACGTACTTTTTAATCTAAGACTTTCCGGTACCAGTGGATTATCCAAGCTAGCCGCGAGCCATGGGTTCAATTTGAATCCTCCAGATCTGGGGCCTCCATCTCCAACGCTGGGCATGTAAGGCCGGAAATATTCTATCTCCGCCAATGCTTGACTGTACAAAAGTCTAAAGCGCGCGGATTGCGGAAAATGGGTTAGCGCGGTGTCTCGAATTTCGTAATCGCGGGATAGATTAATATCAAGTGAAAAGTGGCGCTCCATAGCTTTGGCAGCGGCTGCAAGGCTGCTGGTTATATGGTATGGCGTACCCTCAGTGCTGTCATTTGTCTCAAGAGACTTTCTTTGGTAGATATTCCATTCATAATCCTCAGAATTACTACCATCACGTGAGCTCAAAAACTCTTCATAAATATGTTTAAATTCTTCTCTAATCTCAGCGCAGGCCACAGGTGAGTCATCATCACTAAACCTAGATGATATCTCAGAAACGATTTGCTGGAATACCTGATAGTCAGAATCAGAAAAGCCGCGGAGTGCTACCATTCCCGTATATCTCTCTAGTGGAATCGCTGAGAGTACAAATTCTCCTCTGCTGTCCGGATCCGTTATTGACTCGTAATATTCTTCATATGAAATACTTTCAACGCCGGTTGTGAAAAATTCGTATCCAGCGGCGCCGCGTTCGAGCTGGTTCAATACACCTCTATAAGAGCCCCCTTGTGCTTCCATCCTGGGTGCGCCTTCGGCATTAAATCTCCAGACAGTGGTTAACTCTCTGTCCACTAGTGCGTCTAGGGGTCCTCCGGATGGACGGTGGCATGCCATAACAAAATCCTTAGGTGACCGGGTCACTCTGTTTTTTGCAAAGACGTGATGGGTCTTGCCTTCTACTTCTTTAAACGGCACTTCTTCTGTTTCGAACAGAGTATATAAGAGCATTGCGTTGTACCAGTTAACATCTACCGGTGTGTTTAGCTTCATTAATGCTCCGGAAAAAATATCCTTGGTGGGGTCTGATATTTTTATTATATAATCTAAGAATTTTGCTGAACGGACTTCGCTATCGTAAGGTACTCCAGATTCCTTCTCCGGAGCTATAAAATAATCAATAAACTCTTGTTCCGTGACTGAATTTGGAGAATATGGATTATTAACGCCGAGCCGAGGAATAGGATCCCAGTCACCGGTTTCATTGTTCTTTATTTCAAATTCACGAATAAGAGAATCAATATCCTCTAGAAGTTCGTCAAGATTTGTGATTCTGTATTCCCTGAACAGTTCAGCGTATTGGTATTGTTTTTCTAGTGTTAACGTAGAATAATCTAGGTCCTCCTCGTTGCTAAACTGAAATGGGTCTTTTTGCCAGATATTGTCTTTGTGTTCATCATAGTATCCTTGAAATGATAGATAAGGGAGTCCGTCAGTTTGATATCGTTCTTGGTCTTCTGGTGATAAATCAGGTTGAAATCGGCCAGAATCCAAAATCAATTCAAAAAGCTTTGTCAACCAAGCTGGCTCCTCCTCCTGTCCTAATGAATCAGGGTCGCCAGAGTTGCGTCGACGCTGGTACTCGTCATCCGCTTCTTGTGCCGCGGTAATCATTTCGTCTCGATAATTATCAATTATAAATTTCAAAGATTGGACCACTGCAGTGCTTGGAGATTCTTCATCTGTGCCCATAAATGCGTTGCCGCGGAGGCCGGCTGCTACTTCTAGTTGTTGGATAAAAACAGGCACATGTCGTACAGTGGGCAAGTTTGTATAATCAAAGCTGGAATTATCACGATGTAGTTGCCAATATCCGCGGAGGGCGCCCGTGATGACGTGGAAAAGAACATATGAAAGGCCGTGGAATTCCCATGCGAATCCGCGCTCGCTGAGAAAGTCTTCGTATTCAGACCCAGGAACAAGGGTTTCCAGCGGCCGGTAAGTTCGCGTGAACTCCTCTCCATCGGTTCCCCAACCGATGGTGTGAACTTGTTCTGCCACCAACCTGATTTGGCCGTTCTCATCGGGCACCTGCGCCGGCGGCGGTGGTCCATCAATATACAACTTTCCGGCGCCAGGGCGCGCTTTTCGTCTGCCATCCTGAGGTCGGCCGGACGAAACGAAGCATTGTTTGTGAAATTCTATAAGTTCCTTGAGCTTTTTAGCTCTTTTATAAAGTTCTCCACCCTTGTTTATTAATTCCTGGGCTCGGTCTTGCGTGATTTCTTCAGGTCCTTGTCCTAATACTTGTTGAGTATATTGATTGAAAGCAGGTGTTTGATTCTCCAAACTTGCAACGTAAGCTGCAAGTTGGGTCAGTGATGCTTCGAATTTTAATGACTGAGAGTCAGAATACTGATCAGTGCCTGCTTCGGGCTCCGTAGGTAGATTCAAAGACATTGCTGGCACATAAGCATCGAGTGCACTCACGTAAGAATCCTTTGCTCCAGAAAAACAATTCTTAATTGTATTATCTAGCTCCTTCTTAAGGAAGTCTGGATAATCCGATACTATTGCGCTAGGGTCTCCCGGCCTATATGCATCTGGTATTAGGTTCCCTACGTTGTTACCTGAGAGTGCTCTTAGGTCGTCCTGCTTCTTGTTCATCTCATCCTTGGCCATCTGTACCACTTTGTCTATTTCTTCGTCTGACAGTGTACTGTCGCCTGTCTGAAGCCTGTTTCTAATATCCGACAAGTAATCTGATATTTCTACACAGCTTTTTGGAGTTGCAAGGGTTGTCGACTTTTGTAATTCTTCACATATGCCATAAGGCAACAATGTGCCTATTAAGTCAAAATAATTTAATATGTCGCTCTCATTAACCAGGTCACCTTCTAATCCGTTCTTCTCTAAAAGTCTTTGTACCATCAACATACTAGCGTTATCTAATGGCTTACCTGACAATAGCCGACACAGTTCTTGGCCCGTGGTTATATTTGCCACATCCTCAAAGAACACCTTGGCTGATTCTTTTCTTTCTGGTGCTATCCCTATGTCAACCAGAGATGCTGCCAATGCTGGTGCAAATGCTGTATCGCCCGTTAAAGAGCCGGCAGCAACGAAGTCTCTCAATTGTTCCTCACAAAAAGGAATTGCTAACTTGTCAATCAGGGCTCTTGCGAATGAGCATGCGATCCGAATAAGTATTTGTTTTATATTGTCTTGTAAGAACCGCCACACCGCAGCATACCAGCCCAGGACAGGTATCCTTGGAAATGGAGGTAAATAAAAACTTGGAAGTTTTATATCAAAGCCAGGCAATCGAATACATTTCAGCCAGTCGCAAAGCAAAGAAGCTAAATCGAGCTTATCAAAAAACTCTTTATATAAATCTTCCATCGTACACATGTCACCCATAGCTCTAAGTGCTGCTTCTTCGTCAAATGTATCATTAAAAGAACTTTCCCAATTCTTGGCAGAAGTATCCCAGTATTCGTTTGCTGGGTCGACAAATTCATCCTTTCCTATCTTGCTCCAAGCTGGCCCTATAGAGCTAGCGGGTGGTGTCTTTACTTGTAGACCAGTTGTGAATGTAGCAACATAAGAAGCTGCTTGTCTTTTTTCAAAATTAAATCCCAAATCTTTACATGAGCCGCGGCCATCGTCGAAAACAGATATTATTTCGCCCGGGCGGTCTGTAAGCAAACCTGTCATTTCTAATATGTTACTTATATAATTAACAGTACGCGGCCTTGAGAGTGCCTTTGATTTAAAAGCCTCTTGCACCGGTGCTGGGTCCCAGTTTGGTGTTGTAGATGGAGTCTCTACTAGGTTAAAAGCTCCAGATGTTACATCTCCTATATTCTTTCCGCCGGCTGTTGGCCACCATTTTCCATCGATTGACGTATCATTTTCTAAAAATATAGCGCATTCCACAATCTTTTTGCCGTACTTTGGGCCCATGTATGTTTTAGTGCCGGTTTTAGGCTCTACATACTCAAATCCAATTATAATATTAGTTTTACTCGGGTTTTGCTCCATGTAGGTTGACACTGCTGGACCCCAATAGTCCTTGGCGGATAAAAGAAGGACATCTACAAATTCCGCTAGGAAAGTTTTCATTAGCCCAGATTCTTCTTTTGCGTTGAACTTGCTTCCCTTTTTAAAGACTATACCTTCTGAACTTATTATTTCTGCTGACTCCTGCAAGTCCTTTACTATAATGTTGATTCTTTCCGTCATTTCTTCGAGAGTTATTTGCAAAGCAGAAAATTGGGGCCGGCCGTTGGCGTCTTTCTTTTTTAGCTCTTTGTTTGAATCGTTCGCGATATTATTAAAATATTCGGCATCCGTGTCGAACAAATCCAACTTCTGAAAGACATTGGTTCCCACGTCTCCAAGTTTACTTAGAACCATCCTAGTGTATTCGTGGTCTGACGCTCCGTTTAAATCCATGCCTAGTATAGACTTTAGCGCGCTGTTTAAATCAAATGGGCCTTGCTTGCCTAGGTCGATTGTTGGAGACTGGCCAACGGAGGCCCGGGCAGTTTCAGACCTTTGGGCTTCCTCTCTCAGTTTTCTAACAATTTCTCTTCGCTTTTTTCTAGCGTGAACCCTGTATTCTTCTTTCGTCCTGATAGCTTCTGATATATCTCCAGGTGCGCAGTCATCTTGTGTTGATTCAGATTGAGCTTCTTCAGGCTCTGCATTTGGAGTTGCTATTGGAATGTCGAGGCCATCTTTTATAAGATCTAATTTGCGCGTGCTCAGTTCGAATAATGCCCTATAGTGTTGTCCTGGACGCATTGATGGGGTCTTGAACTCAATGAACTTCACCATCGGAGGTTCATTGCCCCAGCCGTCTACGTCTCTCCATGTTTGAACTGTTGGACCTTCTTCACTTTGGGCAGCCCTAGCGGCGCCTGGTTCAGTGGACAACACCCAAAAACTATTTATCTTGTCTTCAGCTGTTATATCCTCTTCGTATTCCTCGGCAAGAGCGTCAATCTTTTGCTGAAGTACTTGGAGTCTTAGTGTCTCGTTAGTAGAACTATTAAAATTGCCTATCAAGGACATTTGTTCTTCGGTTTCTGTTATCTTTCTTTTTATTTGAACAAATCTTTCTATGTTTTTCTTAAGTTCTTTTGAGCTTCCAATAGGGTAAAACCCTATGTGTTCCGGAGGCTTCGGACCATCAGAGCCAAACAAAGTGGTGCTTACGAATTCATCCATAGTTGGCAAGTACCACACGTTTGTTTTTGAATTCTTCTTTACAACTTCGTCGAGCGCTTTATCTTCCATGTCCTTAATTACTTCTTCATCGTATGAAGGCAAAGGACCCTCGGCAGAAAGAAGGAACTCGGTTTCCAAATAATACCCTGTTTTGTCTTGACTTATATAGAAAGGTTCTGTTGCAACAAACGGGTCGGGATAAAAAACTCTCCGCAAGTTATCGGTAGCTTGTTGCGGTGTTTGCATATTTTGAGCTAGCTGGTTAGAATTATAATTCTCAATTGTGGATTTTGAAAAACTATAAAGTACACTAATGTTTTCTCTCAAAATGTTGTATCGTATTGAGCCATATGGAAATATTGAAGAATTACCATCGAGCCACTGTGTATTACTAGACACTATTTCCAAGTATGCACCTAGTTCATCTAGGTTGTTATATTTTATGGAGTCTTGCACAAAACCGGAATTAAGAAGGTCTTCCTTCGTCTGGCCTAAGCGCCCGGAATCAAAGTCTTCTATTAATACTTCCGGTAAAACGTCCACAACAGTCTCTCGCGCGGTGGCGAAGAAGTGTGCACTCGAATGTACATAACCTGTATTTGATATAGTTGTATGTGGAAGCCAACCGTGCATTATAGCTAGAGTGGCCTCTCCTAGATTTCCAAGCTCCTGATTGAACAACACTTCCATAGCATCCAGCTGTTGTAAAATAGACCTACTATACTCTTCTTGTTTCTCTACTAATATAGAGGAATATCCCTGACTCGTTGCATCTAATAGGTTTTTAACTCCATACTTCTCAAACAAGTAACATAAGATTAGAAACTGATTCTGTGACTGATACATAGTCAGAGCGCGCTGCATTTTGGAATCAAAAGTAGCAGCCTGTTCTACGGAAATAGGGCGACCAGATAGACAATCAAACCACCCGTTGTGATCTAAAGGTATTGTCACGTCTCGTACTTGGCCGTCCGGTGTGTTGTGTATTAGTCCTGTAGTGTCTTGTATTACGCCCAGGGCGAACTTAATCGCAAGGATATCTTTACCCACTTCTCCGAACATGCGGCGAGTATATGAGATGCTTCCATCCGGGGTATTTATCTCTATTTTAAATGGTGGGGCCTGACCGGTCATTTCTGTTTTCCTCTTTTTTTTCCTAGTTCAATGTAACGTGTCTACTTGCTAAACAGGCTCCACCTTCATCTGATACATAGTTCTGACTAATAAAAGGAATATTTGCCATCTTCATTAAATTTATTTGTGTCAACTGAGTCATGAACGAAAGTTGAAGCATCATATTTCTAGCTTGGGCGATTGGATCTTGGGTTGACATGCCTGTTGCGGTTCCATATATCGACGATGCAAAGCGTTCGTTCATTTGTTTTTGTTCCAGAACAACGTTGTTAATTATTTCTAAGGTGTCTTGGAATGCTTCAGCTATTGAATCTATGCACATTTTCAGCTCGTTATACCTTACTGCGGGAGTTGTTGGGCGTACATCGGCTGATTGTCCGTTCTTAACCACCAGGTGAATCCTTCCGGATTCATTAATCTTATAGTTATTCGAATCATGTGTGGTATCTACGTCGCCACCTGCGACGATGTAAATGTCTCTTCGAGAATGCAATCTAAGTTTATCTGCCTTGAGCATTATCGCGCTACACGGGCCCTTGTCCTCTTTCATTGGTGATGACACCTTGTTGTGAGCTAGGTTAACTTTCACTTTCTTTAACCCAAAATAGTCGTCAACTTGACACATCTGAGATATGTAAATTCTTGCAGCGTCCATGATGAAGCCCGGGTGAGAGCCCACTGTAAGCCTATCATTCAACGTTGGGGGCCTTCTGGTCTTGTATAAGGGTGGCAAACCCTGCGGATAGATACCGTGCATGGATTTCTTCAGCGCGAAAGGTGCACCTCGACCAACGACAATATCAATTGCGCCGGCGCCCATATGGTCAGAGAAGCCGGACACGTGACTAGTTTGTAGGACGCCCGCGGCCGGATTTTCCTCTGAGCCGTGGGGCACAACATTTCTATCTGGTCCGAATGTGTTCCTATCTCTTCCCATTATAATCATCGTGTTATTATCAACTTTGGGTTGAATAATGTGGTCCCCTTTTCTGCGGGGATATGCCGGTACCGGCTCTTCCAAGTGCTTAGTGCCGCGGCCATCGTTAGATGTAGGCGCCACATGATGTTTGTTTCTTTGTTTATCCACGATAAAAATCTCCATGAGATTCTTCAAGGACACCGGTATGCATTGAATCAAAATCTTTAGTGTAAGAAACTGTTACATACTCCCAAATACCAGGAGGGGCGCCTGACTCAGAATACTTGTAGAACACGGGATGCATGATTATTTTCGTAAATTCTTTATAAAGGTCCGGATAGATTTCTTTCATATCCTTCTTCCTTTTGGCGCTGTATTCTTTTTCAACCTTTTCAAATTCATCATTCTTTTGACCTTCTTGCTTGATTGGTTCTCCGGTGCCGGCGTACAAGTCAAGGTATTTTTGGTACGTTTTATAATCTGGAAATGGTAATATTCCTGAAACTTCAGGTATATAGCAGTGCACTTTCACTATCGATGCATCTTTTTTTGGCTCAAGTACTTTACCTGATTTTTGCATCACACTCTTATAGAAAGAACTATCAGCTGGGTATTTCTTCAAGAACTTGTCTAGGCTCATGTCACTAGCTGACAACACTATTCCTCCAAATTGAGCGGAGGTTTTTGATGTGGAGGCATGCTTTTTTCTTATCCACTTAACTGAATTAGCCAAGTGTTGTATTGGGCTAACTGATGGATCGTTTTGTAATACTCCAGATGGCTTTGAGGTGGCCGGGGATTGGTTTTGTATATCAGTCGGTTTCTGACTCATCGTTTGGCTCCTTTAGGTTTATCAGGTCGAACAGCTCTTGCTTATCTTCTTCAGTTATTCTTTCATTTCCGGTTTGTTTCTTTTGAACCAGTGCAGCTATTTTGACTAATTGTTCATTTGAGCGCTGCAGTGTTTCTAAATATTTGGCGGCTATTAAACCGAACTCCCTATGACGATCGTCGCCTGACTGCATAAATTTCATCAAACTCATTAGCAGGGTTTGTGTCGCTGCTCGGTCGTCTGTTATGTTTTTAGTTGCTTTTTCTATAAAGTTTTCTAGTTCATTGTGTTTTTTTGCCATAAAATAATTAGAAAATAATAAAATTTATTACTTAATCCACTTTGTTTTAAAAAGTCTATACTTTTCTCTTAGTTTATTCAAATTGTTTACTACCTGTTTGGTATTCAAACCTGTCAATTCTCTCAAATAAAGATACACGGCTTTTTTGTTAAAAATTTCTATGTCGTCGATATTGTGTAACAACACTTTCACAGCCTCTAATACTGCCTTTTCGTTGGGTTTAAGATTCCCGGTGTCCCATTTGTCTACCTGCTGTAAAAGACAGAGCCAAAATTCGGCCTCTTCTCTTTGGTCTAGATATCCGGGGGCTCCGGAGGAAGTCCCTAGCGAGTCCGAACCCCCTGATTGTACTAGGTTTTCATAAGAGACTTCTCTTCTTAGTTGCTTAGAGTTCTTCTTTACCTTGTGTATGAACCAGTTTTTTGTAACTACGGAGAAATAAGAAAAAGCCTTTGAACCCTTCTTCGGATCATATTTGTCCAATATTGTTGTTAGCCAAATTTTACAGTCATCCCTAAGATAATCTATATTTGGCAAGTTGTTGAATTTATAAGTAAAAATAATCTTATTAACCATCTCATCAAAAGCCGGTTGTATCAACTTGATATACAGTGTTGATTTCTCTTGCCGGCTTGGCGAAAGAGCGTATTTCACAATAGCCTCTTCGTGGACTTTCGTGAAATAATTATTTTTAGTCTTCTTTCTTCTCTTCTTCTGCAAGCTCTGTTTCCTCATTTAGTATTAAGTCTATCTCGTTTAAGTTCTTAGACAATTCTTTAGCATGTTCCATAAGGGATTTTAAAGTCTCATCGCCATAAAACATCTCTAGTTCATGTATAGTACTGATATGTCCCGTGAATCCCTTAATCATCTCTGATATATTATTTATATTGTCGTTCGCTTCTGACATAGCTTCAAGCAGCCATCTTATATATATAAACGAAAACAGGTTCACTAGAAAGCTTCCCCAAAATAACCAAAACCACATATTATAACTCCCTTGTTCTTAAATCTTTTTTTTCTTTTTTTATTTCTGATTTTACATCTCTTATATACTCGTCTACAACCTTTCCGGTGCGCGAGGCAGAAAATGCAGTACTAGTATTTGTATCGTCCAAGGAAGGGACCCTGAATACCTCTTCGGATTTACACTTCGTGCAGGCCTGTTCGTCGTACGACATAGAGTGCCATACTTCAAAAGAAAATGCACAGGATTTGCACTTGTAGTGATACAGGGGCACTAGTCTGAACCTGAAGTGTTCTGGACTTCCGGCGCGAAAACATCCTTTTCTATTTTAAAACTAGGGGGATTCAGTACGTCTAAGCGCTCCTTTTCTCCAACCTGAAAATTAAAACCCTTTAGTATAGGAACAATATCTGTTTGCTCCAAGAGGGATTTCTGTAGAGCCATCATTAGGGCCCCGAGTGCTTGATTTGATAACTTCATTTTATTGCTCCTTTTGTTTTACCATTTAAAATTTTGTTTATAAAAATTAACTATTTTACAAATCTGTTCATCAAAGTTTTTGATTGGTGACCAACCAATCGATCTTATCTTTTGGTCGTCTAGAGAATATCTAACATCTTGACCTGGTCTTTTAAAATCTAAGTTTACGTGATTTTTCCAATCCATTGTACTGTCGAACGCATTGATAATCTTCTTTACTGTTAATATGTTTTCCTGTTCGAATCCACCAGAAATATTGTATATTTCGTTTTTCACGCCGCTTTTCATAATTTCCAAAACTGCGTTTGAAGTATCCTCTACATGTAGCCAATTTCTAACGGGAGTGCCTTCATCGTGAAGTCTTATTTTTTTATTTCTTTTCAATAATTTGACAACCAGTGGTACTAATTTTTCTGGATATTGATAATTCCCGTAATTATTTGTGGGCCTTAGTATCACATACTCTATTCCATATGTTCGCGCCCAAGATGTAATCATTAGGTCGGCAGCTGCTTTCGAAGCCGAATATGGATTACTAGGGTTCATAAGGTCGTTTTCTTTGTGGCTACCCGATGCGATATCACCATACACCTCATCTGTACTAAAATGAAGCAACACTGGCCTTGAACAGACATTACTTGGTTTTTTCCTTATCAAATCAAGAATGTTTTGAATTCCAAGTATATTTGTCTTTGTAAATTCTTTACTGTCCTGGATACTGTTCCCTACGTGTGTTTCTGCGGCGGTATTGATTATGTAATCACAGTCAGGTATCGAATCTATTTCACAAATATCTTCTCTTTTAAAAGTAAAATTTTTGTCCTCTAGGAATTCGGGTAACAGTTCGTTGTTTGCCGCGTAGGTACATTTATCTATTCCCAGAACCTTATATCCCAGATTCAAGCAGTCCCTTGTTATCTGAGAGCCTATAAACCCTAAGCACCCTGTTATCACTACAATTTTCAACTCAATCTCCCCGTTGGATTCTATGTGAGTCGGAGTCAAAATGTTGAGTTGAAAATTCAAACAATTCTGTATCTTCTATAGCTTCCATTTGATGCTTCAATCCCCTGTATACATGGAAGTTTTCTCCCCTCGATAGGACAACTTCCTTTGCGGTGGCGATATCTTCGCTATCTGAGTACCTCACTTTAATCTTTCCGGATTGTACGTAGAAGACTTCATCTTTTAGCTCATGGTAGTGCCAGGAACATTTCCTGCCCTTTACAAAGTATAGAAGTTTTCCGCAATATTCTTCGTTGTTTACGATCCATTTTTCAAACCCCCAACCTTTTGGGACAAATTTAATTGGTAAAGAATTCACTATCTTTAACTCCTTTGTCGTCTACATATACATCACCAGAGGGTTTTCCCAAAACTAATCTGTGGAATTTTAAGCCCCACTTTGTTAGTTGGGTCAAAGTTAAGTCATAGAACATGTTAACCGCTTCCGCCTGGTTGTCATTTGTTCTGCCCATTCCCCTTGCGGTGAAGAAAACTATATGGTTTCCGTCATCATAAAGTTTGTTAATCTTTTCTATTCGAGACAGAAAAGGGCTAGCTTTTTCATAATCTCCGTTTGTTAGGGAGCATATAGTGCCGTCGATGTCAAATATGTATTTCATTGTTTAAAATTCTAGTAGTTGAATGTTCTCCTATTCTATCAAAAAAAACAACTTTTTTTACTAGTTTTTTTCCAACTACTGTTTTTTTTTCCCAATCCGACCCTATGACCATCATGGATATATCGTTTTCCACTAGAAGTTTTTCCAACTCTCGGTTCGTGGAGTACGTCACCACACTGTCTACTGAAGATAGTTCTTCCAAAAAAGACTTTCTATCCTGAACGTTGTTGAATGGCCTTGTATCGCCCTTTGAGGCTCTTACCCTCTCATCGGTGTCAATACCCACTACGAGCTTGTCACCAAGAGACCTAGCGTATTGTAAAAGCCTTATATGACCTATGTGAAGGATATCGAAGCATCCATTCACCCAGACGTTAGTAGTTTGCATTCCACGGCTCATCTATCAAGTTGTATACTTTTATCATCTGTTTTATACCATCATCTAGGTTATACTTGCATGCAAATCCCGTATTGTATAATTTTTGGCTGCTGACTGTATAATCTCTCTTGTCTGGATCAGTTGTAAATTCTGCTTTTATTATCTCTAGTGGTGTATGTTTTTTTATGGTCTTTGCCAACTGTAGCTTATTCATATTAACTTCGTCATTTCCTAAGTTGAACGTTTCATTTCTATAAGTAGACCAATCATCTATCGACCGAGTGAAGACCCTACAGACATCCCAAATATGCACGTAATTTCTCATAAACTCACACTCGTATAACACTATAACCCGGTCTCTAATAGCTCTCAGTACAAAGTTGTTTACCAACAGGTCCGTACGAACACGAGTTGATGGACCAAACACTGTCGCTAGTCTGAATGTAGTACAATTCTCTGTCTCCCTAAACCTAGTTTCTGCGTCTACTTTAGTTTTCCCATACAAGGATATTGGATTTAGCGGGTCTAATTCTGTTATTATTTTCCCTTTTTCTCCGTTGCCGTATCCAGAGTTTGTACAAGGGTATATGACCATTTGATCTTTCGATTTGTTCTTACAGATCCAGTCATTTGACATATAATTTACATCTATAGCCTCCTGCGGTCTTTGGTCACACAACGGGAAACCTACAAGGGCTGCCAGGGGCACAACAACATCACAAAACTTTAAGTATTTCTCTAGGACTTTTTCATCCCTGACATCTGCCTTTTCAAAATTAAAGTTCGGGTGACTGATGTATCTAAGGAGCGATTTGTTGTCGTATAAAAGACTGTCCACTACATATATTTCATGGTCCCTAATTAGGAAGTCAATTAATTCACTTCCGATATAGCCTGCGCCGCCGGTAATTAATATTTTCATTATATTTTCACTCTCCCAATTATTATATCTTTTAACATTATCCAGTCGCAAGCCTTTGCCCATAAAGGTTTCGTAAATGCCGCGGGCTTGTTCTTCTCGAAGAAGAAATGTCCGGACCAGGCAAACGGATAAATGACAAAAGGAATTAAGGGTATCAAGACCCAGCTAGATGTCTGCAGAATATAAACCATTGTTGCGATGGTAGCTAACTGTCCCAGTACATGCAACCTACGGTTCCATTCATTCTGGTGCAGCAATAAATAATGTTTGTAGTATTCTTCAAATTTCATTTATAGTGTTTACTCCTTTTAATTGAACTACTTGAGTAGCACAGGTGTTTGCATAGATAATAGACTTATCAATATCTTTTGTTTTTAAATAGTTGACGCACAGGCCGGCCATGAAAGTATCTCCGGCGCCACAAAGATCTTTAATTTCCACTTTATCCACTGAGTACATCTTTTCTCCAAGGCGACTCCCAGAGGAACCCAAGGTGACAATTACCTTATTTTTGGCCCATGAAGATTTTTGTATAAATTTTTGAGATGCGGCGTATTCGTTCTTGTTTATCTTGATATAAGTGCACTCTTTGCAATATTCTCCAATGGTTTTTTTCGTGTCGATAAAGACAAGGTCGTGGTTTTCGCAAATGAACCTTATATCGTCCTCCGTCAGAAAACCCTTGTTGTAATCTGAGATTATTATCAAGTCAAACTCGCAGATAAACTCTTTTGTTAAATCTGAAACCCTCTCGACGCTTCCTTCACCCGAGTCGACCCTAAGAAACATATGATTCGTTTCTTCGTGTACATACCTTTTTTTCTCAATGTTTATGCTGTTTGTTTTGAGTATAGCAGGTATACCCATAGATACTATATTTTGGTAAACGTTTCCTGCCATGCCCAAATTTCTTTTTTCATAGTTCGGTATGAAAACTGGCACTGGGGCATCTGGAGCGAGACGTTCACACCGGCCGTAAACGTGAACGTCGCGACAGCCGTCGCCTATGACGAGTATTTTACTCACCCCAGCTAATGTCCCAATCTTTAAATTCCGCGGCTAAACAGTCGATCTTATAATCCTTGCGGCCGCCTGCTTGTTCTTGAATCTTATTCTTGGCGGTGTTTCTAATTCCGTTCAAGCCATGAGTTAGTTCAAGATTGTTTCCGTCTCTTATGCCTTTTCGATAGTTTGATTCATTGTGCCATATGTGCAGATTCATCTGAGACAAAACAACTATTGCCCTGACCGTGTCTGCATCCAAAGACACCTCCTTGCCTTTCAAGATTACATCGATATCGTGCAATATTGCAGAGATTTCCTTTGCGTACTCTTGCTTGTGTTCTACTATGAATACTTCCTTTAATTGAACTATTGATAGTCTATCTATCAGCTCTGACAATGTTGGTAGGTATTTTCTTTTACTCATTGTTGTTTTCCTTGCATTTTTCTAAAGCTTCTTTTATTGCTTTACATATTCTTTCCATGTTCTCTCCTGTTAAATATTGATGGCATCCAATATGGATTCCGTTATCTCCAACCCATTCTGCTTCAGGGAATTGTCCTAACTTGTGGCCCATGTCTCCAAAGGCTATCTGTTGCGTCGGAATGCATCCAAAATTTCTCTTGTGGTGTATCCTGTATTTGTCAAAAGTGTCCTTGACAATTTCAATGTCGCCCTCTTTCTTACAAGTGACGCTAAAGCCGTGTGGGCAATTTATATTACCCTCATCTTCCTCTGAAAACCAGGCAATATCTTCGAAGCCGTTAGCTGCTTTCCTCATCTCTTTCATGAACGCATGTCTTGTCCAAAATGTATCCCAGAAGACACCTATGGCTTCAAGACCGATGGATGCCTCAAGGTCGTTCATTTTAGAATTCAAGCCAGACCTCTTGTGTTCGAAATAGACAGAATTATATGGACGGCCGTGGGATCTCGTTGAGAATAGAAGCTTTCCAATATCTGGGTCGTTGGACGATATCATTCCCCCTTCACCGGAACAAACTAGGTGCGCGACGTAAAAACTGTATATGGACATATCTCCCCAGTGACCGACAAGTTTATCCTTGAATTTTGCACCATGTGCCTCGCATGCGTCTTCTATAACAATCAGATTGTGCCTCTCGGCAATCTCGCAGATAACATCCATCTCCGCCATTCTTCCCATTGTGTGAACCACTTGGATCGCCACGGTGTTTTCATTAATCGCCTCTTCAATCTTAGACTCATCAATGTTGAGAGTTTCGCGTTTTACATCGACAAATTTAGGCACCAGGCCTGAGGCTCTGACGGCATTTGCGGTTGCGATGAATGACAACGCGGGAACTATAACTTCGCTTACCCCTCTCTTCGCACCCTTTAGATCATACAAGGCAAAGCAAGAGTTTATGCATCCGTCGGTACCGGAACTGACTGCGGTGCTGTTATCGTAATCAAACAGTTGATTCCACTTGTCCTCAAGCTCCCTTACCTTTGGTCCGCCCGAAGCCCAGTTCGTGTCGCATACATGCATCAGGTTTTTTCTAGCTACCTCTCCAATTCTTAGTTCTCCAAATTCTATCTTTTCCATTAATATAAATCTCCATGTTCGATTATCAGTGTTGATCTTTCACTGCTCAGTGCTTTTTCGTATGCTGGCAGAATTTGTTCAGGATATAAAAGCTCAACAATATCTATGTTTGTGCAGGAACTCCTGAAGGCCTCTGTAAAATTAGCTTTATGTTGGTGTCCCGGGTCTAGGGGATACTGAGACCCTACCACTGCCTTCATTATGATTTTTGGCTTGCTCTGGCCCATAGACATTGCTTCCCACTTGTCTAAATGATTCACAATCTGATTCATTGCTAAGATGATAAAATTCATTCTAGGGTATAAGGAAACTGGTATGTAACCATCTATAGCTAAACCTAGAGCTATTCCGGCTTGGAACTCTTCTGCTACTGGTAATTCTAGCAACTTTGTTTTGTCAAAGTTTTTGACCTGATGAGTCAATGCTGTACCTTTGTGTTCAACTGCTTGTCCAATAAAAATTGTCTTTGGATTAGAATTTAATAATTCCATCCCCTTAAATACTTCTTCTTTATAATTCATTATTTTTCATATCCCATTTTAATAAAATCATCTTTAAAATTCTACAAACACACCAGTGCCAGAGTGTGGGTAGGTCATATTATATTTATAATATATCATATCTGTTTTAGTATTTTTCGACAAGTTGTCATAAAAATCAAAAATAGTCTTTATTTCGACATTCGGGCCCCAAGACTCTTGCGTTGGGGTGCCAACAGATTTTTCGTTGTCTTCTACTATGAAGGTTATCGGTAGGTCATTCGATATCGAATAGATAATCGATTCGTGAGTGATTCCCGTTCTAAACCCCATGTCCCCAAGAAAACAGTAAACTCTATTATTTTTATTCTGCTTCTTTATAGACAACGCAGTACCAGTCGCGATTGGTGATATTCCACCCACGATCGCAGAGCTGTAAAAATTATGCTCTGCGTAATGTAGAGTAATTGACCTTCCCTCTAATATATCCTCTTCCACATCAGCCGGGGGTATACCCTTTAACAAGGCATGTAGGTGACTGGCCCAAGTGGAATAAACGTAGTCGTCTTTTGACATGTTCAATTTTGAGAATAAATCCACTAGTATCTGCTCATTACCATCTCTCAAATGAACGGGTGCTTTGATTTTTCCATCCTCATAGATTTGTGCAATCTTGTTTTCAAATTCAATTAGTTGTTGTGCTGTTAACATGATTCTTTAATTCCTTTAGTGTTAGCGAGTTTTTATCTCTTTCCGAGACTATTGGTGGATACCTAGGGTCCCAGCACGGGTCGATGTCTAAATCATTATAACATACGCTCCACTGATTTTCAGGATTTGTGTAATATTCACTCCATTTGTAATGGAATATGCAACTAGTGCTTAGACACTGGTGTGCGTTGAGTGTTCTAGGTGGTACAAGGACTGATTTGTTGACTATATCTTCTGAATCTAGAATATAAGTCCTTTTGACATCTTTATCAATATTATATGTTACCAATTTTATTGTCCCATATAAACAAGATATAAGCTTCCAAGTCTCGTCATCGCCGTGAAAGCCTCTAACAACTCCTTGAAAAGATTTTGATACCTTATCTTGTACAAAATTTATATCGTGAGGAACATTCCTTCTGTCGTAAACCGTATATATGCTGCCCCTGTTCTCGATGAATTTATCTTGAACAATTATAGTATCACTGTACATGCTCTTTGTACCACTCGCTTGTTTTCCTGAGCCCTTCTTCAACACTCGTTTTGGGTTGCCAGCCCAATTCTTCTCTAGCTTTTGAACAGTCCAATATCACAGTTGTAGGAATGTCTGGTTTCGACAAGTCAAACTCAAACTTCAACTCCTTGTTGTTTATGTTCATTATTACCTTTGCAAGCTCTAAAATGGGGTAGGCTTCTCCTGCTCCACAATTATATAGTTCATACTTCGATTCTTGTTTGTCGATGCACTTCTCAATAAAGTCGACTAAGTCGTCGATGTAAACAATATCTCGCGAGGCGCGCCCTTTGCCCCAAACCTCTAAAGTGTCTTTTGCATTTATTATTTTATTCACAAATGCAGGAACGACGTGGCACTTATCTAAATCAAACTTGTCCTTAGGTCCATAGACGTTGGAGTGCCGAAAAGCTGTAAACTTAGTAGTGCCAATTCTCGAATAAAAGTCGCACATTTTCTCACAAAAAACCTTCATGTTTCCAACGCCAAAGTATGCTGAATAAATTTCGTCCATTGGACTCCAGTCCTTTTCTGACTGTGGAGTATCTTTGGGTTGATACATTACTGTGCAACTTGGAAAGAGCAAGTGTCCCACCTTGGTCCTCATTGCTTCCCTAAATATCCAAGCATTCATTACAGTGTTGTCAGTGACATGCACGTATGGTCGTTCTACAACATCTTTGGCGCCTGTCGTGGTGGCGGCTGTCTGCAGAACCACGTCGAAGGTCCTTTTATCAAACAAATTTATGACCTGTGATTCGTCTCTTAAATCGACAGAAATGTACTCGACACCAGGGACAGACCCTCTTGATGGCTTTTCTTTGTTGAATATGGTTGCCGTAATGTTATATTGCTCCGCAAAGTGATCAAGACACGTCTTGCCTATGAACCCGTCTGCGCCGCAGATTAACATGTTTTTTCTCATTCTTCACCCTTCACGATATAAGCTATTCCCACCTCTTTTGAATACGATATGAAGTTCCACTTAAATCCAGACTCCCTTAAAACCTTTGGGCTACCGTAGCGGTCGCCCTCGAAATTAACATCATGTAAAGCGATGATTCCGCCCTCTCTAACCTTAGGTAAATAATTTTCTAAATCCTTCTTCACATACTCATAAGAATGGTTTCCGTCAATAAAAACAGCATCGAACTGCTCGTGCAAATCTTCGTGAACGAGTGTCGAGTCTCCGCATATGACTGTTTCAAAATCCTCGTCCATCTCCGGTTTATATCTATCTATAAATTCAGAGTTATATTCAATCGTGGTCATGTGCTCCAGAAGCAGACTCAAAATGAAATGAGTTGAGGCCCAGTGACCTAGACCTATCTGAAGCATTGTTTTCGTGTTGTTCTTCATCAGCAGTTCTAAGAAATCTACCAGCTCCTCTCTCACCTGTTGTGTCACTTGTGGGTGACTATTTACAATATCAACGTTGGGGTCGATGTATAAATCTTTGTACCAATCGTTTGTTGCTAGAATATTCCTGGACCTTTGCTCCGAAATTGACAAAACCAAGTCTATCTTTGGTGACACCTTTTGGTTGTGAATGTGTTGTTTTATAAATTTCTTGTTAATCATTGTTTTCTCCTGTATAATATGGGTTGAATCTACCCTTTGTTGGGCCGTTCTTTGCGTACCAATCATAAGTTTCTTTTAAGCCGTCTTCCAAAGTAACAGACAGCTCAAATCCGTGACCCTGCAACCTCTCTGTATTGGGGACTCTAAATTGATCTCCTGTTGGTTTTGTAAGATCGTGAGTTATTTCAAGGTTCTTTCCTGATACTCTTACTAATGTTTCTATCACCTCCTTAATTGTGAAGGTCTTTCCGTTTCCAACATTTAAAGGTTTTGTAATTTTATTTTCTACCGCGAATATTGCAGAGCGGGCGATATCTCTAGCATGTACAATATCCCTTCCCGCAGTGCCTGTCCCCCAAATTTCAACAGATTCCTCTGCCTCAAACACTTTTCTTGTAAGTGACGGAATTAAAGTTGACGTTCTTAAATCAAAATTGTCAAACTTCCCATAAATATTGGCCGGCTTGATTATGGACATCTTTGGGTTCTCATATTGCTCGTCATATGCGTTAATTTGCACCTCTCCCATCCTTTTAGACCATCCCGCATACCAATCGTTAGGTGAAGGGTTTTGAGTCCACAGGTCGTCTTCCTTGAACGTCCTAGCTGGTCCGTAGGTGCCGATGGTGCTTGTGTACAGTCCCCATTTTACAGACGGTGTGTTATAAATTGCATCAATCATGTTAGTATTCATCATGATGAAGTCTCTAAACACCTGATATTGAAAAGTTTTCATAACCACAGGAGAACCTTTAATCCCTGCAATATGAAAAACATAGTCCATATCTTTACAAAGTTCCATGCAATTTTCTTTGGACCGAAGGTCCTTTTTAATATATTTCGCGCCCCAAGAGGGGTCTAGGTTATTTTCATCTAATGAAGCAGATGTAACATCTGCTCCGCGGTTGACTAAAAGTTCAACCAACTCTCTGCCGACAAGGCCTGTACCTCCGGTGACGAGCACCTTCTTGTTCTCAAACATTATTATTACTCCAAGTTATTAATGATTTATCGTTCGTTTGAATATAACGATATATGTTTTCTACTGTATAATCTTTGCTTCTTTTGTAAGCTGCTTCTATTACATCCTCATAATTATGAAAGTTTTTAGAAACATCTTCAATTATTTCTTCCAGTTGTTTAAAATTCTCAAAATATACGAATTCTTTACCGGGCTCATAGAAGTCTTCCACTAGGTTCCACGGGTCTTTCTTGACTATCATCAAAGATTTTGAACTAGTGATCTCGTGAGACCTCACCTTGAATTGAGGCATTATGCCCTCTTGAAACCTTGAAAAGCTCTCACCCTTGTTTTGGATGGACGCTGGACTCATGTATATCATGTTAAAACTAAGAGATGATTTGCACTTGCTTAGTTCTTTTAATTTATCATCATTGGATAACATAACATGTGTGCACTTATTGAACTCGTATGGGTGGCGCATCCAGGTGTTTCGCTGAGATGTCATAAACTTGTATTTAAACTTCTCCATTACTTCTACCGCTTTTATGTGATCATCTCCATGAATGGAGCCCATCCAGGAACAGTCTGCATCATAATCTCCAAACTCTGTTACGGACCTATTAGTGTAAGGGTACGGTATGTACTTGAACTTTTCGTATCCGTAGTGCTCATTCATGAATTTGCACGTAAGGGGGCAGACACAGTAAACATCGGTGAAGAAATCATAATGGTCGAAGTGGTAGTAATCTTTTTTTGCGGTAAATTCACAAGGACTCCACAAAGCTAACAGGCATCTTCTCTTGTAATCCTTAAAAGGCTCTTTTATATTGTGGCGATAGATCCATGCTGCGCCGTTCATTAAAACTTCTGTTTTTGAGTCATCACACAGCACCTTCAGAGACTCGTGCATATAAGGTACTACACCCCAGTTACTGTCGTCTGACCAATCTGCTATAATCTTCATTATCTTGTACCCCTAATGTTGAAATTTATTTTATACTCTTTGGATATCTGGCTCATTTCTTTTGGATATTCTGAAACATTCCACAATCCCTTGACCACTGCAGTAGCTATACATGGAAATATGCTAGAATCATGATGATGCAGGCCTCGTTTGGGTGTCCCTGAAAAGTGCTGGATTCCTTTTAGGCCTAACTTTCGGCACAATGTTGAACCTTGTGGTTCATGTTGCATTCTAGTACTTTCGCTTGGTGCCGCGGTAAATACATTCTCAAAGTCTCTTGTATTCCAGACACTAGCCTGTTGAGCGAAGAAATTACCACTGTTACTGTCTATTTCATAGAGGTTGTCTTTGAGGTGTCGAGTGCTCTCTGGACCTTTTATAAACTTGCAAAAGCTATAGTTTTTGCTTTTTAAGAATTTCGCGATATTGTTTATCTCTTCTGCGTCTACTTGTTCGTACAATATATAATCTTCGCTTGTATAAATGATGTATTCTTCCGGTACTTGTTTTATACAAGATAAAAACTGATTTCTGTACGACTCATCATTGTTGTATAAAATGGGTGTTAACTCTTCTGGCACATCCTTTGCAGTATCCGTAAATACATATTTCTTAATGTCTTTGCAATGTCTATTGAGCCGGTCGAAGCAAGGTGTCCATACGTCAGAATAATTGGAGTTCGTGTCTACTATCAATGCTATCTGTGTCATTTTGAGTTATTCCCTTACCTCTATGTCTTTAAAGAGTTCAAATTCAGTTAAGTCTCTATATGGCGGAACCTCTGGTATATCTGGGACGTGCTCAGGATAATTTTGCAAAAGTGTTAGTCCCCTAGCTGCTTGTTCTGGTGTCATGTACATATTCCATCCTTCTTCATCTATCTCATCTTCATGGTATTTTAAACCATCAGTCCTTCCTTCGTATCTGCGGGATTTCAACCACTTTGCCGCGGTGGGGTCATCCAACAGTATCATTCCGCCTTTTCCTATTTTTAAGTGCTTTTTTATATGAAAAGATAAACACATCATCGTACCAGGAATATACATGTTAGAGGTTAATCTTTTGGCCGCGTCGTAGATTGGAAAAGGTTTCAATTGATATATGCCCTTCCAGTCTAGATCTTCGAAAACTAACTTTGCGCCGGCTTGCAACACAGATTGCGGTGGAGAAAGATAAGTCCTTTTTGGTAGTATAACTTCTTGTTCGGCAACCTTGTGCCATTTACAAGCTAGAAAAATTGCATTCGTACAACTGTTCATCGAGACCGCATATGGGGCACCTGTGTAATGCGCAACGTTTTCTTCGAACATTTTAACTATTTTATATGGATTATGTAACATGTAAGTCTACCTTTCTAAGATATAATATTTTTCTGTAAAACCGCTTGCTTTGAATAAAGCCAAGCTTGCCTTGTTTTCTGGTTTTATCTTAGCACAACTGTTTGGATATTTTTCCATTATTTTACTTATCATGTATTTTCCGATACCTATTCCTTGGAACCTTGGCGCCACTGCGACTCTGATATCTTCTTCTATCGCTCCCACATATCCTGCGAATTCGTTCTCACAAAGCGCTATCAGATACTTATCGGAGTGTTTTTTCATAAATTCCATATGAACTTCTTCTGTTATAAATTCTTGTTCTATGAATCCTTTTTTCACCTCTTCATCGTTTCTTAGGTTTCTGATTTCTTCCCAATAAACTCTCTCATTTTCAACTATACGAGCGTCTAAGTTCCAGGTGCACATTTTCTTGGAGTCCATAGATGCGCCTTTACCCCAGTATCCCTTCAGGTAGTCCCGGTCGTAACCTAATTCAAAATAAGGATGGAGACACGTACCTATATCCATATAAGTATTATCGTCGAAACTCTTAAATAATTCGTGTATCAATATTTCACTCAAACTACTTGCAGAGAATAAAAATACGTGATCCTTAATACTGTTATCTTTTATCCAATCTTTAATATCATCTATGAGATGATGGTCATTCACTATACAGTTCTCTCCAACCCTGAAGTCTTTTACTATATTGCATTTTAATTTCTCCATTGCGGTTTCTATATTTGCATTTTTACTACAAATTAGTACTACTTTTCTACCTTCGAGCGCTGGCACTATATTCTCTAGGAACGCGGAATAATTTCCATTTACAAACAGATTGGCCCAGGTCAAATGCGTACTTGAGCGGTTAATCTCTCTCTTCATCCAAGTATGTGCTTGATGGCCCCCAATACAACACGGACAAGCAATGCCAGTGTAATAGTTCTCTTTCGAGAACTTAAACGATTCTATAAGTTTCTGTCTAACGAATTGATGTTCTTCAGGATCGAAGTGTTTATGGTCGTCCTTTTTATATCCGAAATTATGTACGAAGTCCCCCTCTATGACATAATTGTCAGATATTACAAGCTTCATATTTTTTAATATGTCTGCTTCTCCGTCAGAAAACCTAACAAAAGCAAAATTCTCCTTGGATAATAATTTCTTTTCAAACTTATCCAAATCCCCTCTGAAGCTTTTACCTAACATAGCACGAGTCCTTATATGTCATCATCTTTTTACATGCTTGGGAAGTCAACACGTTAAAGCGCGCGTGCCTAATAAATCCTAATCTAAAGCTCATGTTTTAAAATCTCGCATATTTTGGACGATGCATTACCATCACCAAACGGGCACTGCCCTTTCGGTATATGATCTCCATTTACTTTCTCGAAGACGCTATTCAGTTGGTCGGGACTCTTACATAGATATGAAAAAACATTCAAACTCTCTGTTCTTTCTGTCTTTTCTCTGCACACAATGCACTTCTTACCTAGAAACGAAGTCTCTTCTTGTAGGCCGCCTGAATCTGTTATGACCATTCTAGTTTTTGATAAGACTTTAATGAAATCGTCATATTCCATAGGCTCGACAACTGATATATTGTTCAGAAGATTCTTATATTTTTGGACATTTGGATTGGGATGCAAAGGGAAGATGAATTCGTAATCTTGGTTGTTTTTAGCTAAGGTGTTTAATTCTAAAAACCACGATTTCAAAGTTTCATGATTTTCTCTTCTATGCATTGTTATTATTATTTTATTGGTGTATTCTGTTTTAATGTCTTTGAGGTTGTCGAGCACCGTATTT
>Ga0315331_10000024_pt1 | contig 67303 bp, 43 predicted proteins | sample M160m34915metaG_FD_203456 | JGI IMG/M metagenome (GOLD analysis project Ga0315331, IMG submission 203456) | Ammonia-oxidizing marine archaeal communities from Monterey Bay, California, United States - M1 60m 34915 | ecosystem: Environmental > Aquatic > Marine > Intertidal zone | place: USA...
TCTACGCTTTTGCCAAAGGTGGAGACAAATGGTTTACGGCTTCGATGATACTGCTGGCATGTGCGCTGTTATCAAAGGAACAGGCCGTCGTCATTCCGGTTCTGTTTCTGCTGGCGGACGCGTGCGAAATATCACGAGACGCTCCAGGCAAGTCCCTGCGGAAATGGATTCAGCGCCATCGCACACCGGTAATCGTACTCGTCGCGTATCTTGGTCTTCGCTGGACTCAATTCTCCGGTTCTGAATACCGATTGAACGTGCTTGAAAATCCCACTGATGTTCTGCTGTCATTTCGATTCACCATTCAAACAGTTTTCGCGCCCTACGTGGAACTGATGTATGAACCCGCCGTGAATGTATGGCATTCGACGTGGCGATTCAGCGTCGGCTGCATGGCCGTCGGCGCGCTGATACTTGCTGTATATCGCCTTCGCCCGGTACATACTCGAGCTGCCATGTTCTGGACGGGATGGGTCCTGGTGTGTACTGCACCAACAGCCAATATCATTGAACAGCAGGCACCGTATTCAGAACGATATGTGGTACTGGCCGTTTTCGCAGCGATCGCCATGGCGGCAGGAGTTCTTTCGTCTGTTCCAACAGATCGGACTCGCCCCGTGCTCGCCATTGGCGCCGTCATCCTGCTGGTGATTTCCGGTGGCATCACATTCGGACGCAGTCAGTACTTCGCTACACAGATGGCATTCGCACAGCAGTGGGCAAAGACCAATCCACGTTTCGCGGAAACACAAATGTCACTGGGGACAGAATTCTACCTGTCCGGACAGTTTGCGAAGGCAGCAACGTGTTTTCGAGCTGGCATGAATATCGAATCCAGCAACAGCAGCGTTTGCCGCAACTGGCTGGCCAAAATGCAGTTGGTTCAGGGTCACTTTAAAGAAGCAAGCGAACTGTTCAGGGCGAGTTCAGCAGAAAAGTTTTCCTGTCTTTTACGGGGTGTGGCTCTGCAGGGCAGTGGCGATCTGTCGGAAGCGACAGACAGTTTCGAACAGGCCCTGAGAATCGATCGCTCATTCTTTGCAGCCCACTTTCTTCTGGCTGAAAACTTAAGAAGTGCCGGCCAGACCGACCGAGCCGCGACACACGCACAAATCGCGGCCGCTGCATCGGTTCTGGACCTGAGTTTCGCATCAATTACCAGCGAACAGCTACGCAGCATCGCCGGATATCCGGAGCTGCGGATGCTTGTCCTGAAGAACGCCAATGTGAGCGACAGTGATTTCACCTGGGCACGCGACTTCAGAAAACTGGAACGCTTTTGGATTCCAGGCACGACGGTGACTGACACCGGTATTGAAAATCTTCGTGGAAGCGAAACACTTAATTCGCTCGTCATTTCAAATACTCAGGTCACTGATGCATGTGTCGAGAGCCTTATTTCCATTCCGCATCTGAGTCACCTGGACATTCGATATACAAACATCTCAGAAGCCGGTATTCGGAAGTTAAAGGAACAGTTGTCGGACTGTCAGATTTTTCACTGACGTGTCAACGGCACACATTAATTGACGTGTGAGGAGACGGAACTGGTGGCAGAGAACATTGTCCTTGCAGGATTTGTTGCAATGGTGGCGCTGGCGTCCGCCGGCGTGCGACTGTTTTTCAGGAAGTACAGACTTCATCGCCGACCGAACCTACTGACCTTAGTGACTGGCAACACACTTGTCTGCGTACTGTTGCTGGCCGTGTTCATACTGTCGGGCGAACTGTATTACCGATTTGTCTACGACACGACAGAATCATTCGGCCTGTCGAAAACGACGCAGCGATGGTTCACCAGACATTTCCGTCGCAACAGCCTCGGATTTCGTGACTCCGTCGAATATCCGAATGCGTCTGAAGTCAACAGGCCGCGGGTGACGTTTCTTGGTGACTCGTTTACGGCGGGACACGGAATCGCCAATGTTGAAGATCGATTTGTGAATATCGTCCGGGACCAATTACCGACATACGACGTTCATTCGTTTTCGATGTGCGCATGGGACACACCACAGGAGATATCCTGTCTCAAAATGGCAGGAAAATCCGGCTATGACTTCGAAACTGTTGTTCTCGTTTACTGCCTGAATGACATCTCAGACATATCACCGGAATGGCAGCGAGTGTTACAGCGAATTATGGAATTCTCTGACCCTGGGTTTCTGGTCGAAAACAGTTATCTGCTCAACACAATGTACTACCGCTGGAAAGCGTTCAACGACCCGGACATAGGCGATTACTATCAGTTTGTCAGAAATCTCTACGAAGGACCAACGTGGAAAGCTCAGTCAGACCGCCTTGAACACATACACGACATGGTGACACAGCGCGGCGGTCGACTGCTTGTAGTCACATTCCCATTCTTGCACGCGCTTGCACCGGACTATCGGTACGAGCCGATTCACAAACAACTGGACCGTTTCTGGCAGCAAAACAACGTCCCCCATCTCGACCTTCTTCCGGCTTATCAGTCATTTGAACCGAGCGAAGTGGTGGTCAGCCAGTTCGATGCTCACCCAAACAAACGCGCACACAGTATCGCAGCCTCAGAGATTGTCAGATTTCTGGCAATGGATATTCCAGACGTGATGAATGTCGAACGCTGATGCGTTAGGGGTCTGTCAACATCCCCCGGGGCATCAGCAGCCGTCGCAGACCGTCGTGCATCCGTGGGAGCTTTCCCGCACAGCCCCGCAATACCTGAATCACTGCGACGCCCATTGACGGGCACGGGACTTAGCTGTTAAGTGCCGCTGGTTAAAGACGAACGACCGCCGTGTTGGCACGTCACACGCAGGCACCTGATAACAGTCAGGGGAATTGATATGCCCCGGACGACTCCTTCGTTACGACTCCGCGCTGCCATGCTCAGCAACTTCCTTCGACAAGGCTCCAGTGCTGCGGCAGACGTGCCGGCGGCATCTTCAAAGGTCGAACCGAGGCAGGCACACAATCATTCACGCGAACCGTCCGGTGCAGGCAATGACACATAGCCTGTCGGAATTCACGCACCGAAGTACGATAGAAATCACGACGGAGGTGGATTCGAATGTCCTGATGATCACGGACTTCCAGCTGGACGTGAAGAAAGCAGCGAAGCTGTTGCAGGTACTGAACCAACCGCCATAGAGGATCAATATCGAATTCGTGATTGTCGTCATGAGTACATCAACCGGCGAAGACCACATCGCTGACGAATTGAAGCTGCTGACTGTGAATAACATGCCGGCCATGCTGCAATTCGGTCAGCAGCTGACAGTGCCGGAAGGACTTCAGCGGGCAGGCAGCAGAACCATTACTCACAGTAATCACCATAAAAAAGCGGGAACACTTCTCAAAGCAACGCCATGATTGCCATCGAACGCGATTATGCTGAGTCTGAGCGTCGAGATGCCCCGAATTGAATTTCCGCAGCCCGGAAGTTCTGAGGCGGATGAAGCCGCCCTGCCGATTTCCTTGATGACAGTTGCCGAAACGACTCTGCCATTGAAGTCTGACCAAGGCCAGACGATTCAAGCGTCCGTTTCCAGGGACCGTAACGGCGGTCGCGACGTCTTGATCACGGTTGTGGCAAGTACGGCCGAACAGCAGCCAGGCACAGCAACCGGAAGAACACCCGAACGTGATCAGGGTACAGACGCGACCTTTCGCAGATCGCCGGGAATTCGAAGCGCCGGAGCCGCGGGCAGGGTGCGCCGCATGAAGCCCCGGCGACCGTGGTGACTTCAGAGGCAGCAGCGGAGATGAGTTTGGGGGCGACAGTGGTGCATTTGGCGGACGCCGCGATGACGCTCAGAGAGACAAACGAGCCAAGCCGGAATCCAAGGGCAAGACGCCCTCGACTGAAGATCGACACTCTGAAAGGCACGCGTCCGGGGAATACTCAGCTGAAATTAAACAGTTGAAAAAACAGGAACACCGCTACTTCCATGTGCTGGATCGGGATACCAGCCGACGTGTGGACAAAGAGGAATGGGAGGACCGTCGCAGTTTGAAACCCATGTCCGAAACGGCAGGAGTCACGGTCGCTTCCATGTCGGAAGAGGAATTTGTGAAACAGTCCGTGGCCCCCGACACAGTCGGGGGCCACGGAACGCTTCTGGCGAGTGACGTGCAGCCGCAATCGAAAGGCGAACGCCGTTAACAGTCGGCCTTACCACAGCCAGACAAAGAAAGCCGGGTAAGTCGCTTCGATTGCCTCATGCTCGGTGTTTGTCTTGGGAAAACGATGCAAAGCAACTATGCTCTCGCACCGGGTGTGCATCTGCTAGATGAGAACAACTGCATGTGCAAAAACCCGCTGTGAATGCCATCGAATATATTCTATTTAATCTGTACGGGAATCGTCAGGACATGAAGACAACGCCGCCGAAAGTCGCGACGAAACTTGCTGAATATCACCAGGAGCACCTGTTGCAGTGGTGGGACGAGCTGTCAGACGAACAACAGACGTCGCTGAAGACTCAAATCGAATCGGTCGACTTTGAAACGATTCAGCGAGTGTGGCAGGAATCAAAACAGGGCTCTGACACAGCAGACACAGGCGTGGACCGAGTGGAACAGGCAGCTGCACCAGGAGCAGTCGTGTTGCAACCTTCCTCGGACGCTGAAGAAACTCAATGGCAGCACGCGACCAAAGTCGGAGCAAAGCTGCTGACCGATAGCAAAGTCGCCGTCATTACTGTCGCTGGCGGACAGGGCAGTAGATTGGGGTTCGCACATCCAAAAGGAATGTTCCCGATTGGGCCGATCAGCAACCGCAGTCTTTTTCAGGTATTTGCAGAACAAATTTTGGCACGAAAACGACGTCACGGCGGCGAGATCCCATGGCTGATCATGACAAGTTCCGCCACTCACTCGGAGACGATGGAATTCTTTGAACAGCATAACTTCTGGGGCCTCGACCGCAACACCGTTGCCTTCTTCCAGCAGGGCAGCATGCCGGCTGTTGACGCATCCAGCGGTCAGGTTCTGATGAGTGCCCCGGATGCTCTTTGCCTGTCGCCGGACGGCCACGGAGGACTCGTTATGGCGTTAAAAACCTCCGGCCTGCTGGATCGAATGGCGTCAGAGGGAGTCGAGGATTTCTTCTATCACCAGGTCGACAACCCGACAGTAATCCTGTGCGATACGGCGCTGGTCGGCCTGCACGCGCTGAACAACTCGCAACTGACAACAAGCGTTGTGAGAAAGCAGTACCCAACGGAACCGATGGGAGTTCTTGTCGATATCAACGACCATGTGGAGATTATTGAGTACAGCGAACTGAACGAAGCACAGGCCGCCGGCAAAGACGCATCCGGTCAGTGGATTTTTTGGGCGGGGAACACAGCGATTCACATGTTCTCACTTGGTTTTCTGGAACATCTGACGTCTGGTGGCGGACAACTGGAACTGCATGTCGCCAGCAAAACAGTTGAGCACATTGATTCCGCGGGAAACCTGATCAAACCGTCGGAGCCAAACGCCAACAAATTTGAGCGTTTTATTTTTGACGCACTCCCCCTGGCCTCAACGGCTCTAATCGTCGAGGGCAACCGGCAGCGCGAATTCAATCCGGTTAAGAACGCTGAAGGGAACGACTCACCTGCGACGTCGCGTGCGGCACTTAGTCGTATCGCCAGAGAATGGCTGGCGAACGCGGGGCACACGCTGGCCGAATCGGCCAAGGTTGAGATCAGTCCATTAACCGCACTGGATGCCGATGAACTTGCGAACAGCCTGGCAGCTGGCCGCATAACAGTCGACGCACTTACCAAACTGCCGGACGCTACCTGATTCCTGATGGCCGCGTGCAAGCCGACCATACGACCAGCACAGACTCGCGTGTCTGACACCACCGTTCTACAGAAAACAGTCAGACGCCGAACTTTCGCACTTTTCGCTGCGTTCGTTCTCGGGGCACTGACGCTTCAAAACCTTCAATGCGGTATTCCGGCAACACCGTGTTGATTCGCATTTCGATATTCGTCAGTTCGCCTCCCTGATCGCCACGGACGAACGTGATGGCTCGACCGTTTTCGGCCGAAGACAGACGACCGGTTCGGCCGACTCTGTGCACATAGTCGTCGCAGAATTCCGGGATGTCGTAATTGATGATGTGCGATATGCCGCTGATGTCGATGCCTCGCCCAACCACGTCGGTGGCGATCAGCAAACGAAGTTTTCCAGCTCGCAGATCTCTGATCACGCGATCACGCTTGCTCTGCGGAAGGTCGCCATGAATTGCTGCGATTCGATCCGACTTAAGTCGTCTGGAAAAGATTTCATGCAGTTTGTCCGCTCCACGTTTGGTTCGCGTGAAAACGATTGCCTGAGCCGGCTTTTCCTGAGCAATCACGCGCAGCAACGTGGAACGCTTCCGATTCTCGTCAACCGTGATGTAAAACTGTTCGATCGTATCGACGACCACATTGTCTTCAGACAGATCCACCATCTGAGGATCAGCCATATACCGACGTGCCAGCTTTTCAACAGGCTCCGGCATGGTGGCAGACAGCAGTAGTGTTTGCCGCTGCTGCGGACAATGTTTTAGAATCCGTTCGATGTCTGGACGAAAACCGATGTCCAGCATGCGGTCTGCTTCGTCCAGTACAACGATCTTCAGCCTGTCCAGCTTCAGAACTCCACGACGCAGCAGGTCGATTATTCGGCCTGGCGTGCCGATAATTGCCTGAGCACCGTTCTCGAGCTTCCTGATCTGAGTATGAATGGGTCGCCCACCCACGCCAAGGGCCAGACGCACACGTCCGCCACACAATTTCTTCGATTCTTCCATCACCTGTTCACTAAGCTCCCGCGTTGGTGCCAGCACGAGAATCTGGATGGCGGGTTCACTGAGATCGAGGCGTTCCATCGACGGCAGCATAAACGCTGCTGTCTTGCCGGTACCGGTGCGAGCCTGCCCGATGCAGTCCTGTCCGGTAAGGGCAATGGGAATCAACTCCGCCTGAATTGGGCTGGGGACTTCGTAACCTTTCGCGGCAAGGTTGGCCACTGTCTTTTCGTTCAGGCCAAAAGCTGCGAAGCTTGTCTCTGATAAGAGCTGCAAAGGAATATCCAATATTGAGGTGTGCAGAAGATCACCGGCGGACAGCACGTCTGTTCAGGCACCAGCAAATCCGGCGGAATCAGAGCCTGCACCTGAAGGCAGGATGGGGACGCATTAGCAAGCAATCCCGTAAAGAAGCTGTCGAAAGCCCCTAAAACACCGGGGCGACACATAGTTGGTCGCTTAGTCAAGTGCAGGAAGTGTACTTTGAAGAATTTGTCCCGTCAATTCCGACTTCTCTCATCCGCCCATTCAGAAACGATTATCTGACTAAGAACCCGTCTGGTTTGTCATTGGTCTCGTTGTTGGCTCAAGGGAATCACACTATTCGATAGATACCACGACAGCAGTTTCGGCCCCCAAACACTGCAGTGAAAGACGCCTCCGCCGGTTCCTGGCCACTGAAAACGGGGGCGGCGAGGATGAGTCGCCGTTATTCGAAAGGTTCGTCCGATAACACATATTTCGCAGCGTCCACTGGTCTATCAAGATACTGGACGGGGCGGAGTCCGGGAAATGGCGTTATTCTGTGCTATTTTTGAGCTAACGACGTCAGAACGGATTGATGGAAGCGAAACGTCGGCGATACAGCCTGTCGCCATCGCAGGAGCGACACTGCTTTTCTGGATGCTGGCCAGTCAGCAGATCGCTGACATCAGTCACGATTTCACCGCCGGCTTTGAAGTCGCGTCCCACTACGTGGACGCAAAGACGAACTGGGAAACCGAACCGTTCGACATTGCCTTTGTAATGATCGTCGCGCCACTCATCCCTTTACATCCGTGGTTCCTGGGGTGTAAGACGGCGGGCCAGGGGCTCATTCACGCCGGTATGTTTCCCGGAATATTCTGCGTTCTGTTATGGCTTGTGTTTAAGTTTACGTTTGTCGGTGTCCACGGGCATAGATTCCCCGTCTATTGGGGTTCAACGTGCCTGATTGCGATGTTTTGCCCGCAACAGGAAGAAAAAATGAGATGCTGCCCAAACGATCTATGGTCGGAATGACGCTGTCCGGCGTGCTGTTGACGATCGTCACGGTGAGTGCATACTCGCATTTTTTTTCGACGTCACATTCTGTATTTGCGCTGACCCTGCTGTCAAATACGGACCATCCGGCCACCATGAAAGTAGTGCTGAGCGGAAAAAACACGACACAAACCGGGAAGATGTTCGCCGCCTGCACCCACTTCCGCGACTCAACGGCAGAATCGATGTAGTGCCTGATAAACTCGCCATAGCGATTGCCGACGAATCGAGTGAATTTCGTCCACACCCCGTCATGCACACTTATGCTACGCACACTCCACGGCTGACCAAACAGAATGCAGCATTCTATCGGTCGGCTACAGCCGTCAGAGACTTCCTGAATACTGCAGTCAAGTCAATTCGGATTCACACAATCGACACTTCTAAGCAGTAATTCTATGAGAATAAATCGAAATGGCCGAAGTCGTCGTCTCTCAGCCTGACCCAGCAATCAGCATGCGTTTTCAACCATTACAATAATGAGGGTTAGTACTCCGAAGACCGGTGGAAAGATGGCCCTTCGCCCTCTGAGCCCCCATATTGCGTCTCAGCCAAACAACATTGCCCCAAATGCTGGGTTCTGAGAATATCCAGCTGCACAAATAACCCTCCAGCAGAACCCCGACTCATTCCGAGTACTCGCCGGTTCATCACCCAATCCTGTATTCTTTCTTGTCGTCGCAGAAACGCTATCAACAGAGAGCTCAGTTCCGCTCCAGGTCCCGCGTACTGGTCCCTTTTCCAGTCGTCTGTGTCTGTGCGATCGTGGCTGGCTGCGCGGCTCCGCAAAAAACCTTCACCGTGGAACGCCCTGTGCGACACACGGTGTCAACACCCCACTTTGTGATCCAGAGCGATTTCCGAATCCCGAACGATGCGACTCTGGTACGTGAACTGGATCAACTGCGTCACCAGATCACTGCGACCCTGGCCTTGCCCAAACAACGCGATCCGGTGGTTGTGTATCTGTTTTCTGATGAAAAATCGTACCGCAGGTACATGCATGCGACCTGGCCGAATCTGCCGCCACGGCGAGCCTATTTTGTCGGCACAAGCCGCGAGCTGGCAATCTATTCGTTTCACAGCAAACGCGTTCGTGAAGACCTGCGACATGAGTTCACCCACGGGTTGTTACATGCCTCCCTGAATTCCATGCCGCTGTGGCTGGACGAGGGCCTGGCAGAATACTTTGAAGTCGGAGGCAAGAGCGTTGGGACGCCGCACAAGACGCACGTTCAATACCTGCAGTCCGCACGGGCGGAGGGCTGGAATCCGTCGCTGTATCAGCTGGAACAGCTGTCCGACTTTCGAAAAATGACGCAGAGGGACTACGCTGAAGCCTGGGGATGGGTCCACTTCATGCTGCACAGCGGTGATACCACTCGCGGAACCTTAATCGACTATGTAGCGGAGCTCCAGTCAAAATCAGTAGCGGCGGCACTGATGCCTCGTCTTGAGAAAGCGGATCCTGCGTATTACAACGGCATGATCAGTCATGTCACGAATATGGCTCAGGGAATTTCGCTCGCCAGTCATCGTCCCTGATCCCCGCTCAATACATGCGGTCGGGCACCTTGCGTCAGCGCAGATTACAAGGGACCTCACCCGCCAGCATTTGAGACCTCGACTGCGACGTTCTGCGACGCCATCTGTCAATCAGATTTCGGAGATCGGATCCCTGGTGGGCATCGGGACTTTGTTGGTATCAACCTGAATGCCACCACAGTTTCCTGACGCACAACCGCCAGCAGCTCCGACTCCACCACAACAGGGAACTGACATTGCAGAGCCACACAGTGTCTGGGGCACCAAATATGTTTTGGTGTATGGCACCTGACGAGTCACCTGCTTCGCGACCATCCGTGTACACGTCTGTTCAACCTGGCGAGGAACGACACGGGCCACGCGACGGGTTGTCGTATAGGGAATCTGCTTCTGAACGCAGTAAGGAATGCGTCGCGTGCGCTGTTCGATGACCTGCCGACAGACAGTGTATGGAATCTTGCGTGTCCGCTGCTCGGTCTCAAAACGGCAGGTCCGATAGGGAATACGTTGTGTTTTTGTCTCGCACACGATGCGACAGGTCCGATAAGGAATGCGCTGAACCATTTCCTTAGGTACCATACGAGTGACTTGGTAAGGGATCTTCTTCACGATCGTTTCCGGAACATAGCAGGTGGTCTGATACGGACATTGTTTTCGTACAATCTGCGGGACCATTACAGTATAAGGGACCTGTTGTTCGACAATGCGAGGACACCAGACACGACGGCACACGGTACGCGGCGGCGCCTGAGTCATACAGAACGAGGGACCGCAGGGGCCACAGACCATGCGTGGTACAACGCAGCCAGGAATGCAGTGTTGCTTAGTCACCCAGTGGCCAGTCATTCTCCGAACACATCTAGTTCGCGTTTCCGGACGCATCACCGTGTAACACTGTTCGCGCTGTACGGTCTTCGTGACGGGCCGCATGACCACCTGGCGGCACTCACGCTCCAGCGTCTCACAAACTGGCTGCATCACCGTATACTTGCATTCACGGACGCGATCATCCCACACGCGTCGTTGAGTCTTATAGTTGCACTCACGGTAATTCGTGTCCCAGACGGGGCGTTGAACACAATAGGTCTCTTCGCGACAGGCCGTTTCCGCCACCTGACGGCAAACGGTATACGGTTCTTCTCGATAGGCGGTCTCTGAAACGGTTCGATAGCAGGTTTGCTCAACGTCCTCGTAGACGGTTTCACAGACAGTTCTGGTTGCCATATACTGCTGCGGTTCGTAGACGGTGTCACAGACCGTGCGATAGCAGGTCTGTGTGGCTACCTTACAGGTTGTATAACAGCACGTCGGATTGCACGCCGCTGTGGGACAACAGGTGTACGAGGATACTCCACAAAGACCAGCGTTCACTGTCGGGGCGAACACGACAACCAACGTGAGCGCAGCAATAGATTTTGCAACGTACATTCCAGACCTCCACAATCACATGATCCGCAAATCCGTTTGCGGGGGATATCAGTGCCCACGAACAAGGCAAACAAACTACTTACAGTTGTGCCATGGTTTCACAAGAAACGGCAATAACAGACCAAAAACGCAGTCAAGAACCACACAACGTTCCGGTCACGAAGGAAATGTAAACCGGGAATTCTGGGTACTTGCGGAATATTGCTGCAGAAGCCCAATTTTCTCTGGTGCGAAAAGTCAACATCAACGAACGACCGGACCTCACATCAGCTGGCCTGGCCGGATACATCCAAGAATTAATGAATGATTCGCAGGACTCAGCCAGATGTAAAGTTAACAATCTGCGATTGCAATCTGTGTCTGGAATTTGCCGTCAGTCAGCGGTGGGCAGGCTGAGTCGTGTATTACACACACTATGTTCGGCCGGCATTGCCGCTGACCGCCTGAATCGAGGGGCCACTGCTCATTTGTGGCTGATTGGCATTGTGGTTGCTACACTGGATGGGCAGTCCAACGTAGGTGTGACTGGCTGTGAAATCAGTATATTCCGCAGCATCCTCTGTGATTTCCAAAGGGGAGCCGTATCGAGGCGCTTCATGGCAGATTTAGCAAAATGGGATTGGTCATCGCCAGAACTACCGGTGGACAACTGGTGGTTTTTCGCAGTCGTTCTGATTGTTCTGATCTTCTTTATTTGGATGGTTGCTCGGCTGACTGCAACAGCCACCGATGATACGGATCCTGCCGAAATCGATCGGCAGATGTTGACCGCAGTAAGCGAATTAAGGAGCCGGGGTGAGATAACTCAGGAGGAATTCCGATCGATCAAAAGTCGACTCGTGGTACGACTTGCTGATGAAACGCGATCTAACGATTCTGTTGATTTATCACCTCAGGATCACCTCGCGGAAGAAAGCAAGGGAACACCCGCACCGACAACCGAAACTCAAGGAACAGTCGCTGGCCCGTCGATCCCCCATGATTCGGGGGAAACGACCGTCGGACCTGAGACTGAAACGAACCAGAAGGACACAGGCGACACATCGACACAGAACTGACCACGAGTCTGAAACCCACACAGCAGACACATGGCACACTGTTGATGTTCATCTCACGTCCACTTAATCACCTATCGTAGAATGCCAGATTGCGGACTCTCCGCGACGATGTCATTCGCTTGAAACAAATGGTTGGCAGGGACGCCGACACTTTCGGAGATTCAGCTCCCTCTTATACCATTCGCAAAAATGCTGTCGTGACGGACCCTTACCTCCAGGGCCAAGACATTTTTTGACTGCCACTTTGCGGACGACGACCTAAAGGAAAAGAAATGCCATCTGGTAAGGATTTTGGAACAGGTAAGAAGCCCTCACAGGGTAAACGCAATGCGAACTGTTCGTTTTGCCGCAAGAATTACAGGGAAGTCGGGCCATTAGTTGAGGGACCTGAAGACGTATATATCTGCGGGGAATGCATTGAACTTTGTCAATCCATTCTGGATCAGGAACGCCGACGGCGAGGCTCATCCGACCAGTTATTCAATCGGGTTCCGTCACCACGTGAACTTGTGACCGAACTTGGCGAGTACGTCATCGGGCAGGAACAGGCAAAACGGCTTCTGTCAGTCGCAGTACACAGTCATTACAAACGCCTGATGCATCAACACGAAGGTGAAGATGACGATGTAGAGATTGAAAAATCAAATATCCTTCTGGTCGGGCCCACCGGGTGCGGTAAAACACTACTGGCTAAAACGCTGGCTCGCGTGCTGCAGGTGCCGTTCGCAATCGGAGATGCGACGACGCTGACCGAAGCCGGTTACGTCGGTGAAGACGTTGAGAATCTATTGCTGAAGCTTCTGCATTCAGCAGACTTCGACGTGGAAGCAGCTCAGCGTGGAATTATCTTCATTGACGAGATCGACAAGATTGGCAAGACCAGCCAGAACGTGTCAATTACTCGGGACGTTTCCGGTGAAGGTGTCCAGCAGGCACTTTTGAAAATGCTGGAAGGCACCGTCGCCAATGTGCCGCCGCAGGGCGGACGGAAACATCCGGAACAGCAGTATATCCAGATCGACACCACCAACATTCTGTTCATCTGTGGTGGGACATTCGTCGGCATGGAAGATATCGTGGCCAGACGACTGGGCAAGAAGGTCATCGGTTTCGGAAATAACTCAGCCACATCGGACGACGAAATCAGAGAAGAACTGCTGGCTCAGGTGGATGTCGACGACATCATGGAATTCGGCCTGATCCCCGAACTTCTGGGACGGCTTCCGGTGCTGGGATCGCTGGCACCTCTTACCGAAGAAGCCCTGGTACAGGTGTTGACCGAACCCCGAAATGCACTGGTTCGGCAATACAAGAAATTGTTCGAAATGGAAGGGTGCGAGCTGGAGTTCACCGATGGTGCTCTGTTCGAAATAGCCAAACGAGCTCGTGTGAAGAATACCGGGGCACGTGGCCTTCGCAGCATCGTGGAACGAGCAATGTTCGACATTATGTACGAACTGCCCGAGCAGGAAGCCGACCAGACGTTTGTCATAACAGAGGAAATGGTCCGCGGCGAACAGGCCATGCTGCCAGGCGATTCCGCAGCCGCATAACACGGCTTCGAATCGGATCAGAACACCAACGGCATCGAGAGAATCATTTCGCTCGATGCCGTTTTTCATGCGCACAGAAAAACCCGACGTCAAGAAACAACGCCGGGCTTTCGTTCGATTCAGATCTGTTCCAGGCCAGGCCTAGTACATTTCTTCGTCATGGTCGTGACCACCCTTTGCATCAGCTTTGGGAGCTTCTGCAATCAAAGCGTCACTTGTCAGCAGCAGTGTTGAAACGCTGGCAGCATTTTGCAATGCAGTGCGAGTCACCTTGGTAGGGTCGATCACTCCGGCCTTGACCAGGTCTTCGTACTTGTCAGTGGCAGCATTGTAGCCACTGTTGCCTTCCAGATTAGAGACCTTTTCGCAGACGACGGCTCCGTCAACGCCGGCGTTATCTGCAATCTGTGTCAGCGGCGCTTTGCAGGCACGAACAATAATGTCGTAGCCCACCTTTTCGTCGTGAGCCAGCTTACCGGCCTTAACTCCGGTAGAGGCTCGAAGCAAGGCTACACCGCCGCCAGGAAGAATGCCTTCTTCCACGGCCGCGCGTGTCGCATGCAGGGCATCTTCGACTCGAGCTTTCTTTTCCTTCATTTCGCTTTCGGTTGCGGCACCAACATTGACCTGAGCCACACCACCAGCTAGCTTCGCGACCCGCTCTTCCAGCTTCTCACGATCGTAGTCGCTGGTACTGTTTTCCATTTCACGTCGAATCTGATCGATACGAGCGGAAATGTCGGCCTTCTTGCCACCACCCTCAATGATGGTCGCGTTGTCTTTGTCGACAATGATCTTCTTGGCCTGACCCAGGTCCGTCAGTTCAATGTTTTCAAGCTTGATGCCAAGGTCTTCAAAGATGGCCTGCCCACCCACCATGATGGCGATGTCCTGCAGCATTGCTTTGCGGCGATCGCCATAACCAGGGGCCTTCACTGCAGCGATCTTAAAGGTGCCTCGCAGCTTGTTGATAACAAGGGTTGCCAGAGCTTCGCCTTCGACATCTTCAGCGATGATCAGCAGCGGCTTGCCCGCGTTCACAACCTTTTCCAGAACCGGTACCAGATCCTTAATGTTGCTGACCTTCTTTTCGTGGATCAGTACGAATGCATCTTCCATCACGCATTCCATAGTTTCGGAATCAGTGACGAAGTACGGAGACAAGTAGCCTCGGTCAAATTGCAGACCTTCGACAACGTCAAAATTGGTTTCCAGACTGTTGCCTTCTTCCACCGTGATGACGCCGTCTTTGCCAACCTGCTCCATAGCGTCGGCCAGAATGCCGCCGATTTCACCATCGTTGTTGGCAGCCACAGAACCAACCTGAGCGATTGCTTTTTTGGTCCTGCAATCAGTGGCCATACTCTTCAACTGACCAGTGATGTCGACAACGGCTTTGTCCATACCACGCTTCATTTCCAGCGGGCTGACGCCGGCCACGACAGCTTTCAGGCCTTCCTTATAGATTGCTTCCGCCATCACGGTTGCAGTGGTCGTTCCATCGCCGGCGACGTCTGATGTCTTGCTGGCCACTTCCCGAACCATGCGAGCGCCCATGTCTTCGAACTTATCAGACAGTTCGATTTCTCGTGCGACCGTGACGCCGTCTTTAGTGACTGTGGGCGATCCGAAGCTCTTTTCGATAATGACGTTACGACCGCGTGGTCCCAGAGTCACTTTGACTGCTTTGGCCAGCTTCGCGACGCCGCGACGCATAGACTCCTGAGCATCCTGATCGAAGGCAATGATTTTTGCCATAGTGGAAATTCTCCAAACTAAATTTGAACGTTTTTCGATGAATCAGAGACCAGAGAGATTCAGTCTCAGATGAACTCGCTGAGGGCATCATTCTTCCGCTGTGCAGTACAAGAACCTGAAACGGCTAACATGCAGCACGCACGAAAAGTCCTCTTCGAGCGTTTGTACGAGCCGGAGCCCGGATTGGATAAGGCGCCGAATATCAATTCGTTCGCCCGCGTGGCAACAGCCGCCTGACCGAAACTGTCAGTCGGCGTCCGTTACACAGTCGCCATGATGTCGCTCTCGCGGAGCAACAGATAATCTTCATCGCCGATATTGATCTCGTCGCCAGCGTATGAGCTGAAGATAACCTTGTCGCCTTCCTTAACAGTCAGCGCTATTCGCTCACCCTTGTTGTTGACGTGACCATCACCAACGGCAATGACTTCGCCCTGCTGCGGCTTGTTCTGAGCTGCGTCCGGCAGCACGATGCCGCCTGCCGTAGTTTCCTCAGCTTCGGCACGTTTCAGTACCACGCGATCGCCCAAGGGCACAATACGAGTGCCACTTGAAGATGCCTTCTTTGCCATTACTTTCTCCTGAAACAAAACTGACTGCCATCGTGGCGAATTCCACGGCATTGACAGTCAATCAACGACGTTATGGGTGACAACTCACCCAAAAATGCTGAGCTTCCACCATTCAAAGCGAGAACTTCGTAAACAGAAAATCAGGTGTTCTCGCATTTAGCGAACGCCGTGCCACTGAATACAATCCGACGTAAGTGATATACAAATAATAAGTTACAGCCATGTCAGACCCACACAACCTGGACTTCTGGCAGCCTCATCGCCCGTACGCTGCCGTTTTGACAACTGGCCGGATCCCTTCCGCAGCTCAAAAGACGTCATGTCCAGTGTCCTGGACAATCGGGACATTCTGCACGACTTCCGCGAATTTGCTGTGGCGACCGGTGTGGGGGTCCCTTAAATTAACCGGACTTCTCTTGCTGATGCTCACAGCCCGATTTGCTTTGTCACCTTTCCGTTCAGACGCATTGCGTTTAACACTCTCTGTGTGACAGCAGTTTCGTGAATCCAAACTTCAACAGCATGCACCGAGGGTGTAAGAGTTCCGTCGACGTTTTTCAAAACGAAGATGGTGCCCCGGTTGTCCCGCTCTGCCGCGTCCCTTTCAACTCGACGCGCAAAGACCTGCAGCCAGCCATCGATCTGTACAACGATGGACAACGTCAGCAGACAATGCGATATATCCATCTGGCTCAGGCTGCCTGTCCGTGGCAAAGTGCTGACCATTTTCACCTTCGTCTGATCCTCGCGATACTTCAGCTGGAATCCAACCAGGCTCATAATGCGTGTCACTTGTTGCAACTGGCATTGAGCTGGCGGAATCAAAGGGAAAAAGAAACCGTGTTGCTGAACGCACTGCCCGCGATCACTGCGGTGGAGTGGATCGCCATGGCAAACATAGCGCTGCACGTGGATGACTTTCACACTGCGGAAGTCTATGCGACCAGGGCAATTGCCGACACCAGTCATCGTCCGTTAACGGGCGTTTCGAACCCACTGCACGATTCCCGTGCCGACGCCATGACTGTGCTGGCCGCAACGCGACTTCGTCAACAGCGATACCGTGAAGCAGAACTGCTGCTGAAACTCTCACAGGACGCTCACACAAAGGCCGGTGATTCTGAACAGGTTCTGATCGACTTAAGTCTGTCAATCGACATAGAACTACAGAACGGCTCTGTCGTTGCAGCCGGGCACCTGATCGTCCAGGCAGAGCACCTGCTCCTGAGCGAGTGTGCACAGGAGAAGCACTGCCGACTCGATCTGCTGCGAAAAATCGTCGAACAACGACGAGGCGTCATCAGGCGGTCGTACAGAAACAGGCGGGCCAGTTGGAATTGACGCAGGCGCTACTGCAGTTTGTCCAGCAGCCCGTTCAAACCGCGGTCGATCTGTTCGTCAATGCGATTTCCGATCTGTTGCTTCCCGACGTTCTGCAACAGCCCGGATGTGTCAAGCAGTGGCCGGTCGATTGTGCCCAAGATCGGTACCCGGACAGAGTTTTCGCGGCCATTGCCATTCTGTTCCAGCGGCACTTCCAGCGCCAGGCGCAATTCACGATTGAAACCCACTCCGCCGCGACTGGTCATGTAATAGCCGCCCGCCACGACCTCCAGTCCATCGTGAACCACCATTCCGTCTCGAATTTCGAACGGAATTCCCTGACTCGGAAGTTCGATCGTCACGGTCCCGGATGAATTCCGCTTCCTCAGCAGAGAAACGAGCTGGAATAACTGCCCCAACGACGGCCCCGGCGCGGCGGTCGCACTGTGAACGGTGAGCATAGCCTGGACCATACTCTGTTCCGGTTGACCGAAATCGTAGTCAAATCTGTGGACACGCGCTGAAAACCGCCCCTGAACGCTGGTCGCTTCCGCCATCATTGGTGCTACATAACCCAGCCATTCGTCACATAATTCTTCTGTCAATGACAAATTCTGCAGACGACTGCCCGGTGCCAGCTGTAACCGATTAGCTGCGATATCCCATTGCGGCATCACGTCCACCTGACCGCTGCCGACGGTACAATGAATGGGGTCGGTTCTCAGCCGTCCGCTCTTGAGTTCGACAGCCGCGGCACCCGGACCAATCGACAGCCCGTAGAGTTTTCCTCCCTGCCACGCGATCCGCCCGGACGCGGAAATCGGCGTGATGGAAAGAGTGTCCGATTTCGCCGAGTCAACATGACGCGCCAAAAAACGAACTACGTCCGCTTCCGTCAGCAGCGAGGGAGCCCCCCGTACAGAAAACGTATCCCGCCCCTGACCGGAAACGCTGACGGCCGCGTTAGGTATTCCAGAAACCTGTGTTGAGAGTGATGCCAGATCGTAAGATGTGTCCGCGGACAGATGGACTGTCAGCAGGCCATGCCTGACCGCCAGTGTGCCAGTGATTTTCGAACGCAGCCCTGGCAGCTCGACCAGTCCGCGTTCGACGACAAACGCACCTGTCTTGCGATCCGCAATAATACTGACATCAACACGACCTTCGCTCACACCGGACTCCGGTCGCGCAGTTTGTTTGTACCTGCGAAGCTCAGCCTGCAGCGTCAGACGTTGATCAGGTTGCGCGTTCAGACTGGCAACGAGCCTTGAATTCTCCGACAACCATGGCATTTGATGCCATGGCGAGACCATCGTCTTAATGGCAGCTGTTGTCCCTTCAACCATCAGCCTGCCGTCCATCATCTGCAGCAGGTCTCTGGACAGGTCGGCTGTCAATAAACGGCTTCGGACACTGACTTCACTCGCTTCCAGCAGAACGTTGTGCAGATTCAGGACGTCGCCATCGCGCCGAACATCAACTTCCAGCCTGACTTCACCGGCGATCTGCGGCTGGGGCAGTTGCGTCAAGTGTCGGACATCCTGCCACAGTCTCAAAGGGCTGAAGGTACCCCGGACCGCAATCCCGCCCTCTACCGGGTCAGCCATGATCGAGCCAAAGTTGCCGTCAATCTTAGCTCGACGCATGTACACCCGGCCCGGTCGAGCCAAACCCACGGCAGTGACACGCATCGGCGACTTCACCGTGATCGGCTGTCCCGCACGGGACGCCTGAATTAAAGACGTTTCAGCAAGTAACTGCCACTGCAGCTGCGTCCCGTGTTTTTGTTTCCCCGACGTCATCGCTGCCGTCGGGGATGCTCTTTGCATACGACAGGAAAAACGAAGACTGCCGGAATCGACGACGACATCATCACTGACTTTCAGAGTTTGCGGGATCATCCCGCAAACCGCGGCAAGGTCGATGCTTCCATTCAAATGCACCTGCCCGGCGGCTGCAGCTGTCGCTTCTGAAACAGCAGACTGACGCTGGCGTGTCTGTTGGCCGTTAACTGCGTGTATCTGTGTGACACGGTCTGCCGGACTGAGCCGTACTTCGCCGTCGCCATCCATATTGAAGATTCCTGACTGAACTCGCAGCCCCTGCAAAAGAATCCCGTCGGCTGCCACCGCCACAGCACCGCGCGCGGTAATCGTATCCAGATCCAGAAATTCATCAGCTGCCCACGACGCTTGACGCCACTGAACGGCTTCCCCCAGGAACTGAATTCGCCCGGCGATGCCTTGCCCTGCAGTCGATTCCAGAATTCTGGCCTGTAAGCGGCACGAGCATGTGCCGCGACAAACCGCGTCGGGCAGGAATCGGTGGATGACGGGCCTTAGATCTGCAAGATCCAGTTGACGAGCTTCGATGGTAAGTTGCTGACTGTCACCGGATCCTTCCGGCGCCCCCAGCTGCAATGAGAACGCGGGACGAAACGCGGCGCCCGTGGGACTCTTCAGTCGACCGGCGCGAAGGGGCTGTTGCGGATAATCGCCAGCCAGATCGTTCAGCGTGGCGGCAATACGTGGATCGACACCCTCGGGATATCGGGCAGTATGCTGGTCCGCAGCACCAGCTGCAGATTCGCCGAAGCATGCCGTAACCGAAATGCGTGGCAGACCTGGTGTCGAACTTCCGTTGGCATACTGTCCGCTGATGGCACTCAGCGCGGTTACTGCAGTCGACGTCCGACCCTCGGACAGCAGACGCACACGACCTTCCGTCACCGTGAAGGTCGCAGCTGGGACGCCGGTTTCACCTGAAATGTGGTTATCCGGGAACAGCTTCCGGATGGTTTGTTCAAGATTACTTGTGCCGTCAAAAACCCGAACATTCAACGTTGGCCGATGAATCCTAAGTTCAATGTCTCGACTGGCTGACAGGGCCAGCTTCCACAGTGGCTGGCGAGTGGCCACCGCATCGACCGTTAGCATTGGAATAGCAGATTTTTCATCCATCGCTACTGACAGATCGCTCACAACAACGTCCGTCAGACGAACTTCGGACCACCAGTGCATCGTTCCGGTCTCGAACTCCACAGCTCGACCCAGCTCCGGGTGAAACAGCCGTAACAGCAAGGGAATCTGCCCTGCGCCGGACAAAAGGGTGGGCGCAACGCCAACCATCAACAGGACAGTCATGCACCAACGGCCACGGTGGCCGCCGCGTGCTTCTGGTGAGTTGTGTTTTCTGTTTGCAGACTGCTGTGGCGAACGCATGATCGAAGATTCGCTTGGGCGCAATGTAGCGCGAATCGTATAAGAATGACATTAGTCAGTATCGACAGACAGTCGCTTCCGCCTGGCATGTGTTGTTCTCAACAGGAATCGTAAAATGTCTGCAGGGCCAGCGAATCGATCCTGTCGGCCACAACGACGTCGGATTTCGGATTGGCGCGATTATTCCGCCTGTACGTATTTTCACCTGCGGGAAAAAGACCGCTACATGTGTCTCAACACACCAAAATAAGTTCAGCAGTGCGGGGAGCCCCCATACCATTCCTGACGACTGTATTGGTCCTGCCCCTGCTGCCGGAGCTCAAAGCGGCAGGTAAATTCATTTGGTCAAAACCTGTGTTGATCTTCTGCGACGTTGCAACGACGACGTATTGTTCATGGCGATCCGCCGGAAATATGCCTGTGCGGTTTTGCGCTACCAGTCTGGACACAGCACAATGCAGCACAATGACGAATTGCACGAAGGGTCAGTCCTTGACGAAATTCGTTCAACGATTGCTTCACTGAATGCAATCCGAGGCACTGAACCGTCAACGTTCGTATGCGCGCCTGCGTCTAATCACATCGAAGTTGCTCCAGCGAACGCCAAGGCAGCAACTGATGAATCCGTAGCGTGGACGATCGCCGAAATTGCTCACGAGCAATCATCTGATGAAGGTTTTCACTCCGACGACCAGGACACTGAGCAGGCAGGATTCGGATACGAATCAGACTCCGTCGATGACAGTAGCGACCGGAAAGCGTTGCCCCGCCGTGTGAACACGACCGCGAAGATCATGATCGTGGACGACGAACCGCTCAACATCATGACGTTTCGCCAGTATCTGAAACTTGAGGGCTACCATCGTTTTGTGTCAACGACAGATGCCAGTGAAGCATTGCAATTGGCGAAACGTGAAGTACCGGACGTAATCCTGCTGGACGTGCACATGCCCCGGATCAGCGGTCTGGATATTCTCAGAGTCATGGCACTGGACCCGGTTCTGCAGCACATTCCCGTCCTTGTCCTGACAGCGGCGACCGATCCAGCCATCCGAAAAAGTGCGTTGGACCTGGGCGCCAGCGATTTTCTGGCCAAACCAATTGACCCGAACGAGTTACTACCCAGAGTTCGTAATGCGGTCATACTGAAAAAACACTACGACATGCTGGCCAACGAAGCGGCTCGCCTTGAGCAGCAGGTCGAACGGCGTACCCGACAACTTGAGTCGACTCGGCAGCAGTTGATCCTCAGTCTCGCGCGGGCCGCCGAGCATCGGGATAACGACACCGGAAACCACGTTATTCGAGTTGGACGATATACCGCGATCATCGCTGAAGCGATGGGATATCCGACACAGAAGCTGCCGATGCTGGAACAGGCAGCACAACTTCACGATGTCGGAAAAATTGGAATTCCCGATTCAATCCTGTTCAATCCCGGCAAGCTTGACCCGGATCAGTACGAACTGATGAAGCGGCACTGCGCCATCGGCCAGCAGATCATTAAACCCATCTCGGAAAAAGACTGGAAGATCCTCAAGACGCATACGCGAAAGGGAGAGAATCTGCTGCATATTCGTTCCTCACCACTGTTGATGCTGGCGGCTCGGATTGCTCAGACTCATCATGAAAAATGGGACGGCTCCGGCTATCCGCTGGGTCTTGAAGCCAAGGATATCCCTCTGGAGGGGCGTATTGTCGCGGTGGCCGACGTCTTCGATGCTCTGTCCAGCGTTCGGCCATACAAGAAAGCGTTCTCTCGTCAGAAGTGCTTTGAAATCATGGAAGAGGGCAGGGGAAAACACTTCGACTCAGCTGTACTGGACGCTTTCTTCCAACAGTCTCAGAAGATTGTTGAGACGCAACTGCTGTTGATGGACGACGAAACGAATCTGTTTGGACGTGAATTTTCCGAATATCCGAAAGACTGACGCTGGAGGCGCTGCTAACGTCCGTCCAGAACCCGCGCCAACACGGCCACTCGACAGGACTTCGCGCCATGTCGCCGGAGCATTCGGGCCGCCTCGCTGCATGTCGCTCCGGTCGTAACAACATCGTCGACCAGCAGAATGCGCCGTCCATCAACAACATGCCCGTCGCGGATACGGAACGAGTTCTTCTGGTTGTCGAAACGTCGCTGTACGGAAACACGTTTCTGTGGACGCGTGTGTCGTCTGCGTCGCAGGACATGTTCGTCAGCCCGCACGCCAAGCGCTTTCGCCAGTACTTCTGCAATAACGCTGGCGGGATTAAACCGACGACGCAGGCGCACCTGCCAGCTTTGGGGAATCGGGATCACCAGGTCGGCGTCGTAGTCACATAGTTCCTGACGCCGGGCACGGAACAGCAGATCAGACAATGATGCAGTTCCCGTGGTGGACAACGACCACTTTGTCGACAGCACCGCGTTTCGCAGCGCGTCTTCGTACATCCCAAGACACGTCAGCGAATCAAATCGAATCGGCTCGCGGCGACAGTGAACGCAGCCGCGTATTGCCGACGAATGTGGCCCCAGCGCAGCACCGCACCGGTCGCAACTGTGAGGAATTTCCGGTGCAAGTCGCATCCGGCACCAAAAGCAGAAGTTGCCTGCAGCACCACGACGGGACTCCTCGTCAGAACACTTGCACAGCTGGCACGCCCACGGAAAAACAAAATCGAGGGCTGCCTGGGAAATAGAATCCCATGTCTTCGCCGCTGACCGCGATCGTGCCAAAATCCGGGACATGTGGCACTCACCCCTGTTCGAGTCGAACTGTGTCCGGAACCCTGGCGGCCGGACACAACAGCGCCTGCTTCAACTGTCGGGCAGCCTGCTCCGGATCGCCCGAAGCGATCACAGCATTGGACACCGCTACGCGCTGAGCACCGGCCTGCCGCGCTACATCAATGTTCGTAATATCAATTCCGCCAATCGCAAACCACGCTCGATCAGCCAACTCAGTCGCCTGGGCAACGTATCGCGTGCCGGGAAAGCTGTCAAAGGACTTAGTGTCCGACCGGAAGACAGGCCCAACCCCCAGATAGTCAACATCCTGACTGTGCGCCTGCAAAAGCTGAGATCTGCTGTGGGTCGACACCCCAACCAACATCGTTGGATCCAGTATTTGACGCGCCTCAGCGACCGTTGCGTCCTCCTGTCCGATATGGACCCCATCAGCGTCTGCCTTAATCGCGGCATCGCATCGGTCGTTCATAATGAATAACGCATCATGGGCCTTACAAGCACCTGCAATCCACCTGCCACGACGGACAATTTCCTCAAGTGGCAGTAACTTTTCACGAAGCTGCACCACATCAGCACCGCCTGCCAACGACGTTTCGACAACGTCCCGCCAATGCAGGAAACAGTTCGATTCGCTGATCAAAACGCAGAGTCGTGCAGAGTCCAGTCGAGCCCTTCGCTGATACCGGGCCCGGAAGACTGCCGCACAATCATCTGCCCCCGCGGGGTTGAGACGCTGCTCAAGATCGTAGCTTTCATAACGTAGTTGTTTGATCTGTCCGGCAAACACCGGACTCAGCAGCTTCCCGAATTCTTCCAGACTGCGAAAGGACTCCTGAATGCGACGGGCGTTTGCGACCACAACATCGGCCAGCGACTGTCGACTGGCTTCCCCCGTCGTCGTAACCCCTGTTCCCGCGTCGGCAGCGATATTTCTGTAACTCACAAGGTCGGGAATCTCGCTCCGCAATTCTCTTTCGCACCCCACCACCGAATGACGCAGCTGCTTCAAAGCGCACGTTACATCTTCGTCACGGTGCACGAAGCGGGCAAAGTCCTCCAGCACACGAAGTCCTTCCCGCGCGCGATTCAGATTCGCATCAACAACCGCATGCACCCGGAGCAATGCATCGTCGGTCATGCCTTCAAAGCAATCGGGGGCCTCCGCCTGCGGAGCCGACAGCCCAATCGCTGCGGTCGGCGGTCTCCGTGGCGACAGCGAAGATGAGTCCGGATTCAGTTCGAAATCGACCTCCAGTGCAGACGGCGAACTCTCCGAGGTCTCATGCCCCTGAAGTTGCTTCAGTAATAATGCAGTGTCCACGCCAACATCGGCAAGGACAACTTTCACCGGTCCGTCAATCTCAACCATCGCCTGCAGCAGATGCTCACTGGAAACTTCCACGGCACCGTGTCCTCGGCGAGCGATCGTGAAGGCCCGATCGATAAGGGGCTGACACCACACACAGGTCAGAGCGCTATTGCGCATGTTCAGCGGCGAAATAAACTCATCCGCCGCAGCGGGAAGATCCTGCCGCTTTTCAGAGTCAGTGGACTGCAGACGGTGATCTGCAGAAAGCCGGAAATCAGATAACGTGATGCCCAGACCAGTCAGGCGCTGAGCTCCTAACGATTCCTCCGCCAGAAGGGCGGCGACCAGATGTCCGGGAGCTGGCGTTTTGTCCCAAATCGTCCGGGCACAGAATCGCTGCAGAATTCGTTCACAGGACGGCGTGATGGAATGATGTTGCATGTGAGTAATGGCGTTCAGAAAGTAATTCTGAAAGTGCGGAATCAGAAAAGTATAAATCGTGTGAAGTCGCCGTAGTACCACAGAAAATGCTTCTCTAGGAAATACTCACGCATTGAAAAACAAGAACCCGGATCTCAGGGAATTCGGCTCAAACGGGGTTTTGCTGCAAATGGCTCTCTTGTCGCAGATTGCCCGCATTCCTAGAATCCGGCACGGTATTCGCTTACAGGAACAATTGTGCATGTTGCTGTCATAGTGGCGTGTTAGTTTGCACGAGTTCTGCCGAAAGTATTGAAACACTCGCCTTTGAAGACGAGAGGGTGGATACCTCTCACCGGAACCGCTGGTATCAATGTAACCAACATCGTTGGAACCGGCATTGCCGCAACCAGCACCGTTGTAACCGACATCGTTGTTTCTCCAAAAGTCCCGACATAGTCACCGTTTTCCCGCCCAGCAAGGGTTTGGGCGCTAAACTACCAACAAACGAATTCCCGACTCAAGTTAGTAAATCAGGCAGTTTGGCCATCGGACGGCGCAACTGCTCAATGAGAACACAAACGGAAGAGGAAACACCAATGTACGAACGCTTTACCGATCGAGCCCGCAAGGTCATGCAGCTTGCAAACCAGGAAGCTCAGCGGTTCAACCACGAGTACATCGGGACTGAGCACATTCTTCTGGGCCTGGTCAAAGAGGGATCGGGGGTCGCCGCAAACGTCCTGAAGAATCTGGATATTGATCTCCGCAAGATTCGCATCGAAGTTGAAAAGATTGTACAGACCGGGCCGGATATGGTCACAATGGGCAAACTTCCCCAGACTCCTCGAGCCAAGAAGGTCATTGAATATGCGATGGAGGAAGCTCGAAATCTGAACCACAACTACGTGGGCACAGAGCACCTGCTGCTGGGTCTGTTGCGTGAGCAGGAGGGTGTTGCTGCTCAGGTCCTGATGAATCTGGGCATGAAACTGGACGACGTCAGGGATGAAGTGCTCAATCTGCTGGGCCACGGACTGGAATCGGCAGAAGGCGGTGCGACCAGCGAACGATCTGAAGGAGGTTCTCAGCGCAGCGGTTCTCGCAGCAAGACACCCGCACTCGACAGTTTCGGCAGAGACCTCACTGAACTTGCCAAGCAGAAGAAGCTGGACCCCGTCATCGGTCGCGAACGCGAAATTGAACGCGTGATCCAGATTCTCTGTCGACGGCAGAAGAATAATCCAGTCCTGCTGGGAGAAGCGGGCGTCGGCAAGACAGCTATCGTGGAAGGCTTCGCGCAGATGGTTGTTGACGGACTGGTTCCTGACCTGCTGGCAGAACGACGCATTATCGTGCTCGATCTGGCTATGATGGTCGCGGGCACCAAATACCGCGGTCAGTTTGAAGAACGCATTAAAGCCGTCATGAATGAGGTGCGACGCGCCAAGAATACGATTCTGTTCATCGATGAGCTGCATACATTAGTGGGTGCAGGAGGAGCGGAAGGGGCAATCGACGCGTCCAACGTGCTGAAGCCGGCATTGAGTCGAGGCGAACTTCAGGTTATCGGAGCCACGACGCTGGACGAGTACCGAAAATACGTTGAAAAAGACAGTGCTCTGGAACGCCGCTTTCAGACAGTCATGGTGAATCCGCCTTCACCGGAACAGGCCGTAGAAATTCTGAAGGGGCTTCGAGAACGTTATGAGGAACATCATCGCGTGCAGATCACGGACGATGCTCTGGAATCGGCCGTGGAAATGTCCACTCGTTACATTTCGTCGCGGTGCCTGCCCGACAAAGCCATCGATGTCATCGACGAATCCGGTGCCCGTGTGCGACTGAAGTCAATGGTACGTCCGCCCGATCTGAAGGAAATCGAAGACGAAATCCAGCGTCTGAATCAGGCAAAAGAAGATGCTGTTGCAGAACAGCAGTTTGAGAAAGCGGCTTCCCTGCGGGATCAGGCCGACAAGCTCCGACGCAAAAAAGATCAGCTGACGGATGAATGGCGTGAAAAGTCCAAACAGACTGATGGTGTCGTGGATGCAGAAGTTGTCGCCGAGGTTGTCGCGAAGATCACTGGGATCCCTCTGACTCGCCTGTCCAGTGAAGACACAGTTCGTCTGTTGCAGATGGAGGACGAACTGCACAAGAAGGTGATCAGTCAGCACGAAGCCATCACACAGATATGCAAAGCCGTGCGGCGAAGTCGCAGTGGCCTGAAGGATCCGAAGCGTCCGACCGGTGCATTTCTCTTTTCAGGCCCAACCGGTGTCGGCAAAACTCTTCTGGCGAAGACACTGGCAGAATTCATGTTCGGTGAGGAAGACTCATTGATCCAGCTCGACATGTCCGAGTACATGGAAAAACACAACGTGAGTCGTCTGGTTGGGGCGCCTCCCGGATACGTTGGTTACGAAGAAGGTGGTCAATTGACCGAAAAGATTCGTCGCCGGCCGTATGCTGTCGTACTGCTGGACGAGATTGAAAAGGCGCACCCGGACGTCTTCAATATGCTCCTGCAGATTATGGAAGAAGGCCATCTGACAGACAGCTTCGGCCGGACGGTCGATTTCAAGAATGTGGTCCTTATTATGACCACGAATGCCGGTGCCAGCAAAATGGCCCACGGTGGCAGCATGGGGCTGCACACCCTGCGAGACGCGGACGACACGCGCTCATACGAAGAGATGAAGACGAACCTGATGCACGAACTGCAAAAACAGTTTAAGCCGGAGTTCCTGGGTCGACTGGACGAAGTCGTTGTGTTCCGCAAGTTGACGCGGACCGAGTTGATGCTGATTGTCGACATTGAGCTGGACAAGGTCTACGGTCGCCTCAGAGACAAGGGTCTGAAAATGATCCTGACCGACGATGCCCGCAGCTTTATCATTGACAAGGGCGAAGTCGACGATGGTCTGGATTATGGTGCTCGACCGCTGCGACGGAGCGTTGAACGATTCATCGAAGACCCACTGTCGGAAGAACTTCTGAGAGGCACATTCGAAGGTAAAAACGTAATTCGCGTTGAAGTCAAAGAAGTTGGTGACCAGAAACAGCTTAACTTCGTCAGTGAGTACGAAGAAGAACCTGCGGACGAACCGGAAGAAGAACCCGTTGCTGTCGGTACTTCAGACGAATCATCTGACACCAGTGACGCCTAGTCGCACTTGCGTGCCAATTCAGTAACACGATCAACTCCGAAGTTTCCAGCTTCGGAGTTTTTTCTTGCCCGCGCTTTTGACTTACCAGAATGAATTCAGGATTCGGTCGACAACCTGAGTCTCAGTGGACGCGAAATCTGGTGGAACTGGCTGTTTCATTTGTGATTGCCGTGATTCTGCTGCGCGGATTTATTCTGGAAGGATATCTGATATCGACCGGTTCAATGGCCCCGGGCCTGCTCGGGTTTCACAAGAGAATCAAATGCCCGACGTGCGACTATTCGTTTGCCTTTGGCATCAGCTTTGACGAATCCGCAGATGCCGTGGAACAGCCCGCAGCGGTCGTTACCGCCGGCTATGCCACGTGTCCCAACTGTGGCCAGTCACACATAAATGTGGCTGGTGTTCCGGTCAATCACGGCGACCAGTTATTGGTTCACAAAGACGTATTCGATTTTCGCCGCCCCCGACGGTGGGAGAATGTGGTATTTCGAAATCCCGCAAATCCCGGGGAAGCCTACGTCAAACGAATCGTCGGTCTTCCTGGCGAGACTGTGCAGGTGATCAATGGGGACGTGTTTATCGAAGGAGTGATCGCACGTAAGAATCTGGAAACGATTCGGGACATCCGTATCGAGGTGTTTGACCTGGCTCACCTGGCAGATGCGGACGACTGGCGAATGCCGTGGGAAATCGATGGGAACTGGAGTGCTGAAGACGGCCGCCTTGTATGCAACGCGGACGCCGCCCCTGCCGCATCCGCAGATCGTTTTGACTGGCTGCAACTGCAGAACTGGCGCTGGTCAGGTGGCGTTCACTATCGCGAAGTCGCACTTCCGTTAAGTGAAGGGCTGGTTGACTGGCAGACGTGCCTGGCTGAACTGCAGCAGCGACCTATTTCCTGGCTGACGAAGCTGGAGTATGATCAGACTGACGAAGTCCTGAGGCTGCAGGGCGTCATGCCATACCAGATGCAGCAGGATCTGGCGTCCTGGGCGACATCAGAAACCTTCCGCAAGGCTGTCCACCGTCTGGGGGCGCTGTCGCACATGGCTCCCGTGACAGACCGCTATGGTTACAACAGTTCCGTGCCGTCACCGGAACATCCGGTTGAAGATCTGGCACTGCAGGCCGAGCTGAAGTGGAGCGAACCGCCGACCGCAATAAGTGTGCGTGTGCCCGTTCAGCATGAGATCGCTCGACTGGAACTGCATCCCGTGACCGGAGAGGCCGCACTGTACGCAGAGGGCAGCAGTAAGCCGATTCAATCCGGCGTGTTTGCAGTCAGCACTGCTGCACCGGACGGTGTGAGCATGAAGATCGAGGCGTCAAATTTTGACCACCGTGTATTGTTCGCTGTGAATGGCCAGCTGCTGTTTCCGGAACTGGATTTTCAGGTTGCCGACAATGTTGAAAGAGATTCATCGCTCAGTGACGCCAAAGCTGCTGCTAAAGCGACATCGCTGGCTCTTACTCAACAGCACCGCTGGGGCCTCGGCATCGCTGCAGGATCTGTACAGGTGGAATCACTGAAACTGTATCGCGATGTTTATTACACTCCCGGCCGCAGGACAAATGGGGTCGACTCCCCCTTCCTTGTGGCCCACGACGGCTATTTTGTCCACGGGGACAACAGTCCGGTCTCCTCCGACAGCCGTAACTGGGAAGCGGCGTGCGTTCCTCATAAACTGCTTCTCGGCAAGCCATTCGTCGTGCATTTGCCATCGCGGCCCGGCAAACTGATGCTGGGGGGTTATGAATTGCCGATCCGGATACCGGATTTTGATCGAATGCGATACATTCACTGATGCGGATATCGCTCCCTCAAGAAACGTGAAAACTCTGAATTGTGTGGGTCAGGGAACGTCTCTGACTGTTTTCTTACGACACAAAGTCTCTGCAAGACGCCGGTCAGGCCTCAGGAATTCCAAGATCTCGGCTCTGGCAACGAATCACTCCAATGCGGCGTCGGCCTCAGGTAGCCCGTCCTCACCAAACTTCTGAATTCGAAACTCACCACTGGATCGAAGATGTCTGCCAAAACGACGCCGAATTCACCGTCAGATAATGATCAGAACGGCAAGAAACAAAGAAAGAAAAAACAACAGAGCGACGGCATGCGCGAGACTGTGGAGTCCATCGCAATTGCGTTTGTTCTGGCCTTCCTGTTCAAGACGTTTCAGGCAGAAGCCTACGTAATACCCACCGGTTCCATGGCTCCCACACTGTTCGGTCGGCACAAAGAAATCAAATGCAACGGCTGTGGTTTCGAATTCGCACTCGGGGCGAGTTCTGAGATCGATCAGGAAAGCGGCCGCCTGGAAAATCGCATCCAGGAGGTCTATTGTGGAAACTGCGGAAAGCAGAATGATGCCCGTGACGCTGCTGTCTTCAACGGTGATCGAATTCTGGTCAATAAGCAGTTCTCAGACTACCAGCGATTTGACGTTGTTGTGTTCAAGAACCCGGAACAGTCACATGTCAATTACATCAAACGACTTGTTGGCTTGCCGAACGAAACGATCAGGATTCGTAAAGGCGACATCTGGGCCAAGAAACCGGGTAGCGACAACTGGAAAATTCAGCGTAAAGATAATCCTTACGTACAGAAGGATATTCAGCTGACCGTTTATGACGACCGGTATCCGGCCGGGCCGTTAATCAAACTCGGCTGGCCGGAACGCTGGCAACCGTCCATTGAGGCGGATACTCTCGGCAGTGTGGGCGGATGGGCTCCGGCGAAAAATGCCTGGCAACCGGATCGAAACGATCGGACATACCAATGCGAGGCGAATGACGAACTGCAGTGGCTTAGGTATCGACATTTTCAGCCGAACGAATCAACGTGGCCCGTGGGCGTCCTTATTACCGGATTTGTCATCGAAGATCAGGTCCTGACCGCCGAAACGCGTTTCCTGAGTGCCCCGAATCAACTGCGTGAGTTCAGTTATCAGTGGTACCGAGACGATTCACCAATCGTCGATGCGACCAGTCGTACCTATACGCTCGACAAAGCCGATGTCGGCACTACGATCAGCGTCCGTGTAACTTATGCCGGCAGCAACGGCGAAGACCTCAATCTAATTGCCAAAACTTCGCTCGTCAAAAGTCTTCGGGAAGCACCGGTGTCAAAGTACGTCTATCCTGGCTTACCGGTGCCGGAAGCAAGTTTGGTCGCGGACTTCTGTTCGTTCAACGCATATTATCCTGCCTTCCCGGGCAGCATTTACTGGGTCGGAGACCTGACGCTGAATGCGACCGTAGATGTATCAGAAACCAGCGACAGCTCAGAACTGATTGTGGAACTGGTCGAGGGACCGGAGACGTTTCAGTGCACTATCAGCCTGAGTTCCGGAAAGGCCACACTGTACTCTCAGCGCTCAGCCGAACGCGCGGACCGCGTCACGGTCGCAACCGGAGAGACAGATCTGGTCGGAACTGGCTCGTATGAACTTTGCTTCGCCAACGTCGACGATCGGTTGTGCCTGTGGATTGATGGAGACCTTGTACAGTTCGACGCGTCGACATCACGTGACAGTTCAGATAAGCCTCAGCCAACACAGGCTGATCTTGCCCCATGCGGCATCGCCCTGCGAAACGCAACGGCGACGGTTTCAGAATTGCTGCTGCAGAGAGACATCTACTACCGGAACGATATTGTCAGGTTCGATCGTGCGGACGGGGTCAGCATAGACCCAAGTTACGGCAACAACGTCCAGCAGGACGAGGTGTTGCGGCCCTACGATTTGCAGGCCCAGTTGACGAATCCCGAAGGATGGACGCGAACATACGCGAAAAAATCTGAGGCTCAACTGGCGAAGTTCGGGCGATATGGAGAGTACAAACTGGACGAAGGAGAATATCTGATGTTCGGCGACAATTCGTCAATGAGCAAGGACAGTCGGTTGTTCGATTTTCAATCGCGCCCCATGAATGGTGTATTCAGCCATCGTTATGCTGTCCGGGAGCAGGATTTGATAGGAAAGGCCCTGTACATCTTCTGGCCTCATGGAGTGCCGTTTCTTAACAATGGCCAGGGCATTGCCGTGCGATATCATTCTGGTCGGGAAAAAAATCCCGATCGTGACAATACGGACGCAGGAAAGTATCCTTCCGTTCGAGTGCCGTTTTACCCTAACCTTCGTCGAATGAAGAAAATTCGCTGAAAAGCATAATTCGGGTGATAACGGTGCAGCAGAAGGGACTCTGTGATGGCATTGCTGAAATGCGAAGGGCTGGTCAAGGACTTCCCGGGCAAACGGGCGGTTGACGGCGTCGACTTCAATGTCCGCGAGGGCGAGATTGTGGGGCTTCTGGGCCCGAACGGAGCAGGAAAAAGCACGACCTTTCGAATAGCCTGTGGACTTACTATGCCCACAAAAGGGCGGGTGTCCCTGCGTGGCGAGGACGTTACGGATTGGCCAATGTACCAACGTGCCCGCAACGGCCTTGGGTATCTGCCTCAGGATGCCAGTATCTTTGCAAGGCTTTCCGTCGAAGACAACATCCTCGCAATTCTGGAATTCCGCGGGGTGGAACGCAAAGTTTCGAAAGCGCGCATTGATCAACTGCTGGGGGAATTCGGCCTGCTGGACAAACGTCGCCAGCGATCGGGATCGCTGTCCGGCGGCGAACGTCGCCGCCTTGAGATCGCTCGGGCGTTGGCCAGCGACCCTCAGATTCTGTTGCTGGATGAACCCTTCACGGGAATCGACCCAGTCACGATCCACAGTATCCAGGACATTATCCAGGGGCTGAAGGACAAAGGAATATCGATTCTACTCACCGACCACCGTGAACGAGAAACACTGACGATTACAGATCGAAGCTATATCATCAAAGATGGACAGGTGCTTGTCTCGGGCAGCGCTGAAACTGTACTGAATGATTCAAAGGCTATTGAGAGCTATTTCGGAAAACGATTCGACGCTGGATCGATCATTGGTGGACGTGATTCGTTCCGAAAGTCTGCGTAACGCAGGCCGTCTATTCACCACCGCATTTTACCACGCACCAGAGGACTCGCACATCCGCATCCTGCTGTTACTTTCATTGACGCTGAGACCTGGAGGAGCAACGATCAGATGAGTGCTGGATACGGTGAACACAGTCCTGTTGAATCAATGACGTCCCGTGGTCGAGACTGGCCATGTCTGCAACAGTTTGTGGTCTTCCTTGAAAACAAAGTCGGCTCGCTGCATGAACTGTTGCGGAAAGTGGAACGTGACGATCTGCAAATTATGGCACTGTCAATGCTGGATTCGGCAGACAGCGCCATCGCCCGACTGATTACGAACAATTACGAACGTACCCGAGAATTACTGGAACTGTCGGGCCTGCCGTTCTGCGAATGTGAAGTAATTGGAATTCTGCTGCCGGACGTGGATCAACCACATACCAACATCTGCGCGAGTCTGATGTCCGCAGAACTCAACGTGCACTACGTGTATCCACTGATGTATCGACGTAATCGGCGCGGTGCAGTCGCGATTTATGTGGACAACGTTGACGAGGCCCTACGAGTTCTGAAGGAACAACATCATCAGTTCGTGACAGAAGATGACCTGCTGGAGTATGATGAACTGTTCGAATAAACATGAATGTGCGTCAGGATACAGAACTGACGCAGAATTGCAGTGACGCCTTACGGGGGAACACCGTATGTTGTCAGACGACGACATACGGTCTTTGTGTTTTCTGACAACGAGACATGCTGCGATTCGCTGCCCTCAATGATGGAGACCAAATGCCGCGTGCTGTTTGGATTCAACGATCCCTCACCATTCACGGTGTTGTGCGTCCGATCTCGGCGGGATCGGCGTATTGTATTCTGCTGTTTCTGTCAGCCTGTTCGGCCTTAGCGGGAGCTGATAACGAACAGAACACCGGCAGTCTCCACGGACCAACTGATTTTCTGCAGCAGAATCTTATCCAGTCCGCGGAAGAGGCACGTCTGCTTGCAAATGCAGAACGTCATCTGCAGAGCGGCGACGAGGATGCTGCATTTGTCGCCCTTCTGCAGATATTTTCCCGGCCTCACGACGCGTTCACGCCGATTTTCTCAGGAAAGCCGTCACACAGCACATACCGCTCGGCACTGGCATTACTGCAAACAGCTGACTTCACCACACGCACCGCATGGCTGCAGGCGACTGAACCATTGGCCGCTCAGGCACTGCGCAAAGCTGTTGCTGATGGTACAGTGGCAGAACTGCGCAGCGTGTCTCAGTCGTTTCCTTTCACACGTTCCGGAATGAAAGCCCTCGCGCTGCAGGCCTCTTTGGCTTATGGTCGAGGTCAACGAAATCTGGCCCGGGTCCTTGTCAGAGAAATGGAAAATCTGGCCGCAACACGAGTAGACTTTCCCACCTCCGATCTGCTGCCACGATTCAGACACCAGCTCGATGAACACGCACCTCACACAGACGTGTCGTCAAATGTCGTCACCGCCGTTGGACAGGCCGATGTGCCAACAGAACTGACACTTCCCTGGCCGACACCGCTCTGGAAGTGGCAGGAGTCGATCTGGGCGAGTCCGCGTGCTGCCGTCACACTTGCTGCACTGCTGCAACCCGAACATCGCAATGAACTGTCGATGAATTTCTGGAGTCCTGTCATCACTCCGGACGCCGTCATCATGCGCACCCCGTTTCGAATCATTTCTTTTAAACGCGACTCAGGAGATATTGACTGGTTTCTGCCTACGGATACGGTACCGCAAAATGATCGTATGAAGGCTGCTTATGAGTTTCCATATTCACGCCGTGGCAGTCTGGCTCGGCTGTTGAGCCACGAGGTACTGGGAAGCCTGGCGACCGACGACGGGTTTCTGTTCTTCATCGATCACTTTCACCATTTCGGAGGCCAACTGGTGAATTCCGTGGCTGGTGGCCTGAATCCAGGAGGAATCATATCAACGGACGCCCTGCCAGGCGGAACACGACTCGTAGCGGTACAACTAACCCCACATCCGCACGTATCGTGGACGCTGGGCGGACCGGATTTTGGATACAAAATTCGTCGGGGCGCGGACGACAAATTTCTCAGCCAGGGGACATCCTTCAGCGCCGACGACGACGACGACGACGACGACGTGAAGTCTGAATTTCATGGACAACGCTTTCTGGGTACTCCTCTTGTGTACGACGGAATGCTGTTTGCTCTGTCTACAGACGACGAAATCGTCTGGCTCAGTTGCCTGACGCAGGCAACTGGTCGCATGATCTGGCAACGACCTTTAACCTATGAAAACGCCAACGTGCCAACGCGGCGCAGCCGCTTTCCAACCTCTGTTGAAAAAAACGATGGCGTCTCATTATGTGGCGTTCAGGGCGACACTCTGATCTGCGCGGTTAAAAGCGGCGTTGTGATCGGCACGCGAATTGTAGATGGACAATTCAAGTGGGCTACGAGTATCCGGGACGCGAACAATTCTGCGCACTCTGCCAGAAACATGATGCTGTCCGGCATGTCGTCAACGTCACCCTCAGGTTTCCGGCCCATGTTTCATGACCGAAAAATGATCTGGGCCTCAGATCACAGCGCTATGGTCCACTGTATCGATACCGACTCCGGCAGGATTCTCTGGCAGAAAGATCGTGATGTTTCCGGCAGCGGCCTTGTTGAAGGCAGCCGAGACCGATACGCACTGGCCGTGCTGCAGGACCGTACCGTCTTGGTAGGCAACCGGCATGTCCGGGCCCTCAGGATGAGCGACGGCACACAGTTGTGGAACACGCCGATTCAGGAGCAGACGGGACGAGGCACATGCAACGCTGAGGTTTGCCTGATTCCCCTGCAGGATGCGACGATCGCACAAATTGACATACAGACGGGGCGAGCAAACAGCATGGCACGGCCCCTGTTTGAAAATAATTCCCATGTCACGTTGGGTTCATTGGTCGCCGACGACGAAATTCTCTGTGCCGCAACACCTCTCTCGGTCAGCGTCCTCCCGACGATACAGGCGGTTAGACAACGAATGGACAAGGGCACCTCTGCCAACAGTCGTGAGCGACTGGTAGCAGCTCAAAGTCAGTTATTTTCAGCCAAACCTGTAGCAGGAGTCACAAGCCTGCGAAGTCTGCTAAGTGATGAGACGGTTGGTTCGGAGGCCAGTGAAGTGCTGGCTGAGACGCTGTTGCTGCTGCTTGCAAAGAATCGTTTTCAACATTCCGCGGAAAGTGATTCCGTGTCTGATGCAAAAGAAATTCTTGATCGACTCGCTTTGACGAAAGAACAGCAGATCCGTCGTTTCCTGCTGGGATCTGCGCGGCAGCCTGCAGAGAACGAAAACCGTACAAAGTCGCCGCTGCTGCCGCTACTGCCCGACTGGCAGGTCAGAGCGGACGTCGCCGCATGGACAGAGCTTTCCGCCAACCGTGCATCGGCTGTCGCTCCGTTTTCATTTGAGAATGACGTCCGGTTGACGTTCGCGACGATCGAACATGCGATTCGTTTTCCTCATCGAACGGGAACCGTCACCGGTCAGATTTCATTTGCCAGACGTCTGAAACACAGTCATTATCCGACGGCTGCACATCTGTTTCTGTTGTCGGCCGCCAGAACGGCGACGGAAACGGATCGATTGACGCTGAAAAACGAACTACCGAAAGCACGCGCCGCACTGACATCGAGTGACCATTCTGTGGGAAGTGAACAGCATTCCCATGCGGGTGGTGCAGAACGCGATCCACTGGAAGTCAGGATTGAGGAATCGCCAATGCTCAGTTCCGGCAGTCGGCTGGTCAGTGTGCTGTCGATAGAAAAAGGTGTCGTGGAAACACCGCCTTGGTTTTCCGATCGTCTGTTCAGAACTTCGCAGGGGGTCGTTTCAGTCAATATGGGCGTCGGTACGATCTCCGCTCCTGCTGCACTGCCGGAGACCGCAGAACCAGTCACCCCACTGAGTGATTTTCAGTCGTCAGGAATCATTCCGCTCAAAGACGATCGACACGTGGGGGTCATGTCACTGGTCGCCAACGGGGGACCGTCACTGTTGTGGTGGAAACGACTGGACCACGGAGTCACCAGCCATTCGCCTCTCAAAATCGGACCTGTAGGTCCTGGATTTCTGATCGTCGCAGGAGGAAATCAGTTGTTTTGTCTCCACCCGTTCACCGGCAGTCTGTTGTGGAAACGAACAGTAATCTCCGATGTCACTCGCAGAACGGGATTCGGAGAAGCGGCACGACTTGTCGGTGACGATCGGATTATCGGAGTCCTCGGAAAGAAACGTGAAAGCTGCCAGCTGTTCCGCACAAAAGACGGCAAACGCCTGGATGTGGTCCGCCTGGATATTCCCGACGGCCAGACACCACTTGTCTACGGACGAATGGTTCTATTTCACAGAGATCAGCGTCTTGTTCTTGTCGACGTCCTTTCGGGTCATGACCTGATGCACACCGCTCCCCGCGTGGGCGTCAGCCCGTCCCCAATGGCCGAATTGCTGCCTCGTGGACGAGCTGTGACCATCTCAGATGACATGGACCTTGTTGTCCTCGATCTTCAGACAGGACACTCAGACATTCGGTGTTCGCTGACGGCTCACATGGACACATCAAAGATCTGGGGATTGAAGGCATTTGAGCATCTGAATCATCTGTTCGTTCTGTTGAAGAACGGCGATCATTCTCACAGGGATCTGTCAAACACGTCTCGAATGGGCGAAACTCGACTTGAAACAGGCACGCTGATCTGCGTTGACCAAGAGGCGGGGAAGATTCTGTGGAGCCGTCCCACTGTGCCGTCCGTACTGACAAAAATTCAGGGGGACCCAACGGAATTACTGGTTACGTGGTCATGGAAAAACCACGAATACCCGTTTCTGAGACGTCAGGTGGGAGAAAGACAGAATAACGAGAACAATGTTCGTTCTCGGGGTGGCCGTTCTCTGGTGGTGAACGTGATTGACGGTCGAACAGGCACCACGCTGGCCGAACGGGAGTTCTCGAACTATTCTGCCGAACGCGACGAACCCGTCCGCTTTCTACATCACACTGACTCGTCAACTATTTCGATCGAAACCGTTCGATCACGCATTCTCATCACGTACGGTTCGTAGCCTTTCGGACGACTCACAAACCACAGTCAGACGGCAGGTACGCTGTGTGTTGTCAGAAAGTCAAAGAACGTCCCTGCTGCCTGCGTTGACCCGCCGTGGGCATCTCCTACACTCGTTGCATGAAGCGAAAAAAGCTCAGCCGGCAGTTTCAACATATCCTGAAATCAGCAAAACGCCTGGCCGATTTGGAATCGGCGCGAGCCGTTGTGCTGCTTTCTGACAAAGTCTTTGACTTTGTCGCGGTGAAAAAACTGCTGCGCGGCACACATCTGCTGGTTGCGTCAGACAACCCTGACGTTCAGGCTGCGGTACGCAATGACGAAATTGATCTGGTAGTAATCGAGCACGAACCACAGACGCGAAGTACTCAGGTGTCCCAGGTTCTCCTGGAAGCCATAGCCGATGAGTTACTGCAATCCGGCGACGTGGTGGTATCCCTTTATTCTGCCTACGAAAAGGATTCGTGCGACACCATCAGCCTCATTCACCTGGCTGAACAGCTGGCAAAGCTGACCTCCCGTGACCTGCAGCGACTTGAGACACAGGTTCCACTCGAAACCCTGCGAATCGTGGTGGACCTGGCGTGTGAAATCGGCCGCGAAGGCCGCGAAGGCAAGGCGGTCGGAACTCTGTTCGTTGTGGGACAGCATCGCAAGGTAATGTCGCTGTCGCAGGAACAGGTACACGATCCCTTTCGCGGCTATGGGAAAGCAGAATGCCTGATCCGCAGTCCCCGAGTCCGCGAGAGCATCAAAGAACTTGCTCAGATTGACGGTGCCTTTGTTATTTCGTCGGATGGTATCGTGCATGCGGCAGGTCGGCACCTCCGGGCATCTGCAGAGGTATTTGTGTCAAAAGGTCTTGGATCACGGCACTGGGCGGCTGCGGAAATCTCGAAAGCCACGGATGCCATTGCCATTGCTGTATCCGAGTCCACAGGAACAGTTCGTGTCTTCCAGGACGGCAAGGTCGTCCTGCGAATCGAACCGATGGGTTCAAACATGAAATGGACGGATGTCGACACCGAACAGCCGGACTCCGGAGCCAAGACATCGTAGGCCGAGATCGCGTCAGCACGAACGCATGTGATTTTGAATCACAGTTCTCGCGTTGAGAAACGAATGTCTCCTGCGACCATCGTGGCCACAACTCGTCCGGTGACCGATCGACCGTCGAATGGCGTGTTGCGGCTAAGCGACCGAAACGATGTTGCATCGACCGTCCATTGTTCCGTGGGGTCAATGAATGTCACATCCGCCGGTGCGTTGCCCCCAAGTGTACCGTGGGGCAGCTTCAGCAGTTTCGCCGGACCGATTGTCAGACACGAGATCAGCTGCGACCAGGTCAGGTGTCCCGGCGTAATAAGTGTCTCGACGCAAATCGCCAGCAATGTCTCCAGGCCACAAAGGCCGAATGGTGCGACGTCAAGTTCGACGTCCTTCTTTTCAATCGCCAACGGCTGATGATCCGCACTAATGACTGAAATCGTACCGTCCCGCAGTCCACCGATGAGCGCATCAACATGTTCCTGAGACCGTAAAGGAGGATTGCACTTAAAGAGCGTATCGAATGACTGCATGACTTCGTGGGTAAACAGCAGATGATGGGGTGTCACATCCGCAGAGACGCTGACTCCTCTGGCCTGAGCCAGACGAACACGTTCGACGGCCTCACGGGTACTGATACACATAATGTGCACACGACCTCCTGTCAGTTCCGCCAGCGCAATATCACGACCGGTCATGATGTCACTGGCGGCAGCAGGAATGCCGACGAGTCCCAGACGGGTCGACTCGAAGCCCTCATGCATGACCCCCGTTTCCGAAAGTTCGGGCACGATGGAGTGGTGCAATACGGGCCGATCGAACATGCCCGTGTATTCCAGTGCACGTCGCATCACCTCGGCGTTGGCGATCGGATTCTTGGCGTCGGTAAAAGCAACGGCCTCGGACTCCACCAGCAGTCCGATCTCTGCCAGCTCTTCCCCTTGATGACCTTTGGTGACAGCACCCAGTGGAAACACACGGCAGTTGGCAGCTCGCTCCGCCTGCCGCTTCACGAACTCCGCAGACCCGCGATTGTCGACAACGGGATTTGTATCCGGCAGAGCGGCGATACCTGTGAACCCGCCCGCCAGTGCCGCAGCAGTCGCGCTGGCAATCGTTTCATCTTCCTCAAAGCCTGGTTCGCGTACGGCGACGTGCGGGTCAATAAAGCCGGGACAGACCAGCATCCCCGTGGCATCAATAACTCGATCTGCCTCGGGCGGAGCCTCACCAAGGTACACGCCCGAAATACTGTCGTTCTCAATCAGGATCGATCCCAACGAATCAATGCGGCTGGCGGGGTCGATGATGGTCCCGTTCTTGATCAGCGTTTTCATGATTTGCCCGCTTTCTTTGCCAGAAGGTACAGGCAGGCCATGCGAATCAGCAGTCCGTTTGAAACCTGATTAAGAATGACCGAATGTGGGCCATCGGCGACTTCAGGCGTCAGTTCGACCCCGCGATTGATGGGTCCTGGCGCCAGTACCAGCAGACCGTCTTTCGCTCGCCGTATACGATCTCCGTTCATCCCGAACAAATGAGCGTATTCCGGAATCGAAGGAAAGAAGGCTCCGCGCTGCCGTTCAAACTGCACACGCAGCAAATTCACACAGTCCACACGGGGCAGAATTTCATCCAGACTGTAAGCGATCTCAACGCCCATCTGCGAAATTGTTCGCGGAATCAACGTCGCCGGACCACAAACGATAACCTTCGCTCCCAGCTTCGTGAGGCCGTGAATGTTCGAACGCGCAACACGACTGTGCCGTATGTCGCCAACCAGAGCCACAGTCAGTCCTTCGATACGTCCCAGCCTCTGTCGAATGGTCAGCATGTCCAGCAAAGCCTGCGTCGGATGTTCATGAGTACCGTCGCCAGCGTTCAGAACCCCGGCACGAAGGTGTCGCGCCAGCAATTGCGGAGCTCCCGGCGTGCGGTGACGACACACGACAAGGTCAACCCCCATCGCTTCGATCGTCAAAGCGGTATCAACGAAGGTTTCTCCCTTTGAAAGGCTACTGCCACTGGCAGAAAAATCGACCGTATCGGCACCCAGACGCCTGGCGGCGATGTTGAAGCTCGTTTTGGTTCGCGTTGAATTTTCGAAGAAAAGGTTGGCGACAACGGTGCCGTTCAGAATGCTGAGTTTCTGCGACGCGCCTTTGGAAAGGGATTGAAAACTGTCGGCAAGATCCAGAATTCGGGTAATCTGATCGGCTGACAGGTTTTCCAGACCCAGCAAATGTCGCTCATCCCAGGGAGCCGTAAATTCGGGTTGTTGCAATGTTTCCGTCATAGTTCTTCGGCGTTCGATCGGCTGTTCACCAGAAATCACGGCCGCGCCAGCAAACCGTCACTGCTCGCGCAAAATCTCGACGACTCTATTTGCCAGATCTCTAAACTTCAATTCTGTGGCCTGTCTCCGACGCCGATTTCCACAAATGGTGCATTCACGGCGTCAGGACAATCTTTCCGGACAGCGTTCCCGCACCCATTAGAGTGTTTTCTTCCTGTAGTTGATGAGCGCTGGCTGCGTCGTCCAGCGAAAGCCGTTTGCCAATCAGAGGTCTCAGTTGCCCGTCGGCCATCAGCGAATTCAGGTCATCTGCGGCCATACGCTGCTCCTCGGCGGAAGCGTTAAACATGGCAAACCCGATGGCACGCAGGTCGTTCACGTAAAACGGACCTACGGGAAACTCCGGCCTCGCGTCTCGCCCGGCCATCAGCACATAGCGCCCGCGTTTTGCCAGTAAAGGAATCGTGACGTCCGGACTGGGTGACCGCAGTGTCTCAAACCACAGATTTATCGGCCGGTGTTCCGCGACGAAGTTTGAGATCGCAGTCGCAGCATCTTCTTCACGATAATTGATGACGTGATCGGCTCCCAGTTGCAGTGCTGTTTGACGCTTCAGTTCGCTGCCAACTGTTGTGACGACGGTCGCCCCGGCAGCTCTGGCCAGCTGCACAACGGCGGAACCGACACCTCCGGTTCCGCCGTTGACGAACACGACTTCGCCCTGCTGCAGTCCTCCGTGTAAATGCAGTCCAAGATGCGCGGTAATTCCCGTCAGCGCTCCGGCAGCAGCGTCTTCATCACCGACGCCGTCCGGAGTTGGGTACAGCCAGCATTGGTCGATGGCCGCGAATTCAGCGAATGTTCCCTGTCGACCGAACAACCCCTGATTACTGCCCCAGACCCGTTGACCAACAGAGAAACCGGAAACATCGGCACCGACCGACTCCACAGTACCGGCAATATCGCAGCCGACAATATAGCGTGCCGGCAGTTCCAGCTTCACATTGCCACTGCGAACATAGGTATCAATGGGATTGACTGCCACGGCACCTGTGCGCACCAGCACCTGCCGGGGCTGAACAGCAGGCACATCGACAGATCCAACGCAAATGTTGGTGACCGGTCCGGTATCGTCAATGAAGGCGGCTTTCATAGTGTCATGTTCCGTTTGTGGCCAAAGAAGAATCGGCTGAGCTTTTACGCCGGGCTTCTAACGCGACGAAAGCCAGAAGACAAAACAAGGTCACAGCACTGATTGCTGTACCGACGTAAAAGCTGGTTGGCTTAAACGTCCATCGTATTTTGTGTGTGCCCTCGGACACGGACACGGACCGCATGATGTCATCGCTCGCTTCGGCAACAGCTGCCGCACCGTCAACGGTGACAGTCCAGCCGGGATACATGAGTTCTCTCAGAATGACTGTGCCGTCGGCCGTCAGTTTCACTTCGATCTCAACGGTGTTCGCCGTTGCCGTCAGCAGCCGGAATGCCGTCATCATATCCGGCGGATCGGCTGTGACGCGTTGTGGTTCTGATCGCAGACGGTACAGAAAACACGATTTGATCCCCCGCGCCCAGATGGCATTAAGAAACGGATCGGGATACTGACGCAATGCTTCCAGCTCGTCTGAAGGTCGGCTGATCGGATCTAATGTCAGAATGTGGGAAACGCCAAGTGATTCAAGCTGAGCGATTGTGTCCGCATCAGGATACACATCGTCGGGATTTGCTGCTCCCATTGCCGGACGCAGCGCCGCATCCTGATACACCGCCGGACCGATCCCCAGATACTGCGGAATACAACTGACACCAAACAGATTCCCCACATTGGGCCCTGGAGCCAACAGTCTGGCTGGAGCCCGTCCATCGGCAGCAAGCAGCTTTCGTAACCAGCTGGTACCCATCTGAGCGATCGGCGGCTGCCCCACAACAACGGCATCCTGAATGGTTCTGGAGGACCATTGCAGGTCCGGCAGAGTCAGTGCGCACAACAACGTCGTGATTGCGGCTGTCCTGAGCACAGAAAATCGACGAGTGATGCGATCGAGCATAGTTGCCGCCAGCAGGCCGCCGCCCAATGCCGACACAATCGTGTAGCGACCTGGCCCCATGAAGAATCCGAATCCTGGCAGATGTCGAGTCAGAGGCATCAACCAACCTGTCGCATAAACAAGGCCACTCAGCGACAGCACCAGCCAGATAATCTGCGTCCGCGAATCGAACCCACACCGCCAGCAGCGAATGAGAACGCAGGCAACGAGCCCAAACGGAATCAGTCCCCAGTAAAGATGGGCTTCGACGGTATTCGTGTCTGCCGTGACGCACCCCGGCGTTTTCATGATCGCTCGAGTCGCCTTCATTTCCGGCGTGTGCCAATACCACCACGACGCCACCAGCTGAGTCCCATAGACTGGAGGCATATGACCGTACGTCGGATCGAACTCGGTCTGATCGCCTTCCCGCTGACTCATCAGCTTCAGCTCGTACGACGGCACAAGCTGCAGGGCAGCGATAAGCAACCCGGCGGCGACAGCCGCAGGAAACAGGACGAGACGCTGCGGCGGGATCGAACCGCCCGAGGTGTCCCGGCGTGATAACACGATTCGCAGCGCTGCGTACGACAGAATCGTAAGCTGATTAATAAAAGCCAGAGTAAAATGGCCCGCCAATAAATGGATTCCAAGGCAGCCAGCCAGACACGCAAAGCGTCTGGCCGAGGGAGATACCACCAGTAACTCCGTAAGCCACAGCGTGAGCGGCAGCCACAAGCCGCCAATGATGCTCCATTCCAGTGAGATTCTGGCAGGAAACCAGCCGTACACATAAACCAGCGCCGCCAGCAGTGCGGGCCACATCGAAATCCGCTGGCACCGGGCAAAACGCCACGCAAAGACAAAAGCCAGCCAGTAGTGGATGATGATGCTTGTGTTGTACGCTGTATTTACAGGAAACAGGCGATACAAAAGTTGATTCGTCGGGTAGAAGACGCCCGCCTGGCTTTCGGCGTGCAATGGATAACCGAGCCCCGTCAGGTTGTGCCACAAGGGTAACTCACCTTGCTCAAAGCTCTGGGCCAGAACCATCTTCTGTGGCAGAAAATACGGATAAGTGTCCCCACCAACAAGTCCGCCACCTTTTGCCAGTCCATGCCAGACGCCAACAGCCAGTCCAAGCCCAACAATGGCCGCTAGAAACCAATCCAGCCACGTCACGTGACAACTGGTAACCAGGGCCTGCCGGTCAGAATTCTTGGATGTGGGTGACGTCATTGGGTCCCGTTCACGCCGTCCGCCAAACAGGCCAGACGCTAATAAACAAGGACAGGCAGCGAACTGACTGCGAAGGGTATGGTTCAAACTCAGTCAACATACGCATCAAACACACGCACCTGATCCCAGTTTTCCTTTCCCTGCTCGATAAACGCGAGATGCTTTTCTGAAACCTGGTATACGTCGTGAGACTCCCTTGTGTCGAAGACAACGTGCAGCGCCACGTGAAAATCCCTGACATTAACCGGACGTTCGAATTCCGGTGCCAGGCGGCCAACAGCAAAAAACTGAATGCCCTCGTGCGGCTTCAGAAACTCCTGACCGGCATCAACAAGTTTTTGACATGCTTCATCTGAAGAATCTTTCAGCGTGAAGTAGACCATGTGCGACAGCATTAATCATTTAATCCTAATATTTTTGACACTTTGGGAGCACAACCATCCGTTTTGAACGTATCTCATCAGACGGCCGTCGGGGCTCTGGGCGGTTGCCCTCAACAACACAAACAGACCGCTAAATCCCGGGCACATCAGAAACGCCGTCGTCCCGTATGATCGAGTAATGGCAGAGTATGACTGTTGAGACAGCTGTACTCAATTCAGTGCCTCGCATTCCTCAGCTCAATTCACCGCTTTGTTGAGATGCGATTGCTCGACTGTTAGAACACACCAGATGAATTATCAGACATTACGATGGACTGGGGATGCGTGCGGATCTTTACGCATGATCGACCAGACCCTATTGCCGACAGAGTTCAGGGAAATTGACTGCTGGACAGTGGAAGGCGTCTGGGAAGCAATCAAAGTGCTGCGGGTTCGTGGTGCTCCGGCGATTGGAGTCGCAGCCGCCTATGGCGTCGTTGTCGGCCTGAAAGATCACCGCGACGACGACAGGTCTGATTTCAACGCCAAGCTGGCCGAAGTTGCGGCATACCTGGCCAGCAGTCGTCCCACGGCTGTGAATCTGTTCTGGGCTCTGGACCGAATGAGTTCTGTGGCCCTGGAACACCGGGATCTCTCTTCCGCAGAGGTTCACGACTGTCTGTTTGCAGAAGCAGGGAGGATCGACGCCGAGGACCGCGCGATGTGTACCGCCATCGGGCAACATGGCCACAAGTTGCTCGAATCCGGCATGGGTGTGCTGACACACTGTAACGCAGGCGGGCTGGCAACTGCCGGAGACGGGACAGCGCTCTCGGTCATTTTCTCTGCCGCTGCCGCGGGTAAATCTCTTCGTGTATACGCAGACGAAACTCGGCCGCTGCTACAGGGTGCACGTCTGACAGCCTGGGAACTGCAGCAGCGAGAAATCGCGGTCACTGTGATCTGCGACAACATGGCCGCCCAGGTGATGAAAGAGGGCCTCATTCAGGCGGTAGTCACCGGTGCCGACCGTATTGCCGCGAACGGGGATGCGGCTAATAAGATCGGTACGTATGGAGTGGCTTTGCTGGCGAAAGCTCACGATATACCATTCTACGTCGCAGCGCCGTCCAGCACATTCGATCTTAGCCTTGCTCACGGTGACCACATTCCGATCGAACAACGCGCGCGTGAAGAGATCGCTGATGGGTTTGGACGACAGACCGTCCCGGACGGTGTGGACGTGTATAATCCGGCGTTTGACGTGACTCCAGCGGCATTGATCGCGGCGATCATCACGGAACACGGGCTGATTCCCAAACCCACATCCGAAAAAGTGAGGGGGCACCTGAACGGCCACTCCCAAGTGCGATCTTCCGATAAAGCCCCGTGAAACCGGATCATGATGTGATGGCCCCTTCAGTTGAGCACGCGACTGGTTTCTCGCAAATGTCGTCCTGAGCTAGACTAGAAAGGGATTCACCTCCGGTCCGACATCACATCCGGAAACCCGAAGCATGAGCAAGGAACTGTAAATGGCGCCGGATCAGAGACTTCCCTCGCTCATGCCACGGATTACCCCGGGGGTTGAAACGACTTGTAGTGCCGTCCCGTCCGTCGCCTGAATCGCTAAGCAACACACAACAGTGTCTACCGCAACGCCATCCACGAAAATCTCCGAACTCGTCCGAGCCGTCCGGAAGGCCCGCGATGACGCGTTTCTGGTGGAAGCACGCGTTGTCCGACGCATCATTCGCGAACTGTACGGATTTGCCCGGCTGTCCACCCGAATTCCTCATACGGATGTCCTTGTCGTTCGTTTCAGTGACGTTCGCGCATTGGCTCATCCTGACGAACTCGGGCTGAATGATTTTACTGACCTTCCGCGTCTGGTGATTCTCGTTGCTCAGCCGGAGGAGCACGAACTGGAGGAACTGCAGCTGCAGGCTTTGCTGCAACTGATGTGGGGCCGACTGTTTCACGGCTGCATCGATCTCCAGTTACTCAGGGAGCAGGAAACCGGTCTCCTGGCCAGAGCTGATGTGCATCGGTTGATCGACCGAATCGGTCAGGTGGAATTCGATGAGGCGCATGCAGTTCTGCGATCCGAACTTCGACTCATTCACACGGAATCGCATACAGAGGCGTATTGCGAATTCGCTGCTATCTATCTGCAGCTGACAATGTTTTCGCCGGATCTTCTGCCCGTCTGGTTTCCATCACTGGCAGAAACGAGCCATGTTCTGCCAATTATTTCGAAACACATTGATCCGGATAAGCTGTTCCTGGAAACACAGTTATACGGCGCGGCACAGCCGGACCTGACATCGGGAACCATGCGTGACGAAGTCAGGGTCGCCAGCGAACGCCAGAGCTGGACAGAGGGAATTCAGCTGAAACCTTCCTCAGGCCGTTATGCGCGGTTGATGAAGAAACGCGATCGCTGGAACGAACGCGGTAATACGGTGGCTGCCGCCGTCTCTGCAGCCCGCGCGCTGGAAGCGGCGACGACCGGGGAAGACACGCAGGCCGCCGAGAACGCCGCCCGTGCAGACACTGAACAGCTGGCCGAACGACTGCACGAAGCCCTTTCATTTGACACGGCTGACCTGGACGACTGGCGGTCGTCTTTGTGGGAACTTCTGAAGAACGCCACCCACGGTTTCTGGAATTCCGACAAACGCCTGCTGTACGACCTGCAGAAAGTCTGCCTCGACCATGAGTTAACGGTTTATCATGTCGACCTGGTAAAATGGATCGTTTCCCGGGGTAAACGTCCATTGCGGCGGCCGCTCAACAGCCTGCGCGAAGTGATGATGGCCAAGCATCTGGCCAGTTCGGCATCGCGTCTGGTGTATGTCCGGTTGTCCGGTGCGGAACGAGAGCGTCTCTCGCATCTGCTTCATGAGGCCGCCGGTCTGGCTGAACAGCAGATGAGGCAGCGGATGCGGTCTGCCATCCAGGACACGATTGTCGACGTCGGACTGCATCCTCAGAGTGTCCCGGAACAGGTTGCATTCGACAAGATGGTCGAAGAATCGCTCGACTGCATTGCCGAACGCGGTTACCTGACAATGGGATATCTTCGGGACGCCATCAGCCGCAACGACCTGAAGCTGCCGGACCTCACCGACCCAAAGGATCTGATTCGGGGCGATCACCTGCTGAGATCTGACGACCGACTGGATGTCAGCCTTGACGGCGTATACCGACGTGGCGAATTCTATCTGCGTTGGCTGCAGATCATCAGTTCGCTGGCTTTCGGTACTCGCACTGGCCGTTTCGCAACGCTGTTTCTGGCAATTCCCTTCGGTGGCGCAGTGGTGATCGTGGTGGCAGCCCATCACATTCTGGCTGTCGCGACCCGTGCACTGCGGAAACGCACAGATGCAGCAAGGAACAGTACTGACGCCGGCTCACGGGAAGACGATGCCGCTGCATCGGGCGTCCTGGTGGAAACAGCTGAAACGACGAATGGCAGCAACGGAGGCATGGACAGAGAGCTGGCAGAATTAGAAAGACGCCCACAAGAATCGGACGATGCAACATCATCGCAGGGCGACAGTGAAGCAAATAATTCCAATGCGACAGCAGCAGCCGGAAAACGGTCCGCTGCCGACACGAGTCCATCGGTCCCGTCCGACACGGCCTTTGGCGGGACGGACGCTTTGACGGAATTTGCCGCTGACGAGCAACAGGCGGCTTTGACGGAATCGACGATCGCCACGACCGAATCCCCTCAGCATCACGCTGAACTCACATTCGCCCAGGCATTACCGCCTGTCATGCTGATTGGCTTCATGCTGATGGCGTTGGTTCATGTCCCGGCGCTGCGGAACATGTTCGGGAATGTTTTGCGTTCGATCTGGAGAGTCCTGCGCACGGTCACTTACGATATCCCGGTCAGACTGCTGAGCCTTCCTATTGTTAAACGCATGTGGCGGAGCCGCTGGTTTGTGCGTCTGCGACGAAATATCGCGACACCTGCTCTGCTGGCGTGGTTTGGCTGCCGGATCGTACCGTGGCTGCTGCTGCGTCCGCTGCTGGACTGGTGGTGGGTGGGTACTGTGGCGGTGCTGCTGAGTCTGGCCGTTAATTCGAGGCTGGGTCGTGATGCCGAAGAACTGACCGCAGAGTGGCTGGCCAACGCATGGTATGACCTGAGGGCCCGCTTTCTGGTCGCTCTGCTGGACTGGGTGATTGACTTTTTCAAGTGGTTGCTCAACGTACTCGAACGCTTTATCTATGCAGTGGATGAATGGCTGCGTTTTCACAGTGGCGAGACGTGGCTGACGGTGGTGCTGAAAGCGTTTCTGGGTGTCATCTGGTCCTTCTTGGCATTTCTGCTGAGGATCTACGTCAATCTGTTGATTGAACCGACACTGAATCCGTTGAAACATTTCCCTGTGGTCACCGTCGCGCACAAGATTTTTCTGCCCGTGATTCTGGTGCTGGAACAGTACATGCGCAACGCACTCACGCCTTATCTGGGCATCGCTCTGGCAGGTCCGATTACCTGGTTCAATATCGTTTTTCTGCCGGGAATATTCGGTTTTCTCGTCTGGGAACTGAAAGAAAACTGGCGTCTGTACGCGACCAACCGTGTGCCCTGGCTGCAACCTGTGGCAATCGGCTCGCATGGTGAAACTGGCGGTCGACTGCTTAAACCCGGCTTTCATTCAGGCACGTTACCGAAGTTGTTTCATCAACTCAGACAACTGGAACGAAAGGAAGCGTCCTTCGACCGATTCAGTCGCCGTCGAGCGGTTCGTGAATCCATTCAGCACTGCGAACGCGACATCCGCCGCTTTGTCGATCGCGACCTGGTGCGACTGCTGACGTACTGCAGTGTATGGAGTGAGTCGCCGATCCTGTGTCGGCGCGTCCGCGCCGCGTCGAACAGTTTCCTGGTGGAATTATGGTGTAACAAATGCAGCGACCAGCCTCTGCAGTTGCTGTTTCAGGAACAGAGCGGGTGGCTGGTGGCCACTGTCGCTGATCAGGGCTGGCTGTCACAGATCACGCCCGAAATGGTTCACAGCTTTGAGACGGCTCTGCGAGGATTCTACGCCAAAACCGGTGTCGACCTGGTCAGAGAACAAATGGAACGCAATCTGATCGGCCCACACCCGTACGACGTAGGGGATTCGGGACTCGTTGTGTGGCCCGACCGGCAATTCGACAGAGAAATCCATGTCGATCTTCATCGGCGTCATAAGATTCGGCCGACGCCCGTCAGCATGTCCGCCAGTTATGGGCTGCAACCGGCTTCACGAGAGGCTATCGTCTTTGCGGAATCCCGTACTCGGTGGACAGAATGGCAGCAGGTATGGACAACGCCGATTGATTCTGAGACGTCGGCGCCGCTGCCCCTTGCCTGCATGCAGTCCGCTCAAGTGTGTCTGCTGTCTCCGATCCACGACTGACATGCATTTCCGTTTTCAGGACGTTGAACAACGATGATGGGCCATTGACGGGACAAACGAACGTTTTCCAGTCACAATCTAAACCAACCGCAACCCTGATGTCCGCCCCGGAGACCGATTCGATGTGTCAATTTACTTATGGCCTGCTTATTGTCGTCGTATGTGTGCTGCCGCAACGTTTAGAAGCAGTCGACTCACTTGTTCCGGCTGGACGGCAACTTGAGCAACTGTGGAACGAAGGAGAATTCACGGAAGGCGTTGCCGTTCGGTCCGACGGAGTGGTCTTCTTCAGCGACATCACAAAGGATCCTGCGGCAAACGGCCGGATTCTGAAGTTTGCCCCCACAACGTCGGAAACGACCGTATTTGCCTCGAACAGCAGAAAGAGCAACGGCCTGTTCTTTGACGCTCACGACAGACTGCTGGCGTGCTGTGGAGCCAACGGCGGCGCTATGGCATTGTGCGAAGTGTCAGCCGACGGCATCGTGAAACCACTCATGGAACGATTCCGCGGGAAACGTTTTAACTCGCCGAATGATCTGGTCGTTCATGCAAACGGAAGTGTGTATTTCAGTGACCCGCGTTACCTTGGTCCGGAATCGATTGAACTGAAACACCAAAGTGTATACCGGTTTACTCCGAAAACGCGAAAGCTGCGTCGGGTCACAACGGATATCGAAAAACCAAATGGCGTCCACGTTTCCCCCGATGGCGAAACATTGTACGTAGCGGAAACAAATAACGGCTCGACAGGACAGGATGCCGATGCAGCGCCGCAGCGGGGCCGAATGACATTGAACGCGTTCACCATCAGACCGGACGGTTCCCTGACGAATAAACGCGTACTCGTCAACTTTGGTGACCAACTGGGTATTGACGGGATGACAATTGATCAGGCCGGCAACATCTACGCCGCAGTGCGGTCTGAGGATCGTTTCGGCATTGTTGTCTATTCGTCGAAAGGCGAAGAACTGGCTTACATCCGGACACCGTCGCTGCCAACAAACTGCTGCTTTGGCGTCGGAACAGCGTCTTCGGTCCTGTACGTAACGGCGGGGGGCGGATTCTATCGCATCAACCTGGCAAAGTAGTCGAACGCCGGTAACTGTAATCACATAATGCTGCAGGGCCGGACGTCAGAGACTCTATTCCGGTCGTGGAAGTGACTTATGTTTCGTCTCGTGCTGCACGATCGAAGCTCGCCGCAGTGACGTTGTGCCGAAACGACTTCGAATCTGATCAGCAACTTCGTCCAGCCTGGTGTCTCGTTCATCCTGATCTTCCGCGAACAGGTTCATTTGAACGGACGCCTGCTGTTGCAGGTTTGAAACTCCCATTCCCAGCAGACGCACCACGACCGGTCGTTCCGGCAGCTGGGCGATCAGCATTTCAGACACCACGGCCCACAACAGATTCGTGGCATTTGTGGACGGCGAAAGACTTTTTGAACGCGTGATCGTATCAAAGTTTCCGTAACGAATCTTCAGGTTAACCGTTCGCCCCCGGACGTTTTTTTTCCTCATTCGCCCCGCAACCTGTTCAGTGAGCTCCATAAGCCATGCTCTCAGAACATCAACATCACTAATGTCCTCGGCAAACGTGGTTTCGTGCGACACGGATTTTGCTTCGCGGTCCGCGACGACCTCACGATCATCAAGGCCTCGCGCCAACCGCCAGAAGTGCTGGCCACTCCTACCAAATGAAGACTGCAGTTGCTGCTGAGACAGCTTTCGAAGCTCACCAATTGTCCGAATCCCCAGACCATAAAATTTCAGTTTCGTCACCTTTCCCACGCCCCATATCCGAGTCACCGGAAGCGGTTCCAGAACTTCGTCCACATCGTCTGCTGAAATGACTGTGAATCCATCAGGCTTATCCAGATCGCTGGCCAGCTTGGCCAGGAATTTGTTGGGAGCAACTCCGACTGAAGCGACCAACTGCAGTTCGTCGTAAATATCCCTCCTGATGGCGCGACCAATTGATTCGACAGCACCGAACAACTGAACACTTGCGGTGGCATCCAGAAAAGCTTCGTCCAGCGACAACGGTTCCACGACAGGCGTATAACGATTGAAAATTTCCTGAATCTGATGAGAAATTTCAACGTAGTGCTGCATTCGTGGTCGCAGCACCACAGCTTTCGGACATCTCCGGAGCGCCTCTGCGGTAGCCATCGCGCTGTGCACACCGAACTTGCGAACAGCATAGTTGGCCGCCGCGACAACACCTCGTCCTTCCGGAGTACCGCCCACGATAACGGGTTTCCCCCTTAACTCCGGCCGATCACGTTCCTCAACAGACGCGTAGAATGCGTCCATGTCAACATGCAGAATCATCGAAAATCCGGTGGAAGAAAAAGCAGGAGCAGTGGCCGGGACCTGTGCCGCCACCAGCCAGCGAGCGATTGTACGGTAATCAACTCCGAACCTCGAATGCTGCAAGCCACTGAGACGAGGTTTTCATATTTCGTTCGCCGGCAGCGGACGACTGGACACTTTGCCACGATTGACGGCAGCGGAGACTTTCAATGACAGGCTGGCACAATACAATTGACCTTGGCCGCCTCGTAACGCGGCACGTTGAGACGAACTGCCCGTTGATGGTTTTCTCCCACCCACAGATCTCTCCACGTGTGCATGTATCTCCGATATGGCTTCTCACAACCCTGCCATTCCACTTCTCATATGAATCCCGGCTCTCATGAACACTACGACGGCTTCCAGTGCCCGCATTGACACTCTGAAAAAGCAACTGCCGGAGTCCCCGTCACGCACTGACCTCCTGGCTGCTCTACAGCAGACCCTGGCCGATGAAAAGGATTATCACCGCCTGTTTGACGCAAAACTGATGCAGGTGCGAGACCAGATGGGCTTGCCGCTGACTCAGCCAACATCGCTGGACAATGTCCCCGGCGAACACGAACAATCCTTTCGAGATGCATATGTCAATGCCGCCCGCGAAATCGGTACGATGTTTCTTGACGACGGTCAGCTTTCTGATGCATGGGCGTATTTCCGCACCATTGGCGAACCCGGCCCCGTGAAAGCCGCTATCGACCAGGTGTCAGTTCCCCGCGAACCCGACGAAGCGTTCGACGAAATCGTCAACGTGGCACTGTATGAAGGCGCCCACATCGCGCGGGGGCTCGAGTTTCTTCTGAAGACTCACGGAACCTGCAACACTGTGACCGCGCTTAGCCAGTTGCAGCAGCAGATGACGCCGGAGGAACGCCGAACGGCGGCCGGCATGATGGTGCGCACGATTTATGACGATGTGCAGGCAACGCTCCGCCGTGAGGTGGAATCACGTATGCCTGTGCTGTCGCCAAACGCTCCCATCAGCGAACTTATCACCGGCCGCGACTGGCTGTTTGCCGAAGGCAATTACCACATCGACGTATCACATCTGCATTCAACAGTGGGTTTTGCCCGATCACTGCATGGTGACGATCCGGAACTGAAACAAGCGATCGAATTATGCGACTATGGTGCCATGCTGTCTCCGCAGTTGCAGTATCCGGGAGAATTGCCGTTCGACGAATACTACAAAGCCAACCGATACTTCCTGACTGCACTGGCAGGTGAGGATCCCGACGCAGCCCTCGCCTATTTCATGCAGCGACTCAAAGATGAACCCGACGCGGCAGACCAGCAGCTGATTGCGTTCGTGCTGCTTGATCTGGCGCAGCAAATCGGACGATCCACCGAAGTGCTCAACGAAACGGCCTCGTTTGTCAGCCGCATGGAAGATCCGAACGGCTTCTCATTTACCAGGCTTTGTGTGGAACTCGGTCTGACCGACAGGCTTGAGGAGGCAGCGGTGGAAAACGACGATATCCTTGCGTTTACAATCGCAAGGTTGTCGCAGTAGACAACAATCCTCACCACTGCGCAGTTCAATGCCGGGAACCAGCGGATCGATGAATCTGAAATACCGGCAGAATGTCATTTCGCATGAGCGCCGCAACCTGGATTCAGAAGGACATTGTACTGCCACAGTTTTCGCGTGGCTGCCACTTGGTAACGTCACATATTCTGAAGGCAGTTCCTGAGATTCGGGACTTCCGGACCGGCCTGCTGCATCTGTTCATCCAACACACCTCTGCGTCGCTCACGCTGAATGAAAATGCGGATCCCGATGTACTGACTGACATGAACATGGCGTTAAACAGTCTCGCGCCGGAATCATGGCCATACGTGCATACCTGCGAAGGCCCGGACGACATGCCGGCTCACGTGAAGTCCTCACTGACCGATTCGTCGATTTCAATCCCTATCGGCAATGGTCGGCTGCTGACCGGCACATGGCAGGGCATTTACCTGTGCGAACATCGTAATCACGGCGGCCAGCGCCATCTGGTGGTGACCATGCAGGGACAATGACGATGACTGCTTAGCCATTTCCCGCCGATGAAAACGAGTGTCGCCGAATCGACATGCAGGTCTGATTCGAACCTCCCGGACAATGTCTGTCGCCGCCGCAGGAACACTTTGAAATATCATGGCCAAGCTCTACTTTTACTACTCTGCGATGAATGCAGGGAAGTCCACGACGCTGCTGCAGGCAGCGTACAACTATGAAGAGCGAGGCCTTCGTCCGTTGCTGCTGACACCTGAAATCAACTCACGGGACGGAGCAGGCGTAATCAGCTCTCGCATCGGCCTGAAATCGCCGGCGTACGTTTTTGCGCATGGCGAGTCGCTGCTGGAGTTTTGTCGTCGCGAGCATATCGTGCGGAATGTTGCCTGCGTGTTCGTAGACGAAGCGCAGTTTCTGACACAACGTCAGGTCCGCGATCTCGGTGATGTGGCCGATGAACTGGGCGTTCCTGTTCTGACATATGGCCTGCGAACGGATTTCCTGGGCAACCTTTTCGAAGGCAGCCAATTTCTGCTGGCCTGGGCAGACGTCATTTCGGAGATCAAAACGATCTGTCATTGTGGTCGCAAGGCCACAATGGTGCTGAGAATTGGTTCCAATGGTCAGCCGATTCGCGGTGGTGAGCAGATTAAAGTGGGCGGCAACGAAAGCTATATTTCCGTCTGTCGACAGCATTTCAAATCCGGCCTGGCCACGAACGTTCAGCCGGAGCTGCCTTTTGCTGCGCCCAATGACAACGCAGAGGACTGAATGAGCTGGCCCCGCAACTCCGCCGGGGCCTGTTAACCACGTACCCCACAAGTCACAGTTCTCGATATTCGAGTCACAGGTTGCCATTGCCATATCCGCAGCAATTCGAAGAGGCACTGTCAGCTGAGGTTTTCGACGCTACAAGGACTATCCGCGGCAGGTGACTCCTGTCCCCGCAAGCAACCGCTCAGAACCGGGAACCCAATCCCGTTGCTCGTTAAACCTGACGTCTGTTTTCACGTGAACAAGTCTATTCGTCGATTTGGGGGCGAAACGCCTTGCGTTGTGACGTGATCCCGGAATAATGCGGCCTCAGCGTGGATTGCTCAAAGGGGCGAAACGCTGCCTCCAATTGCGGTGAGGCCAGCCAAACCGGGTCAGGTCGGAAACGAAGCAGCCCTGCGGTTTTGGTTCTCAGGTGTGAGCGGAGGTAGCGTTTCGCTCCTTTTTGGTCGTTCAGGCTATGCGACCGGGCAGACCCCGATCGTGTCACCGGATGTTTCTGCCATCGCCGCCGCTTGCAGCAGTGTCGTTTCAGAAAACGTCGATGCCTGCAGCTGCAGCCCGATTGGCAGCCCGTTCGTGGTCAGACCACAGGGCACAGAGATGCCCGGAATTCCTGCGAGATTGGCACTAATGGTGTAGATATCGCTGAGATACATCGCCAGCGGGTCGTTCATCTTTTCACCAATCCGAAAAGCAGCCGTCGGGGCCACCGGACCGGCAATAATATCAACTTCGGCAAACGCTTTGTCAAAGTCCTCACGGATACGACGACGAACCTTTAACGCCTTCAGGTAATAAGCGTCATAATAACCGGCCGACAGAGCGTAAGTGCCAAGCATGATGCGTCGCTTGACCTCGGCACCGAATCCTTCGCCGCGACTGCGACAGTACAGATCTATCAGACCATCGTTCCTTGAATTAAAGTCTTCCGTCCGATGGCCATAGTGAATGCCGTCGTATCGAGCAAGATTGCTGGACGCTTCGCTGGGAGCAATCAGATAGTACGTGGCGACACTGTACCTTGCGTGCGGTAGCTTCACTGACTTTACCGTGGCCCCGGCGGATTCAAGACGCTCTATTCCCCTGCGTACCGCGGCTTCAACTTCGTCATCCAGCCCTTCGCCATAATGCTCGTCAACGATACCGATCCGCAGACCTTCCAGAGACTGATTGAATTGACCCGTATAATTGGCCACCACGGAATCGACAGACGTAGTGTCCCGCGTATCGTGTCCGGAAATCACCTGCAGCAGCAGCGCGGCACCATGTACGTCTCGTGCGAACGGACCGATCTGATCCAGTGAGCTGGCAAAGGCAACAAGGCCAAACCGAGACACCCGACCGTACGTCGGTTTCATGCCCACAACACCACAAAAACTGGCGGGCTGACGAATTGAACCGCCGGTATCCGACCCCAGTGCCAAAGGAACCATGCCGGCAGCCACAGCTGCGGCCGCACCGCCGGACGAACCTCCAGGAGAATGCTCCGGATTCCATGGATTGCGAGTCACCCCGGACGCGGAAGTCTCCGTGGAAGACCCCATCGCAAACTCGTCCATGTTCAACTGGCCGACAATGACTCCGTCTTCGGCATTCAACTGCTCCACAACGTGAGCGTCATACGGCGGGCAGTAGTTGTGCAGCATGCGACTGCCGCACGTGGTTGCCACGCCGGCCTGACATATGTTGTCCTTCACTCCGACTGGCAGGCCCTGCAGCAGGCCGATGGTCTGGCCGGTGGCTCGCCGCTTGTCAACAGCATCGGCCTTCGCCAGTGCAGCATCAGCATTGACGCTGACAAACGCGTTCAGTTTTTTATTCAGCTGATCGATTCTGTCAAGACAGGCCGTCGTGAGCGTCCTGCTGGACAGGTCTCCGGCGTTTAGCGCCGAAAGCAGTGATTCAGTAGATTGCTCATACAGTTCAGGCATCCTTCTGCTCCAGAATCTGCGGAACCTGAAAGAACTGTCCGTCCGTCTTCGGTGCATTGCTCAGGGCTGCTGTACGGTTCAGCGAAGGGCCACGCTCATCCGGACGAAAAACATTCTGCAGGTCCACAGCGTGGGGCATCGGCATGACCTCCTTGATATCCACTTCATTCAGAACTTCGACATAACCCAGAATCTGAGTGAGATTCTGGCCATAGGTTTCCAGTTCCTGATCACTGAGCTCAAGGCGTGCAAGTGAAGCCACTTTGCGAACTTCATCGATTTCCATGGGAATGTCCTGCAGAAATTCAATTATCGTGAGATCCGAGGCCAATTGGCTGAAAACTCAGCCCAGGACGGGCTGCCAGTCGAAGGAATCCGGGATTGCGGGGAGTTTCTGCCAAAGAAGTCGACGATTCTATCGCCAGGACACTGCTGTAAACGACATTCCTGAGAATCGGCAAGGTGGCTGGACAGCTGGTGCTGTCTCAGTAACGTCCAATAATGACGTCCGAACCTCCTGGTCGACAGAATTCCCCCCGTTCGACCGGGAATTTGTGCCGAAATGGGGAATTGACTCTGCGTTATTGACGATCCTGTCTGTTAGGATCCGCCGCTTAAGTGCCGAACGGTGTCGAACGTAAACCACGCGAACCGTTCTTCCCGGGTGCCCGAGGCTTCCAGTCGCCCCGCTGCAAATGGAATGCCCGGCCGTGGGTCCATTTATTGCGGCCCTCTCCAATTTTGGTATCAATTTCCAGACCATCCTCTATGTCCATCGCTACTCCGACCGAAATCATGTCCGAAAACGTCACGCGCCGTGATGACATCCGCAATATTGCGATCATTGCCCACGTTGACCACGGCAAGACATCACTGGTTGACTGCCTGATCAAGCACAGCGGGATGTTCCGTGACAATCAGAAAATGCAGGAGTTCATGCTGGACAGCAATGATCTTGAGCGAGAACGTGGCATCACGATTCTGGCCAAGAACATTGCCATGATGTACCAGGACGTGCGGATCAACATCATCGATACTCCTGGACACGCAGACTTCGGCGGCGAAGTGGAACGTGTGCTGAAGATGGCCGACGGAGCTCTGCTGCTGGTCGACGCCTTTGAAGGCCCACGCCCTCAGACCAGGTTCGTTCTGCAGAAAGCTCTGGAGAACAACCTTAAACTGATGGTAGTCATCAACAAAATTGACCGCCCCGACTGCCGCCCGGATGAAGTGCTTTCGCAGACGTTCGACCTACTCGTGGAACTGGGCGCCGACGACGAAACGCTCGATTTCCCCTACATCTTCAGCAGTGCCAAAGAAGGCTACGCCGTTCATGATGCGGCCAAACGCGAAGGCGACATTCGCCCGTTACTGGATATGGTGCTGGACAGGATCCCAGGGCCGGTCGTCCGTCCGAATGACCCCCTGCAGCTGATGGTCACTTCACTGGAGTGGTCCAAGTATGTCGGTCGAATTGCCACGGGGCGTATCGCCGCTGGTCAGTTGCAAACAGGACAACAGATCGCTTTGACAAAACACGACGGAACTGTCGTCAAGCAAAAGGTCGACCAGGTTCAGCTATTCAGTAACCTGGGACGAGCTGATGCGGACGAAGCATCCGCCGGCGACATCGTGGCCGTCGTGGGCCTGGACGATCCGGAAATCGGAGACACCATCGCTGACGTCGACAATCCCGTCGCTCTGGAACGCGTTGAAGTTGATGAACCGACACTCTCGATGAAGTTCACGATCAACAGCTCACCACTGGCCGGTCAGCACGGCAAGTACGTGACCAGTCGTAATCTTCGCGAACGACTGTATCGCGAACTGCAGTCGAACGTTGCGCTGCGGCTGGAGGAAACGGGAGACAAAGACTCCTTCAAGGTTTCCGGACGCGGAATCCTGCATCTGGCAGTGCTGATTGAAACGATGCGTCGCGAAGGTTTCGAACTGTCGGTGGGCAAGCCGGAAGTCATCATCAAGGAAATCGATGGCAAACGCTGCGAGCCTTACGAACTGCTGGTTGTAGATGTGCCCACCGCTGACGTCGGTGCCGTTATGGAACTGGTCGGCAATCGCCGAGCTCAGACGAATGAAATGACGGCAACCGGAACCGGCATGACTCATCTGGAATTCAGCATCCCTGCTCGGGGACTCATCGGCCTGCGAACAAGAATGCTTAATGCCACACGTGGCGAGGCAATCATGCACCATGTCTTTTCAGGCTACCGTCCGATCGAAGGCGATGTTCCGGCTCGGCAGAACGGAGTGCTGGTGTCACAGGTCCAGGGAACGGCCGTTGGGTACGCATTGTGGAAGTTACAGGAACGAGCGGAAATGTTTACCAGCCCGGGCGACGACGTCTACGAAGGCATGATCATCGGAGAAAACAGCCGCGAAAACGACATGGTTGTAAATCCCATTAAAGAAAAGAAACTGACAAACGTCCGTTCATCCGGCGCCGACGATGCCATCGTCCTGCGGCCGCCACGTGACATGTCTCTGGAAGCCGCCCTTGAATACATCGAATGGGACGAATACGTGGAAATCACGCCACAGGTCATTCGACTGCGAAAAACGTACCTAACCGAAAACGGGCGCAGACGCTTCGCCCGAAAGTAAGCGCATACGCTCCGGCACACCGAATCGGTCTCATGAGTTGCATCAGTTGCCTGTCGACGCACCAATGCAGCCGTTGATTAATGCTGATCTCGACGCGCCAAAGCCGGCCCGCACGTGTCGCGTTTCCCCGTCAAACGGCTATTGTCCCGATTCGCCGCCAAGCCAGCGACAGGCGTTGCTGATGACCTGCAGCACTTCGGGCTGCTTATATACGGGATAAGTCTCGTGTCCCGGGCGAAAGTAGAAGACTTTTCCTTTGCCGATATTCCAGACCATTCCACTGCGAAAACGTTCACCCCGCTCCCACGTTTCCTCAAAGATCACTTCGTCAGGGTCCGGTACATGAAATGGCTCATTGTACATTTCAGTCTGCGTGACCCGAAATGTCGTGGGCAGTCCGCTGGCGACCGGATGCTGCGGTAGTCTTACATCAATGGTACCGGGCTTCCCGTCCGGTCGGTAATCAGGAAAACAACACCACGGCAAATGAATCACTCCGCGAAAGGCGTCTGGTCTTTCCTTGTAGCCAAAGTACGCGGGCGTCAACACACTGCCGTGAATTGGCACCGTCCGTTCTCGTGGAGGATCCACTGTCTCTATCGAAAGTGACGCATCACCAGCGTGTTTCTGAAAGTGTTTGCGACCATCCTCCACGCTCCGCCAATTCATCGCACCGACAAACGGCCGGGCCCAATGCGCTGAGTGCAGAGCAATCAGATCAAGATCACCGGACAAGACGTGATCGACGACCCGCCGTGAATTATCTTCGCTGACGTCGCTGTGCCGGGCATGTCCCCACCAGACGATCACATCAGCCCAGTCGAGATTAACGACTGAAAGTCCCTGCTCCGGATCGTCGAGAGCTACGGACCGAAATTCCAGATCGGCCTCCGTTGCCTTCAAACGAGTCACGATCTCGTTTCCCAGAAAGTTCCGATACGCCTCTGCCTGTCGTGGCTGACGCTCATCCCAGACCAGAACATGGACCGGTTCAGCACCGGATGCAGCGCGTCCGACAACAAAGCATAAAGCCAAAGTCAGTGCAGATCGCATGGTTACAGTCCATCAACTTCCCACAAAGAAACCAGCCACAGCCTCGGCCCCTCGTCGTACCCGGGCCACACGGATCAGGCAAACCGAAGCTCACTGAGAGAGATCAATTTACGCAATTCCGGCTCGAAGTGGAAACGAGTTGGTTGCTGATCAGGTCCGTGGTTCGGTCGTTAGGTTCCTTCCCTTGATAGTACTCAACGACTTGCCACCGGAGCGAAACGTCCACTCGATTCGTCGGTCACATGCTGAAAACCCCATACTTGCACCCAACGGGATACCCGGATAACTTCAACCAACAGCAACGGGGACTTATGGACAACAAGCAATGCTGCTTGGAAATCCCAGGGAAACGATATCTTTCGCAGCGTTTTTCCTGCCTCGTTCCCTTCGCTCACCGTATGTCTGCATGACGCACGGAAAAGTCTCACAATGAGAGTCAAAATGGACCTGAGATTTCTAATTTTGATTCCTGTCCTGTCCATTTCGGGATGCGGTAACGATGTCGGTCCTGCCGCCAACACAAAGGCTCCACCGGACGACCAGTCGTCAGGCTCCGCCGTGACTGCCTCAAAGCAAATTTCAGATTTCCCAAGCGATATTTTTTTTGAAGACGTCACCGTCGACTCGGGACTCGTCTTTACCAACAGGAACGGCGAAGAGGCCGGACACTTTGCTATCGTTGAGTCGCTTGGCGGTGGAGTAGGCATTCTGGACATCGATCGAGATGGACTTGACGACATATGGTTGCCGGGCGGCGGTACACTCGATGAAGATGTGCAGCCAGTCGGGCTGCCGAACGGGCTTTTTCGGAATACGGACAACTGGCACTTTGAAAACGTCGCTGATCGCGCCGGCGTAACGGAGTCTGCGATTTATAGTCACGGTATTGCGTCCGCCGATTTCAACAATGATGGATTCACTGACGCCCTTGTCACTGGCTATGGTGGACTTCGGCTGTTTCACAATCTGGGTGACGGCACTTTCGAAGAAACGGCCATCACCTGTGGCCTTACTGACGAGTCCTGGTGCAGCAGTGCAGCATGGGGTGACATAACCGGAGACGGCGTCCTGGACCTGTACGTAGCTCACTACGTGGACTGGAGTCGGAAGAACCATCCGTTTTGTCCCGGCCCGACGAAATCGTCACGCGAAGTGTGCCCGCCGCGTGAATTCAACGGGCTGCCGGACACATTCTACACAGGTTCTCCTGAGGGCGTGTTCAGTGATGCGTCGGCGGAGTTCGGCCTGAAGGACGACGGCAAGGGGCTGGGCGTGCTGATTGCAGACCTCAACCATGACCAGCAACCGGACATCTACATAACCAATGACACGGTACCGAATGTCCTTTATCAGAATGAAAAAGGGACGTCGTTCTCAGACGTATCTCTGGCAAGTGGTGTCAGTCTCAGCGGACGAGGAGTTCCTGATGGCAGCATGGGGGTGAACCTGCTTGACTTTGATAACAATGGGGACTTTGACATCTGGGTCGCCAACTATGAGCGTGAATCCAACGCGGTGTACAAGGGACAGCGCAACATGCTTTTCCGCCATGTCAGTAATCAAACCGGCGTAACAGCCGTTGGATCACTGTTTGTAGGTTGGGGCACGCTGTGCTTTGATGCTGACCATGACGGAGACGAAGACGTGCTTGTCTCTAATGGCCATGTGATCCGATATCCGCGGGCCTCGCCGCTCAGACAGATTCCGTTATTCTTTGAGAACATGGCCGGAGAACGATTTCGCAACGTTGCAGAACAGGCCGGGACGTACATGGGCCAGCCGCACATGGCACGAGGCTCAGCCAGTTCAGACCTGGACAACGACGGAGACCGGGACATCGTTGTTATGCATACCGGTGAACAGACGTCGCTGCTAAAGAACACCTGCCGGACCGGAAACTATCTGACAATGGAGCTGTTTGGTCGAAACTCGGCACGCGACGCTGTTGGAGCAATCGTTCAGTTAACCGCCGGCGGTAAGAAGACACTGCGCCAGTGGGTGGGAGGTGGCAGTTATGCATCAACCAGCACGCGTCTACTGCACTTCGGATTCAACACGGCCGACGCCGTTGAACACGTAGAGATCCGCTGGCCGTCCGGCGTCGTTCAGCAACTCTCAGACGTTGCAGCCAACACGTGTATTGCTGTTGTAGAATCCAGAGACCCAGTGATTCTTTACGGGAAAGACTGACATGCGAAAATCGTCAGCGTCAGGTGTATTGCTATTCATGGCCACCATTGCGGGCTGCGGCAGTGAATCCGCAAATAACAGTCGCCACGCGGAAGAAGAGCAAATATTGAATGCCGCGATGCAGAACACGCCGTTTATCAGCGAGAAAATTCAGCTGCCGGAGTCCGTGAACGCCGATGCCGCTGAACTCAGGACGGACGAACCGATTATTGGTGTCGTCGCCGACGGCATAGCGCGAGCATACAGCATCAAAGCGATGTCCGGCATGTCATCGCATGTGATTAATGACGTCATCGGCACAATGCCGGTTTCAGTCACCTACTGTGACCGTACAGACTGTGCTCGAGCCTTCACGGGCGACACTCCCGGTCAGCCACTTTCGCTGGCCGTCGGTGGGTTTTCTGACAGCGAGATGCTGGTCAGGTTCGGGGGCGAGATGTACAGACAGTCGTCACCTGACATTCCACTGACAGAGTATGAGTGTGAACTTACGACGTGGAAGAAATGGCTGGAGCGACATCCGGGTACAAAAGTAATGACAACAATTCATTCCGACAGCAAGCCGGACAGCTTAACCGTGCCGAACTGAGACAGACTCACTCATGCATTTCCGGATCTGAATTCACGTGGAATTTTTTCCAGAGACTGACTACTCAGCCGCCCCTTTCTGCGCCGTGATCGTTTCGTTTTCGTAGATCGAAATCGGCAGAACTGACTGAGTTGACAGGAAGTTGCCGGCAATGATGTCCGTATCGCCGTCCGCATCAACGTCGGACAGGGTCATGGTTGCATGAAACGGGTCACCGGAACTGATCACATGTTCTTCAAACTGCCCGGCAGATTTCTGCTCTAACCAGATCGCCCCGTGAAACTTCAGGGAACGGTGCTGTTGCAGTATTTTATCGGGCAGCAGCGCCACAGCGGCAATATCCATGTCGCCGTCCAGATCGAAGTCGGTTGCGCGTGCGCGGTGAACTCCCGGCATGTCTGCCAGGTGATGGTGTTCATATCGCAGCTCCCCATGGTTCTCCAGCCACGCAATACCGTGATATGGCTTTACCGAATGAGAGTCGAACGTATCTCCATTCGTGTATAGCATGTCTTCGTCGCCGTCCTGATCGATATCGACCATGCTCAGGCCGCTGGATCCGTACGCCGGATCTGGCGCCTGATACAGCACAGTGCGAGAATAACCACTCGGGCCATTGACATAGGCGACGATTTGTTCGTGTTCCTGTGATATCAGTGCAACGATATCCGGCAGACGATCATCGTTAAGATGTGTCACATACACATGAATGGCGCCTGGACGATCATCCAGTTCAAGGCGGTCAAAAGTGGGAGTACCGGCTTCGGTTTCACCGACGTTCACAAGCAGATGAACCCCGCCGGTTCTGTGCCAGCCGAACTCGGCAACGACCAGGTCGTCGTCCGCATCCCCGTCAATATCGGTAACCCGAACGTCCGCGATGCGACCAACTGCGTTTAACAACGTGACTTCCTGCTGATCCTCTGTTCCCAGATCACGAATCCAAACCAGTTTCCCGCGGTCATGATCTTCCGGAAGAAAACTACCCAGGTCACAACACAGCAGGTCCTGCTGGCCATTCCTGTCCAGATCGCAGACTCGCACCACAGCTGGATTTGAGACAGCTGAACTGTTGGTCCACGAACTGTTGCCATCCGAGGTCAAAAGAGACACGGTCCCATGCTGCATGTCGCTGACCCACCAGGACAACTCATAATCGTCTGTGTCATCAGAAACAAATGAAACCGCAGGCCGTGCTTTGGCATCGAGCGATTGTGCATCGACCTGCCGAAACAAACTGACAGACCGACTTGTCGCAGACGGCAGGCACTCAAGCGTTTCCGGAGCACGTTCGCGGAAGTACTGTGTCACATCGGCAAGGACCGGCCTGTTCAGATCGGTTCTGCCTGACGATACGTAAAAGTCAAACCCCCTGCGGACTTCATCATGCCATGCATTTTTCGGAAAGCTTTCCGCTCGTGGGACAACGTGACAGTCTCCGCAGAAATGGACGACATGCTGTTCCATATCAACGGAGGACACTGGATTCACTGTCGATGGTTGCACCGGTGACGTTTCAGATGCCGGGTCGCCACAGCCGCTTGTCCCGCACGATGTCAGAACCAGTACAGTCCATATCCAACGCCGTTGACGAATCACTGAGGCAGAAAAAACAAACATGTGGGTACCTTCGATCTTCCTGTGCGACGACAATTCTGATGCAGTCGACAAATTAGCTCTCAATGGATTGTGGTAGATGTCGTCGTTGCTTCAAATGGAAGAGATTTCGTTCAACATACTCTCCAAATATAACACCAGGGTCTGATAAGTCATTTCGGAAAGCATTTGCCGGTGACCGACACCGTTCCCACACAGGTCAACAAAACACCATCGCAGTCGGATTCCGCACGTTTTCGACGGCTTAGAAAATATGCAGTGCTGTCGCTGCTGTTGGCATTTTTTCTGTATTGGCAGCGAAAACCCGTTCTCGGCCCGCCTCTGAGTGCTGTTGTCAATTCTTACATTGCCGACCGCGATCTTGTTTCTGCTCGGCAATGGGTTCAGACGGCGCAAAGACTGTTGCCGAACGATCCCGCATTCGCATTGCTGGAAGCCACAGTGGCCCGCCGTGCGGGCGACATGCAAGCTGTCACGGAAGCTCTCAAGAAAGCCGCCGGGCTGGGAGCTGCAAGATCGGACCTGAATCGAGAACAATGGCTGGCACTGGCTCAGTCCGGGCAGATGATTCAGGCAGAGCCCCACCTTGCACCGCTGCTGACAGACTCAAACTACGACAACAAAGAAGTCTGTGAGGCGTTCGTGATTGGCTACATCAGAAGTCATCGCACTGATGCGGCTCTGAGCCTTCTCGATCCATGGATTGCAGATGATGTTGACAACGCAACGCCACTTCTGCACCGGGCAAGAATCTATCAATTGCTGAGTGCTCCCCGGAAAGCAGAAGACGATTTTCGGGCTGCCGTCACTATCGAACCAGACTGGAAGCCCCCGCGGCTGGGGCTCGCAGAAATCCTTGTTTCTCAGAACCGCTTCCCGGAAGCTACTGAATATTTTCTGGAGCTGCTGGCCGACGAATCAGACGACGATCCGGAATTGTCCGTCCGTATCCGTATCGGACTGGCAGAATGCCAGGTTGCGGAAGGAAACATGCGGGACGCAGTAACATTACTGCAGAAAGCCTGCCGAACTGATCCCCGGTCTCTGGATGCACAGGTCGCCCTGGGCAGAGCACTGCTGGAAGCAGGAAAGTATGACGACTGCATTGAGCCATTACTGGATGCGCTGCACCTACGTCCGGGTTACGACGAAACCCATTACCTGCTTGCTCAGGCATATTCACTCAAGGGGAACAGGGAAAAGGCTGACGAACATCTAAGAATTGTCTCTGCCGCCAGAAAAGCTTTGGGAGAACTGGACAGACTGAATGCCGATGTGCTGACAGAACCGGACAACGCAGCCAAGCTGATCAGGGCCGGAGAAATCATGATGGCGTATGGAGATCCGGAAGAGGGAGTGCTGCGTATCCTTACCGGCCTCGGTCACGCCCCGAATAACGCGACGGGGCTGGAACTGCTTGCCAGTCATTACGGTGCAAAGGCAGAACGGGATGCGGCTTATCAGCACCTGGCGACAGAATTTAAGCAGCGACTGACGGACGCGGTGAAGGCAGACACCGGTCAGACCGCACCATAGCACGA
>Ga0315331_10000025_pt1 | contig 66662 bp, 52 predicted proteins | sample M160m34915metaG_FD_203456 | JGI IMG/M metagenome (GOLD analysis project Ga0315331, IMG submission 203456) | Ammonia-oxidizing marine archaeal communities from Monterey Bay, California, United States - M1 60m 34915 | ecosystem: Environmental > Aquatic > Marine > Intertidal zone | place: USA...
CGCAAGCTGAAAGCAACAAACTAGTGATAATTGAAGTTTTCATTTTCAATCCTTTTTCAAAGTAAAAGTTGTTCTGAGCCTTTGATCCTGAGGCCCAGAGGGAGCTAACTACGAATTCCATTTCGCACGAGTTCAACCTAAGACAGGTCGAGTGTTTATATTTAGTGATTGTGTCCGGCGTGACTATCGCCGCCTTCTCCATGGCCATGTCCGTGGTGATCGAATGCGCCGGAGAACGGCTTGCCGTCAATGTTTACGCGAAGTTTGCCTTTGACTTCTTCGCCTTCAATCATTTCCATCATCTTGGCGTCGTTCGAAGAAAACTCGGACGAGCCACCTGGCTGGCTAGCCAACAGTTCGAACGTTTCTGTTTTGTCGCCAGCGGTGAGGACAAGATTGATCGAGGCTGTGTTGAGCGAAAGCGGTTCCATGTGACTATCCATCATGTAAACCGTGATTGATTCTGTTTTGTGATCATCCACGAGTTCCGCGTGATACTCATGATTGCGACCGATCTCGATCAAATGACCGCCGTGTTTCGGTGAATGGTCGTGTGCTGCTTCATCATGGTTGTGACCTGCATGAGGATCTTCCTCCTGAGTATTGTTTGAGCCAGAGCCCGTTGTCTGTGGTTGATCGCAGCCAATGGCAAACATTGAAACGGCGACAAGTCCTAGTAAAAGTGAAAACTTTTTCATTACGGTACCTTTGAAAAAAAGTGAAAACGAAAGTTAGTTTGTTGCAACGACTTCGGTCTCCGAAGCGTGCGATGAATGTGAGCCACGATGCTCTTCTGATTCCTCGATCAATTCGACTTGAGATGCCTCATTGCTAACCACTGCTTTTGCAGATCGCATACCGAACTGCCAAAACAACGCCGGTCGTACAAGGAACTCAAGCGTGGTGCTGGTAATCAAGCCTCCAATAATGACGGTCGCGACTGGGTAAAGAATTTCCTTTCCAGTTTCGCCAGCGGCCATTGCCAGCGGTACGAGCCCAATGCCCGTTGTCAAACATGTCATCAGAACGGGTGCAAGTCGTTCCTTACCCGCGCGAGCAATCATGTTCGCCGACCAAGTCTCGCCCTCGTATTTGACCAAGTGCAAGTAGTGGTTGATAAGCAGAATTCCATTTCGAGTCGCGATTCCACAGAGCGAAATAAATCCGACCATCGCGGCGATCGTGAGTGTTTGATCCGTAATCTTTAATGCGGCGACACTTCCGATGAATGCCATCGGTAAAGCAACCATGACTTGTAGAGCCAAGTTGAAGCTCTTGAACATCGTGTAAAGAACAAACAACATACCCACGAGCGAAACTGCAAACAGAACTGCAATCACTTGCGAAGCACTCTGCTGACTTTCAAATTGCCCGCCGTATTCAAGGATGTAGCCCGGAGGCAATTCTGATTCGATTGGAGCGACTTTTCGTTTGATGTCTTCGACGACATCGACTAAGCCGCGGCCACTGACGTTACATTGGATAACGATTCGGCGCCGTACTTTTTCACGTTTGACCTGGTTGGGCCCCGAACTTTCGCGAATCGTCGCGACATCTTCGAGTTTCACAACGCCGCCATCCGGCAAATTTATTTGTAGTCGACCAAGCGTTCCGAGGTCCTCGCGATACCGTTCTTCCAATCTGACAAGCAAGTCGAACTTTCGTTGGCCTTGCAAGACTTCGGATACGACAACGCCATTCATGGCCGTCTCGATGAACTCGGTGACCTCTGTCCGCTTCAACCCGTATTGTTCAAGCTTCTCTCCGTTGACTTTGATTTGCAGTTGAGGAATTTCCGTTTGCTGCTCCACCTGCGCATCCTTAACTCCATCGACGGATTTGATAACCGTCTCAATAAGGCTGGCATTGCGCCGGAGCGTGTCGAGATCGTCTCCATAAAGTTTGATACCGACCTGGGCTTTGACACCGGAAATCATGTGCGAGATCAGGTGAGCCAGCGGCTGTTCCACGCTAATGACGATGCCCGGTACATCCTCGAGGCGATCTCGTACGTCATCGAGGATCTCCTCGCGTGAGCGTTCTGATTCGTCCATTGAAGCAAAAAACTCTGTAACGTTGACGCCCTCGGCGTGTTCATCAAGTTCGGCTCGACCTGTCCGGCGGGCTAGGGTCCGAATCTCCGGTACTTCTCGAATGCGCGCCCCCGCGATCTGTGCAATTTCACTGGACTTGGCCAGTGACGTTCCTGCAGGCATCAACACGTTGATTTGGACAGCACCCTCGTTGAACGGTGGCAGAAAATCACGTTCGATGTGATAAAGCGCGAATCCTGCAATCCCAACGAAAAGAGCTGCGACAATCAGAATTGGAAACGAAAGCTTCAGGCTCATTCGTATTGCACCGTTGGCAATCCATTTCAAGAATCGAAGAACAAATGAATCTTTTTCCTCGTGCTCGACTTCACCTGGTTTCAATTTCTTGTTCAGCAACCAGTACGACAAAACCGGCGTAAGCGTTAGCGACACAAACAGGCTGGAGAGAATCGAAACGATGTAGGCCACGCCCAACGGAGCGAACAGTCGTCCTTCCATTCCGCTTAACGCAAACAGCGGAATGAAAACCAGAATCACGATCATGGTTCCAAACACGATCGAGTTTCGGATTTCCACGCTTGCCTGAAACACAACGAGCAAAGCGGGTTTGGGGTTTCCAGCTTTGCGATTTTCTTTTAGTCGTCGAAAGATGTTTTCGACATCGACAATCGCGTCATCAACTAGCTCTCCAATCGCAACGGCCAAACCACCAAGGGTCATCGTGTTGATTGACAGTCCGAAGGCCCAGAACACTAGCGCTGTCATCACGATAGAAAGAGGAATTGCAGTTAAAGTGATGAAGGTTGTTCTGAAGTTCAAAAGAAACAGAAATAGGATGATAACGACCAGGATGCCACCGTCACGAAGCGCTTCAACAACGTTCTCGATTGCGTGGTCAATGAATTCCTTTTGCTTGTAAATGCTGGTGTCCATGATGATGTCGTCTGCGAGACGACCTTCCAGGCTTTTAACAAGCTCTTCTATTCCAGCTGTTACCTCACGTGTGTCGGCTCCAGGCTGCTTGCTGACTGTCAGAATGATTCCTGGGCCACCGATAAAGCCGTGAGCGGATTGTTCTGAGTCCGGCGAGTCTTCCGTGTCTTTGTCTCGAAGGTACAACGAACTATCACCGCGTTTGATCTGGGCACCTTCGACGATGCGGGCAACTTGTCCAAGCGTCACTGATTTTCCGTCGCGGTAGGTGATGACGATCCTTCTTAGTTCTTCAATCGACTCGATTCGGCCAAGTGCCCGGACCAGAAACTCATTTGGGCCTTGTTCGTCCAGATATCCACCTGTCGCATTGGCGTTGCTCATCGAGAGCGCTTCTTCGACATCGTGAATGGTCACGCCAAATTTCAGAAGCTTGTCAGGGTCGATCAAGACTTGATATTGCATCCGGTCGCCACCCATGACGAACACCTGCGAAACACCAGGAACCGTTAGCATTTGTTGGCGGACAACCCAATCCGCCATGGTTCGCATCTCAAGTGGCGATGTGCGACGATGGACTTCCAGTGAGTTTGGTTTTTTTGATGAAGCAACGATGGCGTACCAGCGATCGGTTGCTCGATCGCCAATCATCCACTTTTCATTGCGGATCTCCATTCGAATATCGAGGTCACGCGACAGCTGGTTTTCGTATTGGCCGAATTGCTCAAGGATGGCTGGAGGGGCACGTTCAGAATTGAGCATTGCAATTGCCTCGTTTGCGACACTTGGAATCTCAAACAAAAACGTTTTTTCATTTGTTTCGCTCAACATTCCGGTCATGATGATCTGGCCCATGATCGAAGAAATCGGTGCGAGTTGCGGTTTTACACCTTCTGGCAATTGTTCGGCTACGACCGCCAACCGTTCGGCGACAATCTGCCGATCGTTGTAAATGTCGGTTCCCCAGTCGAACTCGATGTAAATAACAGACAGGCCCACTCCGGAAGTTGAACGGACGTCCTGTACGCCAGAAGCACCATTCAACGCAGTTTCGATTGGAAACGAAACGAGTGTTTCGACTTCTTCAGGCGCAAGACCCAGAGCTTCGGTCATAATGACGACGCGAGGACGATTCAAGTTTGGAAATACGTCGATGGGCAGTTGCATCATTTGCCAGCCGCCGTACAGCAACAGAAACACCGACAATGCAGCAACGAGCATCCGGTTGTGCAAAGCGAATCGAATTACGCCATTTAGTAAGTTTGAAAGCATTTATTCACTCAATTGTTTGTCTTGCATCGTTGTTTCGTTCTCATGGACAAGACCCCTGCCGAACTGTGTACCGTCGGAACCTACACAGGCTCTGAAGCAGTCCGGCAGGAGCTGTCTTGTCATGGTTCATCGTTTGCTAATGGTTGTGTCCTGCGTGTGGGTCAATCGCGCCGCCTGACTGGTTTTTGAGCGCCAAGTGCATCTGATAGGCGCCATTCATTGCGATGGAGCTACCGACCAATTGGCCATCGTTCTCCAACACCACCGTGTCTTTGTCTCGGTACAGCACGTGAACGTCGATGCGATCAAAGTTGTCGCCGTTCTGCTCAAACACAAACGCATTCGGCCCTTCGATGACGACTGCATCAGGCGGGAGTACGATCTTATTTTTCATTACTTGCGTAGTCGGGATCTTGGCTTCCATTCGTTGCCCCGGCCGAAACTTCCAGGAAATAAAACTGTTGTTGGAAGTGCCCGACTCACGTTTGCTGGTCAGCTTGTTCGGTAACAACAAATAGAATTTCAATGCGCGAGATTGCTGGTCAATTTCATTGGCGACGCTTTGAACTTTCAAGTTCAAAACTTCATCGCTCTCGTAGTCGCCAGACGAGGGAACGACTTGAATTGTCGATCCATTTTCTGCCGCTTGTACCAGTCGCTCAGAGTCATCTTCGAATGCCTTGCCTTCTACGTACAACAGACAATGGTCTGCCAAAACACCCAGCAGTTGACCCGCCGTAACACTCTCGCCCCGGTTAACGTTGACCGACTGCATCTGGTATTGATGCTCGATCCCTTCGTGTTCGTGGTTCTTTGCATAGGGAGGTGCAACCACAGTGATTTCGCGAAGCACTTTTCGCGTTGATTCCATTTCGGCGATTTGCTGTTCGCTCATTCCATGAAGCAACAAACTTTGCCGAGTCGCCGACAAAGCAGCCATGACTTTGTCACGTTCGTACTCCTGTTCGATGATCCGTTTGCCTGGAATGACGCCTTCGCCAATGTTCTGCAGACGAGTCAATTCCTTTTTGACAACATCCAGACTTTGGAGATTGGTCAAGAACGTCGCCTGAGCTGAAACGACGTCTTCATGAGTAAGCCGCATGTCGAACAATGCCATACCGGGTTCGATTGCTTGACGTTCCAGCGGATAGATTTGAGTGACAACGCCAGTCATCGGAGCTGTAATTTCGTTCCGCGATCGACCATGTCGTTCAGTTACCATTGCCGGAACTGAAACAACTTTCGTGAAGTCGGTTGGTTTGACCATTCCGGTCGTCAGTCCGATGTTTTTCCAGGCTGTCGGGCTAAGCGTCAGCGTATCGGGCGTCTCACTCGGTGCCTCCTCTTCCGGCTCTTCTTCGTTGTCGGCTTTCTCATTTTTGAGGTATCCCATGAACTGCTGAGCGTGTGGCATCCATTGGTCTTGAGTAAAGTATGCACCGGCAGCTATGGCGACCAACACAATTGGCCAGACAATCTTTTTCCAATGCTTTTTCAGCCAACTAAACTTCGTACTCATCAAATTCTCCTGGTTGTCGAACGGATCGTCGGTACATACGAATCGCTAGGTAACGATCCATCGTTCAAACCTGGTTCCGTGAAATTGCAGCGGATTTCCCGATGCGAAACTGAGGTCAAATATCGAGACAACGCGCAAGCATCCATTGAATCGTGCTGCGGTTGAACAAAAGAAGGCGCAAGAGCGAACGCAATTCATTCGTCAGTTACGCGGCGGAACTGCTAAATCAGTTGAACGCCAAGAAGTAAATGCGCACGCACCTTGGGCGCAGAAGCCGTGCAATCTGGAAACGGAGCAATTGCAAAGCCAGTTGAAGCTGCCTGGAGGATCGCTGAATCTTCAGCTGCGCCCAGGTATTGCGTTACAAAATCCAATGAAGTGAATTTGTATTTCACAACCTTGATGACATTGCAGCCGTCATCAGAACAGCAAAAGTGATTTTGGTTTGAACCCTGATCCTTGTGATCGAAGGTGGAATCCGAGAGAGGAAGCTCGTCATGACCTTGTTCGCCAGAATCATGGTCACCATGTTCGTGACCATCATGGTCATGGTCATCGTGCTCCGATTCATCGTGCGAATCAGACTCGCCTGTGATACAGCAACTCGACAATGCACTCGCGTGGTTACATGCAGACGCAGCACCCATTCCGTGGTGCCAACTGCACCCGAATGTCATGTGAGCCATGACGGCTATGCTTGCGAGATGTACCAGAAACGATTTCATTGTTGTTTCGAATTAACTAGTGAAGTTGGCTAATAATCTGTAACTTGGGGCAAAAGGTCAATACGAGATAGCTTGTCTAGCTTAGCTTATTTTTCGGGTATTTGCCCATCTGCCTTGGGGCAATCTTGAGCAAAACCGCTATTTCGCTCGGGTTTAATGGTCGTGACCACACCCACAGCTGTCCGTTCCCGATCCGGATTTTTGGCCTGGATTCGTCGGGGGAAGCAACTGAGGAAGGCGATTAGTTGACGGGCCGGAATCGAATCGCGGATCTCGATTTTGCTGATCGCGACTCAATGGCTGTGGAGGTAAAACGGGTGGCGGGGTAATTCTCGTTGATGTCGGCGGAACTGCTTGCAACTCATTTGATTCAAAACGTGAACCACCAAAGTTCGAGCCTGGAGAGTACGAAGGCGCGTTCAGCCGAGGCCGGGTGTCTGCCGGTGCCAAATCTTCGCGAGTTGGAATCCCGGAACGAGGAGCTTGGTAATACCCATTTCTTGATGGGCCAAAACTCGATTGAGGCCTTTGATCGCGAAATCTCGATTGATAGTTCGCGTACTCAGACCCGAGATCTCGTTCTTGATATTGTCCTTGTTCATACGGACAACGTCCGCCAGTGCAAGCTCCCGTTTCATTGGGATAATTCGAGTACTGTTGCTCTCGATACGAATTGCGAGCATCGGTTCTACCATACCCGCATGCCGGGCACCCATTCGCAAATCCTCCGCTGGCGACCGGCGAACCGTATTGAAAGCCCGCATCGTAGGGCATTCGGTTTTGTCGGAAGTTGGCGTTTCCGTACGGTATTAATTCGATTGAATCGTTGTTTCCGTAATGGCAACCGCCTCGTTCAGAACAAGACGATGAATATCCGTAACCGTATTCTTGCGCGTTAACGTTGGTCGCTTGGATTGCCCCAACGATCGCGATAATTGCAAACGCGTTAATTAACTTTTTCATGATTGGATTTCCGTGTAAGAGACTTTGACGCTCTGAACGTACGGCGGAATTCCCAAATTGGTTCATCCTAAATTCAGCTTGCAAGAAGTCTTGCAGGAACACAGGTTGCAAACGCTGCGCCGGTTTGAAATCGGTGCACAAAGCTGCGGTGAAGCGATTAATCTGTGATCAGTTTGAAGATTGTTGTCGCGTAAATGACAACCGGCGAGCCGAACCAAACTTGTTTAGATAGCGGGATTCGGAATTTGAACCAAGATTTCGGCTTATTCCAAACTTCCGGATAACAGGAGGCCCTGGATTTCGACGTGTTGTCGCCAAAGCTGTTTAAGCCCCTGCAAGTAGGTCAAGTTAATCTGCGAGTACGTTCGTTGCGCGGTCAACAACTGTAGAAAGTCGATTTCCCCTTCGCGATACCCTTTATTGACCAGATCGAGCGTTTGTTTTGCCTTTGGAATAATTTCCGAGTCGAACGCATCGACTTGCAGTTTGGCGTCAAGATAGTTTTCATAAGCAGAAGCCAATCGTTGCCGCAGGTCGAGAGCTTTCTTTTCCGCTCGGCGCTCTGCTGCAATGATTTGATGACGTGCCTGATGAATGGCACCTTGATTCCGGTTCAAAGTTGGAATGGGCATGCCAATCTGAAAGCCTGGAATTATGTCGTTGCCAAAGACGTCATATTGCAAAGTCGTTTGCCAAGTCACGTTCGGAATTGGCTCGACAATTTCGCGTTGTAGCTGTCGGCGCTTTTGCTCGACTTCAGCAAACAAGGCAGCGATTTCCGGACTGCTGTTAACGACCTCGTCGAATGACTGCTCGAAATCGGCGATTGCCAAAAGTTCTCGAACGTTGCCATCAACGTAGTCGAGGGAAAGTTCAGCTTCGCCAAGCAATCCAGCCAACTTTCGCCGAGCCGCAAGTCGCTGATTTTCCGCCTGACGTTTGACGACTGAGGCGTTTTGCAGTTCGATTTCCGACTGAAGAACGGAGGTTTGAGCAGCTTCTTTGGCTTCCAGCAGACGCTGTGATACATCAACTGCGTTTTGAGAAATCTTGACCAACTCTTCGGCCATGGTGACCGTTTCTTGTGCCACCAACAGGTCGTAATATCGCTGGCGAACGTCGGTCAGCAATCGCTGTTGAATGACAGCCAATCGTTGTTCAACCGTTTCTATTTCTGCACAAACAACCGACCTCGAATAGCCAAGCTTGTTTCCGCGAACAATTTCTCTCCCGAAATAGACGCCGTAACGTCCGCCGCTAACTCCATCCTCGTTAATATCGCTGCCAACGATTCCTACTGTTGGATTGGGTGGCAAGCCTGCTTGAGTTAGCTTGCCTCGCAGTGATTCGATTTCAGCTTGAACTTCTGCCACAGCCGGATTGGTGGCCAGAGCAACTTGTTCCAACTGACCCAACGAAGTCGCGCCAACGATTGACTGTGCAACAGGAGTTGCGATTGAGTCGGCGTAGTAAGTTGAGTCTTCGGTCGAGGTGTCGCTCGAAGAACTATCCTGCTGGAATGCGACTTGTCGAACGGCCTGTTCGTCCTTGGTTTCCGTTCGCTCTTTTTTTGCATCAACCTTTGACGCAAGCGGCTTTGCTGCTGATTGGCCTGATGTGAACAACGGCTGATGTACCGTTCGACAACCGCTGAGCGCTACAAGTAGCCCCAACGCCGCGATCCATTTCAATCTCATCACTGAACATCCTGACAATAGTCCCAATTAAGCACATTGCGACGGTACTAAGTCAGGTATCGACCATGACACGTTCAGCGATAATCCCGGGCAAAATTGATCGGCTTATTCCGGTTATTCCGTTTTTACTTGGAAGCAATTCGCTTCAAGCGTTGTCATCTTGTTCACGACAGCGATCAAAATGACAACATTTCCAAATGCACGTGGAAACCCAAGAATCAGCAGTTTTGCCGGTTTTCGTCGAGCTATTGCCCGTCTGAAGCCTACTGGCACGCCGTATGCAAATGCTTTCATTCGGTTGCCCACGATCGAGCAACCAACGAACCGCCCCCCGGCAGCTCGTTAAAAATTCAAACATCCTTTAGGGAGAAATGACATGTTGAAAACGAGCACAATCGTAATCGCAGCCGTCGCAGTTTTTGGAATGACGCAATTTGCAAGTGCACAGGGCTTCTATCCAGAGACGCATTACCATAACGTTCCGCATACGACCACGCATACAGACTACGTTCGTCATGGAAACCATGTGGACGCCGTTCCGCATACAACAACCCATATCGACCGCGTTCCACATACGACCTATCGACCGATCAATCCGTGGCGGCCAAGGTACGTTCCTCATACGACAACACACACGGATTACATTCGTCACGGCAACCACTTCGACGCCGTACCCCACACAACCACTCACTGGGATCGCGTTCCACGATTCGTTCCGCACACGACGACTCACTTCGATCGAGTCCGACACGGAAATCACTCGCACGTCGTTCCCCACACGACCACTCACTGGGATCGTCGCTAATGCGAAATAGAATTCGATAAAATCTGACTTAACAAAGGGCGGCTTCAAACGAGGCCGCTCTTTTTTTTACCAAAACAGAAAACGCGGTGCCTTCTTCAAGTATTCGCGATACTCGTCGCGGTGAATTTCTTCCAGCCAGGACTCTTCTGCGAACGGGGCAAGGACGAATGCCAGAATTCCAGCAAGAACCGCCGGGATAGCCCAAATGGATGCGGAAAGGATCATCCAGCCGACAAGAGTGCAGATGTCCCCCACGTACTGTGGATTGCGCGAGTATCGGTAAAGGCCACTCGTAACCAGCGAGCCCTCTGCGCCGGACGTTTTCTTCAGGCCAAACTGCCAAACACCACCCCACGCCAGCAAATTGCCTGTGGTGATTAACAACACGCCAATTGGCCAACGCATCAAGGCAGGCCAATTCAAACTGTTCCAATCAGCGAGACCGATAATGATGAAGAGCAGAAAACTGAGCAGCGTCGGAACCCAGACGAAATAGTACTGCCAGGTTTGTTGGGCAGGTGGTGGCCAGATGCGTTTATCCGGCTTGGCAATCGAAAACGCTAGAAGAGCATTCAGGATCACGAGCAACAGAAGCGTCAATGTAAGTAGTAATGGCAACATCTTGGTATTAGCTTATGCTTGTCCTGCTTGAAATCCAACCAGAAGTTGTAAATGACTCATCAATCATCAACACTCGGCGACACGAATATCGTCGCGGCTGCGATAGAAAGAACTTGGTGGAATGACCTTTTGATGTACTTCGTGTTTTTTCTGTCCGGTGCTGCAGCGCTTGTTTATGAGATTTCCTGGACGAGACAAATTGGATTGTTGTTCGGTCACACCGTGCATGCAGCGTCGATTGTATTGGCCAGCTATTTCGCCGGAATGGCGATTGGGTATTTACTCGGCGCAAAGTGGTCTTCACGCATATCGCCACTAAAAGGCTACGCAATTGCTGAAATTGTTGTTGCTGCATGGGCGTTCATGATTCCGGCGATTCTGCAATTGTCAGAATCATCAATGATCGCACCGTGGTTCAGTCATTCATCGTTCACTGTACAGACAGCGACGCGTGCCGTTTTCAGTTTTCTTTTGTTGTTGCCTGCGACGATCGCGCTCGGCGTAACGCTGCCGATGATGGCGAGTTACTTTTCGGGGAACAACCCGGGCCAATTGTCAAACGTTCACAACTCGTCACGCGTCACACTGGCCTACGCACTGAACACTGCCGGGGCGTTACTCGGCGTTTTGTCAGCCACCTTTTTTATTCTGGTTGTAGTCGGTGTTCGCACCAGCAGTTATGTCGCCGCCGGTTTGTCAGTTCTCTGCGCTTTGGCGGCACTGCTATTGGCTAGAGTCGAAAGACAAGTGATACAAGAGCCAAAAGCTGAAAGCCCAGGGCAGGATTGTTACTCGACTCTTGACTCTCGCCTCTTGGCTCTATCGACTCTTTCCTTCCTCAGCGGCTTTGGAATCTTGGCGCTCCAAGTTCTTTACACGCGCATGTTTTCGTTGGTGTTTCACAATAGCACCTACACGTTCGGAATCGTCGTGGCCGTATTTCTGGCGTCGTTGGCCATCGGTGCGGCAATCACTTCGCGGCTGCAACGCCGTTTCGCTGCCAATCGACTGGTCGGAGTTACAACAGGACTCGGTGCGTTGGCGACTGCTGGCTCGGTGGTGGTTTTTGTTTCGATCACCGATATGAAGTATTTCAGCAGCGGAGATTCATTCGTCCAGTACATGGTTGGGGCCATCCTGTTAGTCAGTATCGTCGTTGCTCCGGCCATCACTTGTCTGGGAATGATGTTACCCCAAGTGTGGGTGTTGGCCGCTCAATCAGGTACGGCAGCTCGGGTCGTTGGAGACTTGACCGCCGTGAACACAATGGCCGCAGCATTGGGAGCATTGGTTGCCAGTTTCGCGTTTTTGACATGGATCGGATTGTGGCAGTCGATCGTGGTGATAGCCGCCTTGTTCCTGCTGGCTGCATTGATAATGCTTTGGCGTGCCAAGCAAACAAAATTTGCTGCGGTGGTTTCCGTTTTGACAGCGGCAGTTTCTGTGATTGCCTGGCAAAGTCCAATTGAGTCGGAATTCAATCGACGAGAATATCACGAACAGCTTGTCAAAAGATGGAATTCCTCCTACGGCTGGATTGACGTCGTTCAAAACGAGAAAACCGGCTCGTTCAAGATTCGCCAGAACTTACACTACCGGTTCGGCAAAACAGGAAGCGATGTTCGCGAGTACCGTCAGGCCCATATTCCGATCCTGCTACACGACCGCCCAGACGACGTCCTGTTTTTGGGACTTGGAACAGGACTAACGGCTGGCGGAGCGATCCCGCACTCGGATGTCAAAAACATCGTTGCCGTCGAGTTGATCCCCGAAGTCGTCGACGCCGTTCGAATGCTTTCGGAACACAACTACAACGTTGCCGACGATCCCAAGGTCGATATTCAGATAGATGACGCAAGGCATTATCTGTTAGCAAACGAAAGAGCATTTGACGTCATCATTTCCGATCTGTTTGTTCCGTGGGAAAGCGAAACCGGATACCTTTACACGGTCGAGCATTACGAAGTTGCCTTGCAGCGTCTGAAACCGGACGGCCTATTCTGCCAATGGTTGCCGCTCTATCAACTTGGCGAGCGCGAGTTCGAGTCCATCGCCAACAGTTTCGCCAGCGTATTTTCGAATACTACGATTTGGTGGGGACAGCTTGAGACAACCAGCCCGGTCGTCGCCCTGATCGGCAGCCGTTCATCAATCGACGTCGACCCAATCGAACTGGCCCAGCGATTGGATAGCCTGAACACAAACGCAACTGCCCCCGACCAGTCCATCGCCACCCCAGAACGATTCTGGGATCACTACATCGGCGACTGGTATTTGCAACCAAACGCACAGTTCAACACCGACGAGCATCCCCGCGTCGAATTCCTGACCCCCGTGTCCAACCGCGATGGCAAGATGATTAAAAGCAAAGTGTTGAAACAGTATTTCACCGACGTACTGTTCAACTTGCCAATGAACTCAGCAAGACTTCAGGGAGACAAATCGCAAGACGCCCTGCGTCGACGGTCGGCCCAAAAACTGATCTTGTTTGGGCAGTGACAGTTCGACGGAAGCGTCGATCGGTTGCTTTTTGGTTCAGAGCCGCAAAAATCAATGGACTGAACCAGTAGTTGTTTTACGGTGTCACTTGTCTGGTTGATGAATAATTTGCGACCGTTAATTGATTGTGTGCTTGTTGGAGGTGAACGCAGAAAATGGATTTTCAAAATAATACAGCTGAAGAAATACTCGCTTTGCTGCCTCCAGACGAAGACGATCGGTGGGAATTAAAAAGCGCAACCTATTTGGAGCCTGCAAAAAAAGGCGAACTCAAGAAAGAACTTGGAAAACAGGTCTCTGCTTTTGCAAACACAGGTGGTGGATATATCGTTTTCGGCGTTTCTGACGACACCCGGCAGCTAGAGCCCTGCACGGACAATGTTGGACGTCAGTCGATGGTTGACTTCTTGTCCAACTTGGTCGAACAGTCCGTCGAATACCCGATTAGCAACTTCCAAGTCTATCGAATTCCATTCGAGAAGGAGCCAACGAAGGCGATCTTTATAGTTCAGATCCCTGATAGCCCGGCGGCACCACATCAGGCGAAAGACGAGCGACAGTATTACTACAGGATTTTCGGTCACTCCAAACCAGCGCCTCATTTTCATCTTCAACTGCTGCGCCAGCGGGAAACGAAATGTATCGTTGTGCCAACTATAGATTCTACGGAAGTTACCCTACCTGGACTTGTGCGACGAGGAAACACCTTAACTTATGATGTCGTCGTAGCTGTTCTGAACCAAGCATCATTTGTTGCGGAGCCTGTCGGAATTGCGGTTCACTCGTCGCTTCCAACAAGCAACTGGGCGATCGAGGACTTGAAGGACGGCAATACAGACCATGTCCTTACAGCCGATCATTTGTTTCCCGGTTTAACTAACAAGTTCAAGTTCAAGATTACGTACACAGCGCCGAAAGAGGAGGCCTTGCCCGTCGACACGGTCGCAAGTGACATGCCCAATGTGAAAATTTCGATTCGGGCATTTAGCCAGAATTTTGGCTCCGACCCGATTGATCTCGTTCTCGCTGACTACATTCCGCCGGACGAACTTCGCAGGTTGAATGAAGAAAACCAAAAAAAGATCAAAGATCAAAAAGCGAGCCTCCAGAAGAAGTTCGAAGAGGTGCGTCCCGAGTTGGAAGCTGGAATGCAGGAGGCAAGACGGGCCATGAAGCAGTTTCCGTTCATAACGCGACCCCATGGCGAATGAAGACAACAACAACTAACGTCTCTGAATACGCCCCAAATCGAAATAAATGTTCTTAATCAATTATTGAAAGACACCATTGAATTCATTCGCTGTATTAATCGCAAGCGTAAACTACGATCATCAATCGGCTCTCGATTGTTGCGCAAATGACATCAAAGCAATCGAAGAACTCTTGGTTGCGACAGAAAAGTATGAGTCCGTGAACGTCATTGAGGATGCCAATTCAACGCGATTGAAAGAAGAGCTGCGAGTCTTGTTTGACGAACAAAGGGACATCGACGAAGTCTTCTTTTATTTTTCAGGTCATGGGTTTGCCAACGATGATGACTTTTATTTTTGTGCGACTGACTTTCGATCTGACCGGCCCAATCAAACAGGTTTGTCAACATCTGACCTACATGTGATGCTTCGCGCCTTGAATGCCAAACTTGTTGTCAAAGTCATTGACGCATGTGCATCCGGGAAACGTCTGATTAAGTCCGACTTGAATATCTTCAACTCGAATGCAAAGGGTTTGAACAACCTAATTCAGATGGCAGCCTGTATGGATACGCAGGTTGCACTAGGCGGGCCCAAATTGAGTCCGTTTACAGATGCATTTCGCAATGCCACGCTTCAAAAAGAATCTGGCCCAATCTATTACACAGACATACGAAACTACCTTCGTGATGAATATATTTCCAGCACGTCGCAAATCCCATATTTCATTGGCCAAGAAACAGGGCGAGAGAAATTTGTCGAAGATGCCAAAATTCTCGGTTCAATCCGAAATTCTGTCTTGGGAAACTCGCTCTCCGAAGAAAGGGAATCCGAAACCAATTCTGACGATGACGCAAAACCCGATATCGCAACCAAGCTGAAACAAATCGAGGAATCGTTTGCCGACAAGAAAATCGCGGATCAATTCATAGACAAAGTCGTCACTTCAGTCTTTCAACGGGTGGAGCGTGAAGACTCTTTCAAACCATTCTTTGAAGTCGAAACTTCCTCCTCCAGCGGCTACGAAGATACCGCGGACGAGTCATTTATTGTCCGCACTCTGTCAAAAGTAGACCGACTGGATCAGCTCGTATCGGCTGGCTCGAACACATATACTAAGCAAAGTAATCCGCTGCTCTCTCCGTTGTTTGATCCCCCAAAGAGGGTCACAGAATACTACGTGGTTCTCAACTGTACGCTGACAACAGCCCAACTGACCGTAAAATTGACCCCAAACTTTAAGTCGTTGAGCCGCATTTTCTTGACACTTACATTCGTGCCAAGCCTTCCGAAATGCTACCTGTTTCTTTCTGTGACTACTCAAGCCCGTCAAGGTTGGGAAGATGAATTCGACACGTATTCGGATGACAAGCAACGCAAATGGTTTCAGGCCGATTGGTCAGATGATCCAAGCTGGATTGTCGAGCAGGTTCTTGAACTGCTGAAAGAATGCTCAGAAAAAAACATTTCTAACATTGAAAGCAACCTTTAACATCAACAAAAGCACTTCTTCTGCTTAAAACGGTAGAGAGACAACAAGAATCCTATTCATTCAAAAATCTCGAAGTTCACAATCTTTTCAATTGGAGGCATAGCAAATGGATGCAAATGAGCTGGAAAACGCAGACGACATTCGTCGTGAAATGGAATCCGCGTTGAAAGGTGGTGCTGGGCCTGGATTTGCTCGATTTGCGCTTGCTTGCCTCGGCGGGATTCCATTTGCGGGTGGAGCGTTCGGTGGTGCAGCGGGCGCATGGGCCGAAAGAGAACAGTCTCGACTAAACAAGTTGTTTGAAGCATGGCTCAAGCTTCAAGAAGAAGAATTAAAAGAGATCGGCATTACTCTCGTCGAGGTTATGTCTCGCTTGGATGCCAACGACCCCGTCGTGCAAGAAAGAACTGAAAGCCCCGAGTACCTTTCGCTCGTCCGTAAGTGTTTTCGCGACTGGTCAGCTGCCGAGTCGGAAGAGAAACGCAAGTATGTTCGAAACTTGCTGACAAATGCAGCCGCATGCCGCCTAACGAGTGATGAGATCGTCAAATTGTTCGTTCAATGGATCAACGACTACAGCGAATCGCATTTCGCCGTGATTAAAGATGTTTATCAAAACCCTCGTGCCACTCGTCGATCAACATGGCAACGAATTCACGGTGCCAACGTTCGAGAAGATTCTGCCGAAGCCGACCTATTCAAATTGCTTTATCGCGATTTGAGTACAGGCGGAATTGTAAGAATTCATCGACCGACCGACAGGGCTGGGAACTTTCTCAAGAAGCCAACCAAAGGGAAACGGATTGGGCAATCCAAAAGTCGAGTGATGAAATCCGCATTCGATGGCGACAGCCCTTACGAATTGACCAAACTGGGGCAGCAATTTGTTCACTACACGATGAACGAGATCGTCCCAAAGCTTCCCGAATCACAAGACGACGAGTCCGGAAAAACCAACAAGCCAAGATAACGAATCATGGCCGATTCAATTCATAGATTAAATACAAAAATGACTGCAAGATTTTTTCGAGCCGCACCCTACGCCGATGACGCCTTGAACCTTCCGGTTCGAGATATCGACGCGGCGATTCCGTTTTACGAGTCGAAGATGGGCTTTCGCGTTGCATCGCGATTCGATGAAGGTTGTCGCCGAGCGGTACTTGAGCGAGACACGATTCAAATCGGACTGGCCGAAAACGGCGGTGATCCGTCTCAAGAAGGCTGCTTCTTTGAAGTCGACGATGTCGAAGCGGCTGCAGCTGAACTTCGGTCGTACGATTCAAGTTTCAATGCGGATCTTAAGACTCAAAAGCATGGTGACACAACGTATAGGTTGTTCTTCGTCGTCGCACCCGACGGTTTGTGTTATTGCATTGGCGAAGCGCAGAAGTGATTCTGTCGAACCATTCCGAATTGTCCCTGTCATGACTGTTGGCTTCATCCCTTTTCTCTTAGTTTGGCGACTCTCCGATTAGCGTCACCTACGACCAACCGATATATGAACATCCGAATTGGGCCAGGACGATTCTGGTATTGTGGGCTGGAGTAGTATTCCGCTGGTTCATCCCACGTTCCGTGATCGCCGGTGACTGCGGCCATTTGTTCAAACTGCTCTGCACCAAGATCGAAGTTGTTGCAATGTTTGTCACCATCCAATGGAGGTTTTGAAATTGAAAACCCGGTTTGCCAGCCCCGCCGATCAAGTTCTTTGACGGCTGCCTGATGCAGTCGATCATCGTTAATATAAGAGTCAATCCGATGCCATTTGCCATCGACCTGGACTTCAATCCATGAATGCGACACGTGACGTGGTAAAAGCCAGTAACTGAATCCGGTAAAGAATCCTTTCTGGATCTCCTTGCGGATTAGCGAGAAATGCAGCCGAGCGGGAATGCCAATGGATTTGCATAGCGTAAGAAACAAACAGCCTTTCGTGTTGCATTGGCCACGTCGTGATCGAATCGTCTCGGATGCGGAAACCAAATCCCCTTTCAATGGAAAACAGAATTCAATTTCGTCGCGAACGAAGTAGAAGATCTTTTCCAGTTTACCCACGATTTTCGCTTGGTCCTTTGTGAGTTCCCTGGCCGTCGACACAACCAGCGGATCATCAAAATTCGCCAGCTTGTTTTGTTTAGGTTCATTGCCCATCAGTTCTCCATTTGTAACAACGGCTTCTACTGCGTTGGATTTGGAAAGTCGGCCATCTTCCATTTGGTAAGTTCGATCAAATACGCCAAGAGCTCGGTGGCCGTGGGCAACGATGATAATGCCGGTGCCTCGTTCGTGGGCGACTTGTGCTGTCCAAAGGCTGCATGGTAAACAGTGCAAGTCTCGCACCGGACAATGGCATCTCGGAATGTAGCAGTATTTAAAGTAGAGAAGCGGGCGGTCTGGTTTGCAAACTGGAACCTACCCCGCTACCGCACGGTTGCTGAGTAAAATCCGCACAGTGTAGAAAAACGCTGACTGTTTGAAGCATAAATTATTGTTCGTCCGTCCGAATGCTAAATTGCAGTGGAGTTAGGGGCATCTATATAAACGTTTAGCTCTGTCAGCGATCGACTATGTCTAGGCGGCTGTGGCTGAACTTCGATCGTACGACTCAAATTTCAAAGCGGATCTTAAAACACAAAAACATGGTGACACAACGTATCGGTTGTTCTTCGTCGTCGCACCCGACGGTTTGTGCTATTGCATTGGCGAAGCGCAGAAGTGATTCTGGCATCAAATGATCTAAGACGAAGGTCACTAGCAGCGTTTATTCGTTCCCACGTAGTTTTCTCTGGCGTGAAAAATTGCAATCAGCCGATTACACGGGCTTTTAGCTTTTTGCGCAGATCTTCCATCTGTTGTTCCGTGAGAATCTCCTTTGCCTTTTCCAGCATCTGGCTGGCAAGTCCACCACAGAATTCACCCCAGTCTGTTTCCGTTGTCGTGGCCGGAGTATCAGCCAAAACCTCTTCCGAGAACTTAATTAGTTTTGCGGTGACATCTTCGGTAAAATCGCCCTGCTCGGCAAATTGCTTAACACGTCTGGCAAACACGGTTCGAAACTCAATCTCCGACAGTTCACCAATCCGTTCCGAGTCTCGCCATTTCTCCGACTCAATCAATGTGACAAGCTCGTTGCCGGTGACAGGCTTGGGTTTGCGTCCCTCCTTATTCAAGATCGTTGTCAGCTCTTCAGCAACGGCATCCGAGTCGGCATCATCTGACAATGCAACTCTGACATGCGACCCGGCATGATTGGCCATTGCCGTTTTCACACCATCGACCTTCGCAAGTTGCTCCAGCACGGGAGCAAGTCGGGAACCTCAACCGAGGCCACTGACCGCGCCTCACGTCAAACCTTCGACATTGAAGACGAGATCCGCGACTACGTTTGATGATATCGGTCCTGTTCCAGTGTCAGCTTGTTGCGACTGGTTGCATCCAACCATGACGATGCAACTCAACATTGCGATTCCAGCAATCTTATTCATCTGAATCTCCTGGCTTGTTTGATGTTAGATCATTTTCGGATGAATTGAGGAGGGTTTTCAGTTCATCAGCAAACGATTCCGGTGTTTGAAAACCGTTTAATTTATTGATTTCCTGTCCTTCAGTTGAAAGAAAGCGGATGTCTGGAAGGCTGGCGACATTGAAATGTTTTGCGAGCTCAGGATGCTCATCCGTGTCGATCTTAAGCAAAACGCATTTCTTAAGAAGAGCAGCCACCTCTTCATCAACGAAAGTTTCGTTAACGAGCCGTTTACAGGGAGCGCACCAAACGGCCATGAAGTCCAGAACGAGCGGTTTGTTATCGCTCTTCGCTGTCGCGAGAGCCTCGGAATAGAACGGTGGTGGGTTAAACTCACCCGACGAAGCAAGACCGTCGTTGTCATTACCGGCTTGAACATTCTGAACAACGGTTGCCGGGAATCCTGACTTTTCGCAGGCAGCAAGAATATCTGTCTTTGACACTTTGCTGGAATCGTATGCGACCATGAACTCATCGCGATCCAGTTCCATCTCAACTTCTTTAATACCGGGAAGCCCTTCCAGGGCCTCATTGACCGCATCCGGTCAGGCCATTCACGTTGCCCCGCTTTTGCTTTTGGTAAATCCGGCAAAGTGCAGGCGAAGCTGCTCCAGCTTCGTGGAAGGTTGATTATCGGTCGGCAAATTTGTTTCCTTATTTTGATTGCATCCGATCAAGACGAAAACAGCCACAATCGTGAAGGCATAAAGTACGAAACGCATGGATGATCCTTGTTCTTATGCGAATAAAGCGATGCCAACATTCTAAACGTTGAACCCGGGTACAAGGTCAACTACGACATTGGCCGTCGGCTCTGTTTTTTTCGCGAGCCTCGTCGGATATGTATCCTAGTACACGACACTCATCGCCTGCGCCAGATTGTTTACAAATTGAGATAGATTGTTCCAGCGACTTCTTGATTGCGCGAAGCTCCTTCATTTTTGCATCAACCTCAATAAGTCGCTTTTCGAGCACGGATTTCACATCACCACATGGGCAACCCGTTCCGTCTTCAAACTCAAGCAGCATCCGAATGTCGTCGAGCTTAAACCCAACGGCTTGGGCCGTGCGAATGAAGCGAATTCGAACCACCGATTCTTTGTCGTAAATCCGATAGTTGCCGCCAGATCTGGAAGGAGTTTTCAACAGCCCCTCTCGTTCGTAATAACGAATGGTCGAAGTTGGGAGCTCTACTTCCTTGGCAAGTCGGCTGATGGTAAAAGTGGATTCACTCATACCTGAATTGTAACCACTTGTGTAATTCTATGGCGACCAAACGAATTGTTCCTGTCTTGTACGCTGAATCGCTCAAGGAAATTGTTTCGTTCTATACCGATGTACTTGGATTCCAGGTCGATACCGCTATTCCCAATCTGGATGACCCAGAACTGGTGATCTTCGATCGAGATGATGCCTCGCTAATGTACAGCAAGGTCGGCCCGATGCCTCGTTCGTCAAGCCAAATCAATGTTGAAGTCGACGACATTTATGCAGTTGTTGAATCTCTTCCTGACTCGGTTAAACCTGAATGGGGCCCGGAACATTTTGACTACGGTCGTACCGAATTTGGAGTTCGCGACCCCAACAATATCCTGGTCGTGTTTTCCATGCCGACAAGAGCTTGATACAGAAAGTTTGGTCGCGCCGGGAATTTCCCACAAGAGTAGTGTTGGTGTTTGTTCAATATGAATTAGCGGAGTAGCCTGAGACTGTTGGCGATTACCAATAACGATGCGCCCATGTCGGCGGCGATGGCGGCCCAAAGCGAAGCGTAGCCGGCAAATGTCAGAACAACGAACAGCAACTTCACGCCCAATGAAAACCAAATGTTCTGGCGGATGATGGCAAGTGTCTTTTTGGAATGGCGAATCAACCACGCGAGTTTTGAAAGGTCGTCGGACATCAAGGCGATGTCGGCCGTCTCGATTGCGGCGTCTGTTCCGACGGCTCCCATCGCGATTCCAAGCGAGGAGCGAGCAAGTGCCGGGGCATCGTTGATACCGTCACCGACCATCGCGACCTGTTCATATTCCTCAACCAGTTGTTCTACGATCTCGACTTTGTTTTCAGGCAGTAGCTCTGCGTGGACGGAATCAATACCGACTTCGCGTGCAATCGCCTCGGCCGTACCCTGGTTATCGCCAGTCAGCATCGCGACGTTTTCGATTCCCTCTGCATGTAATTCGGCCAGGATTCCCTTTGTTTCCGATCGCACCGTGTCAGCCAGTGAAAAGAACCCGCAAACGTGTTCATCGTTGCCGATCACGACAATGGAACGACCTGAATTCTGCAACGTTTGCAGTTGCTCATGAACTTCTGGCGTTTCCTGCTTCCGTTCTTCCAGATACCGATGGGAACCGAGCCAGAACATCTTGCCGTTTACGATCCCGCGAGCTCCCTTGCCTTGCACGATTTCAAAATCTCCGGCAGCGGGAACGTCAACACCTTCCTCATTGGCTTTGCGAACAATGGCCTGTGCCAGAGGATGATTCGAGTGAACTTCCAAGGCGGCAGCCCGTTCCAACAACTCCGTTTCAGAATGATTGTTCAGCGGCACGACATCGACGACGACCGGTTGGCCGTGTGTGAGTGTCCCTGTTTTGTCGACAGCAATTGCCCTCAGGCGAGCTGGAACTTCGACGTACAAGCCTCCTTTGATAAGGACGCCGTTTTTGGCGGCGGCTGCCAAAGCGGCGACGATCGAAACGGGTGTTGAGATGACCAACGCACAGGGGCACGCGATCACCAACAGGACAAGGGAACGATACAACCAGACCGACCACTCTCCACTGAACAACAACGGAGGAATCAGGAACACGAGCACAGCCAGAGCCATGACGACTGGGGTGTAGTACCGGGCAAACGTTTCCACCCATTGTTCCGAAGGCGATCGCTTCGACTGGGCGTCGCCAACCATGCGAATGATCTTGGCCAACGTCGTGTCTTGAGCGGCTTTTGTGGATTCGGCTTCGATCACGCCGTCGCCGTTGATGGTTCCCGCATAGACCTCGCTTCCCGGCTGCTTTTCGACCGGCACGCTCTCGCCTGTGATCGGAGCCTGATTGACCGAGCTGATGCCCGTTACGACATTGCCATCGAGCGGGATTTTTTCACCGGGTCGAACGATAAAGATGGTGCCAACGTCGACTTCGTTAGGAGCGACTTCCTTCAACTCGCCGTCATTGTCCCGAATTCGCGCCGATGGTGGAGTCAGGCTCATCAAAGAGGCAATCGCCCGTCGGGCACGACCAACACTCCATGATTCCAGCAGCAAAGATACCGCAAACAAAAACGCGACCGTCGCAGCCTCAAACCATTCGCCGATCGCCGCCGCTCCTATCACAGCCACCACCATCAGCAAGTTCATGTCGGGTCGCAGGTGGATTGCAGCCCGCCATGCCTTGGGCAATACGAACCAGGTTCCAGCGAGGATACCGATCATGTAAAAGATGATAGAAACGACTGGTACCCCATGAGCGATTCCCATTCCTTCGGAGCCAAGGGCCTCTGTGAAACCTCCCGCAATCATGACATGGCTGAGAAAACCGGCGATGCCGAACAGGCCGCTGGCGGTAGTCAGAATCGTGCGTCCGTAGTCACTCCAAAATCCAGTTTGCTCTTCTGGATCCTGGCCTCTCCAAACTTCGGCGCGCATCCCGGTTTTGTTGACAGCTTGAACGACCTGATCTTGCGATAAATCGTCAGTCCCCTCAACAATCAGTTTTCCGTTCAAGACATCGAAGCGAAGTTGTTCGACGTCTCCGACCAATGGCCCAAGTTCACGTTTGAGAATTGCGACCTCTTCCGCGCAATCCATTCCGTGAATCTTGAAGGCCATCTGGTTTAAATCGCTGGTCACCAAGTTCTACTCCGTAGCTGCTGGAGGCTTCTTACCGTATTTGGCTTCGTAAAGCTTGACGTATTTTTCAGCCCTACTGGCATCACAGATAAAGCACTGGGATTCGGCTCGGTTGTGTTCTTCGCACCAGTCGCCTTTCTCTTTGCACGCTTTGGCATAGGAAGCACTGCACATACTGCATTCTTCCTCAGGAATCGCGTGCTCGACGCACCACCATCCACCGTGCGTTGGATCAGCGGTTGTGGCAGTTTCGGTTTCGTTGGATTCTTTTTCCGCGGCCGGCTTGTCACCAGCGCATCCGGAAACCATCAGAATAGCTGCAAACAACATGGCTGACATTCCAAACATTTTGTAAAAGCGCATTTAACTTTCCTCACAAGAAATAAAACTAATCAATTGATGTTACGACCGAATCACGTATCCGGTCGGTGGGCGGTTGCCCGTTGTTTTCAGTAGTGTTACCCGACGATGAGTCAGTTTCGACCATCGCGTCACCCGTTACACCGGCGAACACTGAGTAAAGAACACGAAGCACCAAGAGCGACATAACCATGGCACTGATGACGCCGCCAACGACGACCGTTGCCAGAGGCCGTTGGACTTCTGCTCCGATTCCCGTGTTTAGAGCCATGGGCAGGAAGCCGACTGCCGCGACCAAGGTTGTCATCAAAACTGGGCGCAGTCGCGTCAACGCAGCTTGTTCAATGGCCTGTTCCAAAGCCATGCCAGCGCGGCGGAAGCGGCGAATCGTTGTGACAAGCAACATGTCGTCCAGCACTGCCACACCGGACAAGGCAACAAATCCGATAGCTGCGGAAATCGAGAACGGCATATCACGAATCCAAAGTGCAATGATGCCACCTGTCCAGGCAAAGGGAATACCTGTCAGCACACGAAACGTATCCACAAGGTTGTGATACGTCATGTACAGCAGTATCAGGATCAATGTCAGTGCCATTGGTACGATGAACATCAAGCGTTGTCGGGCGCTTTGGTAATGCTCGAACTGGCCGCCCCACTCAAGGTGGTAACGTCCATCCGGCAGTTGGACTTGTTTAGCTATTTCTTGCTGGGCTTCTTCGACAAACCCAACCATGTCTCGCCCGCGAACATTGGATGAGATAGTGATCCGACGATAGCCCCACTCGCGAGTAATGGTGGACGGGCCTTCTGTCGTTTTGATCTCGGCAAGCCGCGATAGCGGGATGCGTTGTCCCGAGGGTGTGTTGACTTCAATGTTGCCAATGGCCTGCGGCGAGCTGCGTACTGTTTCTGGTAATCGTACTACCAATGGAAATCGAAGTTGGTCTTCGTAAACTTCACCTAGCTGGAAACTGCCCAACGACTCTACAAGGTTCAAGACTTCAGTTGCCGATACGCCGTAGCGAGCGATTTCATCCTGCTTGACGATGATTTGAAGCACAGGTTGCCCTGTAACTTGCTCAACGTTGACGTCGGCGTTCCCGTCGATGGATTTTAGCACGCGTTCAATCTCCGAAGCTTTGTCCACCAACACGTCGAAATCGTCACCGAACAGTTTCACCGCAACATCACTGCGAACGCCGCTAATCATTTCGTTTAGCCGCATTTCGATCGGTTGAGTCATCGCAATCTTCTGACCGGGCATTTCTCGCAACGTTTTTTGAAAGAGCTCTGTTAACTCATATTGCGTCGAGGCTTTTGTCCATTCCGAACGAGGCCTAAGCGTGATAAATATGTCTGTGAGCTCGACACCCATCGGGTCGGTGGCTACTTCAGCACTGCCAATGCGACTCCAAACATGTTCAACTTCATCCGGAAACTTTTTCAAAATCGTTTTTTCCATCTCCGTGTTGATCCGGATTGATTCGTCCAGATCGGTTCCCGCCAGTCTCACGACGTTGATCGCCAGCGCACCTTCCGACAACTTGGGAACAAACTCCGAGCCAAGGTTGGGAGCGATCATTCCGAACGCAAATGCCAACACAGCGGCAGCGAACAACATCACCGCTGCTTTCTGATGCATCGTGAAGTGCAGGATCGGCTTGTAAAGTCGTTTGATAACTCGAATCAGCAAGGGTTCGCGTTCCTGCATTTTGCTCGGCAGAAAGTAGCTGGCCAGCACTGGCATTAATGTCAATGAAAGGAACATCGAACCGGCAAGTGCAAAAATGACGGTCAGAGCCATCGGGCGGAATAGTTTTCCTTCGACGCCGGCCAACGTCAGAATTGGGATGTAGACGATCATGATGATCAGTTCGCCGAACATGGTTGGTTTGCGAACTTCGATTGCCGCATCTCGGATCACATCAAGCTTCGTCTGCCCTCGTGGAATCCCATGCGAAATCCTCCGCGCACAGTTTTCAACCATCACCACGGAACTATCGACGACTAACCCAAAGTCGATCGCGCCCAGGCTTAGCAGACTGGCCGCAATTCCGACCTGTAACATTCCCGAGAATGCGAACAACATTGAGAGCGGGATCGCAGCCGCAACGATCAGACCTGCTCTCAAGTTCCCAAGGAAGACAAATAGCACCGCTACAACGAGCAATCCTCCCTCGAACAGGTTTTTCTGCACAGTTTTGATAACAGCGTCAACCAGCTGTGTTCGATCATAAACCGTGGCGACTTCGACACCGGGAGGCAGAGTGGATTTAATCTCTTCCATCTTGTGTTTAAGAGCATTCGTCACTTCATGGGGATTCTCACCCATCAGCATGAAGCCAAGTCCATAAACGACTTCGCCTTGCCCGTCAGCCGTTACAGCTCCACGGCGAATCTCGTGACCAATTTGTACATCGGCAACGTCACCAACTCGAATGGGCGAACCATCCATAGCTTTGATGACGATGTTTTCAATTTGTGGAATGTTTACGGTACGAGCAATTCCGTGCACCAATAACATTTCCGTATTGCGAGTGATGTTGCCGCCACCAACGTTGCGATTGTTGGCTTTGACCGCATCAACCACTTCGTCAAAAGTCAGATTGAATTTGATAAGCCGTGACGGGTCGATTCGCACCTGGTATTGTTTTTCGAAACCGCCCCAGCTGTTGACTTCCGCGGTTCCTCGGACGGTTCGTAGTTGTGGTTTGACGATCCAATCGTGAACGGTTCGAAGGTTGGTGAGTTCCTCAATCTGTCGCTCACGTGGCAAAGCTGATATGTCGACTCCTTCAAGCCGCACGACATAATGAAAGACTTCTCCCAGTCCAGTCGACACTGGGCCAAGTTTCGGTCGTTCGATTCCTTCGGGAAGTTCAACGGTTGAGAGTCGTTCCGCCACCAGTTGGCGAGCAAAGTAGATATCTGTGCCGTCTTCAAAAGTTACGACGACTTGTGACATACCAAATTTTGAAATCGAGCGAAGCTTTTCCAGGGCTGGCAGCCCGCTGATTACTTGCTCGACCGGGAAAGTAATCTGCCGCTCAACTTCTTCAGGGGAAAGCGATGGCGCGGTCGTATTGATCTGCACCATCACGGGCGTTGTATCCGGGAACGCGTCTATGTTCAGATATCGCAACGAAAATGCACCGACAGCAATAACGATTGCTACCGCGCAAAGTACCACCAATCGGTTGCGAAGCGAGAAATCTATGATCCAGTTGAGCATGAGTTGATATTCTGATTAAAGGCGAAAGTTGAAGAACTGTGTAAGTTATTTCAGCCGACCGGCTGTTAATGTTCACACAGTCAGCCAGCGCCCAAGTTTCCCTTCAACAACTCAGCTCGCAGGATTCCGCTGCCTTTGGTGACGACGACTTCGCCCGGCAATAGCCCGGCAATTACTTCCGTGTTATCGCCCATGACTGCACCGGGGCGAACACTTCGAGTGTGGAAGACCTTGTACGAACCGTCTTTGAAGTAATCCTTGTCGCGAACAAACGCGACGTGACAACAGCCCTCCCAGTGAATGGCTTCATTGGGTACGAGGATCGCATCCTGAACATCACGTAGAATAATTTCGCCCGCACCAAACGTTTCGTTACGAAGCCGTCCGTTGTCATTGGTCAGTTCTGCACGAACTCGAATCGTTCGCGTTTGACTATCTACTTCTGTACTGACCCAGGTGAGTGTGCCAACCGTTTCTCTTTCCGAACCATCTGGCGTGAATACCACCTTCTGCCCAAGCGAAATTCGTTCCGATTCCTCCAGGCGAACGTTCAGCAACAACCACATCTGACTTGTGTCCGCAATGGTGAACAGCGGCTTGCCGGTGTCGATAACTTCGCCGGCGACTGCATCCCGACTTACAACGATACCTTCACGAGGCGACAACACGGGAATGAGATTTGTCGACCCATTTGCCTGCTTCATTGAATCAACGATTGACTGAGGCAGGCCGAGAAACCTGAGCTTCGAACTCACGGCGTTAGCCGCTTTTCCTTTGACATCATCCAATTGAATTGGAAGTCCTAAATTGGATAGGGCCTGAACCGCGCTTTCGACTTCGTATTCCGTTTCGGACTTTGCAGCCTCAGCTTCCTGTATTTGCTTCTCGGGAATTACAGATCCGCCCAGCCGCGAAACACGTTCAAGCGTTTTGGTGTCCAGTTCAAGTTGGGCCAAGGCTTGTAACAGTCGCGATTTTAAGCGACCGACTTCGACTGCATCGACGAGGGCGAGTAAATCGCCTTGCCGGACTTTGTCTCCGACGTTTTTTTCGACTTTCCAGAGCGTGCCGGCAGACCGAGAGGATAAGCGGGCAACGCGGGTAGGGTCGTAGACAATTTCACCAGTGGTCTTGATCGTTTCGACAACTGGCCCTCGATCAACAAGCTTGATATCAATGCCTGCTTGATCAATAGATTCAATGGACGGAAATTGAATTCTGCGCAGATGCATTTTGCAGCCAGGATCGTTCTTGGTTCGTGGATAGGCAGCTATGGCTTCGGATGCGCGATCAATATCCTCTTGGTTGATTTCAGGCACTTCGCTCAGCTGCGATAATTGCGGATTGTGAAGCACACATTCGTGAACGCCGTGCTCTTTACACCAGCCGAATAGCTCCCCTTTCGGCATCAAGTCCGCATTGCATGAAATACAGTCAGCTTCCGGGACTCCATGTTCATCACACCAAAGGACGCCCGTTTCTTTTTCGCTACCCGTTAGCTCCGAAAATTTCGGGAGGCTCCATTCATGATGGTGCCCCCACCATGCCAGCCCGCCAAGCGCAGCCAAGACAATCAAGGTTGGGATGCCACCTAGAATCGAGGTCGTTACTCTTCTTAGGAAACTTTGCTTGGCAATAGACACTGAGGCATCACTGGCCGCAGAATGTGATTGCGCATCTGGAGCTGCAGCTGAGTCATTTGTGACGTCAGCATGTTCCGCAACATCCGTTATGCTTGGTGTTGATTCGCTCATGTTAAAATACCAATGAAGATTTCGATGAATTGGGCTCCTGCCGAACTGTGTACCGTCGGAACCTACGTAGGCTCTGAAGCAGTCCGGCAGGAGTGTTTCGCATTGATCTCGGAGGCGGAAATTCAACTCAGAATCGCAGCTACCGAACGTTTCGACGCGACGTCGTTAAACGAAAGCGCGCAAGAACGCTCTATGCGTAAAGAAAAATAGAAATCCGCGGCTTTAGATGAGCCAGCAGCAGAGGGCCGCGCGTACTTCCAGCGCGGAGGCGTCAATCGACAGCACATTAGAATGACGCTGAACTTGACGCGTTGGTAATTCAACCTGCGTCAAATCGAGCTTCACCCAGCTCGTCATGTAAGAAACGAGTTCGGTCAGAACGATGTCCTGTGTCGCCTCATCGACGGGCAACGCGCCTCGGCAGAAACAGTCACCACAGTTGCAGTCACTCGGTGAACTGGGATTTGGTTCTTCGTTATCAACGGGCCCTGAGCAATGGTCACATACGGAACAAGCGACTGCATCATCGCCAATATCACCAGCTAAACAACCGCCGAAAATGCACTGAAAGGGACAGAGCATTACGAGGCCGACTAGCAAAATCGAGATGTATTGAGACTTGTTCAAAGGTCGCCCAGTGCGAAAACGGTTACCACTATTAAGAATAGGATTCGCCGATCGCCGCGTCAAGCTAGATGTTTCCAGCCGTCCGAAAACGTTTTCGCGATAAGAGCTACTGTTTTTGTACGAATGTTCCAATTCGACTGGTCATTCCCATTTTTGATGTGGTCAACCAAAAGGTAATGTGTGTTGCAACCGTCATATCGTGCTGTCCGCAGTTTCCTGGAAACGCTCGTCATGAATTCCGAGTTTGAGCTTCCATTCCTGGACGGCGCAGAACAAAACGGGCACGACGAGCATCGTGATGATTGCGATTACCATCCCGCCGAAACTGGGAATGGCCATTGGAACCATGATGTCGGAGCCGCGGCCACTCGACGTCAGGATCGGAATCAAGGCAAGAATGGTCGTGGCGGTGGTCATTAAGCATGGCCGAACACGGCGTAAACCGGCAGCGTGCGTTGCATCGCGCGCATCCTGGGCCGTTTCGATTCGCGATTTGCGGATGTTTTGGTCCAGGTAAGTCGCGATTACGACTCCATCGTCAGATGCAATTCCAAACAAGGCCAGGAAACCCACCCAAACTGCGACGCTCAAATTGATAGCATGGACCTGGAATAGTGTTCGCATGTCTGTTCCGAAAACGGAAAAGTCCAGGAACCATGGCTGTGAATACATCCAAAGCATCAAGAATCCGCCGGCCCATGCGACACCAATCCCGCTGAACACCAAACTGGCTGTCGCCACGGATTTGAACTGAAAATAGAGGATGATGAAAATTACAAACAACGCGATTGGCAAAATCAGGGCGAGTGTCTTTTGGGATCGAAGCTGATTCTCGTAATTGCCAGCGAACTTGTATGAAACGCCCGGCGGTAAGACAAGTTCGCCAAGTTCGATTTTTTCATCCAGAAACGCCTGGCACTGCTCAACGACGTCAACTTCCGCATTGCCTGGCTTCATGTCAAACAACACATATCCAACCAGAAACGTGTCTTCGCTTTTCAGCACTTGAGGGCCACGTACGAATTGAATGTCGGCGAGCTGTTCCAATGGAATCTGCGTGCCCGCCGGTGTCGGAACGAGAATGCGACCGATTGTTTCGATCTCGTCACGAAGTTCTCGCGCGTATCGGACTCGCACCGGGTATCGTTCCCTACCCTCAACTGTTGTCGTTAAGCGACGGCCACCGATAGCGACTTCAATGACGTCCTGAACGGTTCGGATGTGCAGCCCATATCGTTTGATTGAATCACGATCTATGTCGATCTCAACATAAGGCTTTCCAACGATTCGGTCAGCAATCACAGCTGCGGGTTCGACGCTGTCCACCTGTTTCAGGAGCAACTCGAATTCGAGAGCAACTTTCTCGATTGTCTTCAAATCGGGGCCGCGGATCTTGATGCCCATTGGGGCTCTCATTCCGCTTTGCAACATTACGATTCGAGCAGCAATGGGTTGCAGCTTGGGAGCCGAAGTGGTGCCAGGGATGTCAGCCGCCAACGTAATCTCTTTCCAGATATCATCTGGCGTACGGATTTCGTCTCGCCATTGCCGGTATGGCCTGCCACCCGAATCCTCAACGAGCAGGCCATTCTCGTCACGAACAAAGTCATCTTTGCCAGTATCAAACCGATACTTGATCCGGTGCCCGTCTTTGTCTGTCACGTATTCCGATTTGTAAGAGATGATTGTCTCGATCATCGAAATCGGGGCCGGATCGAGCGGACTATCCACACGTCCTAGTTTGCCGACGACCATGTCAACTTCAGGAATTGAAGAAATCAGCTTGTTTTGCGTTTGCAGAACATCTGTGGCTTCACCAATCGACGCATGTGGCATCGTTGTAGGCATATAAAGGAATGAACCTTCATCCAGCGCAGGCATGAATTCTCGCCCCAGCCCTGGAAACGTTTCGCTCGCCAGTTGCCACGGCCTGCTATCTTCGATCGTTTCCCTCGAGACACCAACTCTTTCCCCGATGGCTGGCACAAAGTTGAACACAGTGCCAAATCCCAACCAGGCACAACCTCCCAACACCAAAATCACAAATGGCACAGCCAGGAACATTAGCTTGTGATTCAAGCACCATCGCAACAGAGGCGGATAAACGAATCGTTGAAAGATCTGGAAAAACGAAAGTAGGCCGCCAATTAATACAACGACGAAAGTCAGGTTCCGCAAAACGCCTTTTTCCGGGCCAAGCGGCAACCACTCGGTTGTTAACATCACTACAACAAATAGCACGGCAACAACATTGGCAATGGACGGTGCGAAGCCGCGAATGAACTTCGGCAATTGCTCACCCAGCAAGACGAACAAGCCGATTCCAATCAGGAGCGCACCGGCCCACCACCAGGACATTAAGGCCGCAACCGCAATTCCAGCAATCAGAAGTGCGACGCCACCAATGCGTTTCAGTTGACTGGATTTCAACTTGCCACCGAACAGTACATGTGCGGCCGGTGGAATGATCGTAAGTGCTACGATAACGGATGCGATTAAGGCAAATGTTTTTGTAAATGCCAGCGGCTGAAATAGCTTCCCTTCTGCACCGATCATCGTAAAAACGGGAAGAAAGCTGACAACCGTCGTCGCGACGGCAGTCAGGACAGCACTGCCGACTTCTGCCGAGGCTCGAAAAACAACATCCAGTTTGTTTTCTTCAGGCGCAGCCTCATCCAGTTGTTTTAATATATTTTCGCAAAGCACAATTCCCATATCGACCATTGTTCCAATGGCAATTGCGATCCCGGAAAGTGCAACGATATTCGCTTCAACACCAAATACCTTCATGGCGACGAAACACATCAATACGGCCAGTGGCAACAAACTGCTGATCAGAATCGAACTGCGTAGATGCCACACCGAGATAATGATCACAAGAATCGTTACCAGGATTTCTTCATAAAGCGCAGTATTGAGAGTTCCGAGCGTTTCGTAGATCAAGCCCGTTCGGTCATAAAACTCTACGATCTTGACCTGGCTAAGATTGGCCCATTCAGGCCAGTCGTCACGATCCAATCCGCGTAGGTGTTTTGACCATGCATCATGACTAGGAATGGTTCCTGCAAAAGCCTCGAAATTGCGTTGTTGCGCGTAGTCTTCGATTTGGTTTCGCGTTACCGCGTCGTAGTCAAAGACAACGTGAGTCGGCAACCCTTTTTCGATCTCGGCAATTTGAGTTTTTACGTTTTTGATAGCCTGGAGTGGATTGAAACCGTAACGGACAACAACAACGCCTCCAACCGCCTCCGCGCCGCCCTTGTCCAATACACCGCGCCTCAACGCCGGTCCAAGAGAAACTTTGGCCACGTCTTCGACAGTGATCGGTACATCGTCTGTGACTTTAAGTACGACCTTTTCAATGTCCTCTGGCTTCTCGAAGAAACCCAAACCACGAATGACATATTCGGCTCGATTGAGTTCAATGGTTCTCGCACCAACATCAACGTTGGACATGCGAATTCCCTGGAACACTTGGGTCAGGCTAATTCCGTTGGCCCGCATCGCGTCCGGGTCGACGTCAATCTGGTACTCTTGAACGAAACCGCCAATGGAAGCTACTTCGCTGACTCCTTCTGCCGATGCCAAACCGTAGCGAACCGTCCAATCTTGAATCGAACGCAATTCGTGAAGATCAAATCCGCCAATTGGATTCCCGTCGAGATCGTGTCCTTCGAGCGTGTACCAATAGATTTGGCCAAGAGCAGTTGCGTCCGGCCCGAGTGCTGGTTGGACGCCATCGGGTACTGTCCCCGCCGGCAGGCTATTTAGCTTTTCGAGGACGCGAGAACGTGACCAATAAAACTCAGCATTCTCATTGAAAATCACGTAGATCGAAGAGAACCCAAAAAACGAATAACTACGAATCGTTTTGACTTCGGGAATTCCCAGTAACGCAACGGTTAACGGATACGAAATCTGGTCTTCGACATCCTGCGGCGAACGGCCCATCCACTCGGTAAAGATAATCTGCTGGTTTTCGCCAATATCCGGGATCGCATCGACGGCCACTGGGCTGCGGTCGATGCCGCCGACGTTCCAGTCAAATGGCGCGACGAAAACACCAGTGGCGATGATGGCAATGATGAATAGTACGACAACCAGTTTCTGTTGAAGGCAAAAGTAGATAACCTTTTCAAGAAGCGACGATGGGGTCGCTGTGCTTGGCCGTTCAACAGGGCTGCCTTCCTCTGGCAAATTATCTGGTGACGTCCTGCCAAGTGAGTCACTCATGCTGATGCTCTCCTTGTTTTGCATCAGCGTGTTTAGCGGTTTCCAATTTTCGGACGCGATCAGCACACGTTAACATGCTGGCACCGTAATAAGGATTCATGGTCTGGTCGTTGTTTTGCAACCAGGTTGCTCCTCGACCATCGAATGCCATCGGACAATGAAGCTCATAGATATCGCCGGCACTGGTGACTTCAAACCTTTGCACGACAACCAGTAGTTCTTCTGACAACAGTGCAAACTCAGATCGGGCGGAAGCAATATCTTTCGCTTCGCCCAGCCGCTTGAGGATTTGTTCAAGCTGAAGTTTCTCCTTTGTCCATTCCGTCTTTGATGTTTCGTCCAACGATTGATCGTTGACAGAAGCGAATGCTGTCTGAACCGTTCCAATCGCCGTAGCTGCTCCGTTGAAATCGTCCGCCGCCAACGCTGTTTGAAGTTGAACGTACGCATTGAACAATCCAAACAGCTGTGTCTTGAATGCATCGGGAATCGTCAGGGCTGGCATTTGCGATGATGCAACATCACTATGTCCCGCATGAGTGAGCATGAACTGTTCTCGCATCCGACGGATGTTGTTTCGAAGTGAAGCGTCAACTCTTAGGGCCAGTTGCATATTGGTGGACTCGGAACCCTCAATTGCATCGTTACCAAGCAACATCAGGAACTCTTTCCACAACATTTTTGGGTGGTCGGCCAGTCCCTCGGCATTAACACGATTTAGCGATTGCAAGAAGTCGGCAAAAGCTTTGCGTGTTTGTTCTATGTCATTTGTTTTTGTTCTTGTGGAAACTTGCTGACTCAACGTAACCAATTCGTGAAGCTGATTCGTGAATCCTTCCGGCAAGTCCATTCCCTTCGGCGCAGCAGACTTGTCATTCGTAGTTTTTTTCTTGGAACCGCCACCATGATCGTGTCCGCCGCCGCCACCGCCCTCTGGCGTCATCATCGTCGGCTTGGCTTGAATTTGCAGGGCACTGTCGATTTTGAAATTGCCGTTAGTAACGACCAGTTCACCATCAAACAGTCCATTTCGGACAATGCAATAATCGCCAGCTCTTGGCCCGAGCAATATTTCGCGACCTTCGTAGGTCGGCTCTTTGGCTCCATCGACTTCAACGTAAACGATCGCGCGAGTTCCGGTTACTAATGCAGCCGTTGCCGGTATAACAAGAGGTTTTGCAGCTGGGTCGGCTTCCGCGGCCACGTAACCAAGTGTCTCTGCACGGACAAGCGGCATACCACAGATGTCGCAGTTGCCAGGCTCGTCCTTGACGATTTCCGGATGCATTGGGCTGATCCACTTGCCCGCCAGATCTGCATCCAACACACGCCCACCTGCCGCAACGTTTGAGCTGACGACTGCACGAACAAACATTTCCGGCTTGAGACGACCATCTTGATTGGGGACATTGACTCGAACTTTGACGGTGCGAGTTTCTTTATTGAGCACCGGGTCGATGAATGCGATTCGTCCGGTAAACTTTTCACCCGGATAGGCTTCTGTTGAAAACGTTACGTCCTGCCCGTACCGAAGCCACGCGAGGTCGGACTCGTAAGCGTCCAGTTTCACCCAAACCTGATTGAGATCGGCAACGGTATATATACGGTCTCCCGTTCGAACTCGTTCCCCCTGTTGTTTGAGTTTGTCAATCACGACACCGCTGGCCGGCGAGTAAATCGTAATGTGATCTTCGGGTTTATCTCGCTGTTCAATTTCCTTGATTTGTGCATCGGTTAAGCCAAGCAGCCGAAGTTTTTCACGAGCGGCTTCGGCGAGATCAAGTCCACCTGATCGACGCGACGGGTTTTCTCGATTGAAACGAATCGCGGAGATCAACTCTTCTTGAATGGAATACAACTCCTCGCTGTAGATATAGACCATGTGGTCGCCCTGTTTGACCTGGACGCCCGTGTAGTCAACATAAAGCCGATCCAACCTGCCGGAGACCCATGCCGTGATGTGGGCCAATCGAGTCTCGTCGTATTCAACCTTTCCGACCATTCGCACATCCGCGGTAACGTATTTGCGTTCGACTGGCATTGTCTCGACCTTCATCAACTCTTTGACGGAAGGTTTGATGGTCAGTGTCCGCATCCCGCCAGCTGAAGGCTTGACGGGGACCAGTTCCATTTGGCAGATCGGGCAGTCGCCGGGTTTTTGCTGGCGGATCTGCGGATGCATGGCACACGTCCACCATTGAGGCTGCGATTCGTCATTACTGGCATCTGTCGCGCTGTGTTGATGTTCGCCATTTGATGAAGTTGACGAATCGGTTGACGCAGTTGTAGCAGTTTTCGGAGGAAAGAAAGTCCAGGCGACAAATGCCCCCGCGCCCAGCAACAAAATGGCTTGAACTAAAAATATCTGCCACCAACAACGTTTTCCGAACTGTATCCAGTCGTCTTTTCGAAACGGGTTCATGGCTACTTCTTTTCAGTTCAATAGGCTACGACTTCTCTTCGAATTGACTTACAAGTAATTCGATTTCGTCCTCGTCGCGAACTCCCAGCAACGTGATATGCCGGTTCCCTTTTTGCCAGGTTACGGCTAGTCGGTTGTCCAGTTCGACGATTTCGCACGTTTTGCCGCAACATTCCGTCTGGCGTTTGTTTTGATGCTCGAACCAGCCCGTATCTTCATTGTCGTGCTCATAAATAAAGAAACGTGTATTGTCGGGTCTTCGACATGCCGTTTGCGTGCATTTGCAACATGGCATATTCAGCAATTGAATACTCTCCACCGAATATCCGGCGGGCAAGCCTTTGCTGGCAATCGGTTGATAACCGACCTGAGTAATCGCTTCTTGTGCTGAAACTTCACTGCCTCCATATTTGTTCAGCAGCAACGTTGTCGCACCATCAGCGTCCATATCACTGGCGACTTGTTCCATCGCTTCAGCCATCTCTTTATGGTCATGACCGCTATGCATCCAAAGCTCTAAGCCAACAAAACCGATGAGTAAGGTCGCGGCCAACGCAACTGCATACTTGAAAATAGTGTTGCGATTCATTGAAACGGGACCGGCAACAACATTTGGCTCAATTTGATCAGTGTCCAACTCCTGTGCCACGGCGGACCATACAGATGCCGGCGTCTCGGGCGTCTCCAGTCCAGCCGCCATGGAGCTCAGCTGATCAAAACCTTCAAGTTCCTGGGCACAGTCGCCACAATTATCCACGTGCGTATCAACATTTTTCCGCAACTCGGCCGATAGCTCATCGTCATGGTAAGCGGAAAGCATTTTTTGGATTTCAGAACAGTTCATAGTTATTGCTCCCATCCGAGTTCAATCAGATGTTCGCGCAATTGTCGGCGAGCCCGATTCAATCGCGATCCGACGGTGCCTTCGGGAATGTCCGTTGCCTCAGCTATTTCCCGGTACGATAAACCTTGCGACTCTTTCAACAGGAAGATCGAGCGTAGTAATGGCTCCAGACGCTCCAGTGCCGCCTCCAACACATCCTTGGCCTCTCGCTGTCGAGCCAACGACGGGCGTTCATCGAGCGGGTCGTGAGCAAGCACTTGTTGTTTTCGTTTGTTCTTTCGTAGGTGTTGCAGCGACTCGTTGACTGCCAACCGGTACAGCCACGTCTTGAACTTTGACTGGCCCTGAAACTGGTCGATCTTGCGGAACACCTGCATAAACACCTGCTGAGTCACATCAGCCGCGTCCTGTCGGCCCACCATACGCACCATCAATCCGTACACATCCTGGTGGCACGCTTCGTACAGTTCTTGCTGAGCGCTGCGACGACCCGACTTGCACAGCTGAACGACGTCAGCCAGTGGATCGGATTTCGATTTTTGCTCAGCACTCATCGTTGAGTGTTATCCTTTGGATGCGTCTAAATATCCGTTTCTTCATCACGAAACGGGAATAATTGGTGTCTTGGTTACTTTTTCGACTATCGAGAAGAAAAGGCATTCAATTTGCATCAAAACACTATATTTCATAGCGACACATGCCGTAAGCCAACCGAGTCATAAACCGCTTACATTTGGCATCGTTTGGTTTTTGAAGGATGTTCTCGATGGCGACTGATCCCGTTTGCAAAATGGAAGTCGATGAATCGACGGCGATCAGCGTTCAACGCAACGGCCAGGCATACTATTTCTGCAGCGACCATTGTCGACAGAAGTTTCAAGCCGCAGAAAACCACGAATCTAACGAAAAGGAATCACGCTGTTCTCACGACCATGAAGCTGAAGCCAAAACAGCTATTGATTCGTCAACGGCAAGTCACTCCGCATCAGCGCTTTACATTTGCCCAATGTGCCCCGGAGTCGAGAGTGACAAACCGGGCAGCTGCCCCAAGTGCGGGATGGCGCTTGAGCGAGCAACGCCCGCACATCCGAGCTCGAAAACTACCTACACTTGCCCGATGCATCCGGAGATCGAACAGGAAGGCCCTGGCGATTGCCCGATTTGTGGAATGCGTTTGGAACCCAAAACCGTTGCCCTGGAGGATGCGGAAGACGATTCTGAATTGAACGATATGTCTCGCCGGTTTTGGATCGGACTCGTTTTGACTATTCCGCTGTTCGCGGTGACGATGGCAGAGATGTTCGGCATATCGTTGACCAATTGGATTTCACCAACAACATCTGGTTGGCTACAACTAATTCTCGCGACGCCCGTTGTATTGTGGGCAGGATGGCCGTTCTTTGAACGCGGCTGGCGCTCCATCATCAATCGCAGCCTGAATATGTTTGCTCTGATTGCGATCGGGACTGGAGCGGCGTACTTCTACAGCTTGGTGGCAGTAGTGTTTCCAGACATCTTTCCGGAATCGTTTCGGTCAAAAGGTCACGTTGCAATCTACTTTGAAGCGGCAGCCGTCATCGTCGTCTTGGTTTTGCTGGGACAAGTTTTGGAGCTTCGCGCCCGCCGCCGAACCAGCGGAGCCATTCGAGAACTACTTTCGCTCGCCCCGCCAACCGCGATCGTTGTACGTGAAGGTGATGAAGTCGAGGTTCCGCTTGAACATGTTGCGGCTAACGAAACGATCCGTGTCCGGCCGGGTGACAAGATTCCAGTTGATGGAACGATCACGGATGGGAAAAGTTCGGTCGACGAGTCCATGATTACCGGTGAGCCCATTCCCGTCAGCAAAGGTGCTGGCGACTCTGTAATCGGCGGAACCGTAAACCAAACAGGATCATTTTTATTCCGTGCCGAACGAGTTGGACGTGACACAATGCTTTCGCAAATCGTGGACATGGTTGCTCAGGCCCAGCGAAGCCGCGCCCCAATTCAACGTGTCGTTGATCAAGTCGCGGCCTGGTTCGTGCCGATTGTTATCGCCGTTTCGATTGTCACCTTCATTGTTTGGGCCGTTGTTGGACCGCCTCCTCAATTAGCCAACGCTCTCATCAACGCTGTCGCCGTTTTGATTATCGCTTGTCCGTGCGCATTGGGCCTGGCCACTCCAATGTCGATCATGGTTGGAGTGGGCCGTGGCGCAAAAGAAGGTATCCTGATCAAGAACGCTGAGGTGTTGGAAAACATGAAGAAAGTCGACACGTTGATCGTCGACAAAACCGGGACGTTGACCGAAGGCAAACCGAAACTGACCAAGGCCGCACCCACCGACTCTTTCACTGAGACCGAACTATTACGTATGGCCGCAAGCGTTGAGCAAAACAGCGAACATCCACTTGCCGCTTCGATCGTCGCAGCCGCCAAGGAACGAGAGCTTGACGTTCCGACTGTCGAAGACTTTCAATCGGTCACGGCCAACGGCGTTTACGGAAATGTGAATGGCAGGCGTGTGATTATCGGCAAGCCCAGTTTTCTGACCGGGTCCGGCATCCAGAATGTTGATCGGCTTTTGCAACCGGCCAGTGAATTGCAGAGTCGGGGAAACACGGTGATGTTCGTCGGAATCGACGACGAGGCAGCAGGAATTCTGGCGGTATCCGATCCGATCAAGGAATCAACTCCCGAAGCGATTCGCCAACTCCACCAGCTTGGCTTGAAAGTCATCATGTTGACCGGCGACAACGAGAAAACGGCACAGGCAGTTGCCAGTCAGCTGAACATTGACGAAGTCGAAGCCGGAGTCAAACCCGAGGATAAACACGACCGTGTCCAGCAACTTCGCGACCAAGGCCATGTCGTTGCGATGGCTGGCGACGGAATCAACGACGCCCCGGCACTGGCCGCTGCCAATGTTGGAGTTGCCATGGGAACCGGAACCGACGTTGCGATCGAAAGTTCCGACGTCACGTTGGTCAAAGGCGACCTACAGGGCATCGTCAAAGCCATCAAGCTCAGCCGCGCCGTTGTCCGGAACATCAACCAGAACCTGGTCTTCGCCTTCGGCTACAACACACTCGGCATCCCCATCGCCGCCGGCGTCCTCTTCCCGTTCTTCGGCCTGCTCCTCAGTCCCATGCTCGCCGCCGCCGCAATGAGTTTCAGTTCATTGTCGGTAGTTGGAAACGCCTTAAGGCTTCGCAAAACCGGATAAACACGAAATCGGTTTCGTTTGCATCAAAGTGAGGTGGCTATATCGGTTTGGCACAATCGGTCGATTGACCAAAGCGCGAATCCGACATATTAAAAACCTAGGCTCTCTAGCCAAGTCTTAAGGAACTCTCTTTCGATGGATATCTTGCAACGAAACCTGAACATCCACGAGCTTTTCAAGAAACTCTTTACCGGCATCCACGTCGCCCATTCCAACTGTACCAGCCACATTTTGCTGGTCCATCAAAAGAACATATGTCAGGTTTCCAAATCGCGCATTGTTATGGACCAGGGAGATTATTTCGCGTGCCCTTTCCGATGTCACTCGGTCAATATCATCGATCGCGACAATAAGTGGGGCGTCAATAGCCATCAATTTCTCGCTCACGCGTTGCTTTAGCTTCGCTTCGGAATTCCTTTGCCTGTGCCATCTTACCAGCAACCTTTGCGTCATTCGTAACATCCACGCAGTTCCAAACAGCAACGGACCGGCAAGGTACACGGTCACAGCTGTAACCAGCAAGAAGAGTTTCCAAGACTGCAATTCCACAAATGTCATCAGCCCAATTCCGACCAGGGCAAGTACAGTGGTGACGCGAGTCGCAGCGTTGAGAAGTTTTTCGGCCAACTTTCCAGCGCCAGACAAAATATCGGCGTATCTCGAGAGACTCTCGATCGTTTGCGGGTCCGCAACTATTCCCAAACCTCGGCCAAGTTCGCTAAAAAACTCGTGAGTGAGATCACCCGATTCAACTTTCCAGGCATTGAAATGAACCAAATGTTTGGGCGGAATTCCTAGTTGCTTCGCTTCGTGAAACAAGAGATGCAAAAGTGTTGATTTCCCGGATCCCCAAGGACCATTTATTGCGATGATTAAACTTCGATCCGCAGGCGAACGTGCGGAAATTTCTGCCAAAACATCACCTAGTTTTTGGTGAGGCGGTGACAACTCGTGTTTTGGAAATTCGTCTTTTAATTTTTGCATTGGAAAACGAGCCTAATCGCTCGCTAGTAAGCTGCTTGTTTAAAAACGTTAACACAGGCAAATCAAGCCAACATTTATGATTACGACAAGCCGTCTTTTTATTCGCCTAAACGGATGGAATATTGAAAAGAAACTCCCGGTTTTCGAAGTTCTCATCTTAAGCGCGTGGGCATGTAACTCGTGCGGACGCAAGACAAGAACAATATCAAACATTTGCCTGACCAAACGTGTCCTTGAAGCCTGTTCCAATTACGAGTTTGTGAGGAAGGAATTCGCCATGGGGTGGCGAAAGCCTGCCGTCTCAAGGCTCATAAGCTGTTACAATGCTCGTTTTGACAGACCGTCAGTTGTGCCTCTCTTCTTATGTTAGGAATTCACGAGTGAGTGATTCGAAATCGTTTGTGCCAGCCGTGCTGGATAAGGAAATCAAGACCATCGAAGCAGATGCCTTCGGTCATCAACATTTCGCCGAAGTGCTGCGAGGTTACGTTGAGTCACCATCAAACCAACCGCCATTCAGCATCGGTCTGCTCGGGTCGTGGGGAAGCGGCAAGAGTTCGATCAAGTCGCTTTACCTGGCTGGGCTCGAAGACGACGCCTCAAAGGATTCACGCAAGAAAAAAATCCTCCCGATTACCTTTAACGCTTGGCGTTTTGGCGGCGAAGAAAACATCAAACGGGCGCTTTTGCGTCAGGTCTACTGCGAGCTAGGTGGAAGCCGTGAATCAATCCACGAAGCTCTTTTTAAGCAAGTCCAACGGGACGACACAGAAAGCCGTAAATTTTGGGACTACTTCAAAGAAGAATTCGGACAATGGCTTTGGAACTTAGCCAAGGCGTTGTTGGTGATCGTCATTTTCGTTGGTTCTGTGCTCGGGATTGCCAGAGCATTCGGTCTCGATGACATGACCGTTCTGGGCTGGTTGGCAACAGCATCAACTGTTGTTGCGGCAGCAATGGTCAAGTTCTTGCTCGATGCGTCTCTTTTGCCTCGCCGTCATAACAACGTCAAACGTATTGAGTCGCCGCAAACGTCTGCCGAAGAATTCGAAGAGTTGCTGTTTACGCAACTCAAGGCATTCAAAGACTCAAAGAAGGGAAAGTCTGTTCAGCGTATTGTCATCTTTGTCGACGACTTGGATCGCCTTTCTCCTGAGGAAATGATTAGTGGACTGGATGCTGTTAGGACGTTTATGGAAATCCCTGAAAAGGTTTTGCCCGATGGCTTGGGCGTTGTCTTCGTAATTTCCTGTGATGAAGACAAGGTGGCAGGTGCATTGTCGGACAAACGCCGTAGAGCCAACAACCCAGAGTTGCCCGCGACTGTTTTTACGGATACCGATGCTCATCGTTTTCTGGATCGCATCTTTCAGTTTCGTATGGAGATCCCTCCACTTCCGCGACAGGACATGAGAGATTTTGCGACGAAGGCTTTGCTTAAAGCGATCCCTGACTTACAGAAACAAATGACGGAAGGCACGTCGATTGAAACTTTGATTGATCGAATGATTCACGTCGGCGTGAAAACGCCTCGCAATGCTCTTCAGGTCGTCAATGCATTTGTTCAAAGCTGGTGGCTGGCGAAGAAACGGGAATTGAATGGTGGGTCAGGGATTCCTGGCGGACTCAAAAAAGGCGCGGTTACAGACTACCCATTGGTACTTGGTGCAATTTGCGCCCTGCGTGTTGATTTCCCAGACTTCTATAGGGATTTGCAAAATGACCCAACATTGATCGGTCATTTTATTGATGTGTTCATCAGGGAAAACGAGTTAACGGACAAGCCAGAATACGTCCAACTAGTTTTTGCCCGTTACATCGACAAAACCAAAACGCAACAAGGAGAGCCGTCAACGGTTGTTTCAAAGGTGAAGCGTGAACACAGACTGATGCTTCGATTCATTTCAAGTGTTCAGGATCTTCGCTATCCAAAATCACTCACTCCCTTGTTAATGTTGTCTCAGGATTCGATCACCCAAAAATTTGGAGATCGAGCAGGGAACATCAAGGACAGCTTGATATCAGGTCACCATCAGGGCGTGCTTGAGGAACTTGGAAGAGAAAACGATTCGAAGGAATTCAGTGAAGCAGATATGACTTTGATTCGCAACATTGTTACAGAGCTTGAGCGCGAGTCTGAAACCTATCGCAATAATTCGGCGGCGGCGATTGCTGCATTGTCTCAGCGTTTTCCGAGTGGATCTGCAAACATGCTGCTTGGGCCCTTGGCCAGGCAATTGGCTCGTTCGCCCGAACTTCGATGGCGGTTGGGAATGGATCACATTACGTCCGTTCTTACCCCAATCACAAAAGGGGATCGTCTGGCGCTTGTCGGTGAACTGATCAATGACTTGCTGGTGACAGAAGGCGAGATTGATTTCAAGCTGCAAAGCGGTGAAGTTCCCTCACTCGACGAAGCGTTGGAAATGTCTGAAAGTGTCTGCGACATTGCTTTGGATCTTCGAAAATCTGGGGAACTTTGTTCAGTCGAAGAGCAAAAGGTCCTTTCCTGGTTGGAAACGCGACATGTTGGTGTTGCCAAGAAATCCGACTCGCTGCCATTTGAAAAGTTTGAAGGCTGGATGGGGAAACACGAAGACTGGATGCTTCCAGTTCTCAACGAACGCTATTCGCGCTTGGTCATTGACCAGTTGTCCGAGGGCAACTCTGACTTGCTCGAAAAAGAACAAGTGAGCCGACGAATCGGCGTTGTGTTCGCAAGGCTGTTGAGCACCGGCGAAGAAAGTCGTGATGTTTTATGGTCGCAAATCTCTGAGTTGATTGCGGTCGATGATCTTGACTTTGCGAAAGTTGGAATTGAGTTTGCAATTGCAAATGTGACGACTCCGAACGCGGAGCAGGTTAGCAAAACCGTTTCCGCGTTAGCAGCGCGTCTGGAGGATGGGTCGGGAAGCGTAGGCAAAGACGACAACGTGTATCTTGAGCTTGCGAACAATTTGCTTGATATCGTTTCAAAACGAAACGTTGATTTGAGTTCGTCATGTGGTGAATCATTATTCACACTTGTCGGCAACTGGAGCAAAACAAAAGTTGGTGCGAAATCTTCAACTGTCCTGTTGACTCACCTAAAGTCGCAATTCGAAACAAACTATGATGAGGTTGTTCTGAATTGGACTCAGAGAGTAATCAAAGACTTACCATTGGATTGTTGCGATTGGCTTGGGAAGAACTTTGGCAAATTCGCGAAGTCGCAGCGCGATCAAATTGTTGCACAACTCGCTCCACTACATGCTGCAAACAATATCAATCAGAAACAGAGCAACCGATTATTGAGATTCCTTCAGAACGTAAGCGAGCCAGACCTGAAGACAAGTGAATGCCAAACGTTCCTCAATAGCATGTTGACATTTATCCAGGGGCAACATGCAAATCAACACAACTACTTGAAGATGGTGTTTACGCCAATTCCGCGTTGTCTTGCCCATTGCGACCCTGGCAAAGTTGGCACGATGCTACACACGCTCTTTGCGAACACGAAGAATGTCCCTGATTTGTTTGCATGGCTTATTGATCGAATGGATGGGCATTGGCTTCAGGAATCGGAAGGCTTGACCAGCTACAAGCCTGAACAAATCGCCAAGGACGCGATTCAGGTTATTTCGGCCCACGTTGCGAAGGACGAAATGGGTGGAGCGATTGAGTCAATTCAGGACATGTTCGAACGCGACATCGTGTCAAATGAGCTTTCGGTAGATGCATTGAATATGGCGTGCAAGGCATGGCAGCATCACCCAGAAATGGCTCACAATTTGATCGAGGCTGTTGCAGGACTCCCATCTGCCGATTTCGCGGCTGCTATGTCTGACGGATTGGACGCCAGTGAAGCGAGTCAAAATGAATTGCTCAACACTGCGTGGAGGATAATTGCTTCAAGGGCAGATCTCGAATACCGCGTTCTAACTGGCTTCCATATCCTCACTCAGGAGGTTGTCAACACAGACGAACAAGATGATGTTTATTTGGATATGTGGGTGCGAGCAAAAGACGGCGATCACCAGCAATTGATGGAGGCATTGGTGACCCATCAGGAGATCGCAGACAAGCAAAGAGGGCGTGCCTGGCAACAGAGTGAGCGGCACAATTTTGGTGTTCAATTTCTTGATAACACACTTCCTAATGTCGTCAATTTAGAAGACAGCAATGTTTCAATAGTCGAAATGATCGACGCCAGTGATAAGCTGTTGGACTCACTTAGCTCTCGTGATGAAAAGTACGCAGTCGGCAAATCTGCCGCGTCGTCCTTCATGAAGACTGAATCAGCAGATACCAAGAATCGGCTGGCAGTCCTGATGAAGAAAGTTGGCAATGAAAAACTGTTGAACGAGCTTGGCAATTTTGGCGACGTGACGCGAGAAGATCTTGAAATCCTTGAACAACAGTTTGGAAAAAACTCGAAACCTTTGAGAAAGTATGCCGCCAATTTGGCAGATGAATAACGGCAAACCACTTCGTCCGACACATTGAATCGCAGCATTTGCCTTAAGTACTAGTCTTCGTTTGGCACAACCTCAAAACTTGCTGCGACGAATCGGCCATCTTTGATCTCGCCGGTTACCTTGGCGTTCCGGATGCAGTTGCAAAGGCCGTCGTTACCGTGGGCGTCGCCGTGATCGTCGATGGAACTGCCGTCCACGTAATAGGACTTGCCGTCGATGCGAACCGCCAGGTCACAGCCGCTGCCTTCCATCTCGAATTGACATTGGCCACATGAAGCTTCAACGAGTTGATCCGTGATCCTCGTGATGGCGGATTCTGAACTTGGCTCAGCGGCTTCGCCTTCCTGAGGATTCGATGCGACCGCGTCCTTGGAATTCGTTGCATTCTTGCCCGTTTCCTGGTCCGGCGCGCAGCCAATTAAAATGCTCAAGCAAAACAGTGATGCGATAAAGTAGATCGTTTTCATTTCTTGGTCCAGTGATGGTTGAAGTCTATTTGTTGTTCGAGTTGGCGTCGCTGGCAAATTTACGAAGAAGCGTTTCGGCAGCGAAGACTTTGAATTTAGTGTCGAGCAGCTTCCCCAGACGTTGGATGTCCTCTTCCATGCCGAGATCGCCCAGTAAATAAACCGCGTTTACCTTGCTGAACTCTTCGGCGTCGTTCTTGGCAGTGTCATCGACCATTGTTCGAATGGCGGCCAAGTGCGTCATGTCATTGGCACGCAACAAGCCACGATGGGCCGCCCACAGCGTTAACTCATCTTCTATTCTATCGGCGGCAATGATCTTCTTGAATTCGTTGACAGATTCTTTGGGCGCCAGATCGGCAAGTAAGACAATGGCCAAATAATTGTTGGCCGTTTGCAAAAAGATCTTGATGTGCGGCAGTGCCTGTTCCAGGTCTTCTTCCGCCCAAAGACCGGCGGCTTGAACGCGGACGAATGCGGGAGCGTCGCTGGCAACAATGGCTCGCGCCTTGGTGCCGATTTTGCTCTCCCCGTGAAGTGCGCGAAGCGCCGTAAGTTTTGCTTCCCAATCGTTGTGGTCAGGCGTTCGCGCCTGTTTATGTGTTTCCATACCGCAAACCTGACATTTGCCTGCTTTCTTTGCAGGCTTTGCGCACATCATTGGGCAAATCCAATCATCCAGTTCAAGCATAATGAACTCGTGTTCCGCCCAATGCTTGACTTCCTTTCTTGCTGTTTCATCGCCCAGGCTCATCAGCAAAGTAGCTCGACGGACACGATCGGTTGATTCAACAAGTTGAAGTTCATTTAGCGACTTACGAATCCGAGCCTCATATTCCATTGCCGCATTGTCGGCCAAGACTTTTGCCGCAACGAACCTGATCTGGGCATTCTCGGAATCAAGGCCTTTGATAAGAGAATCTTTGATTGAATCAAACGGCACGAGTTGAGCTCGTGAAAGATTGCGAGCATTCATCGAATCGTGATCCGCATTAATGATGGACTCGATGATGATCTTTTCACATCGCGATTTTAGAGATTCTGAATCCTGCGCCTGCACATCAGCTATTGTCGCGAAGACTATCAAGAAACAAAGGACGGTTGGTTTGATCATGTTTGTCAACTTTTAAACAATTCCCTTAATTCTCATATTCTGGGTGAAGAACCTCGCGAATGCCACCATCCAATAACAGGTTGCACAATGCCCGCGATCAAGGCTGTTCCAAAACAGGCGGTTTAACATCGACAAAATGAAAGCAATATCTTCACCGCGGTACTCAATCCGGTTCCAGCTCGTGTTGGCCGTCAACGGAGTTTTGTTGTTGCTGGTCGGCGCATTTCTCGTCTACGACTATTCCCAAGAGCTGAACGACAGGTTCGACGAGAAAAAGACGGCATTGGAGGAGGAGGCCAAAACACTTTTGCCAGGTGTGGTGCACTTGCAACCACATGGTCGCGAAACGGTTCAAGCCTATGTGGACGACGTTTGCGGGCGTATGGATGACGCCGATTCTCCACGCCACCACATTGTCGTAGAAATGGACAGCGAGCTAGTTCAGGCTCACGCACATCACCGGCAGTCCGAGGAATTGGTGATCGCAATGAAAAGTGCGGTTGATAACGACCGCCAAAGATTGCGAACTGCAAACAACGACTTGGTTGTCGGTGTTCACAGCCAAGATGGCACAACCGTTCTTGTCAGCGAGGACGTTGCGGATATTCGCTCGCAGGTTTTGCGCGACGAGATTCGACGGATGTGGGCGTTGGTTTTGATTGGCTTGATTGGTGCCGTCATCGTCAACATCGTAATGGTCAGAATGGTCAGCCGACCATTAAACAAGCTTGTGACTAAGGTCCGTGAGGTTGGCACCGGCAACTTTTCATCGACTCTGGGCACCTTTGGAAGCACAGAGTTGAATTTTCTATCGACCGAAATCAATGCCATGAGCGATGCGCTGGAATCGTCGCAACGCGAGCGAAAAATTCGCCTGAACAAGGCACGCAAGATTCAGGAAAACCTGTTGCCCCAAAACCACCGCGATACTTCGGGCATCCAGATTGGCAATCTATACGTTCCAGCAGAGGAAGTAGGCGGAGACTTTTATGACGTGCTTCCTTGCGGCAAAGACCAGTGGCTGATTTGTGTTGCAGATGCGACCGATCACGGCGTCCCGGCAGCGATGAGCGCTGCCATGCTCAAGACATTGCTGCTTCAGGCTATGGAATCCACTAATTCGCCCGGCGAAATGTTGGCGATCATGAATGGTTCTTTTATGCAGGTTCATCTCGATGGCGATTTCGCGTCCATCATCCTGGTTTACATAGACCTGACAAATCAAAAACTGGTTTACGCTAACGCAGGACATGATCCAGCATGGTTAATTGAGCCAAACGGCGAAGCAATTGAACTCTCCGCGACAGGAACGTTGTTGGGTATCGACTGCGATGCCAAATGGGACGATGTAGAAAACCGAATTGGCCCGAGATGGCGATTGGCGATTGCCACCGATGGAATTACAGAAACATTCAACAGCGACCAGCAAGTTTTCGGTAGAGATCGGCTACTAAGTGAACTGCTTTCGATAGTCGACGAAGACGCACAAAAAACGGCCGATGAAATCAATCAATCTGTGAGTCTGTTTCGCGGGGATCAGCTCCAAGCCGACGACGTAACGCTATTGATTCTCGATTTTGGATCGCCGTGTCAAGGCAGTGAAACTGAAAGTGATTTATTGCTCAAATCAACGTGAAGAATCCCGGCGTTTGTGCATCTAAGAATGCAATGAGTGAGAGCAAGTTCTATCAAGCATTCCAGGCAAATCGAAGGATTCAAAATGGCAAATCTAAAAACGCATTACGAAAACGGTTCTTTTGTCATCGAGTTTTACGCAAGCTCGATTTTGAACCAGTCGGAAGTTGAGTCGATCGGCAACGAACTTTTGTTGATAGCTTCAAAATCTGCGTGCAGCCGAGTAGTCGTCGATTTGGAAAATGTTGACTTCTTGTCGTCTGCCATGATTGGCGTTTTTATCCGTTTCAGGATGAGGCTGAGAAAGAACGACTCTGATCTCAAGCTGTGCAATGCCAGTCCAGATCTGATGGAGATGCTGAAGCTGACAAAACTTGATACGGTGTTTGACATTCACGACTCGCGTCGTTCGGCCATCGAGTCCTTTTGTGGCGTCGTCGAATAGCGACTGCCACAGCAAAGCCAAAAGGAGACTCATTCGCGCGGGTTGCCAGTCTCAATGCGAGAATGAATATGCAGCACTACGAGTCGGGCGACCAATACGGCCAGGTAGAACTGGCCGAAAATGGCTTGCAAGATCGAAGCTGTGCGTGCTGGTGGCAACACTGGGTGAATATCACCAAACCCCAGAGTCGTCATTGTCGTAAAGGAATAGTAGGCCGTTTGCGTGAAACTTGAGTTTCCAAACGCAGACACGGTAGTCCGCACGTCCGTTCCGGGAAATTCAATCGCTCCCGAGTCAACCAATTGCATCGTTCCATAGACGTATGTCCATGCGAGGCCAACGAGTAAATAGATGCAGACAGCTCCCCTAATCGTATCGAGTGTCACGCGCTCGTCGGCCAGGATGGAGTACAAAACGTGATAGGCGACAAAACCAAAAAACAATACGAGCAACAAGTTGTGAACTACAAAAACGGTTTGGTTTGTCGTAGCGAAGCCCAGCCAGTTAAAGAATATCGTTGGAATTGCAAGGAATAGCGCTGGCACCAGGTTTTTATGATGCCTACAAATCGTGACGGCCGAGACCAGTAGCACGCCTGTCATCAGCAGGCAAAAAAGGATGCAACTCAGTCGGTCATGTCCAATCAACGAGGCCGCGACCAACAGGAAGATCAACGAACTGAGCAGATACGAAAACTTGCCAAAAAGCAAATCTGTATCGACAGCCGTTTCAACTTCTTCGAGTGTCTTGGTCATGCTGAGCGTTCAGTTTTTGGTTCTGATCTTGCCCGCGCAAATACGTTGTAAATACTTGCTGACAGTGCACCAAACACAACGCCACCTATGAACGTGAACAGGATGCCGAACAGCGATTGGCCCAACGGAATGCTTTCCCGCATCACAGATGTTACATCGACTCCATGCAAGACGCTGTTCGAGATCCAGGCAACGGCATCACTGGTCGCTGTTGCCATGAAGATCATGCAGCCGACGTAATAAACGACGCCGGCTGTCCCAAATGCGACGCCCAAGGGTAAGGGTGATAGCTTTTGCATTTCGATCTCCTAATCAGAATTGAGCTGGTTCAGGAGTTTTGATGCGAACCAACCGGGAATTCTTCGGCACCATCCGTGATTCAAATGTTTCAAATTTCTCTGGCTAGCCGTGAAGAAACCCAGGGCAGCGTTCATCAAAGCAATGGTCCGAATACTGTATGCATCTCGTCTGGCGTCGCGTTGTTGGCAAACTTTTAGGCTTGTAACGACTACATGAATTGATAGCGCACAAGCGGACTGGGAAACGGTAGCGGACGATAACAAAGACACAGCTCGTTAGCGTCGTTGCGCGTGTACTCATGGTACGGGCAAAATGCCGAATAGGAATGTTCAAGGATGAACGAAATGTTTCGCCAGTCACTAAGACCCGTAATTTGGCTTCCCATGATCGCACTTGTGATCGTTTCAGCAGGCTGCCGTTCCCGAGGTCACACAACCGACAATCGCTACCGGCAGCTTTCACGGGACTACGTCCAGGCTCAGCAACAACCGGCCTACGCCATTGCTGCGTCGAACCCTGTTTTCGAAGAGCTGTCTGGCCCTCATTCGGTTGAAGAGTATCTCCAGATCGGATTAACGCAGAACTCAGAAATCCAGGAAGTTCGCTTGATGGTTGAGTCCCTGGCATATCGAGTTCCGCAAGCGGCTTCATTGCCTGATCCCATGCTGGGGGCAACCGCGTTTCCCTCTCCCGTGCAGACGGCGGCAGGAGAACAAGAGTTTGCGCTTTCCATGAATCAGAAAGTCCCTTGGCGCGGGAAGCTGGCAACAAAGGCCGGGATCGCCGAGGAAGAGGTCAATGCGGCTCGTGCCCGGTTGGCAGCTGTCGAACTTAAAGTCGTCGAGCAGATCAAAAATGCGTATTACCAGTTGTATTTCGTTCAACATGCCATTGCGATTGTTGAAAAAGACAAAAAGGAACTCGAACGGATTGAGAACATTGTTGACCAAATGTATCGCGTGAAGCGTGAGGTGACACAACAGGATGTCCTGCAGGTCCAAGTGGCGCTATCTCGCATTGATTCCGAGTTGGTTCAGCTTCAACAGCAAAAAGAAAGCGCCCAGGCTCGACTTGCCCGCCTTTTGCACGTTTCGCCGGAAACGAAACCGGAAGCGATGGATAGCCTTCCGCCGCAGCAAACCGTAAAAGATATTCAGCAGCTTTACGAACTCGCCATTCAATCTCGACCAGAATTGCACGCGCAACTGGCAACCATTCAGCGAGATCGTAAAGCGACCTGTCTCGCTGAATTACAAAACTATCCAGACATGACTTTCGGGTTCAATTGGATTTCGACCGACAGCAGTGGAATCAGCCCGGTGGCCAATGGCGATGATGCCTTCATGCTTTCATTGGGAATGAATTTGCCCGTCTATCGCAAACGGTTAGACGCCGGTGTTCGAGAAGCTCAAACTCGTGCACTTTCGAACGCTCGCAAGTATGATCGTTTGAAAGACGAAACGATGGAAGGTGTCGCCGACTTGTTCGCTAAAATCAAAAGTCAGCAAGAGACGCTTCGTTTATTCCGCGATGACATCATTCCCAGGCAGCAACTGGCTTTCGATCAATCCAGAGACGATTACCAGGTCGGCAAAGTCGATTTTCTCCAGATGATTGACAACTGGCGACAGTTGCTTCGTTATCACATTCAGGAGAAGCGATTTGAAACGGATCTGCAACAAACACTCGCGGCATTGGCACGCCAAATTGGCGACTTTGAAGTGCCGGGATTGGTCGCACCGGATCAGCCCCCGGTGGAACAAAGTAGTGGAGATCTCGATGGGAATGATGATTCAACAAATGAAGACACGAAGGAAAACGGGAATTGAACCGTTTTCCAAAGCGATAAGGATTCAGACATGGTGTTTTTAAAACGATTGATTTGCCTGCTGCCATTGGTCGTGCTGGTCGGTTGCGCAAACGGGTACCATTGCTACCCCTGCGGTCAGGTAAGTTGCAGTTACTGCCCTCCAAATCCCTTGCCGTACTCGGTGTCTGAATCGTGCAACTGCAATGACTCGATCGGGCAGAAATATCTGGCGAACATGCCGTCTGGAGTGGGCATGGGAGAAAGCTTGCAAAATTCGCAGAATGCGTCAAATCTCGACTATTATGTCGTTCCACAGGAAAAATAGGGCACAAAACCCACGGTTTTATCGTGGCAAAGCTATTATAGAAAAATCATCCGTCTTGACGAAGTTTTGAGGAAGTTGAATCATCTAAACTCGTCCGGACAGATATCTTACTAGCCAGCCAAACCAGAGACGGCAGAACTAAGTGGTTTCATTCAAGACAATTCGCAACTTTGCTCGCCCATTCATGACATGGTCCGCCATGCTCATATTGCTGGTACAGCCACTGGGTATGCCAGGAGCAGATTGCGGATGTTCGTTTGCCAAAGATTCATCAAATGCAAGTTGTTGCACCACCAATGATGTTTGCTGCGGCACGGCCGAAACGTCCTGTTGTTCGACGACTACGTCTTGTTGCGGCACTGCGAATAACAGCAACGATGCTCCTTGCAGTTGTGGCGACAAATGCCAATGCGGTGCTGCAGATGGCAACGAGGCACCGAGTCCCGTCGTTCCTGTTAATGATTCGACAAGCCAGCAAACGCAAATTCTCGCATTGGCTAACCAGACAATCTCTGGCATTGACGCAGTAGCGTTTGGCGACGAGTTTCCGCGGGCGGAATCCGCAAGCCCCATCTCTTTTTCGGCGCAACAAAAATGCGCCCTTCTATCGCGATTTACGTGTTGATTCTGAAATCGACCGCATAGCTGCGCGCTGATCCGATCCTACTTGGTGCTATCACTGCGCGTTTGTCACGTCATTTCATTCAATTTCCCTGCGTTCAAAGAGCAAGCCAAAGTTCTGGCCTCTGCGTACCTTGAACTAAATCGCGAGACGCTTTATGAGCGAGATCACTCAAAACGAATCATCACAATCGCCTACTAATAAGCATCAGTGGATCAAAGGCGTGGTTCGATTCATGGCCTATTGGTTCAAACTCATCGCACAACCTGCTTTGGCAGTCTTGTTTGTTTTGGGGGTGGCTTGGCTATTTGGCTACGCACAACGCAATTTCAACTGGTTCAACGATGCGGCAACCAGCATCACCGATGCCGAAGCGAAAGAGGATTCGCTTTACGCATGTTCCATGTTGTGTGTCTTTGTTAAGGCACCCGGTCGATGCCCAGTTTGTGGAATGGAGTTACAGGAAATTGAGGTAAAGGGAGATCCGAAGGACATCTTTGGCGTCACCATTGACCCGACTGCTCGGCGACTGGCGAACATCAAGACAGTTGCCGCCCTTAACTTGCCGGTCTCAAAGGAAACAGAGGTGCTGGGCAAGATCGCTTACGACGAAACCAGTGAATCAACGATTTCAGCATACGTGGATGGCAGAATCGTAGATTTGCTCGTCGATTTTACAGGTGCCCAGGTCAAAAAAGGCGAGCCGCTGGCCGTTCTTTATTCTCCCGATCTGTACGCAGATCAAGTTGGCCTGTTGAACGCAAAGAGATTGTTGGAGGAAAACTCTTCTTCCAATGAACGCACGATTGCCTCGAACCGGAAACTTTATGAAAGTGCTCGTCGTAGGCTCGTTGAATTCGGCTTGCCAACCGCGCAGGTCGACGATATCGAGGAGCGGGGTGAGCCGGACAGCAACATTCGGATTGTGGCTCCGATATCCGGAACCTGTGTGGAGAAACTTGTAAAAGAAGGAGACTACATCAAAACAGGAATGCCAATTATGAAGTTGGCTGACCTTTCAAATGTTTGGCTGATGCTGGAAATGTTTCCCGAGGATACCTGTAACCTCCAACTTGGGCAAACGGTCACGATCACCATCCAGTCACAGGTGGGGCAGAAGTTCGAAGGTACGATTTCCTTCATCGACCCGATGGTTAATCAGAAAACCAATACGGTTAATGTTCGCGTTGAGATTCCAAACAAAGCTGGCTTGATCAAGATTGGTGATTTTGGCAGAGCGAAGATAAAAACCAATCACCCTGCTGACCAGGAAATGGTTGTTGTCCCTCGTGGAGCCGTATTAATCAACGGATCGGACAGTATTGCTTATGTAGAAACGGAGCTTGGTCGATTCGAATTTCGCAAGGTAGAGATCGCGGAAATCATGGGCGACAAAATTTCGCTCTCAGCTGGAATCAAGCCCGGCGAAATGGTCGCTGCAAGTGGTGTTTTTATGTTGGACTCGACGTTCAACATTCAAGGCAAGGTTTCGTTGATCGACCCGAACCGGGCGGCTCGAAAGAATCAAGCAAAATTAGCGGAAGGCGAAGAAGCCAGGGAAATTAAAAAAGCGTTATCGAAGCTGAATGCTGAAGACAGAAAACTTGCAGAAGAACAGGTCATTTGCCCAGTTATGGAAGTCAAATTGGGCTCGGCTGGAATGGGGACACCGATTCGAGTTGAGCTTCCCGATCGTGACGTCATGATCTGTTGCGAAGGATGTCGCAAGAAACTGGTTGCGGAACCGCAAAAGTATTACGTGATATTGGACGACTATCACAGCGATGCACCTTCCGCGGAGGAGCTCGCGGAAATCGAGGAGTCCTTCGCGCCACTTTCTCCTGAAGACCGGAAACTTTCAGAAGAGCAAGTCATCTGTCCGGTTACCGAAGTCCGTCTCGGCACAATGGGAATGGGAACTCCGATTCGCGTCGATGTAAATGGGACCCCAATCATGATCTGTTGCGAGGGCTGTCGAAAAGGCTTGCTCAAGGAACCAGAAAAGAACTTTCAAATTCTAAAGGATTATCACGAGGGCAATAAGAAAACATCAGCGTTAGGATCGGAGAATGATTCCTCATCATCCGACGTCCCGCAAATGGAAATTCCTCAAATGGAGATTCCTCAAATGGAGATTCCTCAGATGGAATTGCCCAAAATGGAGTTGCCCAAGTGATCAAATCCATCGTCAACTTCTGTCTTCGTGAGCGACTGGTTGTGCTGCTGGTGACACTGGCGGTCATCGCGTACGGTTGGTACTCATTTCGCGAAGTTCCCATCGACGCGATTCCGAATGTCAGCGAAAACCAGGTGATTGTTCTGACCGAGTGGCCGGGACGTAGCCCCAAAGACATTGAAGACCAGATCACTTACCCGCTTTCGGTTGCCTTGCAGTCGGTGGCGGGAGCCGAGTCCGTCCGTGGCAAGAGCATGTTCGGCTTCAGCTTTGTCCAGGTTACCTTTGCTGACGGAGTCGATTTCTATTGGGCTCGATCACGTGTCTCCGAACAGCTTTCCACGGTTGGCAATCAACTCCCCGACGGCACCAGTCCCGTCCTGGCACCCGATGCCACCGCCCTTGGCCAGATTTACTACTATGTTCTGGATCCACCAGCCGGAATGGATTTGGCAGAAGTTCGCAGCAAGCAGGACTATGTCATTAAATACGCACTGCAAAGTGTCGATGGCGTTGCCGAAGTGGCCTCCATTGGTGGCTATGTCAAACAGTATCAAATCGAAATTGATCCGAACAAGCTTCGGATTCACGATTTGACTCTTTCGCAAGTCTTGATGGCCGTGCGCAATTCAAACATCGACGTCGGTGCAAAGACTATCGAAGCCAGCGGGATGGAATATCTGGTTCGTGGAATCGGATTCATTGGAGCTGGAAAGACCAATGTCGAAACGATCGAGCAGATCGAGGAGACAGTCGTCGCGACCAAGGACAGCTTGCCCATAACTATACGTGACGTAGCTGCCGTACAACTGGGGCCGGCCTTTCGTCGAGGTGCCCTCGACTGGAATGGCAGCGAAGCGGTTGGCGGCGTCGTGGTGATGCGCTATGGCGAGAATCCGAGACAGGTGATCGAGCGAGTCAAAGCGCGAATCGAGTCATTGGAGCCGGAACTTGGCGGCATCAAGATTCACGGTGTTTACGATCGAACTCAGTTGGTGGACGAAACCGTCGCCACACTGACGGGGGCACTCGCCCAGCAAATAGCCATCACGATCGCCGTCATCGTCCTGTTCCTGTTGCACATTCGCGCAAGTATTGTGGTCGCAACGACACTTCCTGTTGCCGTCCTGATGTCTTTCATCGCGATGAACACGTTTGGAATTGAAGCCAACATCATGTCGCTGGCGGGAATCGCCATTGCCATCGGCACGATGGTCGACATGGGAATTATCATATCCGAAAACATATTCCGCGGTGTCGCAGACTGGGAAAGCGAAGGTCAACCCGGGGGCGATGAAGGTCGGCTGAAACGAATTGCCGATATGACCGGCGAAGTTGCTCCGGCAGTCATCACTGCGGTCAGCACAACAGTCATCAGCTTTCTTCCAGTTTTCTTTCTGACGGGACGTGACTATCGGTTGTTCTCGCCGTTGGCATGGACAAAAACTTACGCGTTGGTTGCGAGCTTGATCGTAGCTGTACTCCTCGTTCCACCGCTGGCTAGATGGCTGCTCAAAAACCCAAAGGGCACAACGTGGAAAGCAACCATCGCAGCAGTCGTTTTTGGAGGTCTGGTTTCCGCACTCGGAACCTTTGTTTGGCGCGACAAAATCGACCAAATTACTACATGGGTCAATGACCTGGCCAACCTGAATCTAAGTGGCTTTGTAGTCTCGGCTGCGATCAGCTTGCTCGCAGCAGGTCTTGTTTACGCAATTTTGCGGGAACGAGTACGTCCAGTCGACGAGAACCTGGTCGCGAGATCCGTCAACTTTCTGTATGAGCCAACTCTGCGCCTTTTCCTTCGATTCAAGAAAACATTTCTGGTCGTCCCGCTACTGATTGTTTTCTTCGGCCTGGGAGCGTGGATTGGACTGCCGAGAATCCTCAGCCCGATTGATCAATGGGCCCTGAGAAATCTGGATGCGGATTTCAATGGTTCACAACAGTATGTCGACTTCAAGCATACGTTCACCGGACTTTCGACGGATGACTGGATCGCACTTGATGAAGGTAGCTGGTTTTACATGCCGTCCTTGTATCCGGCGGCCAGCCTTTCGCAGGCCATGGAAACGTTGCAAACCCAGGACGCGATGATTCGTCGGATTCCGGAAGTCGCCGACGTCTTGGGAAAAATCGGCCGCGTCGAATCGGCTCTCGATCCCGCCCCAGCAGCAATGATCGAAACCTATGTCATGCTCAAACCGCGTGACCAATGGCGCGACGGGAGGACTGAGACAGATATCTGGGATGAAATAAACGAACTGGCAACGCTGCCCGGAATCACAATTGCCGACAAGCTCCAACCCATTGAGGGGCGTGTCGTGATGCTGCAAAGCGGTATCAAGGCCTCCATGGCAATTCGGATTTACGGTGACTCGCTTGAGGGACTCGCCAAAGCCGCCGATGCCTTGTCCGAAAAGATCAAGCAACACCCGATGGTCAACGGCGACACGGTAAGCCCCGATATCGTGCTTGGCAAACCGTATGTCGAGTTCGAAGTCGATCGTACTGAATCAGCTCGGTACGGCATGACCGTTCGTGACGTAACTGAGATTATCGAGTCGGCATTGGGTGGAAAGAACGCGACCACAACGGTAGAAGGCCGAGAACGTTATGCGATTCAGGTTCGCTACCAACGAAGCTACCGGGACGACATTGACGAGTTGGCAAAGATTCCGGTGGTAACAAACACCGGAGATGAAGTTCCACTTGGGCGACTGGCATCAGTCAAAACAACCTGGGGGCCAGCAGTCGTTAACAGTGAAGATGCCAGACTGGTCGCTCACGTGGCCTTTGCTCCACGGCAAGGCATGGGGCCGTTGGAAACGGTCGACCGTGTGATGGAATCACTAAATAACGCTCGTTCGATGGGTGAACTTGAGTTTCCAGACGGGAACTTCGAATTGGAAGCGGTCGGTTCATTCCAGAATCAGATCGAAGCCAACCAACGACTGTTGATCATTATTCCAATGGTGCTGCTGTTGAACTTGTTCATCATCTATTTGCAATTCCGCCGCCTTCCGCTCTCGATGATTGTGTTTGCAGGTATTCCCGTAGCATTTGGTGGCGGCATGATAGCACTGGCCATTGCGGACGTGCAGCTAAATACGGCCGTGTGGGTTGGCTTCATCGCATTGTTCGGAATCGCAATTGATGATGGCGTCGTGATAGCAACTTATCTCGATCAGACGCTGAAGAATCATCGGCTTAGCGGCATCAAAGATATCAGGAACGCGGTTGTTGAAGCTGGGCTTAAACGAATTCGCCCTTGTTTGATGACTACGTTCACAACCGTTATCGCACTTTTGCCAGTGCTGTTGGCCACCGGACGAGGAGCAGATGTGGCACGAGCCATGGCCATTCCTGTATTTGGTGGCATGCTGGTCGAGCTCATCACTTTGTTTGTCGTGCCGGTCGTCTATTGCGGATTTCTTGAGTTCAAGATGAACGCAGGTCTGAAGGACAACCGGTTTACTGTCATACGGGCAGAGGAGGTGGCAGCAGCATAGAGCATATTTGGAGCAAGTCGGTTTTCCGGTGAAGCTCAACTCGAATTCAAGACAAAAAATTAACCCCTCAAATTTCTAGGTGAGAAAATGAAAACGATCGTAACATTGGCCATCACTTGTCTCTTAGCTGGCCAGGTATTTGCCCAAGACCAAAACCACGAAAACCATCAGGCGCAGAATGCTCAACAAGGCTCGCTAACAGACGCCGATAAGCTGCAGATCGCGGTGCAAAAGATTTGCCCAGTATCTGGCCAGGAACTTGGCTTGATGGGCGATCCAATCAAGATCAAGGCTGGCGAACAAACAGCTTTTCTGTGTTGCAAAGGCTGTCAGGGCAAACAGATCAACGCTGAACACTGGAAAACCATTCAAGCTCGCATGGCGAAAGCTCAAGGGACTTGCCCCATCATGGAAAAAGAAGTTGATTCGACCATGAAGTCCACAGTGGTTAACGGGCAACAGATTTTCGTTTGCTGCCCTCCTTGTATTCCCAAGATTCAAGCAGATCCTCAAACTTCCATTAACAAAGTCAATGCTTCCTATGTGAAATTTGTCGCCGCCGAACGTCAGGTCGCAAGTGATCAGCTGCATGCAAAGGCACAAGGGATTTGTCCTGTATCGGGCCAGAAGCTCGGTTCGATGGGCACTCCTTTGAAAGTCAAATTTGGAGAAAAGGAAATTGGATTCCTGTGTTGCAAAGGCTGTGTCGGCAAAGAATTGAAAGCTGAGCATTGGGCGACCGTTCAAACGAACCTGGCCAAGGCCCAGGGCGTGTGTCCAGTAATGGAAGAGCCGGTCGATTCGTCAATGAAGTCAACGGTTGTCAATGGTCGAAAGATTTTTGTCTGCTGCCCTCCATGCATCAAGAAGATAGATTCAGCTCCAGCAGAGTTTGTTGCCAAACTTGATGCTCAGATCGCCAGCGGCGGCAAAGCCATTTCGGAGTCAACGGATGGCCATAACCATGAAGGTCATGATCATTCAACTCACAAACACGATAAGTAATACGACACGAAATTTGGTGTTGGTGATATTCGCCAAGTAGCACTCTCCATTTCCGCCAGCCGCCAATCCTCCTCGAATGAGCCTTGGCTGGCGGAAGTGGCTTTTTTGTTCTGATGGTAGATAGATGGACTCTCAACGACGAGATTTCTCGAAACGGTGACACGAGCCATCGCATCAGTTGGATTCTCGCGATTTCTTCCTTCGAAATAACCGCGATGTTTTGAACCACAAGATAAACCCGGAGAGAACAGTCACGAGCCCAAATACTGACACGCTTTTCAGAATCCACTGGTTGAAGTTATCCCTCCCTTGGTAGTCCATCGTGTGCAACATCCAGAAAAAATCAAACCTTCGCCATTGATTGTTGCGTCGGGTCGTTACTACTCCACGATCGGCTGAAACATAAATTGCAGTGTCGGTTGGATGGTCCATCACAACGCGGTAGGCCGGCAACTCCTTGCCACGGTATTCAGAATGTGGCCCAGCCGATTCGACAAGTTCCACGGCGCGCACATCAACATCAACCGCAAAGTCGTTTTGAGCAATTTGCTTTGCAAGTTGTTCGTCGATGGGCGACATCACTTGGCCAGATTCCGCATCAACCAACAAATAACTTTGCGCACCTTCATTTTCCAGAGTTAGTTCATAAACGGGACGTGCAAGCATCGTTTTCAATGTTCCCGATACAACTGCGTCGTTTGCATTCAATTGAGATTTGGCGGCTTTCAATATTTCGTCAAAGCTTATGATATCGAACTCGGTTAGGTCGATTGTTTCTTGATGTCGAATAAGATCCTCTCCCCTAACGGACTTTATTGAATTCCAGCTGAATATCAATCCGCTTAGCGTCCAGAGAAACAACTGCACTCCGATCACGAGCCCCAAGTATCGGTGGATTCTTCGCCAACGGCGTGCACTCATGACTAGTCCTTTTCGGAATTCTTAAAACAAGTTCGACCCAAGAATGGTCTTCGCTCTTCTCTGATATTACGCGAAAACCAACATCAACAGCTATTCGGGGCACCCGAAAAATGCTTTGAAAAAAGCATTGGAGACGTTGCTTCCCGCCCCTTGGATATCTATTGCCAAATCCTGGAATTGGCAGCTACTCCGGTCAGATACTCGAAGGAAACTCCGAATTCGAATCGGAACTAAACTCAGATCGGAAATGCGGCATATGAGTTGAACCCAAAGCTTAGCCTTCGTTCGTTGGATGGAATGATTGAATTTCCGCCGGGTGATCCCTTAAATCGTTCCGACACAGTGAACTGATGGCTTCTTTCCTAAATTGAGCCCAAAAACACGGCATATTAGTTGATGGCAAATTTAGCTATCTGATTCTTAACTGGCCACGGTATTTTCACAAGGAGAAATGCTTGATCACGGCGATCGTAACCAGCAATTCAATTCTGGTATCTATTCTGACTGTTCTGTTCATTCGCGAATGGAGCCGTCGACGCGCGCTTGAAGCTGTGCTGCGTCAATCAATTAACCTTTGGAGAAGCGCTTATGAAGCAAATATGGATGGCTGGAATTCTGGTTCTTGCCGGACTGACGATGATAGGAGGGTGCCGGAATGAATCGGACCGTTTGGCTGGCATGGCTGAACATACAGTCGAAATGCAGTCGCAACAAAACAGGTCGATTGCAAAGGCAAGCGAAGAACAAGCTCGACTTAATCGAGATGTTCAAGCTGAACGCAAGGCGCTGAATCGCGGATTCATGAAACTCGAAGAAGAACGTAAGGAAATTCAAAAAGACAGGCGTTCAGGATTGGCTTGGGCTGAATCATTTCGGTTTTTTGCCATCGTAATTGCGGCAACCATGCCGCTTTTTTTATGCGCTTACGTAATCTGGGCCGCGACCAGAAATACGAACAATCCGGATTTGGTCAACGAAATACTGATCCAAGAACTCGTTTCCAATAAGCCGCGATTGATTGCCGGGCCAAACCGTCCAGCAATTGAAGATCGGACACGCGAAACACCAGCCAACGACAACTTGTCAGCCAACAGTTAGTCACTTCGATCACATAATTCAACCAAACGAAAGGAAACCTAAACAATGTCACACATTGTTCAAATCAAAACAGAAGTCAGAGATGTCGACGCTGTCCAGTCAGCTTGCCAACGACTTCACCTTCCTCGCGCGACCCGGAGAGAGTTCGAGCTCTATAGCTCAACTGAAACCGGGCTGGGTATCGAACTGCCGCACTGGAAATACCCTGTCGTCGCAAATACGGATACCGGCCAACTGCGATACGACAACTACAACGGCAGGTGGGGAGCACAGGAGTTTCTCGATCAGTTTCTGCAGAGTTACGCAGTCGAGAAAGCCAAGATCGAAGCACGCAAGAAGGGCCACTCGGTCATTGAGCAGAAACTCGAAGACGGCTCGATCAAGCTAACCGTGTGTGTGGGAGGTGTCGCTTGAAAACAATCGAAATCATTGTTTCGCCAAAGGGCGACAGCCGCGTTGAAGCAAAGGGCTTCGTTGGCGACAGCTGTCGTGAGGCGAGCAAATTTATTGAAAACGCCTTGGGCAAAGTTGGCGCTGAAAAATTGAAGCCTGAATTTCACCAAACAGGCTCAACCGAAAACTCGGTTGAGAATATCCATTAGCGAGATCCTCTTAGACCTTGGGGAACTTCGTTGACGGCTGCGGCTCATGTGAGTCGCAGCCGTTTTTTGTTTAACAAAGGAGCAGTATGTTACAAGAAAAACTTCACGAGCTGGTATCAGCTTGCTTTACCGGGATCTGGATCGAATCGAGTGAGCAACACGAGGCGATCGCGGAAATTCAACAACTCTGTCGTGACGAGCAATGGCAGCTGGCGACCTGGGATATTGATCGTGGCCTTGTGATTGCCGGTGGAGAAAATGCCTTGGATGCCAATGATCCGCTGGCCGCAATCCGAGCATTGAGCGTGATGGCCTCAAACGAAAGCACGTCGATTCTGGTAATGAATAACCTTCACAAGTTTGTGAATTCAATCGAAGTCTTACAGGCGTTGCAGCACCAGCTTTTGATTGGAAAGCAGAATCGCACGATCGTCATAGGGTTGTCGCCAACCGCAGTTATTCCTGTGGAACTGGAAAAGCTATTCGTTGTTGTCGAACATGACCTGCCCGATCGAGAACAGCTTGAGGGAATTCTTCGGTCGATTGCCACCATGGATGGCGACATTCCGGAGGAGGAAGAATTGGAGATGGTTTTGGACGCGGCGGTTGGACTGACCAGATTGGAGGCTGAGAACGCGTTTAGTTTAAGTCTTGTTCGCGACGGACGAATCGAACCCAACGCAATCTGGGAATTGAAATCGGGCACGCTCAAGAAGTCCGGTCTGATGCAGCTCTACAACGGTAAAGAAGATTTCGATTCGTTGGGCGGCCTGGAAAATCTAAAGGCGTTCACGAAACGCAGTCTTTTGCAACCCTATCGCGACAATCCACTCAAGCGGCCCCGAGGCGTCTTGTTGCTCGGTGTTCCGGGCACCGGCAAATCCGCGTTCGCGAAGTCCTTGGGACGCGAAACAGGTCGTCCGACACTGGTCCTCGATATCGGTGCTTTGATGGGGAGTCTTGTTGGTCAAACGGAAACCAACATCCGCCGCGCTTTGCAAATTGCTGACGCGATGGCACCGTGCATTTTGTTCATTGACGAACTGGAAAAAGCGCTAAGTGGTGCCACAGGTTCGGGCCAATCCGATTCCGGGGTGTCTTCGCGATTGTTCGGAACGTTGCTCTCATGGATGAACGATCACACGTCGAACGTCTACTTGATCGCGACCTGCAATGACATTTCCAAAATGCCTCCCGAACTGTCACGTGCCGAACGATTCGATGGGATCGTGTTTTTGGATTTGCCGGGCCGGGAACAGAAAGACATGATCTGGAATCAGTATCTCGCCTCGTTTGAACTCGACGCAGCACAGTCCAAACCCAACGATGACGATTGGACTGGTGCGGAAATTCGTGCGTGTTGTCGACTCGCAGCGCTGTTAGATGTTCCCATCACAATGGCAGCCCAAAACGTGGTTCCGGTGGCCAAGACGGCGCACGAGTCAGTCGACCGCCTACGTACCTGGGCCAGTGGACGCTGCCTAAATGCCGAGGGCGGTGGCATCTATTCTTTTTCCAAACCGAAACCAAACAGTCGCCGCAAGATTGGTCGCGATCCATCACTCAACTAGTCGAAAGGAGCCCATATGTTGACTTCCCAAGACCTATTGGTCCTGCGGGCTGCTTTGACGTTTTGGTACGAAGAGATGGGACTCTACAACGCCAAAGCGATCGCTGAGTACGCCGGTGTGGATACTTATCGACTAACAATCGCCGAATCGGAGATAAAAGACCTGGCCACTCGGCTTCGAAATTCGGATGTCCGATACGCGATTGCTTGTGTGGAGTCAGGAACCCTAGTCGACACAATGCTTTTGACGGCTCCGCCCGTAAAAGCTCTGACAGGGCTGGCGATCGCGACCGTGCTGACGCCGGTGCAAGGCGCCTGAGCAAGCTAGTTGCAGCTCGCTGCTTTCTCTACGGCTGAGTCCCATCAATACCCGCTTCAGGAACGGCTCTGCGCCGTCGCCTGTATCTCTGCGCGCTGTTCGGCCGCAACTGACCCGTCGCCGTTTGGCATTTCTAGTTTCAACACTTTTAGGAGTAACAAATGAATGAAAAACCCTGGTACCAAGACGGCTGGATTGTGCTGGTGGTCTTGGTCGTTGCCGCGATATTTGGCCCAAGTCTCTATCGTGTGTTTCAACAAAACCAGATGGGTGGCTTTAGTTCACAACTTCGTGGCGAAATCCGTCGGCCTATGTTTGATCAACCTGAGTTTGTCTTCAGCATCTGGCATCAGAACCCAGGCGACATCAAGAACGGTCGGGTCAAAGTTACAGCTGAAAGCCCGTTACTTCTTGATTCCAACAAGTCGAGAACGGAAACGAGGAGTTTCGAGGTTTGGTCACCGAATCAGGACAACGAGCTGGTCTTTCGATTTCCACTGAGTCGGTTTGACGGACAAACCCAGATTCGCTTCCGTGTTGACTTTAATTCCAAGAACGTTGCAACTCACGACTTCAGCGTAAGTTGGCTCGGCGATGGTTGGGAGAAGGATCAAAAACCGGCAAAGTAAATTCAACAACAAAAATCAATTCGTAGCCGCTTGGTCATTGGCGACCGAGCGGCTTTTTTTATTCGAATTTCGATAGGAGACCAAATGAGCATCATTACCGAAGAAAGCGAAACAGTTGCGAATCAAGTCGATTCCGTCACACAACTTCGCTCAAGCATGATTGCAGTGAAAGTCGTTTTCACCTGGATGGGTGTTTCGCGAACTTTGTCCAAAGAACAAAAGAGCGTGGCGGCAAATGTATTCGATGCGGACGGAGAATCCATCAGCGCTTCCAAAAAACTGCTCGACAGCAAACACCCGGCTTGGTCCGCGATCACCAAAATCAAAGGTGAAGCGACCAAATACTGGAAGGACGGTAGTTTGCCGTTTCCGGAACCGGGCTTACGGCTGATGGGTCGCGAACGCGTGGGCGACTTCAACGAGCGAATGGATCAATTCAATCGTGACCTCGACGACGCGGTTCAAGCACTGGAACTGCACTACGGCGAAATGCGCGATGCGGCGCGGCAACGGTTGGGGTCGCTGTTTGACCCTGGCGATTATCCAAGCACGCTAATCGGTGCATTCGCGATCGAACATTCTTTTCCAGCGACGGAAGTTCCAGATTACCTGAGAGAGTTGAGCCCGGCAGTGTACCAGCGCGAATGTGAGCGAGTCCAAACGCAGTTTTCGAACGCGGTCGAAATGGCGGAGCAGATGTTCTTCGAACAGCTCTCCGAACTTGTTGAGCATTTGGCCGAGCGACTGTCCGCCGACGAGTCAGGAAAACAAAAGACGTTTCGCGATTCAACACTTACGAACCTGACCGACTTCTTTACTCGATTCAACGAACTAAGTATCGGCAGCAACCGGGAGCTGGAGGACTTGGTCGCTCGCACTCAATCCGTCATTCGCGGCGTTGAACCTCAGCGATTGCGGGACAGCGATTCTCTTCGACAACAGATCGCCACACAAATGGCCGCAATGCAATCGACCTTGGACGGCCTGATGGTTGACCGGCCGCGCCGCAACATTTTGCGGAAAGCGAGGTGACTGGTGCAACTCATCATTGATGTATGTGGAAATTGCCGCTGCGTTTATGACGAATCAATCCCACTACCCCGGCTTGGCCGAATCAAGATTCGCCGCGGCTCGCATGTTGAACCCGTCGCCGGCGGAAGTTGGATCGCCGACATGAAACCGGTAGACGGTCCTATCTTGGGGCCTTTTGCCTTTCGGACACAAGCCTTAACTGCCGAAAGGAGGTGGCTGGAAAAGAATTGGTTGCCCTTCAGCCAATAATTCGCGAACCGAGTTCAAACTAATTTCAATTTCACAGATGCCCGATCGCGCGAGTCGTGTTCGGGCTTTTTCTATGGAGTAAGCAATGACACAACAAGAACTTAACCATCAAATCGCCAACCGAACCGGCGAGTCTATTCATACGATTGAGTCTATGGGCTTCAGCCCACTCCAATCCGTCATCCCAATCGAAGAACGCCAAAAACCGCTCATGGTCGATTGGGATGCTCTTGAAACAATTCGACACCAAAGAGGACTATATTGACTGCACGTACACAGATTAACTCGTTTTACATCTACGGCTCGTTTGCCGTTGCAGCATTCTTTGGAATCGCATTTGGCTCATGGCTGATCTTCGTGATTACGTTGGCTGTCACCATTGGAAGCGCGTTGCAAGATGGCAAGATCCGCCCAACACCGACCCGTAAAGGAGGCAATCCCAAAAACCGTCGACGAGGGAGAAACTAGCCTTTCAACAGCTCAAATTTTCCCCGTTCAAGTCGATTTAACACGTATTTTTCCGTGTAATAAAAAGTTGCGTTGGGCGTCGGTCCGGGGTGCTTTTTCACCTTCGCGAACTCAGAGTACCAAGAATTAAACTTCTTCCATTTCGTTTGAGTACGATACTTCTGCTGATGCTCGAGAACCCTTCCATTTAGATTATCTGGCGGGTCCTTCATCAGAACGCCCACATCTACAAAAGGGCTCCAGCGGCTAGAATTCCGTCATGTAACCCAATGAATTTTGTGTGCCGTTTGAGTACTGAACCTTCTCTCGAATATGCTCACTAAGCGAAA
>Ga0315331_10000027_pt1 | contig 65885 bp, 49 predicted proteins | sample M160m34915metaG_FD_203456 | JGI IMG/M metagenome (GOLD analysis project Ga0315331, IMG submission 203456) | Ammonia-oxidizing marine archaeal communities from Monterey Bay, California, United States - M1 60m 34915 | ecosystem: Environmental > Aquatic > Marine > Intertidal zone | place: USA...
AATTGATTAGAAGCCATTGTAATTGAACTAGCAAAATCAGCTGCTCCATCGACATCAACAACATCTAAATTACTTGTTCCATCGACATCTATATCACCACTTATATCTAATGAAGTAGCTTCAATTTCACCACTTGCTTTCATTATTACATTATTACCTGCAGAAACTCTAAATATTACCCTATTATCTGTTGTGAAATCAATTAGATTGTCAGCATCTCTACCAATTTTTAAATCTGTTGCGAATGTATTACCACCAACGGTAGCACTTACATTTGATAATCCACTACCATCACCTTTAAATCCTGAAGCTGTTACGAATCCACTTGCACTAATGTTTCCACTTGCGGTTATGTGTCCATTTGAACCACTTGCCCATATATCACCAAAGACAGTTAATTTTGATGCTGGAGTATTTGTTGAAATACCAACCTTTTCTGTTCCAGCGTCTAAAAAGAACACTTTATCATTTGTATCACCATCAATTTGAAAATCATAATTTCCATTACCTTGATTAAATATTGTGTTTGTACTACTAAAATTTAGTCTATAAAAATTAGCAACTTTTATGTTGAGAGCACTAAGAGTATCAGTATTTATTTCAGGTGCTGCAACTCCAACATTTCCACCATAAAATTTTAATCCCTGAGATGTATTATTTTGAGCTCTAATTTGAAGTGTTGCATTACTACTATCTATATCAATTTTACCATTAGTAGCTCCATCGTCTGATATTTTACTAGTAATAAGTTCTGAAGTTATTACATTTCCACTTGAACTTATGTTTTGACTTGCGGTTATGTGTCCAGTAAAAGTATGAGTATCTGTAGCTGCATTTCCAAATGTTGTATTTCCTGTTGTGGTAAATCCTCCTGCGGTTACTCCACCTACAGCTTCTATAGTTCTATCTAAATATAATCGGTCACCAGTTATATCACCACTTGAACTTATATTTCCACTTGCAGTTATGTGTCCAGCTACTTCCAATTCTGCAGTTCCAGTTCCTACTAAATTAAAACCACTTGATGTAATTTGATTAAGATGTGCATTACTACCTGAAGTAATAACTTTTTTCCAGTTCGGCATATATTCCTCCTAATTATGGTTGGTTACTTGTGATAAGCCCACTTCCCAATGATGCCACTCATTAGGCCGATAACTACTTTGTTTGTTCTTCTTTTTCTAAAACCTTTTTATATTCTTCTTGTAATTTCATTACGATGACCATTAAGTTTTCCAACTCTGCACCTTGAAAATTACAAGTTTTCAATATTGTTAATAAAAATCTTATTTCTTCTGAAGTTAAAGGATGATGATATTCAACACCCCCTATTTTAAATCCACCATTAAAATTTATTGACATTCATACCTCTTATTCAACATATATGAAAATATCTCCACTTGAATCTACTTGTATGTTTCCATTTTTTCTAAACTCTGCTTCATTGTCATCCGTTACAACTGCTGAAACATATGCTTCTGGAGCAATTGCTGTTGCATTTTTTCCCATAGAACCTGATTTTGGAAATCCCCATCTATTAACAGATACATCATAACCAAAAGCTGAACCTGAACCAGCACTACCATGTTGAACAATAATACCACCATCACCTGAATTTGAACCACTATTTAATAATATGAATCTATCTCCAACTTCAAGATTTGAAGATGATACGACTGTGGTTGTTCCGTTTACGGTTAAGTCACCACCAATGGTAACAGCACCTGTAGTGGTTATAGTGTCAATGTAAGCATCTTTCCAACGAACACCTGAAGTACCTAAATCAACATCACTATCTGATTGAGGTCCAAATATATTATCTGCTAAATAAACTTGTTCAGTATTATTAGCATAAAAATGTATTTCATCTGCTGTTTCAAAATCAATCTTAGTTTGGTCATCTTCACCGATTTTTACATTAGCTGCAAGTATAGAGGTAATAGAAGTTTGAGCTGCTGATACTGCTATATCATCAGCATTAGCAGTAATACCTGTACCACCAATTACATTTAAAGTAACAGCGCCTGAAGCTCCACCACCTGTTAAACCAGTTCCAGCAGTCACACCAGTAATGTCACCATCATTGGCTATAGCAGCTGCTAGTGAAGCTGATGAAAATTCACCCCCACCTACAACTAAATGTCCAAATGAACCTGTTGAAACACCTGAACCACTAATTAAATTACCAGTTAAATTCAACAACTCACTATTATTTACATCAAAATGTATTTCATTAATAGTTTCAAAATCTATTTTGGTTTGTGAATCTTCACCAATGACTAAATCTGCTTTGTATATAGATTCAATGGTTGTTTGAGCCGCTGTAATCGCTATATCATCAGCATTAGCAGTTATACCATTACCACCAATTACATTTAAGGTTAATGCACCTGAAGCCCCACCACCAGTCATACCAGTTCCAGCAGTCACACCAGTAACATCACCATCGTTTGCTACAGCTGCAGCTAATGAAGCAGATGAAAATTCACCTCCCCCAACCACAAGATGTCCGAATGAACCCGTTGAAACCGCACTACCACTCAGTTGGTTTCCAGTCATGTTAAATAATTCTGTATTATTTACATCAAAATGTATTTCATTAATAGTTTCAAAATCAATTTTTGTTTGAGCATCTTCACCCAACACTAAGTCGGTTGCTAAAATAGAATTAATACCTGTTTGAGCCGCATCTATATTTAAATTCTCTGAGCCGTCTCCACTTAATCCAGTTCCAGCAAAATCACTTACATCAATGTCTAAAGTGACTGAACCACCGAGAGTAACTGAACCACCTGTTTTTAAACCATCTCCGGCAGTTATAGTAACTGCATCAGAAGCTAGTGAGGCTATTGGTATTGAATCATTTGGAAATTTAACTGCACTAGCAGTTATCTGATTTAGTTCGGCATTACTACCACTTGTTATTATCTTTTTCCATTCGGCCATTATATTCTCCTAATCTTGTATATAAATATATATAAAATTTATTTTCCGTTATTTTTAATTTTGTTTTCCTGCATAAAATTCATCTTCTGTATCATTATAATAAACACCACCTTTTATAGCAGTTGGTTCAAATGTAAATCCACCTAAAACCAACACACCTTGTCCATTCACTTTTAAACTATCTAAACTACCTGATTTCAATAAAAAGAAATCATTTGTATCAGCAGTTGTTACTTCTATTTTACCACTACCACTAATTTGGTTACCATTTAAATCTAAATTACCACCTAATTGTGGTGTGTTATCTTCAACTATATTTGATAATCCACTACCACCAGTTTCAAGATTTGTTCCACCAAAATACAAAACACCACTTCTTGCATGTAATTTATTACCTGTTTGATTACTTGCGTTTGGTATTTCAATTATAGAGGATGTTATAATAGAGGAACTAATGGTGTTTATATTTACATTAGTAACTCTGTTACCCTCTAAATCATAAACCTCACCAGTACTTCCAGTTTGTTGTAATACATTCTGAAAGGTATCTTGGATGTTCTTATTCGTTAAATCGAATGACATTTATATAACCTTTAGTTTTTTGCTAATTTATTAATTACTTCTTTTATGAACTTTTGAGTTCCTCCTTGATAATTAATAGTGTTAGCATAATTGTTTAATATTGGTGCAATTTTCTTTTTATCTCGTAACACTTTATCAATTGTTATATTGTTTTCAATCAATATTTTAACCATCTCATTAATTGGATTTACATAATTTTTAACCGATTTAACTTTTACTTGTGGTTTTGTAGATTCTTTAATTTGTGGTTTTTCTTCTTTTTGAGATTTTACCTCAACCGTAACTTTCTTTGCAGTTGATACAACGAAATCAGATTGCCAAGGTTCAATCAATGTATCTTCAGCTATAACTTCTAACTTTATATCACCTGTAGTGTTTTCACTCATCAACCCTTTTAATTTTTTAATAGGAACTTTACAATTTCCTTTTTCATCAATTGTACCCTTGAACATTAATGTTAAGTCATTTGATTCAACAATAAGTCTAGCACTTGATTCTTTTAAATCTGCTCCTTCTAAAAATAAATCACATTCGAAGGTTTCTTGTTTATCGGTATATAATTTATACATTTTCTTTTATCTCCAGCTTGACTTTCTTTACAATGGTTTCGACAACTAATTCTGCATCTTCTACTTTTACATCAATGTCTTTTACTTCTACTTTATCATCGTAAACTTTTTCACCTTTTATTCTACAAACCAAGTGAATAAATCTTTTCTTTTTATCTTCGTCTTTGAATATATTATCAAGACGCTCTTTTCGTTTCTTATAACCACCAACACCATCAATAGCATCTGCTATTTCAACTGCTAATGCTACATCACCCCAAGTGTATGGATTATCATTCCATTCAATAGAAGTTGTTCTTCCATCTACAGTATTTCCATTCCATTTTATCTTGGATTTACTCATCGTATAGTCCTATTCATATATAAATATAAAGTTTTATTGTTTTCATTCATTTTTATTAAGGTAATGGTGTTACTAAGTGTCCATCAAACCAAGTTAAATCCGTCAAACTACTATTTAAGGTAGCAGCTTCATCAAAAGTTCCAGATGTATCATTTGAACGATGTTGAGGATAAACAATATCACCTACATCCAATTTAAGAGATTTTGAGAAACCAAAACTATGATGTTCGCCTGAACCATCTACTTCTAAAACTTGATTCATATCATAATTATGACCAGTAGGGTCGTGACTTGATGCATTAGTATAAAGTCTTATTCCAAATGCATCCATACCAGTATCATAATTTTGAATAGTAACCGTAAGATTAAATTGATAAATTCCCTTTACAGGTGCTGTAAATTTAGGTATACCTGCAGTATGGTCGAAGTCCCCACCCACATCAAAAATTTCTTTATCAAATGTAATGGATTGCCAATCTGTTGAGTCTGTATCATCTATATCATCATCACCAGTAACAGTGGCTGAAAATGCTGGATATTGAGATTGATAAATATGACCACTCGCACTTATGTTACCTTCCACTTGTAATTTTTCTGTTGGAGTGTCTGCTCCAATTCCAACATTACCATCGTTAGTAATTCTCATTCTTTCAGTCAAATCATCATCGGATATATCATTTGTATGGAAAGTTAAATGAGTGTCGTGTAAATTAGCAGTTGTGTTTGCACACAGACCTTTTATAGCAGCTCCTATTGCATCAGCATCAGTTTCAGATGAAACATCAAATGCTATACCAGCAAATGCATTTAAGGTATCGGTATTATTTCTTAATGTTAATAAATAGTCTGAATATTGGTTGGTAACAGCGTTTGTAGTAGTATCTGTATGTTGTATATGTAATGTAGACAATGGTATACTATCTCCGATACTAACTCGATTAGCACTTGCATCAACAAACAACATATGTGTATTATCATTGGACTCAACTCTAAAATCATAGTCTTGTGAATCTTCATTAATAACAATTCCAGTTGAATTTATTCTCATTTTATCATAATCTGTACTACCAGCATCAAAGTATATGTGGTCCGTACCAAAATGGATTCTTGTATTTGGATCACCACTATGTTGAATTTCATCACATTCAATGTCATTTATATTTGTAATATTTGTAGAACCATCTCCAACAATACTTCCGCTTGCAATTATATTACCAGTTACAGTTAATGAACCTAATGTTCCAACAGATGTTAAGTTTGGCATTGCAGTTATTTCATCATCAAAATAAGTTGCTAATTTAGATATAGCTACTTGTTTCATTGTCCCATTATCATTATAAACAACTCTATCGGTATCGGCTGGTGTTATGTTAGAAGCGGCTGTACCACCATCCATTTTATTTAATTCTGTTGCAGTTGCCGTAATTGTTGTGTTATCTAATATTAAATCACCTTGAATCCTCATATTTCCACTAGCTGTAACTGCAGATGAACTAATGATTAAATTATTATTATTTTGCATTCTAATCATATATTTATTTGATTGATTACCATAACCAATCAACATATCATTTTGTGGTAAAGAACCTGAAACATTTTGCCATTTAATCCATCTATCTGTATTTTCTGCGTGTTTCATTGGTAAGTCAGAAGTTATAGAACCTGCATTTGATATTGCAAAGTTATCTCTTAAATGTATGGATTGAGCCAAAACATCACCTGATATATAATTTTTTTCTGAACCAGTGTTGGTTAATCTAAATTTATCTGCATAAATCCAATAATTTTCAGGAACTCCTATTACATTACAAACTTTATTTCCAAAAAATTTATATCTTTTTATATAATCACCACCAGAAGTTGGAGTTGAATTGGCATGAAAAACAATTGAGCCAGAGTCTCCTCCTCCTTTCATACTAGCAGATATAAATTGATAATTAGTATCCGTTCCCGTACTACCACTAATCTGAAAGGCACCTTTTGCTGCATATAATGAACTTGCTGTTTCATGTGTTTCACCATTAAAATATGTTATACTTTTTAAAGTATTAATTTTTTCTACAACCTCACTCGTGTTTAAAACTTGAGATGTATTGGTTGCTAATGTTACAAACGAACTTGTCCCAAATGATTTTGTACTTCCACTTACCGTATCAATTAATATTCTAAAATCATAATTACTTGCCATTTAAAACCTCCATTATCCTGTTCCTCCACCATCTGTTGGTTGTTGATAACCATTGTTAAGATTATTTAAATTATTATCATTATCATATGTTGCACCATTCCCATCTGAAGTTGAAATAGTGTCTTCTGTAAATCTAAATTGCCCATTGTGAGTTTCAAATTCTCTATTAGAAGAATCACCATGCCCGATAACTCCTAATTCACTATTTAATTCTAATCCTGTTGTTTGTCCGTCACTACCTGATGTGAAGATTTTTTGTTGATTAAATTCAAACCCAGCAATTAGATTGATTTGTTTTCCATTTTTATCTTCAGATGTTTCAAAAAATATAGAACCAGTTGGACTTGTAAATGATACTCCTTGTTCACCAGAAAATTTACCAACCATTATTCCAGCTTTATTTAAATCATCAGTTAAAAGGCCAGTACCACTCATATTAAGACTATTAGGTAGTGCTCCGAGTCTAACCGATAATCGTTCCATATTAGCACCTGAACCACTAGTTATAATTATTGAACTATCACCATCACTATTTAAATGATTGGTAACTTGCCAGTTACCAATTTGACCACCTTGTAAATTTATTTTTGAACCTGTGATTTGTCCACTATTATATAATTTTAATGTACCTGTAGTAGATTCAATTGATGAAGTTGTTATATTAAACCCACCAATATTACCACCATCTAATTTTACTTTTGAACCAGTAATTTGTCCTGTTGATTTAAGCAATAAACCACTTGAACTTATTGATGTATCACTTATTGTAAATCCACCAATTGAACCAGAGTTAGCTATAAGATTACCATTTGCATCAATTGATGCACTTGGTGTTGTAATGGTTGTAGCGCCAATGTCACCAGTTATTTTTGCATTAGATGCTGTTAATTGTCCATTTGCTTTAACATTAAAATTACTTGCTGATATTATAAAATCAGTTGCAGTTGTGGATGATGATAAAACTAAATTAGTACTTGATATTTGATTTTTACCAATAGTAAACCCACCAATTTCACCTGCACTTGAAGTTATTGAACCACTTAGTTTTAAGTTACCACCAACTAATTCAAGAGCGGGTGTTTTTATTTGTAAAGTAGAATCACCACCATCAACATCAAATTTTAAATAGTTTGTATTATTGTCATCACCCTTTATTAGAACATTTCCATTATTGTCTGCAAAAAATCCAGCATTTGTTGTATTAGTTGTTGATGCATTTGCGACACTACCAACTTTTATTGTACCAGCAGAGTGAAGTTGTACATTACCACCAATTAATGTTGAAGAACCTATTGTCCAACCACCAATTTCTCCAACACTTGAACTTATTGTTCCACTTACTACTAATGTTGAACCATCGAATGATAAATGAGAATTTGATGTTCCACCAAGTTTAAATGTTCCATCTGTTAAATTAAATTCAGAACCAGCAGTTGTACTTAAATTATTTGATTGAATTTTACCAGTTTGAATCCTATCACCTGTAATCACCGATGTATTAGCAGGTTCAAAAACATATCTTACATTTTGATTATAAGATGTCGTTACACCACTTCTAAATCCTAATGGTGTGTATTCATCATGATCTACAGTATTTGTTCTTAATCCAAAATTACCAGTTCCTTGAATGTATAATCCTTTTGGTGATAAAGACGCTGATATGTGGTCTGAACCTGTAGTGGTTGCTGAATATCCATTCATTGTACTACCAGTTTGGAAACCTATTGGTGTTGATATTGAAGCTGAAGTGTGGTCGACTCCAAATAAAAATGTAAGAGTTCCATCATTGTTCATTTGACTACAACTAATTATAGCTGGTTCAGTTGATAAAATCCCAACACCACCTACTGCGTGAGGAATAATATATTGATTACCAATAGTGTTTGTACCAATACCTTGAACTGCGTCTGAACCATTTCCATCACCAGTCAAATGATATTGTATTTGAGCTGCATTACTTGAAGTGAAAACTTTCATAAATGATTTACCCTCTTCACCAGGCGTAACTAAAGCTGTTGGTGCAGTTGTACTTGATGTTACCGCAGTAAATGTTTTTACTGTTGTGGTTGAATCGAGTCTAAGGTTTCTATCACTATCATTATCTACATTTAAGATAACTGAATCCAATGGCATTAATACTGTAGCATCTTCGTTATCACCATCTCTTGTTCCAACAGATTGTGCAACAATTGGGACTGTAGATTGAATTAAGGTAACAATGTTTTCACCTGAATCAGCTGAACCTGAACTTCTTAAATCTAATGTTCCGTCAGGTTGAATTGTTCCACTAACAAATGGAGTAAAAGTACCACCACCAGGATTATCAGTACCTACATTTTGAGCAGACATTGTAACTGAACCACTCGCAAATGGTGAATACATCATTACTTGAATTGGATGATTTCTATCTCCATAAGTTAAAAATTGTTTAGAAGCAAAATTCAATGGAGTGGCTTCTTTTCCTTTACTACCATCAGATGCTTTTGCACTTTCCACTAATGTGATTGGTTTATTTGCTTCAATAATATCACCAAAGTTAAAACTTGAAGCTGCAATACTACCACTTGAAAATTTGTGTTGTACGAATATTGTTTCTTTAATTGGACGATTTATGTCATCAGAAGAACCTGTTCCTAAAATTGTAATTGTTGTTTCATCTTCAAAAGTACCATAATTCATACCAGCATCAACTGCTCCAGTTGAACCTGATATTAAACATACGAATTTAGAATTAGCTACATCAAAAAATTCACTTGGTGGTTGAGTGATTGGTAAAGATAATGTAGCATCTGTGATTGTAATATCACCATCTTTATTAAAACTTATTTTACCATTTGCAATTTGTCCTTCACCACTACCACTTAAAAATGTAGTACCTTGATTTAAAGTAATTTTACCACCAGCAGCATTTGACATTGTAAGATTAGGACTTAATATATTGGTACTATCAATTTTAAATCCACCAACCTTACCACCATCAACTCTAATATTTGAAGCTGTGATTTGTCCACCAGCCGTAACATTAAAATTACTAGCAGATATGATTAAATCAGCAGCAGTTGCTGAAGAAGAAAGAACTAAATTAGTACTTGATATTTTGTTTGCACCTAAAGTAAATCCACCAATTGAACCACTTGTTGTATTAATATGAGTAGCTATAATATCACCACTAAATTGTCCACTTGTTGCTGTAATGTCACCAGTTATTTTTGCATTCGAAGCAGTTATTTGTCCACCTGCTTTTAATCTTAATCCTGTATCACCACTAGCATTATTAGATTTAATTTCTGATGCATTTATTGTAAATCCACCAATGTTACCAACACTTGAACTTACCGTTCCACTAACTTGTAAAGTTGTTCCATCAAATGATAAATTAGAGTTTCCTTCAACTCCCCCAAATGCAAATGTCCCATCGTTTAAATCTATTATTGAACCAACTGATGAACTATCAAAGTTGTTCGAAGTAATTTTACCAGTTTGAACATTATCACCTGATATTTTTGTACCACCCGCCGTATTAAATTCAGATACTCTAATGTAGTCAACTGTAGCCGCACCATCTTTACTATTATAATTTACTAAAATTAATGGTGAAAAATATTTGATTCTAGTACTTGGTGTGCCTGAACCAGTTGAAACATATCCAGGATCTGTTATAGTTGCATGTATGTTACCAGGAGCAGGGGTTGAATTTTGTTCACCTTTAAAATATCCTTTATATATTCTATATTGTCCATCATTAGGAACACTTGTTCCAGCTAAAGCAAAGTAATGTTGAGAATTGAGAGTATTAGCACCTGCAGTATTAACTTTAGTTGTTCCATCAGCAGCGAAACCATTGATACCAAAATACTCTGTTCCATCATCATCTGCTTCTGTTTTCTTAATTCTAATTTCTAATTCATATAATGAATGTGAATTAAATGGTATTAATTTATTTGATGTTAACCATACTTGGTCGTTACCACTATCATTTCCTAATTTTAAACTTCTGTCTCCAAATATTTCATCACCATCAAATTCAAATGATTTTTCACCATTATTTACAAATGCATAATAACCTTGTCCTGAACCATCTGTTTTAGCATTATCACCACTACTTGTTAAATCTGTAATTGAACTATATTGAGAAAAGTCATCAAAGAATATAGTAGTGAATCCATTGTCACCTAAAATTTGAACATCATTACCAATAGTTACCGAACCAGAAATAAAAGTATTTCCTGTTTTATCAAAAATTATATTACCATTAGCCAATTCACCTTCACCACTTCCACTCAACATTATACCACCACTACTAGCACTTATTTGAGTACTTGTTATTGAGAATCCACCAATATCACCTCCAGTAAATAAAACACTTGAACCAGTTATTTGTCCACCAGCCGTAAGTGTTAAACCAGTGTTTCCACTAGCATTATTAGATTTTATATCCGAACCACCAATTGTAAATCCACCAATGTTACCAAGACTTGAAGATAATGTTCCAGTTAAATCAACATTAGAAGCAGTTATGTTACCAGTAGTTGAAACTTTGAAATTACTTGATGATATGAATATTTCACCATTTGCACTTGAGGCTGATATAGCAAATAAATTTCCAGATGATAATTTAGAACTACCAATTGTAAATCCACCAATTGTACCTGAACTAGCTGTTATAGCTCCAGCTAAATCTACAGAAAATGGTGCTGAGTTCTTACTACTATTTCCTAAGAATATTCCCTCGTCACCATCAGCTATAAAAATAGTATTACTTGTCCCAAGTGTTATTCGTTTTCCACTTGGGTCGAGTGTGAAGTTAGTTGCTGATAAATTACTTCCAATTGTAAATCCACCAATTGAACCTTGATTAGCAGTTATTGAACCACTTAATACTGCATCTCCTTCTGGTCTTAAATGAAAACCCGAAGATGATATTTCTATATTTGTTCCACTACCACTTATGAATTTACTTGAATTACCTAAAAAGAAAGTTGGTGTAGTAATGTTAACACTCGAACCACTTAAAGTTGTATTTTCTGATTTAAGACTAAAGGAACTTCCATTAAATGATAAAAGATTATTTGAATCTGCAACTACTTCAAATTTTGTTGTTCCATTATCCGTTCCTAAAATCACACCAGCAGTAGATTGATTAAAATGACTAAATGATGTTTTACTACCAAGAACCATAAATCTATCAGTTCCATCATCAGAGAATTTAATTGAATTAGCAGCTCCAATTGTCATTGTTGATGTTGAACCACCAACTAATTTAATTTTACCCTCACCAAACGACATTGATTTTTGAGTAGATGATATATCTAAGTCTGTTGCATTAAGTTCAAATGTATCAGTTGTCATATCAATATCAGAAGCAGTTATGTTTAAATTATCTGATTTAATTAATACATCAGTACCATCAAAATGAATAAAGTCACCATCTTCTTTACCAACAAAGAATTGGCCACTTCCACTAACAAATAAACCTTTGTTTGAACCATCTTTATTAAAATCAACAACACTACCTAATTGTAATGTTTCATTAGCTGAATTAAGTTTTAAATTAGTTGATTTTATCTCATCAGAATCAATAGTGAATCCACCAATTTCACCAGCCGTACTAGCTATAAGTTTTGTCGCAGTTATTTCACCACTCATTGAAACTGCTGAACCAGATAGTTGTCCATTGTTTTTTAATACCAATGTTCCTGTTGTGGACGATATTTGTGAATCCGTTATATTAAATCCAGCTATTTTTGATGTTCCACCAATTAATGCTCTTGAAGCTGTTATTTGTCCACTTGATTTTAATCTTAATAAATTTGAAGTATGTCGGATTTCACTATTATCTATTCTGAAACCACCAATTGAACCACTTGTAGCATTTATTGAACCCTCTAAGAATGCACTTCCACTTGCATATAATCCATAACCACTTAATGTTCCAAATGTTGTTGAACCTATACCATCTAATTTACCCATTCTAACTTTTGTTTTACCAGCAGTATTGAAATGTGAATGTGATGTGACACCATCAGCCACATCAATGAATGGAGCATTATCATCATCTGCAGTTAAATAAATTGCACCTTGTCTATCTGCTGTTGTTGTACTTCCAATTCTTACATATTCATAACCTGGTTGTGGAGCTGATGCTGATAATGGATGTTCTTCAGCAGCAGAAGCAGACAATACTCCAACAGCAGAACCTGTATTGTTTACAGCTATGATATGTAAATCAGATTTAAATACTTGTGAACCCGAACCATTGGTTGATGGAACGAATCTTTGTGCTCTTATTAAGTCACCAACTTGGAATGAATGCCCATAACCAGAACCAGTGTCAAATGACATTGAATAATGGTTAGCAGTGCTTGATAAACTTGCTGTTAATAACTTACCAGTGTTGGATACAAACAATGAACCATTTGTTGCTCTAATTTGGTGAATTAATAATTCAAAGACTGACATTTTTCCACGAACAGTTAAATCATCTACAGTAAATAAAGTTCCAGCTGAACCAGTTTCAATTCTAAATCCAGTTCCTGCGAAACCACTTGCAAAAGTTGTTGATGTGATTTTATCTCTTGCTTTTATGTTACCAACTACATCTAATATTTCTGATGGGTCATTTGTTCCTAACCCTAATTTAGTTGGACTTTCTATATAAAAAGCGTTTTTAGCACCTCTATAATATAATTGTTGTTCAGCACTATTATCTTTAAATGTAATACCTGTTGTTGCATCAGTTGACTCTACTCTTATTGGAGCATCATTTCCACTTTTGAAAACTGATATTGCTGTTGCAGTTGAACTAACTTCAAATAAATTAGATGGATTTGATGTTCCAATTCCGACTTTTCCATCACTCTCAATAGTAACCGCTTGATTACCACTTAAACCTGAACCAGTTGATATTGCAAATGTTGAATCACCATTGTCAAATCCAAGAGAAAATTTAGGAGTTCCACCATCTTGGAATCTAATGAATGAATCAGCAGTTGATGATTTTATATCAATGGCTACACCATTAGCTTCTTCTAATATTAAATCAGTTCCATATATATCACTACTAGCACTTATAACACCCTCTACTTGTAATGCATGTACAGGACTTGTTGTTCCGATACCGACATTTCCATCTCTATCAATTCTCATTCTTTCTGGCATATTGTTTGCTGGTGAAGATACATTAGTATGAAATGATAAAAATCCAGAAGCATTAGCACCAGCATGTGATATTCCACCTCTTATACCAGCTCTTGTTGTTTTTAAAATACCACTATTGTAATAATTTGAAGAAAATACCATTGTTGGGCCTGAACCCACTTCACTACTACCACTTGTTTGTTCATATAATTCTAAATAATGATTAAAACTACCAAGTGTTCCTGGAGCGGCCGAAGCTGTATAAGATGTAGTACCACTTCCAGAAGATATTGATAATAAATGTGATGGACTTGTTGTTCCGATACCAACATTTTTATTTATATCTACAGCTAAAGCAGCACCACCATCAACACTACTACCAGAAGCTATTACAAATGCATTTAATCCATCATCAACACCAATGGAAAAATCTTTATCCCCATCATTAAATCTAAGTTGAGGGTCACCACCTGATGCATTTATAGCAACATAAGAAGTTGAACTTCCATGTGTTCTTTCAAACATAGCGATATTTTTACCTTGCCAACCACCATTAACTTCCAATGGAATCACACTAGAACCAGAACTTGAACTAACATGTAGAACAGCAGCTGGAGATGTAGTTCCAATACCAACTTGAGTTTCAGCTTGTGAATGTTTTATTGTTAATCTATCCACTTGAGTAGAAGAATTATCATAAGTTTGAATACTTAAATCATTGTTTGATGATGGGTCAAATTCTATTCTTGCTCTTTCAACATCAACTTCTGTAAATTTTATACTTTGTGCAGTATTAAGAGCAGTTTCAACTCTTAAATTACCACCCTTTAAATGTAATTTTTCAAGTGGTGTTGTTTCTCCGATACCTACTTTATTATTAAAAAATCCAACTCCAAATGAACCAGTTCCTGCAGCTGAACTACTTATGTTTCCATCTGCAATTAGATTACCACTTGCCTTTATATTTCCTGTTACTGATAATCTTTCAGTAGAAGTTGCGTTACCAATACTTACCGTTTGATTAGCAATATGATAATTTATATTATATGAATGAACACCTGTTTGAGCTCCCAATGATAACCAACCACCTTCTGCTCCAATATATCCCTCTGTATCATCATCTGCTATTGCAATATATCCTTTATTATCAGATGATTTAAAACGAGCAATAGATTCAGCTGAAGTAAGTATATCAAGTGAATTTATTGGAGTTCCTGTTCCGATACCGACATTACTACCACTAATCACCATAGTGTTTTCGTGACTTGAAGATATGGTTAATACACCTGGTGTATTAAAAGAACCCAATCTTAATTTGTTACCAGCTAATCCATATAAAGTAGCATAACCAGTATCCCAAGTTATTCTTCCATTAGCTAAACCACTACCAAAATTAAACATTCCACCATTGGTTAATTGTAAAGCAGTTCCTACAGTTAAGTTTCCACCATCAATATCTACTTCACCATTTACATCTAAACTTCCAAATGAACCAGTTGCACTCGCACTTATGTTTCCAGTTATAGAAAATTTTCTTTCATCACCAAAGAATGTAACATAATTTGTACCTCCGTGATTTATAGTTAAATCATCATCAGGACTAAGATGCATATCATCATCTGCATCTAAGAGTAAATCATTAGAAGACTCATAAATTCTTGTCGCAGTTCCACCAGCAAATTTAAAACCTTTACCAGCTGGTATAAATAAATCACCACTTGCACTTATTTCACCTGCTACAGTTAATGTTTTTGTTGGAGCTGTTGTTCCAATACCAACCATACCAGATGTATCTACAGTAACTTGACTATCAGTATTGTTTGCACCTAAATATATTTTCTTTGAAGAGCCTGCTTTAACATACATATTTCCTGCAGTTGTAATGTTTGTATTATCCGTTCCATTAAAATTAAGTTCTGTAGAAGAATCATTTGTGATGTTTATACCACTTCCATCTAATTCAATATTACCACCAAAATAATTAGAACCAGTTCCACTTGAACTTATGTTTCCACTTGCGGTTATGTGTCCGTTTGTACCACCTGAACCACTTACAAAAATATTTCCACTTGTAGTTACATCTCCATCGTTTGAAAATTTTACTTTAGTTACATTTGAAGTAGTTTGATATAATAAACTTCTTCCTGAAGACATTATTATATCACCAGCACCTTCGTGTTGTAATCGGAAATCATTACCAATAGTTTTTACATCTAAATAACTTGTGCCATTAATAAATCTATCACCATAAACATATCCACTTGCACTTATGTTTCCACTTGCGGTTATGTTTTGTGTTACAATTAATGAACCTGTAATTTGACCATCACCATTATGTGTTCCATCCCATTCTGATGTTACACCTGTTATGTTTGAACCATCACCACTCATTGATAGTGCATTAATTGTTCCACTCGCACTTATGTCCCCAACTACTTGTAATTCTTTTTGTGGGTCTGTTGTTCCGATACCAACTTTACCACTCGATGAAACTATGAATCTTGTTGTTTCACCACTATGAGCTCTTACTCTGAAATCACCTGTATCATTACTACCACCAGCATCAACTATTACATTAACACTACCTTTATCTTTTAATCGTAAAGTATCACCACTCACTTCAATTACAGAATCGTCAACTCCACCACCACCATCCAATTGAATCTTACCAGAACCTAATAAAAGTCCACCACTTGCAGTTATATGTCCACTTGCACTAATGTTTCCACTTGCAGTTATATGTCTAGTACTAACATCGCCTGTTGTAATGAATCCACCAGCAGTAATCGTTCCACTTGTTGTATCATCTGCATTATTTTTTAAAAACGCATCATCTACACTTAATGTGTCACCTGTCAATGATATGTTTGTTCCAGCGACTAAATTTGTATTACTTGATATATCAACAAATACATCAGAACCATTTTTCTTAAAACCACTTGCAAGTATAGTTCCACTTGAACTTATATTTCCACTTGAAGTTATATGACTTGCTATAACTAATGTTGAAGCCATATCAACAGCACCATCTATATCAACCGCATCAAGGTTTGATTTACCATCTACATCAATTTCACCAGTAAATGTCGCGTTACTTGAACTTATACCACCACTTGCACTTGCGACACCCCTTATAGTTACACCACCGGCTTGAGTTACTAATTTTGTACTATTGTTGTGAAATAATGTTACAGCTCCACCTTGATTACCTTGAATCATTGTTTCATTATTCGCTGCATTTTTAACTTGGAATACACTTGATAATAAAATTAAATTACCTGTTCCACTATCTTTAATAAAACTATGATTACCAGTATGATATAATTCTAAATCATTACTTGTTCCTAAATTTATTTTAGCATTATCAGGTAAATTCAAACTACCAGTTATGTTTACTGAACCAGTTAATGTTTGTTTATCATCTATTGAATTACCAAAAGTATTACTACCATTAGCTGTACTTATAACTTGAGTTATAAATTCTTGAGCCGTAACACTTCCACCAACCGTTATATTTCCTTTAAATGTAGAATTACCAACTCCATGAAAAGATGAAGCTGATACGAATCCACTTGCACTTATGTTTCCACTTGTTATAATATTACCACTTGCACTTATGTTTCCACTAGCAGTTAAATTAGTTGTAACTATATTACCAAATTCAGTTGAGATTGATGTTTGTGTTGATGATGTTTGTTGAGATACAATAGATGCTGTTATGGTATCAACTTGTAAATTATTAAGATTCTTTATATTAAAAATACTACCAGTTGAAGCGTTAATTTCATAAGTATCTGTTTCAGCATCATAACCAAAAATTAAAGAAGCTTGTCCCTCATTCCGCGTATCAATAAATTTAATATATCTATCAGAACCAGTATCAATATAAAATGGTAAATCTGAATTTATATTAGCATTATTTGCAAATGTTAAAGTATCTGAGATAAATGCATTACCTACATTTATATTACCTTGAAATATATTTGATTCATCATCTGATTTAAACCTTACTTGATCAACATAAACCCATTGGTTACTCGGTAGTCCCAATACAGAACATACTTTTTCACCAAAAAATTTATATCTTAAAAGTCTATCATATTGGTTGCTTGTAGCATCAAAATCAATTGAACCAGTATTTAAATTACCAATTAATGAAGCACTTAATATATTATTATCTTTAAATGTTTTACTTGTATTAAAATCACTACCACTAAAATCAATAAAATTTTGATATGAACAAGAAACTGAGCCTGTAATTCTACCATATGCTTGAGAAGCACTTAAAACCAAATCAACACTTGTATCAACAAATGATTGACTCATATATGAGGTTTTTTCACCCTCTACCGTTTCTAATAATATCCTAAAATCGTATGTTGCCATTAGTTTATATTACCTTGAGCATCATCAGGTTCAGGTACAATTTTTGATGCAGGAACTCCATTGTTTGTATATGTTAAACCAAGTTTAGAGGTTTTCAATGGTGATATATTAGCCTTTACAAAAGAAAATTGTCCTTTTAAAGTGGTGTTTTTATGTTCTACATTTGTTGTAATTGGAGAATCTGCATTTATTAAGTTTTTTGCTATAGTAATAGGAAATATACATCTATAATTCATAGCACCTTTAAATTTTTCTGTTATTGGATTTTCTGTATTTTCCTTATCTTGTAGGCTTCCAACAATTGATAATGTCCCCTGACCATCTTCAATATCTAATCTTGTTCTTAAAGGGTCTTGTAATACTTCAACGAAACAAGTTGCAATACCATTTCTTTGATTTACTTCTGAAACATCGGAACGAAGGACTACATTATTTTTTGACTTAAATTCAAATAAAATTTTTGAATCAGGTCTTAGTTCATATTGTTGATTTGTTGAATCTAATATAGTTAAATTAAAATAATGCTTACCAAAAGATAAATTTTGAGGTATCCCATTTACATTAAAAAACATTGGATTACTAAAATTACCCTCAAGAAAAACATTGATTTCATCTAAATCATACCTATTTGCATATGTTAAAGTACTACTAAACTCTGGTGGATAAGCCATAAAAATTCTCCTATGATATCATATATAAATATCAAATAAAGAAATAATCTTAATTTATATTTCTTATTTTTATTAATTCTTAATAATTATTATTAAATATAGGAAATTTATTATGGAAAAGAAAATAAGATCAATATCAATATCTCATGGAATAGATGAAAAACTGATTGTTGACAGTAAGTCAAGAGGATTGACTATATCAGCAAATGTGACAAGAATACTATTTGATTATTTTAGAAATGAACCTAAAGATACAGATAGAATTTTAAAACTCTAATTCATCACCACTTTACTCAATCCATTGTTTACATTAATAGGAATCAATGTATCCATATAATCTTTGATTGTATCTAAGTGAGTTATAATCATTGTGAAATCAAATTGAGTTCGTAAGTATTGAAATGCTCCTTGCATATTAGCAATATTATCACTATCTAAAGCACCGAATCCCTCATCTACAATAATGAAGTTAGGACGAGGTAATGTTGATACATTTATTAATCCAATACGAATAGCAAGAGAAGAAACAAATCTTTCCATACCTGATGATAATTCAAGATTCCATTTATCCTCACCATAACATATAAAGGCATCAATCATTTTATCTTTCATCTCTAATTCAATGTGGAAACCTGCATTCATATTTTCTAATACATTGTTGATTTCTCTTTCTATTGAAGGAATAGCTTTTGAGATTAATTCATATGGAACACCATCTTTGGAAAGAGCTAAAAGATATAAGTCATAATCTAATATCTTTTGTTCTATATCAACAAGATTTTGTATATCGTCTTCTATTTGTTGTTTTTGGTTTTTAGCAACTGATAGTGTTGATAATACTTTTTTATAATCTTTATCTATGGATATTGAATCCATTTGTAGTTTAGATATTTTATTAGTCAAGTCGGATATTTGTTCATTTAATTTTTTATTATTTTCAATCTTTTCTTCTAATTCATAATATCTCGATACATTAGATTCCGCTGTAGACAATTCACTTTCAATATGATTTAATCTACTTTCTTGTGTAGAAATCTTACCACCAATCTTAACAGCATCGTGTTGTATTTGATTTAATTCATCAGAGAATATTTTGAACTCACGATTTCTTTCTTCAGCATTTCCTAACTTTTCTAAACCATAAGATGTCTTTTTATAATGAGCTGTTAAATTAGAATGTTCTGAATACAATTCATCTATTTTGTTTTTAATCTCTTCTTGTTCGTGTATTTGTTCTTTACCATTCTTGATACAGAACTCACAATCTTCATCATAAGTGAATTTCATTAAATCAGAATTATGATGATTCAAAGATTTGGTTTTTGATTCATTTAACTTTATCTTGTTTTCTAATTCTGTTAAATATTGTTTTGATTCTTTCCATTCATCATATTCTTCTTGTATTTTTTCTTCATCGATTTCAGATAACTTTTTATGATAATCCATATACATTGGACGAAGTTGCTCTTTGTATTCTTTATCATCTTTTAATTGATTTTCAATGTTTTGCTTTTCAGATATAAGTCTTTGTTGTAAAGTCTTTAATTCTTCTATATCATATGTTTCATCTATCTTGTAAAGTTTTCTAACTAAATCAATTTTTTCTTTTTCCAATTTAGTTAATGAATCACTAATAGATTTATCTTTATCAGATAATTCGTTCTCATCTTTTTCCATTTCAATGATTCGTTGATTAATTGTACCAATCTCTTTATAAGAATCTTTCTTTTGAAATTGTCGTAACATTATTCGTTCTTCATTTGAATCAGATTTAGCGATGGTTTCGAGTTGTTCGAACACCTCAATATCCATAAAAGTAGAAAGAATTTTTTTTCGTTCCGCCTGTTTCTTGTCAAGGAAGTTCATTCCATTGGTTTGTAGAGATAACGAGGTAAGGATGAAGTCGTCAAATGTTCCTAACACTTTCTTGATTTCCTCGTTTGTACCAGTACCATAAGTTGAGTTAAACCTAGCTGCTCCACTTAAATCCACTTCCTCACCACTATCATCAATCATATAAAACTTAACCTTTACTGGACATTGATGAGATACCTTACCATTCTTATGGTTAACTCTTTTATACTTAGCATCTCTTTCTATCCAATAATCCATACCATTGATTTCCAAATTCAATTTAGCTCTGAAAGTAGTTTTCTTTTTATTCATTACATCCAACGCTCTATTGGTTCTACTACATACATCATAGATTGTATAAGCGATTGCATCCATTATAGCTGACTTACCACTATGATTAGGAGCAACTACACCAATCGTTCCATCTAATTTAGTAAAGTCAATCTTATTACCTTTACCATAACAAAACATATTATCAAATTCAAATGATTTGATTTTCCAATCTACATTTCTTGTAATATCACCATCGTATATTTCTGGTGAGTTGTTTGTCATTTTATTTATTTCTTGAACTCTTTTAATTGTAGCCTCATCGACACCTTCAACATTTCTTTTCAAGAAATCATCAATTAATTCATTCTGATAATTAACATCTCTTACATCACCAATGTCTAACTTATTTTCTCTATCATCACCGATTGAAATATTGTCTTGTCTTTCCGTCACTATCTCTTTTAACTTTGGATATTGTTTTCTTAAACCTATTTGTATATCTTTGATTTGTTCCAATGTAGTATTTGTAAATTTAACTTTAACTCTACCTTTAGGTGGCATAAATGTTAATTCAAATGGTTTACCTGTTGTTGAATTTAATATCTTACCATCTTCCACATTTAATATTTTATATCCATAATCATTTTTCACTTGATGATATGTAGCTTTCTTGGTTTCTACATCCCAAAGTAAAAATCCGTGACTTGGTTCTTCTGAATAATTCTGTTGAATTAGTGAACCAGGATATGCGATTGTTTCTTCTTCATTTAAGAATTGTCTTTTATGTATATCACCCAACAACACCAAATCATATCCAGCAAATGTATCATTCGTCACTCTATCATCTTGAACTTGAAACCCATTATCATAAAAATGTTTATCCACACCTCCGTGAAATAAAGCTATTGATGTGTTTTTTAAATCTTTTGGATTAGGAATAGTGTCTGTTATTTGTTTTCCTTCTTTATCAATATCAAAAATAGACAATGTAGCAAAGTCAACATTATCCATATTGTAAACACCTGTCTTTTTCCAATAGTGTAAATTAGGTGTAATCTTTTGAACTAAATCAACAATAGGTGAAAGAGTGTCTTCTCTTGATTTATTATTTAAATTACAATCGTGATTACCTGGTATAACAATTGTTGGAGCAATCTTACATAACTCTAAAAAGAAGTTTGCAACCATTCTTACTTCTTCGGGTGATGTATCAAGTTTTCCGTGAACCACATCTCCACCAATATAGATTGCATCTGGTTTTAATTGTTTTAATTGTTTATACAGATTTTTAAATACTTGTCGATACTCTACAAATCTATGTAGTTTACGAATATGTATATCTGCTAAATGTGCAATTGTTTTAATCATTCAATGACTCCAATATTTCTTTTGTATGTTCCCAACCTTTTGTGTGATACCAATCACATATTTCCGTATTATCCATCAATTCTGCTAATGGATAATCATTACCACCATTCTCTATACCATCACCTATAAAAATATATTCACTGGGTGGTACTAATCTCTCTTGTTCTATTATATTAAGTACTTGTGATTTGTCATTTCCTTTTGGATAGATGTCTATTGATATTTGTCCACCAATTACAGCATCTAAATCTTTAAATTTATGTTTTAAAAATAAACTAATTTTTCTTCTTTCACCTTTTTCTTTATCCCATTTATAATATTCTTCTCTTTGTTCTTGTGTACAATTTCTACCCACAACACTAAAGTTTACCATTGAACCTCTATCTTCAATATGATTCCCATAACGGTGTTTATATTGACTACTCATCAATATAACTTCTAATGCATTTTTTAATTTTGAAGTTAATTCAAACTTATTGTCATAAATTAATTCATCATCTCTCCACATTTGATTTCCACAACAAGTGAATATAGCCTCAGCTCTATCAATATAAGCTATTGGTAATTGTTCTTTTGTTTTATCCAAATCACTACCTGTAACTAAATAGTATTTATTTTTACTACTCCACTCATCAAAGAATTTAGCAAACTCTTTTGTCATTCTTAATCTTGATGGTGTTAATGTTCCATCTATATCGAATATGTATATCTTATCCATATAACCTACCTTTTATTATATCTGAAAATTTTGATTGTTGAGTTGTATTGAGTAATTCCCAAAACTTTGTGAAACCTAATTCTGAAGGGTCTTTGTCTTTCATATTTAATAAGTATGTTGATATTCCATAATCCATTAAAAACTTACTTAACTTAATCGCATCTTGTCTAGCATCTTCATCTAATGCAACATATATTTTTTTTACTTTCTTTTCTACTAATCTTGTAACCAATGTTTTACTTGGAAACTTTCCTAATAAAGGAATAGCATTATTTCTAATAGCTATAGCATCAAACACACCCTCAACTAAAACAATGGGTTCATTCCAATTTATAAACATTTCAAAACATACTGTATCCTTTGACATCGGTGGATTCTTATATTTAAAATTTGAATTAGGAAACATATCTCTTGCTATGAAATAATTCAATTTACCATCAGCATCATAACTCGGTATAATGATACGATTAGCATATCCATTAGAAGAACAATAACCCATTGAATAACGAAGAATATCTATACCACCTATTCCTCTCCTCTTCAAATAACTGATTGCATTTTTATATAATGGGTCGTTTGATGGTTTCCAAAGTGGTTGATAACATTGAGGTAAACTGACATTATATTCTGTCTTTTCATCTTTTTCGTGTTTAATACCTTTATAGTCACCAAGTATCCTTAAAACCTCTGAAATGATGTTTTTTGGAGCGTTTATCTTTCGTAGGAGTATTCCTATCTTATATCCACCTTGATTACAAACCCAACAATGCCATTTCTGTGTTTCAAAGTTTACTTGAAGTTTTTTCTTGTGATGATTACAGAAAGGACAATGAAAAGCATGTTCTCCACCCTTCATTTCATAACTTGGATATAAAACTTTTTCTAACAATTTGACTAATTCGTACTTATACATTTATAACAATATACGAAAGATTTAGTATTAAAGTCAAGCTTTTTTTTCAAAAAGTGACATTACTAAACCATCGTACATATCGATATTTCTTTTATCCCAATTCCCTCTTGCAGTTTTCTTACACCATTTTTTAGTATTATACATTTTTTCTACTTGTTCTTGAACAAATTCTTTAGCTTTTTTACCTTTGACTCTTGCTTTTCCAAATACATTTTTTCTAGCAGTCATTGGATTTATACTATGAACTTTAAATTCAAAATTCTCTAACATAAAACATAGTATAGCATTAAACTTTGCTAACTTGATAATAACTTGTTGTGAAGTTCTTCCACCAGCAAAACCTGATAGATTGTCTTCAATGTTAATATTTTCAACATTATCAATATACGAAATATTATTGAGAAATTCAAGAACTTTCTGAACTTTATCTTTGGGTGTTTTTTCTTTTTTGATGTCGATGAATCCCATATCGAGAATCTTCTTATCTTGTGTGAATGCATATCCGACACAAGTCGTTGATGCATCTAATCCTAATGTAACCATTTTAATCTCCTATTATTCCCAATCAAATTCCGTTTCTACTGAATCGGGATTACTACCACCCATTTTTAATTCAACTCTCAATCCATGGTCACCTACAGTTGTTGGTGTTGGACCAGTCCCACCTGATTGAGCTCCATTATTCCATCCCAAAAAGACAGGACTACCAACTTCCAAATCATCATTGGCATATAAATATAAATCAATAGTTCCATCATCTAATACAGCATTTGGGATAAAAATATTAGTCATATCAAATGTTTCACTACCATCTTCATTAACTGTTCCATCAACTCTAGCTAAATAATTAGCATCATATGTAACATTTGTACCTAAACCTATTGCATATTTACACTCAAGACCTTGATAAAATCCTGCAGGTAGATTTTGTAGTATTTCTACTGAAATTGTTAATCCAGCTGGTTCTACAGCAAGTTTACCACTTGAAATTTTAAATTTACCACCTGAACTTATTTTTAATGGACCTTTAATTACACTCATATTATTAAATATCTAATTTTATTTTAAACCTTGTATTTATTTTATCACTCTTCCTTATTGGTCTTGGTAAAGTAGCTTGAATCACAGGTGTATCATAATCACCTTGTTGATATAAATTTATTGTTGTAATGTATGGTTGAAAGGCGCTTCCTGTAAATTCCCTAGCTAAAGTTGATGTTGATAATGTTAATGGTTCTGAATTTGTAGTTAAAACATTTCTAATAGAATAATTTGTAGTTAAATTATATTCATTAGGTAACAATGTAACACTATATTCATGAGTTGTAATTGTATTAGAAGAATCAAATTTTAATTTATAATTAGCCTCAGCTAAATCAGAGTAATCTACGCTACCACTCCACGAACCTGTTTCAGTAATTACAACCAGACCTTTATCATAAAATATATTTCCTACATAATTATCAGATGATGAAGCTGCTGTATTACTTTGTGAATGATATGCATTTGTTGAATACAAATTACCCTTACCATCATCTTTAATTATTGGATTTATTGTTCCTGTTTTATCTGATTTAGTTAAATCTGTAAATTGAAAACTTCCTTCTTTTATTTTTTCACCATAATATTGAGATGGTATTGTAACTACAGAGCTGGTTGTATAACCATGATATTTTGTTAAGTATTGAGTTCCCCGTGTCGGATTTAAAGAAAAGTTAGCCGTTGGTGCAGTAAATTTAAGTTCGTTTCCATAAACAGGTGATCCACTTGAATAAAATAATGTATTTAAAGAACTCCAATAATTATTATTAGTTGAACCTGAAAGTACTTTTACTGATTGGATACCATTGGAAGCAGTTGTAAGGTTTTGAGTATAATTTACAATATTACTTTCAATTATAGTTGATGATTTATCAATCTCTCCGAATACATACATAGCAACCCATCTTAATAGTTTAGTTTAACTTTGATTGTAGCTTCTGAACTAAAGTTTTTCTTTAATGGTGTTGATAAATTACCAACAGCAACCATCTCTCCAGCATTATTATATAATTGAACTGATGATATAAATGTTGTTGGATTATCTTTCATTGTAGTATGTCTTAATTCATTTTTACTACCACTTATAAATGTTGGATTATTTGAGAAGTTCATTTGTCCACTTTTAACTCTACAAAAATATTGAGCACTTACTTGATCTTCTTCATCTCTGAATGTCATTGAACCTTTCATTAAAGAATTTACAAGTCTAAGAGCTGGTTTTGAATCTTGATTTGTTGTTTTTCTAAAATGAAATCCCATTTGAGAACCTGAATTAAATACTGTTAAACTTTGGTCGTTCTTGCCAGGCAGTGAAGCAGATAATTCAGCTGCACTAAATACCATAACTCCCATATCAGGATAAAAGTGACCAAATGTTCTTTGAGTAGAAGCACTTGCGACAGTTCCAGCAGTACCACTTACAATATTATATCTATCACCAGCTGGTGTAGCTGTTGCTTTTATGGTTTTACTATCATCAGTTAATTTTAATTTACTACCACTATTTGGTATACTTGAACCACTAAATTCAATTGTCCAAGTTCCTTTATTGATTCTATCTTTCATATTAGAACGCCTTGCGCTCATAACAAATATTTCTGTATCTCTTGTAGCCAATGCTCTTTGTCCAGCTAAACCTTGATTTGAAATATTAAACCCACCAGTTACTTCTGTAGGAGCCAAAAGTAATCCAGCATATTGTTTATAGATAGCCTCTGTTTCTGATTTAGTACCTGTTTCAACACTAGCACCATATCCATTTGTACTACCAAATGTAACATTGAACTCTTCCGTTGTTAATGTTGTACTTTTGGAAATACCAAAAAAATATTTTTCATTAGTATCTGTTAAAGATGATGACCTCATACTGCCTGATGAGAGAGTCGTTGATCCATCTGAAAAATAAGGACTTGTCACCTTTTCCGTTGCGGTGATTTTATCCATTCCTTCCGTTGAATCTAATTTTATGTTTCCTCCAGCTATAGCCATTTATTTATCTCCTAATTTATGATGAACGAACTGTTGACAGTATTGCTCTTTGGTTTTTAGTAATATTATTCGTTACAGTAAATGAATGATAAGCACCAGTTTCAACATGTACTACATAAATATTTGTTTGTCTACCAGTTGAATCTTGTTGAAGTGGGTTTATTTGAAATGTGTTACCATTAAATCCATATTGTTGAGCATGTGGGATATCTTGCTCTTGTAAAAACATTCTACTTGTTCCACTTAATCCACCCATATTTGCTGCATTTGTTGAAATAACTGATGGGTCTTGAATCACGAAATAATATTGATATGTTAGATTAGTCAAACCTGTACTTGTAAATCCAACTAATTCAACATTAATTTTACCTTTATTTTCGTCACCTTCATTAAATGTTAAAAGTGTTCCACCTGATGTATCCATACCACCCAACACCACAGCAGGAACAGCTATTGTTTTTTGATTTAAACTTATTAATCTATTTCGTAGATTATATTCAGCGTGAACATTAGCTTCTAACATTGGTAAGTTTTCAATTGCCTCACCATAATGTGTCGAACCACTTACATGATCTGCATTCCAAAGTGTATAATCTACACCTGTATCTGAAAGTGTGAATGAGGAAATTCTTAAATCTCCACCATCCTTTAAAATTTCTCTTCCTTTTTTTGTCAATACTGCATCAACCGTAATTGATGAATTGTCTAAATATCCCATTGTTTTCTCCTATTGTAGAAATACTTTAATTCATATATAAATATAAATAAAATGAAAAAATACACTATTTTTTAATTAATAGATAATCCTATCATCAGCTGGATCCTTTGTTGGATTACCACTCCTAACATAAACTTGATTTTCACCACCAGTTACAGTAACTCTATAAAATGATGATGTTGAATAATCTTCATATCTAACATTTAATAAACCTGGATCAGTATTTCTTGAACCATTATACATTGTATGTGTAAAAGGATTATTAAATTTAGTTACATGATTTCTTGGATAAAAATCTGTTGTTGTTCCATCTGCTGCTATTGATGAAGAAAAATATCTTGTTTTACCCATCATTCTTCCTGATTGTTCACCTGAACCAGTATTAATAAATGATTCATATGTTGAATCAATATGAAAATCATTATCTATTAATAACCTATTAAAAAATCTATTAGAATCTGAAAAATCAGAAGCACCACCAGAATCAAGTGAAGATGAATAGTATTCACTGTCACCTACAGCATAAAAATGAAATCTTGTATCTATAGCATAAGTATTATAATTTCCATATGAACCAGTTCCAGCAGCAAAATTAATATGATGAACATCTGTTGAACTTGTTCCCCAATTTTTATGAACATCTACATATGATTTATTTGCATCTGAAGAATAATTAATTGTCCCGTCTTTTGATGTTTCAATACCCGTACCATCATAAGTTGGTAATGGTGATATTGAAGCGCTATATGGATTTATAATCGTGGTAACATAACCATCTGGTTGTAAAAAATTAGGAGTTATATACTGATTATCCCTATAATTAACATCACCTCCCATACTTGAAGTTTGATAATTGTTACCTAAACTAATTGATTGTGAATATGGTAAAATAATTGATGAACCACTAGTCGTTGGAGCTCCTTGTGCTGTTCCCTCTTTTACCGAATCATAAATTGTTTCAGATAAATTTATATTAACTGAATGACTACCAGTAGCTGTATTTGGATTTGTTTCAAGACTATTTTTTCTATTTCTATATTTTTGTTTCTCTAATATCGTAGGTTTAATTTCCACCCCAGTTGCACCACCATCGAATGTTGAACGAGCTGGAACTAATGATTTTAGTCCATCAGATATTGAATCGTTAAACATATCTTCATGAGCTCTGATAAATGTATTTACATTAATTTCTATTGGATAACAATCAAAAAATTTATTTTTAAATGTAATGAGTTCATGATATGATTCCGAATAATAATTTGTTGGACTACCATATTTTTTTTCTAAATTAAAACTACCTAATTTTTCTAAAATATATTTATCAAGAAATGATTGTGCAGAACGATATATTTCCAATTTAGGTGATGTTCTAAATTGTGGTTTTTTGTGGTTTGCTCCTGTTAATAAATCAGTAGCTGAATGATTGTAACTTAAATCACCAACAATATTTGTTTTTGGATTTATTATAATTGTATTATCATTTATATAATCTCTATTCTCTATTGAATGTATTCCGACAGTAGTAATATTATCAAAACCATAAATAAATGAACCACTAAAAAATGACGAAGGTTTTGTAATAGAATAGTCTCCAACTTCATGAGCTGAATCAATAATTTTTAAAGTTTGAGATGATGATGAAATTGAAGCGCTTGAATAATTTTCATTTAGTTTAAAATGATAAGTTAAATCACTACAATGAGAAGATATTGAATTACCAACAATAGAAAACTTATTTAATACATGCTGTCTAAATTTAGATGTACTTAATGCAGTAGACCAACCTCTTATTTCAGCTAAAGAACCACTAAGAACTTCCCCTACAAATAAATTAGAAGAAGTTGTTGGACCCCTTGAACCACTTGATTGCCAATTTTGATTAGCAAAGAATCCTTTACCACCTAAAGTAGTACCACCAGCCATCGCACCACTTATAGACATAGAAACCATACTATATTTTTCTATTTGGCGTTCGTTTTGAAAAGCAGCATGTAGTTTATATTGAATAGTTCCCGGACCACCCGATGAACCAGTCATTCTCTGTATCATTACATTATACAATTCACCATCAGTCATTTTAAAAAAGGCCGAAGACATTGAAAATCCTCTAGAACCAATAGCTGTATCTGCAACTTGGGAATTATTTAATCTAAATTGAAATGATGAACTATCCCCAGTAGAACTTGGTATTAGTCTTAAATCCCAAAGTGTTTCTGTACCACTACCACTTGATTTTAAAATTGTTTGAGCCTGAGTTGTTTGAGTATGTTTATATACAAACTCAAATGTATTTATATTTGCATTATCCATCCACCAATCAAGATTTAAAATCCTATCTCGTTTTCCGTTAAATAAATATCTATACATTTTTTGTTGAGAAGTTTCAAATGAAAAACTTCCAGAATGTAAATCTAAATCTAAATCTATACGAGGTGATGTTACACTGTATCTTTCAGGTGGCGTATCATCAACTATTTGATCTTGATTTCCCTCTGAAGTAGCGCCACCAAATTCCTCAAACTCCAATACATCAGGTGGATAACCATATGTGTTCAACAATGCCCTAACTGAATTTTTTGTTCCTTTTGATTTATAAATGTATAATAAATTGTTTAGAGTTTTTCTCCAAGTATTATTTTTTATATCATCGATTGATGTTATACCACTTAAATAACTTCCTAATGTATCGGTTAAACTACCACTAAATGGATTTATAGCCTCCCAACCCATATTAGATAATAACATTGGTAAAGTATTATTAGGAGCTGAATCCTTTTCAGTATATCCCCTTTTATGTAATGTTCCCATCGAATCAATATGGTTTCTAATTAAATCATATTGTTCACCTTGTAAATTTAAAAAATCTTTCATTTCACCATAATCAGAACTATCTTGAATATAAAGAGGTAAATTGTTTTCAAATGAATGTATGTTATCAGTATCAAAAGCTGAAGCTGAAGTAATCATTCCATTGTACCAATCAGTCCATTCAGTTGAAGTTGTTTTAAACATATTATCAAATGGATAAGCTTTAGTTGGGTCTTTTAATGTTACTTTTACATCTGTAATTTTTGTTTCAGTATTACCATCTGGTTTTAAATATAATTGATTAACTTCAGATGGTGTTATAGTTCTACCATAAACTCTTGGGTATTGTAAAAATCCATTAAAGTGACCATTTGTACCACCTATTATGTCATTACCAGCTATACTTAACGCATCACCTGAACCAGATATATTATGAACCGATGCCGAAAAATGACTTGAACCAGTTATCGAATAACCAGCTCCAGTTGTTGTATGAGTACCTTTTAGTTTACCATTAAGATAAAGTTTCATACCAGTAGCTGAACCACTTTCAAATGTAAAAGCAATATGATTCCAATTTAATAAATCATCTGTCGCAGTAGTTGTAATCTGTTCTTGTGCACCTGTACCCCTTACACCACCCCTAACTAAGTTATTAGTAAAGTCATAATCAATACCATAAGAGTTACCCGTCTGCCCCCTTGTAAAAATAGCCTGTGTATTTGCACTTGAAGGTTTTGTTGGGTCAGCTGAACCTGTATTTGGATGAAATCTTTTTACCCATATGGATAATGAAAAATTATCATCTCTATTAAAGTTAAAATCATCATCGGAAAAATATCTTATGGAATCATTTGACTCACTTAAAAACAACATTGATTTTCCATATTGTCTACCATGTACAGTAACACCATCTGATATTTTTGGTGTTCCTTCATCAATTGAACCAGTATTTCCTCTACCACTAAAGTCAGTTAACATCGCGTTTGTAACAGAAGCACCTGAGGTTTGGGAATCTACATTCCAACTACCACTTAAACTTGATGATAAAGTGTTTTGATTATAAATCCTAAATAATTCACCACTCGGCAGTACCGAACCCTTGAATGGAACACCACTTTGAGTTACAACATTCATTGGATATAAATTAGTTGAATCTTTTATTCGACTTGAACCTGTTTTAATACTACCACTTAAAATTGTAATTTTTGAAGAACCAGCATTAAAATCACCAGCAGCAACACTTAAATCAGCTAAATCATTGTTTGTTGTGTTTGGTACAAAGTAAGACATAGAGGCCTGAAATATATATCTTTGATATGCACTTCCTGTCATATCAGGATTTAAAACATTGTTTTGGTATAAAGTATCACTAGGTAGTGGAGGATTGTTTTGTACATTAAAATCTTGCCAAGTCAATGAACTACCACTATCACCTTGCATTAAAAATGATAAATAAATTGAACTACTGTAATTAAAAAATGGTTTATTCTCTACAGAATATTTATCTGTAAATAAATCTATATATTTATTGTGAGTACCAGATACTTTTTCTGATGTATGTTTATATACAACATTAAATCCATTGTGTTGATTTAACTCAATACCCTCAACCGAATTACCACCTAATTGTACAGGTGTTGGCTCTGCATAATTTACTAAACTTGGTGATGATGATGTTGATTCACTTTGACCATCATAATATAAAAATCTCTCATATGGTGTAAAGTTTTTAAATTCCTCGTTTATTTTATTAAATAAATCTTTTCTTTTTTGTATAATAAAAGTTGAATCACCCCCAATTGAACTTGAAACATTCAATGTACCTGAGATTTCAGAATAATATCCTTGTATAGTTGTAACTTTTGTTTTAAAATTTTCTAATTTCTTTTTAGCAGAACCAAAGAATGTATGATTTTCAAATTCATTAAAGTCTGTATTTAAATTTGGATAACCATATTGACTTGATGATATTATAGTATCGGTTTCAACTTCACCAATAGAAGCTGAATAAGCCAATTCATCTATACTCTGATATCCAAAGTCATCATCGTTGGGATTTAATAAATTATAACTATAATCAGTTTGTAAACCATCACCAAAAAATACAGCAGGTACATCAGAAAAATAAAATGTTGATTGAATTTGTGTTGTTAAAACTTCTTTCTCAATTGTAACCATTGATAGATTTGCAATATTAGTTGGTAATGATTGATATAGTTTTAAGATTATAGATTGATTATCACTTCCACCTGTAATTTTATCAAATTGATAATTCATAATTGGAATGTGGTCACCAGTTCCAATATTTAATACATGTTTGAATTGATATTTATAATTTGGATTTGGTATTTGATTATCATTACCATCATCTATAAATTCAGATTCAAAATTATTAAATTCATTTGTTATATCAAAAATTTCTAATGAATTGTTTTCAATATTTTTATCTAATAATTTAAGACGAACCTCTTTCCTTGAAGTTGATATCTGCCTTAAAATAAATTGATATGGTTTCTGAGCTACTTCAGCATCATCTTCTACTTGATTGTCATCATCACCCGTTGAACCTGCAATTGGAGGATTAAGTTGATTTAAAAAATCAATTTGTATTCTATAATTACCTTGAGGTAATTCAAAATCATTAAATATTTCATTTGGTTTAATATATACATCATCACCATTTTGATATATTTTAAAATTATTATCTGCACCACCGATAAAATATTCAAAATATCGCTCATCATCAGTAAATGGTGATACATTAATTTTAAGTGATTCGTTGAGAGTAGAAAAGAATACAGCTTTACCATCAATACCCTTTGTATCATCAGGTAAATCAACAACATTACTAATCGCTTCAGTTGGATAAATGGTTAAACGAATGTAATCACCAGAATTACCAAATGTTCCAACATCTTGACTTAAAATTATATCTCTATCTTGTTGATTAAATTCAAATTCAAAATCTGGCATTACAATGCTCCATTACTATTATTTGTTTTTTTAGGAACTTTAATATATGAATCTCTTCTCATAGGTTGACCTTTTCTATTCTTTTTAACTTTATAATCACCAATTAACAATCCTGAGTTTGAATTACCACTTGAATCATAAATTTGTTTATCAGTTAACTCACCCGTGTTTATTTCTAATTTACAACTTTGTTTTAAATCTAAATCTATGTTGTCATTTATAAATATCTGTCCGACAGAAGTTTCCTCTGGAAATTTATTTGTTTCTCCATTCCAATAAAATTTATCTTCATTTAATATAGATGTATCAGTTATTTGATTAAAAATACTACTTTCCATCATAATTGGATTACGAATTTCCAAATCCACTACAGCTTCTGGATAACCTGAAATATTATGAAAGTGTAAAGATGATTGTGGTGTATCATTAAAATCTTCTGCAAGTGGAATAATTAAACTATCGTCAGATAGAAATTCATATCCAAAACCATGTTCCACCGCGTTAGCTATAAAGTTTTGTATATATTCTGGATACATGTATTCATAATAATCTAAACCTTCAGCTTCTGTTGAATTACTAGCTAAATAATAAATAAGTACAGCAATATCTGGTCTACCAACACCAATCCATTGTTCTAAATCTGTTTGTGTAAAACCACCACCACTAATATTAAACTCCTCCCAATATCTTGGATATGGTAAAGTACTTAAAAATTCAGGATCTGTATTTGCATCTTGGATAAATGTATCAAATGCATCAAACCAATTATCTGTTAAAAATTCCATATTTGGAAAACCATCAACAGATTCTAATTCACCACCACTTCTATAAGAAGAATAGTCTGAAATTAATCTACGCTCTTTTTGAATATATATCCATTGACCATAATCAGCAATTTTATTAGTTAAACTCGAATTTGAATAAACACCATCATCTCCACGATAAAATCTGATATAATCATTATCATATTCACCATTATTGTAAAATGGTGTTCCGTAATCATTATCTCGATTAGCTGGTCTAAATGTGTAGAATCTTGGAGCATTTACTGAATATTCATTGAATTTTATTTCACACTTAAATATATAATGAGTACCACCTTGACTTTTTGGTTTTAAATTTACATTTAAATCTTTTCTCTGATATTTAAAGAATGTCCACTCATCTTCAACAACATTAGTAGCAGTGTGTCGTATACGAATACCCTGCGAATCATCATCATATTTTTTTTGTTCATATAAATCTGTTCCTATTCTATCTACATCACCACCAACCGCACCTGCTTTTTGACCATACCACACTTCTGAAATATTATAGTTATTATGATTAATATTAAAAAATGATGGATCTTCAATATCATTTGGAGAATCTATCGTATAATTATATGGTCTAAAATAGTTTATACCCATTGGAATAATAGCACTTGGTATATCATCTGTAGTAATCCAAGAATTAACATAATCAGGATATATGTATTCACTAATTGCAGCTTCAGTTGTAGGTGAAGGATTTAAAATGTGATTTATTAATAAAGATATATCAGGTCTGTTTTTACCACTCCAATAAATTACATCTTCAATACTAAAACCACCATCACCCTCTCCACCATCGGATTGGTCGAGTTCTTCTCTATATTTAGGAAATTGTAATGATGATAACCACTCTTGTGATGTAGCATAATCTTCACCATAAAAGTCTGAAAAATCAGAATCATCAGCCATAGGATTGTGAAACAGATTTACATTTGAAATATAATCATCTTCATATTGCTGCTCCCCAACAATCATAGGTTCTATTTTTAACAAGTTATTCATATTATAACTTTGATTAAAATATCTTAACTGTTCTAAATCTAAATTTTCAATTGATTTTCCTAATTCATCGTTTTCATCAGCATAAGTTAAGAACTTCTCATCAATAATATCCGTAGAACCAATTTTACCACTAGCTAGTGTATTCCTAATACTTGTTTTATATTTTGAATTTTCATCAATACCACCAATAATTACTGTTGTAAATGGCCATGGTATTGTTTTATAATCATCACCACCAACTTCACCAAAATCAGGATATTCAGAAATGGGTATATCTAAAAAAAATCTTGAAGTAACAAGTTTCCATCTTCCTAATGCATTTTTAGAATCATCATAACTAATTGTAATTAATTTTATTGTTTTAATACCAGGTTTTAAATAAGTATGTCTCATTTTAGAAACATCTGTAGTATATAAACCTTGACTTTGTAATTCCTGTAAATCTAGCATATTCTCAGGCCGTTCATTTAAAAAATCATCTATTGTTTTTATTTCATCATCTTTATCGTCCCAATCAATAACAAAATGAATAAAATCATCTTGACTATATAAATCTTCAATATTTTCTGGATCTCTATATTCTATATTAAATGTAATTGTTGCTGGAGCTGATGCCCTAAAAGATTGTCGTGATTGGAATGGATAATAACTTTGTAAATCAGAATATTCTGAATCCATCCCACCATCAGATCCTATAATACCAAAAGTTGTAAATGGAAAATATTCTGGAAATACAAATTGAGAATAATCATATCCATCATCGTCAGAATTATTTAATTGTTGAAATGGTGAAATTTGTAAAAATAAATTCTTATTAATATCAGTTGGATAAAAATCTAAAGGTGGTAAAACATCGCCAACCCATTCATCTACCAGTGCCTGACTAAGATTATCATTAGATTCCCCTGACAATGTATTGATAGTCATTTTAAATTGTGTTATTTTAAAAGCGGCTGCTTCAACTCCTGCACCACCTCCTGCTCCAGTTTTAGTATTGTCAGCTGCACCTCCGTCCCAATTTAATGTAGTTACTTTTCCAGCTGTTCCATCCAGAAACAAATCTAAATTGTTAATTTTATAAACTTGGAATCTTTTTTTTCTTTTATCCGTTCCCCACCACCTTCTTGCATTACCACGCATCCATACTGCTACATACAATGGATTTTCTTGTAAATTATCAATAATTTCTACAATCTCCTGCGAATTATCAGTTACAGCAAATGTGTCGGTATCTCCTGTCCCAGTATTAAAACTATCATTACCAGGAAAATCCCCCACTTCAATATCACTACTAGCATCAGCTGCTAGATTGGAGACAATGTTTACACCTTCCATATCACTTATATTTCCTAATCCCTGTTTATCACTCTTTCTACTAAAAGCTTTATTGTAAAAACAAAACTTATCACCACTGCCATTTAACACATTATGAAGTTTATAAAAATCAGAATCTAATGGTAGAGTATAGCCATTATTATTAGCATCATTAAGAAAGGCTTGTTCTGAAAATATAAAAGCTTTAATACGAATGTTTTTTGTTTTGTAATTTACACCAGCATTATCAATTCTTATATTATCAATTCTAATATAAGAAGAACCTGAAAATTTCATATTAGATTGAAGTATAACTTCATTTATTTCCGAACCCATTGATGTTGTATGTAAATCTTTATTATCAAACTTATCAATATTTTCTGGTAAACCAATAGAATTTACATAACTAAAATCTGTTTCACTTTCTTTAAAATTATAATGACTCACATCACCAAGTTTAGGTTGATCTAATATTAAAGCTTTAATCGTAGTACCTTCCTGAGGACTCTCCTGAGATTCAGTCTCTGAAGGTTCTTCATATGAACTATACCCATCAGGTACACCATCCCAAATTTGTACTTGTTCATCCACCCCATGACCAACAGATGTTGAACCCAATACTCCTCTATTTGTAGTAAAAATCTGATATAAATCTGGTGCGTTCGGATGTGGTGCAACATTTGTTATCTCAATTACCTCACTATCAATTATCATATAATATCCTGTAGCTGTAGTAGTAGTTGGGTTTAGTGACGAATAATCAGTAAATATATTAAGAGAACTGTTTGGAATAGTCTTATGATACATAAATTGTTCAGTTTCAGCATCATCAAACCTCCAATGGTTATTGATTTCTTGGGTCTGCATATTTTCATTGGTAGTTGTTGTTCCTAATAAATTAGCCATTAGAATGCCCCATTCGATTTTGATTTTTTAGTTCTTTGAAATGTTTTTCTTTTTGTTGGCTTTAAAGTTTTATTATCAAAAGATGGTTTATAATCTGATATTGAAAATCCTAAATTTCCATTGCCACTTAAATCATTAAACACATTATTTTCAACAACTTCACTTGTTATATTTATTAGTAAATTATCTTTAGTTTCCTGTTCATTAGTTATATTACCTTGCACTGGAAATGGTATTTTATTATTCGGGAAATCCCCTTCAATAAATTTACCATCACTCCCATATCTTGGTAATACAGGATAATAGTAACCACCCATCCAATCTTGTTGTGAATAAGTATCTATACTTCCCTCACCTTCTTGCAAGGGAAGACCTTCCCTATCTAATATATCATAATCCTCTGGTATAATATTTTTCCAATATCTTTCATTATTAGGATTTCCAACTTGGTTAAAATCATAAGATTGAAATCCAATTAATTCAAAAATAGACTTAGGCTTATTGTAATACTTTACACTTGTTAAATCTACAGTATTTAAAGAATTTCCTAATTCACCAAGTAAAGGATTCAAACCATTATTTACAGGAACTTCTGAAGAAGTAAATAAATTATTAGGTGGAAATTCATTATTTAATGCATTGTATAACCAGTTCTGCGGTAAATTATTATACTCACTATTAGCCCACTCATAAACCAAGTCAATTAATTGTTCATTTGTAATATCATCTACCATAGATTGAAATGATTCCATAATTGTTAAATAAAAAGATATATCAAATCTACCCAATTCTTCCCATCTTGGTATGTTTGCAAACAAATCGTCCCATGCATATGATGAGCCATCTTGAGTGATTCCACTATTTCCAAAAAAATCAAATTCTTGAAAATATCTTGGAAATGGTAGTGTTCCTAACTTGTCCATATATTCCGCTTGGGCATCATCAGATAATACATTAAAACTTGCAAGTGACATACCGTGAATGTTTGAATCATCATTAAAAACATCATGATTAACGAAATCAGGCGGCTCCTCGTTGTTATCTTCAGAAAGTTCTTCAGATTCAAAGTATGGAGTAAAGTAGAGTTTTGGTTCAGCTGAATTATCAACTTCAACTGTAACATCTGGAAAATTTTGAGATGATTGGAAACCTGCTGGAGCAACATATAAAGTATATGATGTTCCATCAAATTGTTTGTAAAGGCCTTTAGTATAGGTATTGTTACTTCGTTCTGTTTGGTAAACACCACCGAAATATCCAGATGACCAACCCGTATCTACATTAGTACTTCCTGCATCAATTATATGTACTGCCTTATACTCATCTGTAAAATTTGAATTTAACTCTGATAACCACCCCTGCCTCTGATCTTCACCATCAGTACCAGTTAAATATTCAAAAGCTTGAGCTGATTGCTGTGTTAGTTCAAACTTCCACCATTCACCCTGCTCTTCACCAGTGTAATATGAAAATTGAACTGTATCATTTCGAATATCCAATATTCCTGATACTAAACCTAAACTATTTATATAATAATTTTCTTTGTCCACAATCGCAGATAAGTCTCCCTCAGTTAATAAAACATTATTGTAACTATTAAAATATGGTAAAATTCCCCCCATAGAATTTGAATCTAAAAGTGGTTTATAACTTTCATCCATTTTTAACAAAGCTCTTTCTAATTTTAGTTTAGTGCTAATATTTTTATATTTAATATTTGTACGAGTGTTATCTTCTAAAAAACCTAACATTCTTTTTATGGTTTTATAATAACTACTTTGCTTAGAGTGTCCCCCAACTATTGGTAAAGTATTTTTGTAGGGGATGAATGAAAACCCATCCGAAGATAGGAAGGTAAAATCTTCATCCAAACCTTCATTAATATTTATTCTTAATTTAAATTTTTTATTGTTAATTAATCCAATCTGATTTCCATCTTTATCTTCTTTCAATCTTAACATATATCCTGTTATTTCATAAACACCACTTTCTTTATATGTATGGTAAAGAGCTTTTTCCTCATCAATTTTTTCAGGTTCAGTTGTAAATTCTTTTGAAGAACCATCTCCCCAATCTATATCATAAATGTAAAACAAACCCCTTTTAAATGCTTCGTATTGAATAGTTCTATCAACACCCAATATTTGATTTGATGGATATCTTGGATAAAAATAAAACTGAGTTTCCATTGGAGCAACTGTATCATTGTAAGCTTCAAGTTGATTAGGTATTGTTGGATCATAGTATTTTGTTAAATCCCCTACCCCATATTCATTAGCTCCTTTTTTCATTCTAACATCACAATCTGGATAAAAATCATATGATTCATATACTTCAAAATCATCTAACATAACTTGTCCTGTGAAAATAGGTCCACTTGATTGTACAAAGAAATTAAGAGTCTTAACTTGTCCCATAGTTATATGCCTATCAGTTAATGTAAAATCAAATTCAAAATCTTGCCATACACCCATTTCAGTATTTTCAACTCTATTCATTCCTCCAAAATCATAATTTTTTTGATTAACATAACTTGTATTTGGATATGTGTATGAATTAAAACTACCCCTAGATTCTGCATACTTGTCTCTTACCGGTGTGGCCATAGGGCTACCCGAATCCCATATATCACAGCTAAGTATACCTACTTCAACAGGTGGATAACTATTATCATCATCATTCTTTCTTGTAGTTTTCATTTTAAATTTTACTTTTAATGCACTATAAGGATGAAGTGTCCCATCAGTTGCATCATAAATTTTTTGAGTTTGATTCAATACTCTGTATTTATTTTCTTCAATAAAAAGTGGATCATTATCAGGGTTTCCGTCTGGAAGTATCCATGGTAAAAGAGCATCATCAGAGTTTGGATCTAAAGATTTAAAAAGATTCCAGTATTTAGCCAAAGTACTTTGAGATGAATATTCGCTTAACCCACTTAAAACTAAACACTTTTTATTTGAATAAGCTAAATCTTCGTCAGCTGTAGAAAAATCTACCCAAGTTGCAATCTCAGGAGCGCTCTGATTTGAACCACCACTTGTTGCCATTCCAGAAGTGAATTTATAAGCGTCAAAAAATACATCCCTGAGATCAGATGAATTTGAAAGTTTATTAAAATACTTTACGGCCATATTTGTATATAAACGAGCATATGGATAATATCCACCATAACCATATTGTTTCTGCGCATTCATACCAATAAAATTTCCAGATTGTTCAAAATATTGTCTAAGTTCCTCCCTCTCTGTATAGAGAGTATCATCCGAATTAATTTTCCAAATATAATTTTGATTACCGTCATCACCCCAATCACGAATTTCAAAAGCTACACCCTGTAAAGGTAGAAAGTGCCATCCACCATCAGGCTTAAAAGCAATTGTATTTTCACCACCATTACTAGTATATTTTTTGTCAATTCTTTTAGCATCTCCATTTTGAATTAAATTAATATTACTTATTTGATTAAATTTTTCTTCCGAAAATTTAATTGGCAAATTTAAAGTATTTGTATTATCTTCATTGAAGAAAAACATTCCAAGTGGAACTCTTTTATCTTGATTATTGTTATTTAAATACAACTCTTTATTATTAATGAAAGTCATTCCATTTTCCATATAAATACCACTATACCCATCAATTGCATTTCTAAGTGTTTGTTCAACTGCAACTCCTGGCACACCAAAACCTACTGAAATACCTTCATCAGTAGTATTAAAAGGTATATTATTACCTGCATCAGTAGTAGGTAAATCCCAAATTTCTACATTAACAGTTCCCCCATCTACAACAATACCATCCCAATTAACAACATCCGTTCCAAATTGTGCTCTATCAAAATGTAGTTCTGTATAAAAATAATCTCCAACACTATAAGTTGGATTATCCGCAAGATCAAACATATTAATAGTTTTTGTTTCTACACTCTTAATTTTTACCCACTCATCATCTACTTGTTCTGAAGATAATTTTAAATACCAATTATTAAATGGATAAACATACCATGGGTATTCTACTATTGATACAACATCCGGGTGATTATCAAAGAAATCAGAATTTAACCATTGTTGTCCTAACCAAGACATCGGCCAGTCTTTATCTTGATTTACATGTACCATTAATTTATTATCATCATCTATGTTATTTAAACCTAAACCCCAAGAGGATAAGTCACCTACACCCATACCAATTCTTGGTATCAAAGTTGATGAGTGGAGAAGTTCACCTTCTAATGTTTCATCATCTAAAAGTTCAACTTCTTCTACATACAAGTTTGATGTATTAAACTCACGGAGGAAATTCTGATTGGTAGCACTATTTGTAGAAATATGCTGGCCAGCAGTAATTGGTAAATTTTCACGATTTCGATACCCATTTGGCCAGTTAATCCAATGGTATCGTTCTTTGTAACCACCCGATGAACCTTCCACTGCACCTGAGCTAGGATAACTGCTACCTGGAGAGCTTGGAAATGTCCACTTTACTCTAGCTTCATTAAAATTTCCCTGACAATAAATATCAAGAATTTCACACTGCACTAACGAATAACCCTCTGTTTCTGATTCATCATGATTATAATATGTCATTATCTCTGTAACAGTTGGGATTTGGATAGGTCTTGTCGCATGAGATCCTTCAGTATACCCCAAGTCAGTAACATTAGATCCAACTTGAACTCCAAAAGTAATTTTATTATTATCATTAATTTCTAAGTCATCAAAATCAGATTCGAACTCTATATAATCATAATATTTTTCAAGTGAAAGATTAAATTTTGCAAATCCAAATTTTAATCTTAAAAATGTGTGTATGTCAGCTCCATCACCAGTTGCCCAAAAACCCTCACTACCTGCAGCTTCTTCTGCTCTCAAGGTAAGATTTGTTGTATATACTGTATTCGGACCTGTATCTGTACCGATCTTGTCTAATTTATCAATTGAAAAGGGATTATGATTATCGTTATGAGGCATTTAACTACACCTTAAAACCACGAGCTCGTAGTAAGTCTGTTCTTGAAATGATTTCTACTTTACATTGATTTCCTACTCCTGAAAAATCGGTATATGTTTGACCATCAGATAAAACATGATTCATCCAAAAGTTGTGCATTTTTATAGGATTTTCAGCAGCTGGTTGTGATGGTAAATCAAAATCACTATCCTCATCAATAGAAGGATTAAAGGAAGCACATATAAAATACCACTCATTAAAATCTTGTGGTATTTTCATATAGTTAAATAATGCTAATTTATCAAATTGGTTATGACTACCATCTGGTCGAGATGGATTGTTTAAATTTGGTAAAAATGGTCTTTTACTTAAATGTGGGTTAGCAGTATGTGAGTCTCTTACTTTTCCAAATGAATCATCATATACCATTAATCTAACAAATCTTTCAGTATCGGTATTTTGAAACAAAGCACCATTTGGATTATCTTCTCCAATTACAGAAGAATACCCACTATCTACATTATCTTCAATTAATTTATTTTCTTCATTATCAATCACAAATGTTTCTAATCTAAACCCAAATGGGTCTTGTAATCTATTTGGATTTCCATAATTAAACAAAGTACCCTCAGATACTTTATCTAAAAATCTAACCCACATAGTTATAGTAAACCCAGTTCCATAACCACCATCTACATCCCTTAACCAAGTTGGATTACTTGGGTCTAATCCTTGAATAAAATCTTCATTTGTGTTACGAATTATGATACCTTGATTTGGATTTCTAAATTTTAAATATCCACTTGATTGATTTTTATATTCTACTCTTTCGTCTTCTGGTTGATTATCATCAGGCATAATATCTGTTAAATAAGGAAGTATTGTATTATAAATATCTTCGATGGTTCTTGATGAATTTATACTATTAGCTGTATTTTTTAATCTATGAATAAATGCTTCTTCTTCATCAATGTTTCCATCTGAGTTTTCTTGAGCATATGAAATACTATTATCTTTACTATATTCAACAGAACCACTCCAAGTTCCATCTGGTAATCTATCAACACCAGGTATACCATCTAAATCAAATTGAGGAGTATCTGGTGGAAGTAAAGCATTTAATTCTTGAAAGAATCTAATAATTCTTGATTGTCGAGTATCACCACTTGGAAGTAATTCAAAAATATTTGTATCTAAATATTCTTCAGCCCTTTCAACATCCACAATGGATTGCTTTTGTTCCAATGGAACAAATTGACTAACATTTAAAGGATTACCTTCACCGATGACTAAACTTGTAATATCTTGTCCACCACCAGCAAGTCCTCCACCAACCATATAAACACTTACAGTGTCATCAACACCCAAAGAAGATGATATATTTAGTAAACCGAAATCAACTATATTTGCCAAGTGTTGCAATTCAGGTAGTGTTTCTTCTTCATCTGTATTAGGATTTATTGTTATAGATAAATTTAAATCTTCTTGATTTGCTTTAATATCTTTTTGATAAAGTGCCAAACGACCTTTACCAGCACCTTGTTGAATTATCCCATCTCTAATAAACTTTTGAGAGTCATTTACTCTGTTTTTAAGTTCAGGTATGTCACTTTGTATTAATGCTTCAGCTATTAAATCTAATAGTTGTTCTAATTTTTCTTCTGGTGTCATATTTATTTCCTTTTCACTACAAATTCAAAATCATCATCAAATACTTGTTCCTGACCATCTGTATATTTTAATTTTAATTGAAACTTATATACTCTATCAGGATAAAATCCATCCATCCATTGATTAAAATACATACCACCAGTATCACAGCTCATCGAAGTATAAGAACTAAATGGAACAATAAACTCATCAGTAGCAACATCTTTAATTGCATAGGATCCTTTACCTTCAGTTATAAATGAACCAGTTACAGTTTGTACAGAATTAGAAAATGTTTTTTGAATATATCTTTTTCTAGCACCAACTCTAAACTTAACTCTCTCACCTACTTTATATTCTTCTTGTAGTCCTCTCATATAAAGATAGTTATCAGCCAACCCACTCATTGTTAATTCATTTAATGAACCTGTGTTTGAACCAGTACAAGGTAAATGATCATCCCAACGAACTTCTAATCTCGGTGAAAAAATTGTATGAGTGTTTCTTGAAAAGAATTTTAAATGACCAAAACGAATTGAGTCTGTTTCGTGACTACCACTAAATCTCAGTAACATACCATGATTAGAGTATTGTCCCTTTAACCACATATTCACCATATCAGTTACATCCATATTAACATCAGGTGATTCACTTGTAAAGGATTGGGCTGAAGCACTTACAGTTAACACATCTCCACCAGTAGCTGTCCAATTACTCGCACCACCACCACGAGGGAATGCATAATTTTCCCAACTACAACCATTTGTATTTTTTGGATTATCTCCAAACCTACCGATACCTTCTGACCATGATCTCGATACTGCTTGAGCTGATAAAATATATTGTGAATCTGAAAACTCAGCATTACCTTCAGCTTCATAAAGTCGTAAATAATATTTAGCATCTGAAGCTATAGTTCCATCCGAAACTGATTTAGATAACTCTGTAAAATCCGTTCCACTAAAATTAACTAATGCTCTAGTTTGATAGTCGAATGTACTATTAAAAAATTCTTTTTTAACTTCAAGTATTTGGTCTCTCCCAAAGTTTTGGTCTTTAAAAGATTCACCTGTTACATTTGATGAGCCACTCGATATCCAAGTGTCTGCTGTTGGAAAAATAAAATGATGCATTATCTAACCCTCCCTTGTATATTTTGATTTGGATTCTTTAATTCAAAAACCGTTGGTGTCGATGATTGTGGTGGTAATATGATTGTCTTATCATCTGAAACAGATGTTGCAAAATCATACTTATAACCATAACCTGTAGTTCCACCACTTGCAACAATGTATCCAGAATTAGGATTATCATCTCCATCTGTATCAATTCCAGTATCTTGTGTAAAAGAATAAGTATATGTTGGTGAAGTTAATGATTCACCATCACCACTATCTTGTGGATAGAAATAATCATAATCTTGAGTAATGGTGACATGACCAATTGAACGAACACCTTCAACACCCATTAATTCATATTCTAATTGACTTTTAAAAATTGGTTGATTAAATTGCATTTTATTTATATTAAAATAATCTTTTATTTTTTGAATACATTTTAATTTTACTTCTTGCTTGTTTGCATATTTTTCAGCAATCACATCAAACATTACACCAAAGTTTACAATATACCCATCATTCAATGTAACAACATCCGTCATTAATTTAAAGTTTTCTAAATATTTTTTTATGTTTGACATTAAAGTCAATGGTAAATTATCATTCGTTAAAGTTGTTATTGTATTTGGATTACCAACCAATTGTTTTGTATTATTATATCCTAATACATAAATGTTTATTGTTCCCAATTCTAATTCTCTAGTTAAATTAGATATATCTGGTGTTTCTGGTAGAATTTCTAACATAGTACTGAAATTGGGAGTTCCAGACCAATTACTCGTAACGAGACTAGCTATTGAATCAAAAATTGTCAACATTCTATCATGTGGTGGATTTACTCGTACATCTTGATAAAATTGATCATTGGAGTTAAGACCACCAATATAATTCATTAAATCCCTAAGTGTCTGAATTGCCTTCCTATAATTAGGACTAACTGCATTCAAATAATTTTGGAATGCAGTTAAATTAGTACTACCTGGAATAATAGGAGCTTCTCGTGTCACATATGCTTTTGCTATATTTCCGAACTTAGCTGGTATGTTTAACACTCTAGCTTCGTAATCTTCTTTTGTTACACATCTGTTTTGTGTTGAGAAAAATGCTTTGGCTTTTTCTTTTATTTCAATTGTATCCTCTTCATCTTTACCACCACGAGCTGGATTGTTGTTTGTAACTTTTGTTAAAGTTGCTGTTCCTAATGAAGGTGATGTAGTTGGTACATTTGTTAAATCATTACTTGGTACATTTGAATTAATACCACCACCTACACGATATGTTACTGTCAAAGTTGTGTTGTTTGGTGTTTCACCTAATGTTGAATACTCATCACCCAATAATGGATTGATTGAATCATTTAAATCATTTGTTTGACCAGGTACTATAATCCCAACTTGTTCCATATCAATGAAACTCCCATCAATTAAATTTCCATCTTGTAAAACTCCATTACCAAAAAGTAATGATGTGCTGTTATCTTGATTTGTTTCACGAGTAAATCTTTTTGATGTTTTGATATATGATAATGAAAAAGGAACAGCCTCTGGAACAGATAAGCCAGTGTCATCGGCATATGCTGAATCTCTATTAACATCATCGGTATAATGAGTTGCAACTGGAACTTTATCCTGTGCTAAGAAATCAACTTCATACCAATTATTTCCATTCGTATCAATAACAGAAATAATATCAATTACATCTGTATCAGGTATAGTAATGGTTTTAAATTTCTCAGGAACTCCAATTTGAAATGAAAGTGTTTTTTGAGTCGCACTTACAGCCTTTACAGTCCTCGATAATGTATAAGATGTAGCTAAACCATTAGCATCAACTGCAGCAATTGTTTCAGTATCATTAGAACCTGTAATTCTAAAATCAATTGGTTCTAATGTTGTAAAAATAGTTTCCGAATTAGAATCAGCAGTTATTTCAATACCAGAATTGAAAACACCAGCATGTGAGTAATCTACTTTTGATACATCACCACTTGAAGCATTAACATCCGATGAGAATGTTAAATCAACATAAGCCGGTACAATAGGTTTTACTTTATATCCAAACATCTTAGCCATAGTGATTATGTTTCTTCTCTCTTCAGCTAAAGGGAACATCATTTCTTTATATTGCTGGTCTATATAAAATGATAAAACATCACCCACATAAGCATTCATTTCCAACAACATCATACCAGGTGATGTTTCATTAAAATCACGATATGTATCTGGAAAATAAGATTTTGCATAATTCATCAAAGATTCTTTTAATGATGCAAAATCTTTATTTAAATAATTTACATTTGATTCTTTAAAATTTTCATTACCATATGTTGGCATATTTCATCTCCGTATTAATTTTCATCATTTATATCACTTGAAAAATCTACCATAACCGAACCCAAAGTATTTGGATCTTGTTTAATGTTAAATAATATTTTAACTCGTATTTCATTAGTTCCAATATCTGTTGTATCGTTACTACTTAAAATTTGTATATCTCTTACCTCAACAAAAGGTAGCCAAAATTCAAATTTGTCTAATATAGAATCTTGAATATTTAATAAATTTTCTTCTGTAATATTTTCAAACAATAACCTTCTTAAATCTAAACCTAAGTTTGGTTGAAAAAATCTTTCACCCTCATTGGTTTGTAATAAATTTCTTATGTTGTTTTTCACAGCTTCAATGGTTGTTGAAGTGGTTGCAAAAAATCCATCTAACCCATCATCTCTACGAATTGGTAAATCAATACCAATTTTAACTTTAGTATCATTATCTTCAATAAAAGGTTTTCTTGATGTATCTTTTATAGCCATTATAATAAGTCCTCGATGTCTTCTCTAAATAATTCAACGGATGTAAAGCTTCTAACACCATCTATATCTGATACATCAAACCCATCTTGGGAATCAGGATCTCCACCAATAAACGCATATCCAGTTGATTGTAAAATACCTGTAGTTCCACCATCTGTAGCGACATCTATATCTTTTGTTAAGATTCCATTAGTCCCATTATTAAGTGGAACTTGTATTGGTGGGCTACTAATACCACCGGGAAAGGGAATATCAGTACTAGTCACTGTTGGTTGAATATCACCTTGTTGTGGTGGTATTTTGAAATCTTCCAATATAACATTAGCAGCTAATCCAGTAATTCTAAACTGACACTTTGTTAAAAAGTTTACAATAGCATCAACTTCAAGTTGTACTTGAGTCTCCAATGTTTCTTGAGCTTGTTGTATAGCCTCATCATTAGCTCCGGAAAGTTTCAACCCCTCAACTTTAGCATCAATTAAGTCTTGTTTTAATCCCATTATTATCTTCCACCCTTATTTTGAGATTTTTCTTTTGATTTTTCCAATACCTCACTATAATCTTTATTAACAAATTGAGCCATTGGGTCACTTGAAGGAACAACCTGTGGTGATGCTCCACTCATCGTATCACCATATTGTCTGCCAACCAATTCATTCATTCTATCAGAAGTGTACTCACCTCCACCCATTGTTTTCCAATCACCATCTTGAGCTGTTTCATTCAATACATCATTTAATACTGAATTATCTGTATATGATTTTTTCTCAACTATTTTTTTAGGTTGTGGTTGAGATTCAATTGGTTGTTTCAATTCAGTTATCACTTCTTTGATAGCCATCGCAACTTCTTCTCTAACGATTTGTCTTATTACAGTTTTAATATTTGTTTTTTTCTTCTTCATAATTACCTCTTTATGCATTTGGTTCTATAAAATGTTTTGTACTTAAAATTTGGTCTATCTTTTGTTCTATTTGTGTTATCTTGGTATTTACTCCACCAGGAGCTCCAGTTTCATCAGCTAATGGAATTGGTGCACCTTGACACATACCTTGTGATGATTTTATAACCGCTAGTGTTTCTTTTAGTAACTCCAACAATGTTGTTCCTAAAACCATTGATTCCATTGTATCTTCTCTATCCGTTGGATTACCAATAAATGTTCTTTCAGAACTTATTATTAAATCTTGATTCGTAGAGATTGTTAAATGTCTACCAGTTCCAATATGTATATCTTTAATGGATGATAAATAAATATCATCAATTTTTGTATTAATTGTAATCCTATCAGAGTTTATTAAAATTTGATTTGCGTTTTCACCTTTTTTAATTTTAAATGCATCAGGATCAACTTCTGAAGATAATTCTTCTTCTTTTTTAGAACCATATAAATAAATCAAATCTTGTACATCTTGATTATTATTAACATTTGAAACTAATGTACCCATAAATCTATTTGGTTCCTGTAAAGTATCCGATGATAAAATGAATCCTGGTTTTATTTCAGCTTCATATTCAAGTGAACGGCCGTCAGGTCTAGATTCTCCAGCAGCTAAACTTTCATTTTCAGGAACTAATTCACCCCCAAAATGATGTTGTAAAGTACCATGTGAAGTTATCCCAATTAAACTACCATCTGTAATAGATTCATATATATTATCAGGTCCTCTCTCATTTGATAAATAAATATATGGGTTATCACTTCTACTACCAACACGAATACTATTTCCATGTCTACCTTCAATTATATAATCACCTGTTGTCTCGAAGTTGGGAGGACCAAAATCTAATTCAGCTGAACTCATTTTTGATAATCTTTTATATAAAACATCTTTATTAAAATTATCACTGGTAGGATCTAAATCACTAATAGGTATTTCAACTGACTCTTGTAGTAAATCTATTTCCTGTCTATTTAACATATCATCATTCCAAGTAGGATTATTTGAATTTGAATTTACAGGACCCAAATAATAATTTATCTTACCCATAGTGCAAAGTATGACAGGATCTCCTTTTACTGGAACTTCAGTCATACCTCTAAGTAGTGGATAATATCTGTTGTCTTCACCCAAATTACTATTTCTAACATATGGTTTATCTGTTATATGTGGTTTAGCGATAATTGTATTAATAGTATTCTCACCTGCATATCTTAAACTTGTAGATGAATAAACTACATCTACTACAATACCAGGAACAAATTGTATGTAAAATTCCAAAGGATAATCATTTCCAGCAAATCCTTTTATTGTTCTTCCAGGTATTTTAGTAAAGAATGAACCCATTTAACTCTCCGAAAATCCTTTTGATATTGTTTTATCTTTTATGGTTTCAAGTCTATGACTTTCTTTCTGTAAATCATCTACAGTATCTTGAAGTGTTCCCATAAGTTCTTCCTTTTCTGCATCCGATAATAACATTGATTCATCAGATTCACCACTTGATTTACTTATAATTCTCTGTAGTACACCAGCCAATTTAACGAGATGTTCATCGTTTCTAACAGCAGTATCCATATATTCCTTTATAATAGGTGCAACCAATACCACATCATCAATGGTTGTTATGAATCCATGTATCTCCGATATTAGTAAATCTATTTGAACTTTACGCTTTGTAGTGTTTTCGTAAATATCTTTTGTTAAATCTTGAAAGGTTTTACCCTCAAATATTTCTTTTTCGTCTGACATACAATCTCCCTATAGATAGACTTGTTCATATATAAATATAAAATTTGTGAGAAATTGTCTGAAATAAAAAACCCACATTTAAGTGGGTTTAGTATTTAAAAGAATGAACCTGAAAAATTGTGGACTATTGAACCTTGTTTATGATAAATATTTTGAAGTTTTTTATAGTGTTTCTTCAATACATTAACAACTGATGTTATATGAGCTGTTTCAACATCTGTCATTTCTCTGATTAAGATATAAATAGCTTTTTTATTAAAGTTTTCAATATCATCTCTTTGTTTCATCAAATCAACAATAGCATATCCTATTCGTAAATCTCTATCTTTTTTAAATATAGTGTTCATATTCGAATCAAAATATTCTATAATTTCATTCGTTAATGTTATCATATCAGATTCGGTTGAAATATCACTACTTCTATGCCTATCCAATACATCCATTTTATCATGAGTTTTTAATTTTTTATAATTGTTATTATTGTGAAGAATCAAATAGTTTTTAGCCACTACTGAAAAATAACTAAATGCCTTTGAACCTTTTGTGTGGTCATATTTATGCATATTCATTACCATAAAGGCTACTACCTCATGTTTTATATCCTCAAACCCATAATCAAAATAAGTAAACTTAAATGTGTTTATTATATTTTCAGCTAACTTATCAAAAGCTGCATGTATTCTCTTCCCATATATGACATTTCTTTCACTGGGATTAACCGATGAATTATATTCCACCACAGCATCTTGAACCTCTTGACCAAAATAAACTTTACGCTTTTTCTTTTTTGTTATTTTTTTAATCTCTGCTTTTACATCATTAACTTCTTTAGTTTTCTTTTTTGGCATCTTGTGTCTCCTCTTCAAATATTCCATCTAAGGATAATTGAATTTGTTTTAATTGTTGAAAGAAAAAACCAGTCTCATCGTCTGATTCATAATGTCCTTTAGAATCTACAAGTTTCATTTTATCTGTTGAGAATTTTATCACTTGTTGAATTTCTAAAATCAATTCCTCGTATTGCGTTATTCTTCGTAAAGAGTAATACACCAATAAAGATGTAAAGACACTTATTAAAAAAAATAATATTGTTAATAACCACCACATATTATCTCCTAATTAGCAAACAACTCATCAAAACTTTTTTTGAGGTTGTCTACTTGTTTTTGTTCATCTTTTGTTTTTGGAACTTTTGTATTTACAGGCTCATCAACTTCACTACCCCGTTTCCACTCATCCGATTCAATATATGTTGACATCATATCAGCTTGATGTAAGATGTGGGACATATTAGAACGAAGTCCAAAGTCAGGATTGTAAGACATTAAATAAGCTTTGTTAGCTTCATCATACATTCCATCTGTTAATTTAATTCCAATGTATTCCTTATCCGTAACCTTAACATTATAATGTTGAAGTAACCATAAAGCTCTATCAGGAACTTTCATATACTGAAGTTCTGGATTGTGTGTATAAATCTCATTACGATTTTTTCTATGCCAATCCGATGTTTGTGGAATGTAATAGTCATGTTCCAAATCACCAACCTTACCTAAGTCGTGATGTAAAGCAGCAAAGACTAACTCCTCATCTGTAAAGTTTATTGTAGCTCCATTACTTTCCCACAACTCTTTTAATTGTAAAGAATGTTTTACAATGTGAAGTACATGTTCAACATATCCACCCGGCATTGCGTTGTGAAAATGTCCTTTAGCACTAGCTGGTGCAAACATCATTCTCTCTTTGAAGTCATCATAAAACTTCATAAGGTTTTCTTTTCTATCATCACCAATGTGTTTATTAATAACATCCATTAGTGTTTCCCAATTCATTTGTATTTGTTCTGCTGATAATTTTTTCATTATTCTCCTATCCATTCATAACCATATTTGGTAAATTTAATTTCTTTATATTTCCTCAAAGCATTTCTATAGGGGCTAAATTTAATTCTAACACCCCATCCAAGATATTCCAATATATCTTTTTTGTTTACAAATCCTTTATCTCTAATAAAGTCTTTTATCTTTAAAACACTTTCCGTTTCTTTTACTGAATCTAATTCAAAAACATTTTTCCAACCATCAAACCAATTAGATATTCTTTCTTCCCAAATCATATTTTCTGCTAAATTGGTAGTGTCATATGTAATAGGGTTGTCCAACATTTCATTAAATCTTTTTATAAAGTCAGCTCTATTATCATATAAATATGGATATGGGTCTTTAGCTACACTTGTCATTTCAGGATAACAAAGTTTATTTGGTAAAAGATAAGGAACACCAACAGAGAACCCATCAGTTGTTGAAATACTCCAAGCAGAATATGTTTGAAATGTTCCAACTCCAAACTTCATAGTGGATAAGAAATCCATATATTCATCACGACTTTCACACTTAACTTTTTTATTCCATGGCCTATCAACTTTTGTTAGTGTAGTGTATACTTTAAAGTCTTGTCTTTGTTCCCATATTTCATCACATATTTTTACAAACCATTCCCATCCAGTATAACCAGCACCTCTGTGATTAAATACTACTGTCTTATCTTTATAATCTTCTCTAACATTAATTCTATCAACTCCAAGATAATGTGGTTGAATTATTTTTTGTAATCTATCTAACACTCCCTGATTCCAATGTTTACTAGCTTCTTTGATTGTTAATTGTTTCAACCAATCACTATTCACTCCACACTCATCTTGCATTAATAAACCAGCGACACTCAAGTATAATGCTCTTGCTGGGTCATCTTTATGTATTCCACCTCTATCCCCATAAGGAGCATTTTGTGGAACTTCAAACCAATGTGAGTAACCAATGAACTTTGGTGATAGGTTTGAATTATTGTTTAGACAATTCGCTATCTGTAAAGTATGTTCAGGTAAATGGGTATAAACAATATCAAAATCATTTCTCTTCCAATCAACATGCTTCATAAATTGTTTTGTATTAAAGTGCTGTCTCATTGTATTAATATAAGTTGGTAACTCATATATTCTTTGATCAACATTTGGAAAATCCAATGATTGAACAAATTCAGGTATCAATAAAGTAAAATGGACTTTCCATTTTTTACTCATAAATGGTATCACATGCCTCAACACTTCAACCAAACTATCTGCTTCTAAATTATCTCTATATGTGTAATTACCATAAAGTAATATTTTATAATCATATTGAGTACTTTTGTTTTTATCTACAAAATAATCACTTACATCTTTTATCATCTTCCCACTTCTCCTAAGTATTTTTCTTTACATTGTTCCCAAGTCATACCTAATATATCCGAGTAATATAACATCTCGGGCTTTAATCTATTTTCTGTATGTAACTTGGTATATCTTTTAATTGCTTTTCTTTTCCACCACTTGTTTATATATTCAGAACCTTGAGCAAACTTTGGTCTCATAACTAATTCATCAGCATTAATTTCATTTCTTAAAAAGTCTCTACCATTCTCATAGAAAGAACTAAAGTAAACTCCTCGTTTGAATCCATGATTGTAATGTGATTTAACAATTCCTAATTCTTTAAACATATATGAAATCAATGTTTGTTTAACTCCAGTAGGAGGACCATTCACACCTTCTTTAGGTGTCATAATTTTTTTATAGTCTTCAGCTCTTTCGTCTTTCATCCATTCAAGCCAGGGTTTATAAACTGAATCATCAGGCTTCAATGCAATCTTACCAGCAGATTCACCGAGAGTTTTCCATACAGGTATTCCATTGTACATTGAATGAACACCATACAATGCTGTGGTGGTTAATCCAACCAATTCATCACCATAAGTTTTCTTCCAATGTTTTCTGAGAGATTCATCAGTTAATAACATAGCCACTAACTTACCACCAAGAAAGTTAAATCCAAATGGTTGGGTTGCTACAATGGATGTTCCAATACTTGTACATCTTAATTTACCATCTTTAAATTTATTATCTTTAGTCCAACCAATCCAATCATCTCTAACACCAAGTGAAGTAATATCTGAACCTAAAGACATCATACCTAAAACTTTATTAGTATTTCTATCTTTAGCAATTACTTTAATGTTTCTACCTGGATTAGCTACATATTCCATTGAATGAATAAGTCTTCTAAGAAGTGTCCAATTCTCAACTGATTGTTGATTCTTACTATCTACGATTTCAACATAAGGGTCAAGATTTTCTATTTCTGATATTGTTAATTCTAAATTATTTATATCTGTTGGTTTCCAAATCTTCTGAGAGAACAAGTCAAACTTATAAGCATATTTTTGAAAGTCAGGATTCTTATTGAACTCCTGCCACTTCTTATAAAGTGTTTGTTCTTCAACAGACATAGATTTCAACATATCTAAATTATCTATGAACTCTTGTTTCTTCTCTTCGTAATTAAATTCTTCTTTTACTTCTTCAAAAAAATTATCAAATGACATATTTATTCCTATTCATAATATACAATATACACATTATATTTTAATTATACAAGCCTTTTTTTTATTTGTTACAATATTGTTACAATTTTTTTTCATTGTTTTCTGGAAAACCATACTAATTATTGATCAATTAGATCAACTAATTTAATAATAAAGATCATAATAACTGTAAGATCATTATAATTATAGCTAACAGTATAGTAATCAAAGTTTTTAAAGTTATAACTTCCCCTAAATAAAAATAAGTCATAATAGGAAATGTAATCATTGAAGTTGCGAACCCCATAAATCTTACAGCCCACAAATTTCCAAACCCCTGATAACCAATCTTTGTAGCATACCAAAATAATAAACTAATAGGAATACCCATTAAAGACATCAACCACATTGATTTCGAACCTTTAGCCCATTCCCAAACGAGTTGGGAATTAAGTTGATACCATATGAGGATGTTGTTTAATAAGAATATTCCTACAGTTATAAGAATATATTTATTTATCATTTATTAGATTTCCTTATATGCCGTTTTTCAGACTTAGACATTTTATTGGATTTTGTTTTGGTAGGTTTTGTTTCAGTTGTTGTTTCTACATCACGAACTTTTTCTTTCCATACTGATTTAGATACATATCTAAAACCTTCGTGATATAATTCACTTGCTTTATCATCAGATACTCTAACGATGTTAGAACCATCCACACTCATCATACATTTCATATTGTGCTTCCTCTATTTTAGTTATTTTGTGTTAGTAAATACTCTTCTTCTTCAACATATTTATACATAGTAATATTATTATATTTGAATCTACTATTCGTAGTCAGAATATCCACTCTATTTGTCCATTTAGGGTTCATTGTATCTCTTACCTGATATACACCATCCCTATCACCAGTTCCTTCGATTACGATGTAATCTCCGTACTCAAAAGGCCCACCCCATCTTGATAACAAGTCTCTTGATAAAGCAACATATCTATACGAAGATGCTTTCCAAGTTTTGAAATGTGTTCCATCGGCTGTTATGTGAGGTGTAGAATCACATTGTTTCCTTGTTGGATTATATGTGGTAACTGTAACTTTAAAAGCTATTCTATTAGCTCCAGTATATCCACAATCCTTTTCCAAAGAATTAATGTGTTCTTGTAACCTTTGTCTTTCATCCCAGTGTTCATCAATCATTCCTTCAAACCACCAAGTTAAAAATAACATTGGTATTAAAGCAATCAAAGTTGCGTGATTTGTTTTAATCATAAAGATTTCTCCATATTAATCATATATTAATATACAACCTTTTATGTATAACAGTCAAGCTTTTTTTTTTATTTTTTTAATTGATAATGATATTCATCCATTGAACCATCAGTTGGGGCATCTAAACCTTCATCATGAACCCACATTGATATAGTTTTTTCAGCTGATACCTCATCAATAATATTGAACCCATCGTGGTATCTTTTCAATAGTCTTCTAACTAATGAATGTCTTACAATATCTTTTTCTTTAAATGATGCTAAACCAACACCTCTAACACCAGCGAATCTTTTGATTGCATCTTCTAATCCACTCTTACCATGTTTAATATCAGATTGAGCTAAATCACCTGTAATGATATATCGTGAACCTTCACCCAGTCTTGTTACAAACATTTTTATTTGTTCAGGTGTGGCATTCTGTGCTTCATCGAGTATAACAAACTTATTGGATAATGTAATTCCTCTCATATAAGCCATTGGAATAACCTGAATAGTATTACTTTCTTTTAGTATATTCATTCTCTGTTTACCAATAATCTGTTCCATATTATAATAAAACGACATCATAAATGGTAATGTCTTTTCTTCTACATCACCAGGTAAGAAACCTATCTTTTCACCAGCAGCTTCAACCAATGGTTTGACAATAACTATACCATCAATAGATGAATCTTTATCACCTAACTCTCTTAGGGCTTTGTGAACTGATAAATAAGTTTTACCACAACCAGCAGGTCCGATTCCAAATGTTATATCTTTTGTTGATATAGTTTTGTAAAATCTTTTTTGTGCTGTGGTTTTATATTGAATATCATCAAAGTTTAACTTCTTCAGGTCTTTCAACGCTTGTCTTTTATTGGTTATGTTGTGATTATTTAATTCGGAAAGGGTAACCTTTTTTTGAGTAACTTTTGATTTTGCCATAAATAACTCTCCTATACTAACCTTGATTGGTTTACTATAAATATAATATATATGGAAGTTTCGTGTAAAAAAAATGGGGTTACCGAAGTAACCCCATAATTTACTTGTGATTTAAATCACTTACTTGCTGTCTATTAATGAAAATAGAACAATCAATGTAAGTAATCCAGTTACACCACCAGTTAGGAATGTATTAACAATACCTGAGATATTGCCGATAACATCCATACCCATCCAGCCAGTACCAAACACAACTTGAGACATAATACCTACGCCTACAAGACCTGTTAATACACCGAATATACCTGTTAGTGTGTCACCTATTGTTCCGAAAATTGATTTAACATTCATGTTAATTCCTCCGTTGTTTATTGTTATTTATTAGAATGAATAACTTGCTCTGATAGCAAAGTCATTATCTATGTCATTTCCATCTGAATCCGTTCCAGATGTAAACTCAGACATAACTTTCATATTATCTGAGCATTTATACCCAACTCCATATGTCACAACATCATCGGAGTTTAACCCGATTAGTAGAAATGCACCTTGAGCTTGAGGTGGTGTTACCACTCCTCTTAGCCAATATGCACCATCTGCCTCTTCTGACAAATCATACTCAAGAGATGTAGTGAATAGGTTATTACCCATCGATACATCTATTAGTTGAGCTTCGTTACTATTTAATGATAGTCCGAAATTGGAATCTATTCCAAGCAAATTCAATTCATAAGAAAATCTACCAGCCCAATAAAGTTCTGATTCCATTTCTTCATCCATTGAATCTCCTCCCCAAAATAAATCAGCACCAACACCCCATTTGTTCAATCCGATTCCTACACCATTAGTAATACTATGGTCTCTTGGATTTGAAACAAACCAGTTGTTAGATGGTCTATGTAAGCCCCACGCTAATCCATATGGTTCTGCTTGACTACCAAATGTTAAAGTTACACCGTCTACGACATTCCACGAATACTTCGCTTCTTCGATGTTAACCATACCATCTGATAGATTTGTACTTAAAACCCATCCGTCACCACTTAATACTAATCCAGAATATGGACTTGTAAATGTAGTAGCGTCACCAAAGGTAATGTCCGTGCTAAATTCACCAGTCACAGACACGACAGGTTGTTGTGTAGTTTCTGTAACTACTTCGTTAGCTCTAACAATACCAAACAATCCCATCATAGCGATTGAATAGATGATTAGAGTCTTCATACTTAGGTTCTTCATTTAGTTTTCTCCTTAACTATTAACTTACTCGTTGTTTGTTTTACCTAACATATACAAAAAAGCACACAACAATCCCATCAGGATTCATTTAATAACATCTATATTAACCAGGGGGATTCTTTAAACAATCAAGAACTGATTGCTTTAAGGTGTGTGTATTTCATATAATTCTTTTTATAACCATTTTATATAAGTATCATCGTTTTTTCAAAACGAGTGATTTTTTTTAAGATTCACCTACTTGACCAGGTGTCAACTTACCCTTATGTTTCTTTAATTCTTTTTCAAATTCTTTTAATTCATCTTTTTTTTCTTTAAAATCATCAAACAATTCTTTTAATTCTTCTAATTTATCACTTGGTAAATTTGCACCAAATGGTGGTGGTTCTTCAATTCCATATTCTAAATCATTAACTTCCAATTCAAGTTGTTTTAAAAACTCAACTACTTGATTTGATTGTTTAACAAGTTTAACTATTATAGCTCTGTTATCAGCACTTATATCTTCAATGTGTTTCAATCTAGCATCCATCATTAGAAGTAATTCATGTAATGTTGTATCATTTATTTTATCTTCACTACTCATCTTCTTAGCCATAACAATTCTCCTATGTTCTTTACTATAAATATCAAACAATCCCATATAACCATAAATAAAATAATTACCCCAAATATAGTTGCTATAGTAAAAAATACAGCAAAATATACTATGTGTATAATTAAATCTTTTATTAAACTGACAATGTCCACCCATCCTCCAACATTGATTGAGCCTTTTTGTATTTCAATACTTTAGATTCAGTTCCTTTGGTGATGGTGACTTTTTCGTTTCTTCCGATTTTAATTGGGACATTAACACCCTTGACAATTGGTTCTTGTCTAAACTCTCTATCAAACATTGTGATTCCATCTAAGTGGTCGATTTCGTGTTGAACACATACACACTCAAATGCATCATCTATATTTTTACTATTAGCACTAAATGATAATTGTCCTTCGTGGTTATCAGCCTCAACAACAATGTCTTGGTATCTTGCAGTTTTTAATTTAGAATCTGGAAAAGATAAACAACCTTCAGCAAATATAAATTGTTCTTTTGACTTTTCTACGATTTTAGGATTGATTAAAACCAATGGTTCTTTTACATTAATCACACAAACTCTTTTATTGATACCGATTTGATTTGCTGCCAAACCAATACCATTTTCTGCTTCTCTTAATTCGTGTAATAATCTAACACCAATTTCTTCACCTTCCTTTACTGATACAGGTGAACACTTTTCTTCTAACTTTGTTTTATCTTTTATTATCACTTTTTACCTCTTTTAGCTTTTAATCTTTTTTTCCAATCAGCTGCTGTTTTGAATAACTTTTCATCAGCAGTTAATTTCTTTTTCTTTTTTCTTGGTTTCACTTTAGTAGGTTTAAGAGTTCCCTTTAACTTGGGTTGTTCTTTTCCTTTGTGAAACACATTACCATCTTTGTCAACAAACTCATTCATAAAATGCCAACCAGCTGGTCTACCTGTTTTAGGTTTTGTTGATTTGAAAAACTCATCCATTGGTTTTAACTTCAAAGTATTTATCAATGTACATCTACCACAAGTTACTGCTTTTATATTCTTATCAACTTTTTTATATTCGTAACAAGATTTACATTGTAACCATCGTTGGCCATTCTCTGTAAAACTCATTAATTCTTTTTCATTTTCTTTTGACATAATTTTTATACCTTTTAATATAAGTCTTTTTCTATATATATGTCAAGCTTTATTTTTTTCTTGATTTTATTTTTTCACCAAGTTTTTCTTTATTGATAATCATACCACCAGTTTCACTATTAAAGTAAACTTTATGATTGTGATTAACTGCACAATAAGTTGGACATTGATAATTTTTATCCACCATTACAATTTGATTTTTGTATTCGTATTCTTGTGGACCTGTGTTGTTTTGAATGTAACCTATTGTGAAGGCCAGTACTAATATTATTAAATCCTCGTTCCCATTTTTATTCTCCGTTAAACTTTTCTAAAAAACACCCAAACGCCTATGTTGAGTGAACCCACCAATAAGTTAAACCACCAATCACCTTGAGAATATAAATACATATTATAAATACCAATGAATAGATTTAACCAAGCTGAGTATCGGATTGCTTCTCTTTTTTCTTTTGTCATATGAAGTCTCCAGTTGGTTATATATCTATAAATATAAAAAGGTCCTGAATTAACAGAACCTTTTTACATCGAAGATAATATATTATAACCTATTTAAATATAACCTAATGCGAAAAAATGAATTGATGATAGTGATTGAGAATGAGTCTCAATATCATTTACACATCTTCAAATTCTACATCTATGATTTCATTCAACATAAAGAATTGATTTTGATTATTTTTTAAAACTAAATCACATCCCCATTGTTCTTTAAGTTTGGTATGGTCATTGACACGCTCCCCCGAACACTTACCGACAACCTGCCATTTCTTATTTTGAAAGTCAATCATTTCAATCATTAGTTAACTTTTATCTTTCTTGGTTTAACTTCAGCTTTATAAGGTAAAGATAAAGTTAGTAAACCATCTGAGACTTTAGCATCAATTGAATCGAAGTCAAATTTATTATCGACAGAATATCTTTTTGTAAAAGAATCATCATCTGTTTTTCCTTCGATGGTTAATGTTTCAGAATCAACAGATATGTCAATTGATTTTTTATTGAAGCCTGGTACTTTCATTTTAATTGTAGCACCATCATCATCGTGTGTAACATCATCTGTGTAATTTATTTTATTCATATTTCTGATTGCAAATGTATCATCAAAAAAATTATTTAATAAGTCTTGTGTTAGTATCATTTTGTTTTCTCCTAAGTTTGTTATAAAAAAATGTCTACACTATATATAGTACAAAAAGTGTACCAAAGTGTTTATCCGAATAATTTGGTGGTAATATCTGACAATCTGTCAATACTCATATACTTGGTATGACACTCTTGATTCCAAGTTTGTTTGTAACAAATTGCTCTACCATAGTTAACACTACGCTCATCAAAGATTTTTAATTTCTCAGGAGAGTCATCAATCAATACATCAACATCAATAGCCCATTTGTTTTTAGTAAAATGTATTTCATCGAACCCAACAAACCCCCAGCGTTGTAACCAATCTTCAGTTGGTTCAATACAATGTTCTCTTTGGGCAGATACTAAACATAACTCGTGACCATTCTTAATAGCCCAAGCTCTGAGTATAACCCAATCCTCAATAGCTTCTTTTATTGGTGGACATTCAACTCCAAAGAAATCTAAATAGTTATCTTCGAAAACATATTTCTCTGTTTCATCTTCTGTCCAGAATGGTAACCATTGTTCCCAATCCCAAGATGTTGGTTCAAGAATTTTATCAGCGTGTTGTGGGTGAGTTGTTTTAATCCCATCAACAATAGCTGGTATCAAATCTCTTAACACACCATCACAATCAATTCCTATTCTCATTTAAACTCCCCCTTTAATTCTGAATAAAATTTCATTCCTGATATAGCGAGAGTATGTAAAACCTCATCAGCCAAATCTTCGATGGAGTTCATATCATCTACTTTGGTTTTACCATCATTCAATCTATTAATCAACATCTCTACCAATTTGAACTTGGTGTAGTTATGAACTGATTCATATAATTTATTATCTTCTGTCATTTTCTTTCTCCTTATTTACTTAAAAACTTTTTGTTCATTGTTTTAGCCACAGCCATCATATTAGTTGGTTTGATGAACTCGGCATCTTTACCATACATTTTTTTGAAAGCCTTAACATCGTAGTCATCATCACTAACATCGTAATCAGTAATGAAGTAACTCAACACACTAATACCTTTAGCTCTCATCCCATCACACATTTTCTTAGTGTGAGCCTCAGCTCTATCACCAGAGTAACTAATATCATTGTTAGAGTAGTAAGGTTGTCCATCAGAAAAGTTGATGAAGTAACTATCTTGATTAGAGTTACCTGGAATCAAATCTTTCTCAATAGCCTCGAAACATAATCCCTCAGGAGTAGTTCCACTAACATTAAGAGCCGAGAACAAACTTTTTACTTTCATAAGTTTATCAACTCTTGAATCAAAACAAACCATCATCATTGGAACACCTTGACTATGTCCTCTTGAATGAGTAGTTCTGATAGTCATCACAACATCAATGTTACCAGCCATATCACAAGCCTTAATCATCGCGACTGCAGATGTCATAGCCTTGTTCCATTTAGTACCACTCATAGAACCACTAGCGTCAACCGACAAGTGTAAGTAAGCTTTGTTAAATCTTTCAGTAAGAGTATGAGAGAAAACATTTGAGTTTCCGAACCCAAGTTCAGCAATCAATCTCTTATCAATCTTACCTGAATCTTGTCTTGAAAATTTCAGTTGAGATTCTTCACCTCTAACTTGAAGTTTTCTACCCAACATAGAACCAAGTCTTAAACCTTCTTCAACAAAGTTATATTTTTCATACTCACCATAACTTCTTTGATTCCAAGAAGTAGCACATCCAAATTGGTCGGAATCAACAAGTGATTGAGTTAATTTTCTAACAACCAAACACTTAGTACCTTTACCAACTGAAGTACCATCCCAAGAATATTTAGGAACATCAGAACCAACATTCTCATAAGTAGCACCTGAATCTTCAATAGATTTAATATCTTGAGATTCTTTTTTATTTAATTTTGTTTTTTGAACATCACCATCAAGAAACTTTTCTTGTTTCTCAAAATGTTTTTTCAACATACCTTTTTGTCTTTCAGTTAGTTCAACAGAATCAGAACCATCATCATTTGAAAGATTTTCTTCTGGAGTAGTTGAAGAGCCGATTGAATCAGAATCAATCATATCTTGAAGTTCTTCATCAGTTAGAGTCTTACTCTCACCTGAACCATTACCCTCTTGAGAATCACCATCCTGTGAATCAGAATCATCATCTTGTGAATCATCTTTAACTACAATAGGGTCGATGTTAAGAAGAACAAGTGACATCACATCACAAGCGATATTGAAAGCCTCATTAGTGTCTCTCATTAAACCTCTTTGAATCCTACCTAAATCGATAGTCTCATAAATTTCTTTTAAACCTTTAAGAGCAGTTAATTGTCTGTTCTTGTTATGAAGGTTAATAATTCTGAACATATAAGAATCAATTTCTTCTGTTCTATATTCAGATGATAATAAACCTTTATCTACATTCTTTGAGTAGAAATACTTCTCATACATAGAGTGATAATAATTTTTATAACCAGGAGAAGTTCTGAAAATGAAAGAGTCAATTCTTCTATCTTCAACATAGTTAAGAATAGATTTAACAGTAGAAATAACTGTGTATCTATCAACATTAATTTTCTCAGCCAACTCATAAAGTTCTTGAGGAATTGAAGTTTCTAAATGTCTTAATAAATTAAAATCAGAAAGTTTAATGTGAGAACCCTCGTGAAGAGCAAGTCCAACAGCCACATCAAATTTCTTGTCATCAATATTAGAACCGATAACAACTTTTTTACCATCAGTATAACTTTGGTCGTTAGAATTAAAAACAACAGGTATACTATCTTCGGTAACAATATTAACAAAGTTACTTATAGCTCTTTTATAACCAGCCAAAGCAACTAAATCTTTACCTTTTTTAGTATCGGTATCTAAACCTAAAAACTCATCAACATCTACATCATTAGAATTAGTATCCCAAAATGTAGAATTTTGTTTTACTTTATTTTTAACAGGACCACTCCTGAAAGTAAAACCTTTAAAATCATTTGAATTGAAACTCATAAAACTCCTTTTATTATCATTTTCTCTCATATACTAAATTAACACATTTTTAGGGATATTACAACAATTAAATTGTAACAATATGTAACAGGTTTGTTACAATTAGATTTTTCTATATAGGAAATCTGCACCTCTCAAAGGTGGAATATTAGACCATTTAGCATTGTGGATTTTTTTTAATTCCGACTTACGAACTGCATTCATCCAATGTATACTTGGTTTCACAAATCTATTATTTTTAATTAATTCAAGCCCACCTATTTTTTCTACTTTATTTATAATAGTCTTTATATCATAAACATTATAAAACCAACTATCAATAAAATGATTTAAGTTATCTAATTCTTTTTTAGATAATTTATCCTCATCACATTTAGTTACTATTTCATTTATATATAATTTACCATTAGGTTTTAATATTCTAATGGCTTCTTTCATAACATCTTCAAAATTAGCATAACCCATAGATTCACAAAAATAAACTAAATCAAAAGTATTATCTTCATAGTCGGTATTCATATAACTTTGAATTGAAGTAGAACAATTATCAAAATCTTTTAATACTTCTTCAGCTATTTTAAGTTGTCCATCACTTATATTAATACCATGAATATCTGTGTTTGGATGTAGTGTTGCAAGTTGTTTCATAACTCCACCTATACCACAACCACATTCTAATATTTTTTCATTTCCTTTTATATCCATTTGTTTGGATAACCACTTACCTTGTCTTCTATCATTTTCATAAGGTTTGAATGCCTGTAGTATTAAAGTCTTTTTAAATAAAGATTCAAGTTTATCAGTATAATACCGATTGTAATATTCTTTAATATATTTTATATCTTTCATAACTCTCCTAATTTATAGAATGAGAACTCTGGTCAACCACTCGCTACCCAATGGGATTCTATGGAAACTAATGTTTCCCCTACCCAACCTAAGCCTTGTCCGTTGTGAGTTCTCATTCTTTATCAAGGACGCAACCCCTCAATATGTTTACAATTCTTTCTGAATATATAACCCTTACAAGTACAAGTAAAACTACCTATACTATTACGCATTTGTGTGTATCCATTTATATTATGGTATTCCATATCAGTTCTACGCCATTTTGTTTTAGTCATAGGTTCACCTGGTTTCTGTATACCAATCCATTTAGGTAAGGTGTGTTCTTTTGTACCATCTGGTAATGTTATTGTATTCAATTAAAAATCTCCATCTGCAACTTGAAAACAAGTTAAACCATTTTTTCTCCACATATCAACAACTTGATTTCTATCGTCAAAAACCATAGCAACATTATCAACACCAATTGAATCTAACCACATTTGTTTTAATTCATTATCAGGTAAGTATAAATGGTTTTGAGGTCTCATTACAAGATTGTCATAGTAAACACCATTTTTAGATAACCAATCTCTTGTAGCTTGATGAGTAACATCAGAACGGCCTGATAGAATCCAAATTCTGTAATCAGTTGAAAGTAAATCTA
>Ga0315331_10000028_pt1 | contig 65499 bp, 66 predicted proteins | sample M160m34915metaG_FD_203456 | JGI IMG/M metagenome (GOLD analysis project Ga0315331, IMG submission 203456) | Ammonia-oxidizing marine archaeal communities from Monterey Bay, California, United States - M1 60m 34915 | ecosystem: Environmental > Aquatic > Marine > Intertidal zone | place: USA...
GCCGTGCACCAGTAAACCTCACCCGGCTTGTAATCGAAGACATATTCGTGGGTCATCGATGCATAGACGATATAGCCGCCCGTCGTGTGCAGCACGCCCTTTGGTTTGCCGGTAGAGCCGGATGTATAGAGGATGAATAGTGGGTCTTCAGCACCCATTTCCTCTGGCTCGCAGGTCGCGGCTTGATCTGCGCAGATTTCGTGATGCCACACATCCAAGCCGTCATTCATGGTGATGTCACCGCAAGTGCGCTTCACAACGATGACTGTATCCACGCTGTCGCAGGATTTAACTGCCGCATCAACATTTGCCTTCAGCGGCACTTTTTTACTGCCGCGCAGGCCTTCGTCAGCAGTGATGACCAGACGGCACTTACTGTCGTCGATCCGTTGGGCGAGGCTGTCTGGGGAAAAGCCACCGAACACGATGGAATGAACCGCGCCAATGCGTGCGCAAGCCAGCATGGCGTAGGCTGCCTCCGGGATCATCGGCATGTAGATGCAAACCCGGTCCCCCTTGGAAACGCCGCGCGCTTTCATGGCATTGGCGAGGCGGCAGGTTTCGTCGTGGAGTTCCTGGTATGTGATGTTCTTTGAATCTGCCGGGTCGTCACCCTCCCAGATAATCGCAGTTTGGTTTGCTTTGTCGGCCAAATGCCTGTCGATGCAGTTGGCGGATGCGTTTAGCGTTCCATCCTCAAACCATTTGATGTATAGATCCTTGGCTGCAAAATTTGTGTTTTTGACCTTGGTGAATGGCTTGATCCAATCGACACGCTTACCGTGCTCACCCCAAAAGGCATTTGGATCATTGATAGACCGCTGATACATCTCCGCATATTTGGCAGCGTCCACATGAGCGGATTGTGCGAGGGCGGCGGAAGGCTGAAACAGCGTATCGGACATAGACTTCATCCCTGAATGGCAGGCTTGTGGTTGTTAGGCGCAGTTAATCCTGCTGAGCCGCAGTTTTCAAGCACTTCCGACACTACCGAAGCGCGTTGTGCTGGGGCCGAGTATAGAAAACAGGAACGATAGAATGGCTGACATCGAATACGGCTGGTATCTGCCGACACATGGCGACGCGACACGGGTGAATGATCCTGCCGCTGCAATTCCGCCAACGCCAGAGCTGATGCACCGTGTTGTTCGTGCAGCGGAAGATGCGGGCTTCTCCTACCTGCTGATCCCAGTGGGTTCGACCTGCTGGGAAGCCTATATGGCCGGTGCTTTCGTCACCGAGCGTTCCCGCACGATTCGTCCCTTGATCGCAGCACGCCCTGGGTTTGTGAACCCGGTTATGGCCGCCAAGATGATCGCCACGTTCGACGTGATGAGTGGCGGCCGCATTTCCATCAACCTGATCGCAGGCCAGGCGGATAAGGAAGTGCAGGGTGAGGGCGTGCGCTATACCAAGGAGCAGCGCTACACCCTGATGCGCGAAGAAACAGCCATAATGAAACTGCTTTGGACGCAATCTGGCGGCGTTGATTTTGATGGCGAGTTCCACACGCTGAGCGGCGCTCGCTGTGTTCCCAAGCCGGTGCAAAAGCCCTATCCGAAATTCTATCTGGGCGGCGGGTCAGAGCAGGCGGCGGAAATGTCTGCAGAGCATTCAGACGTGCATTTATTCTGGGGTGACCTGCCGGAGAATATTGCGAAAAGCGTCACTGACTTAAATGTTCGAGCTGGCAAATACGACCGCCGTGGCCCGCTCAACTTCGGCATGCGCCTGCAAGTCATCTGCCGTGAGGATGAGGCGGATGCCTGGGCTTGGGCTGAACAACTTATTTCTGGCACCACGGAAGCTGACCGTGATCGCTTGAAAGCGCGAGTCAGCACATCAGAGGCCAACCGGCGTGTGCAGGAACTGGCGGCCGAATATGGAGATCGCGCAGGCGATCACCTTTGGACGGGCCTGACGCGCGTCCGCCCGGGCGCCGGCGTTGCTGTTGTGGGTAACCCTGAACAGGTCGCCCATCAGTTCCAGCAGTTTATAGACGCTGGCTGCACCAGCTTCTGCCTGTCTGGCTATCTGCATGATGAGGAAGCCGAACGCTTTGGTCGGTTCGTCCGCCCGTTGCTCGATGCGCGAAATGACTGAAACTTCAATTGAGCTCGTGCGTACTGAGGATCAGGCGGAACATGTGCGGGCTATCGCTCGGGAGTTTATTGAATGGCTGCGCACGCGTTACCCCGACATGCTGGAAGGGATCGAGGAATACCTGAAGAACCAGGATTTCGCGAACATGCTTGAGGCTTTGTTTTTGCACTTTACGCCGCCTGCAGGGAAATACTTTCTCGCACGGCAGGCTGGGCACCTCATCGGAATGCTGATGTTGAAACTGCGTGCTGAAGATGGCGTGTGTGAAATGAAAAGGATGTTCGTTCGTGAATCTGCCAGAGGCGTTGGTTTTGCCCTTGCCTTGGTTGCTAGGTTGATAGAGCGGGCGCGTGAACTCGGTTACCAGGTAATGGTATTGAGTGCGCTTGATAGGCACCATGAGGCTATTGCCCTCTACCGGTCATTGGGTTGCAAGGATGATATCCGCCCGAATGACACGCAATCAGCAGCCGGTCACGAAGTCTTAATGCGCCTGGATTTTTAGGAAACTGCAGCATGCAGACTTTGGGAATGCGCCGCGCTTTAGTATTCTCTAAGCTCATTAAAGAAGTATAGCGACGTTCTATTTCTCCTCTGCTGTTTCTGCTTCCGCCATGATAGCTTTTGCGGCTTCCTGGGCCAGAACCTCAGACATGTCGTCCATCGTTTTAACGGCTTTTTCCACGCCGTTTTTGTAAGCGCGATATGCCCAATAGAGCGCTCGTTCCTCTGATGGTGGTGAACCATCGCCTTCAGCATAAAGAATAGCGAGTGCCACTTGCGCTCGTGCATGCCTGCCCTCTGCCGCGCGCTGATAGAGTTCAAACGCAACCTCTGCGTCTGGTTTGGTGCCAATGCCGTCGCGGGTCATTTTTGCCAGATTATATAAAGCTGCAGGAACGCCGGTTTAACCTGCTTTGCCGATCCATTTATATGCGGGTTCATAGTTTCTCGGTACGCCGAGGCAGTAGAGATACATATTACCAAGCGTGTGCATGGAGCCGGGCGAGCCGTTCTCTGCTGCACGCAGGAGCCAGTCCAGCGCTTTCTAGTAGTTGCGGTCATCTGCATCACCGGCGATTAGGGTGAAGGCGAGGTTGTGTTGTGAATCAAAATTTTCTGCTTCAGTCGCTTTCCGCCAAAACTGAAGTGCTAGGTTTGGATCGTGCTAAACGCCTTTGCGCTCTAAATAAAGCGCGCCGATAATGTAGGCGGCTTTAGCGTCTCTGACATCTGAAAGTGGACGCCAGATGTTCAGCGCTTCAAAAAAATTCTGTTGCTCATAGGCCTGCATGCCATCTCTAAAGAATTTTTCCTGGGCGAGGGCAGGCGCACTTAATGTTAGAAGCGTTATGGTCGCTGCGGCGACAAAAATTTGAGCGGTCGTTGGCGCACTCTTTGGCGATCAGCGCGGGCAGGCAATACGTTGATCAGGCCATCGAAGCCGTCTCGGCGGATGACAGCTGTGACGTCCTGACGCTGGGTTATAGCCATGCTGACGCCCTTCACCAAAACGTCAATCACTTTCGGGCCGTCGCCGACGCCGGTGCGCACACGCCACTCAGCGTCAATCGCTGGACCGCCGCTTGCGCTGACGATCTGGGTCTTCACCAGAACATCCTTTGGCCCAGCAGGGTGCTTGGCAAGCACCTTCAAATTCTCACCGGCATAACCACCAAAGCGGCTGTGCGCCGAAGTTTCACCGGATTACGAGAACTTCGGTTTCGGGAGGCCGGGAACGTAGCTATTGATAGAGTTAGAAAACCCGCCGTCCGCGCAGAGGTTTTGGCCGGTAACATAGCGTGCTTCGTTAGAAAGCAGCCAAGCGCACACGTCGCCAATATCGTCGGCTGCACCAACGCGGCCTAGCGGGACAATATCGCTGCGGCGCTGGGCCATCGCGTTGTCGCGGTAGACGTTTTCTGAGAAGGGCGTGCGGATCATCCCTGGGGATACGGTATTGGCGCGGATGCCATCCTGCGCCCATTCTTGCGCCATAAGCCGGACCATCATGATGCATGCGGCCTTGCTAATGCTGTATGCGCCCATCCACGGATGCGGATTCATGCCCGACATTGAGGCGACAGCGACATATGCGCCTTTGCTGTCTCTTAGGTGCGGATATGCTGCTTTGCCTATCAACCACATTGCCCGTGTGTTGATATTCATCAACATATCCCAGTCATCCAGCGATAACTCCGCCATCGGCCCAGGGGCGGCTGCACCGGCGTTAGAGAGAACGGATGTCAGGCCACCAAACGCCTCGACCGTCTCGGCGACCAGGCGGGCTGGGGTTTCGGGGTCGGTCAAGTCGCCATTGGGTGTGATGACATCGGCACTCAGGCCTTCCAGATCAGCTGCAAGCGCTTCCCGTTCGGGCGTGTCGCGCAATTCATGGAGGGCGATTTGCAGTTTTACGCCGTCACGCTTGCAGACCTCAGCAAGCTTGCGGGCCGTCGCACCTCCAATGCCGGGGCTGGCGCCGGTTATAAGAGCTTTCATAGCTGATATATCCTCTACGCAGCCGGGCGCCATTTCGGCGCACGCTTTTCAACGAATGAGCAGAGGCCTTCAGTCGCTTCGTCCGTCAAGCGCTTTGCAGCGTGTGGGGTTGCGAGCGCTAAAGCACGCGCATCATCAATCACCAAATTTGCGCATTCAAGAATGGCTGCTTTGGTTCCCTCCAGGGCGTCTGGCGGGCAATCTAGCAGATAGTCCAAAATTGGAGCTGCCGCTTCATCTAATCCGCCTTTGGGGCAAACTTCGTCTGCAAGGCCGATCTCTTTGGCCCGTCGCGCATCAAACCGCTCGCAGGTGAGGGAAAAGCGGCGGGTATGGGCAACGCCAAGGCGAGCAATCAATTGCGGGTAAATTGGATTGGCGATCAGGCCCCATTTGGCTTCCGTGATCGCGAAGAAGGCGTCATCAGAGGCTATGACGATGTCACAACTGGAGGCAACGCCAACGCCGCCGCCAAAGCATCCACCATGGACGAGCGCCACAGTTGGCAATGGGAATTCGTTCAAGCCGCGCACAGCGTCCGTTGTCGCCTGGGAAACTTCGAGGTTTTCTTCCCAGGACTTTTCTTTGAGAGACATGATCCATTTCAGATCAGCGCCCGCCTGAAAGTGCCGCCCGTTGCCACGCAGTACCACGACCCGCGCTTGTGAATCGGCAGCGATTTCACCGAAGGCTGACAACATCGCCTGGATCATGTCGCTGTTGTAAGCGTTGTTCACATCCGGGCGGTTGATAGTGACGGTCGCGACGCCGCGGCGGTCAATGTCGGTTAAGATAATGTCTGAAGACAAAGGATATTTCCTCTCACGTAAACGATTCATCGGGCATAATAACGCGCGCTTGCCGACTGCGATATGCTGGCGCGGTTGAATGATCGAAGGACAGATTATGACAGACAGATTGGCCGCTTTCATCGCCGTCGCAGAGGCCCTCGCCCACACTGCGAACGCTGACTACCCAGGCCTGCATGAGGCGGAAAGTGTGCCGCAGGTATTGTGGACCAAGCTGTCTGAAGCTGGGCTACTCGGCCTCCGCATTCCATCGGAATATGGCGGTGCCGCGCTCGATTTAGAGGATGTTGGGGCTATCGCGCGGGCTTTTGCCAAAGCGTCAGGCAATCAGGGACTGGTCACGACCTGGCTTGGTCATAATCTGATGGCGGATTGGGTGATTGGCCATTTCGGAAATGCTGACCAGCAGGCGGCGCTCTTTCCAAAATTAGCGACGGGGGCTGCGACAATCGCCTTCGCGGTATCAGAACCTGGGGCAGGGGCCCACCCCAAAAAGCTCTCCACGACTGCGACCAAGGACGGCGATCAATGGCGGCTGAATGGCGCTAAGTCCTATGTCACAAACGGCCCAATCGCCACGCACTTGGCGATTGTCGCCATTACGAATGCAGGGGCTCCCGGCCGGAAGGCGTTTGGTGCTTTTCTGGTGCCAAAGGATGTGCGAGGTTTGAATGTGCGTCCGAGCGAGCATGTTGATTTTCTGAAACCAAATGGCCACGCATCGCTTGACCTGGAGGATGTCATTGTCCCCGCCAGCTTACGACTCGGTGCGGAGGGCGATATCTACCCACTCATGGTGAAGCCGCTTCGTGATCATGAAGACCGAGTTGGCGCGTGGTCCAGGCTTGGAGCCTTCGAATATCTGATTTCGAAACTTGCGGCATTGCCCGATGGTGCCATGCATGCGGGTGGTGTTGCTGCGCGCCTTCTGGCGGTTGCGACGATCCTGGAGCATGACAAAACCGACAAAGGCCTACTTGCTGTCCGTGCCATTTTTGAGGACATTAGGGCGCAGTTTGCTTTGGCGGATATTGCGGCTTTGGACCCAGCAGCCCAGGCGCTCGCCCGTGATCTGGATAAGCTTGGCGGCGTCGCGCGCTATGCGGTGGAGGCTAAATTTCAAGCATTGGGCCGTAGCATCGCCAATTGCGCTTGAGCGGTTGAAACGCTAGCTCTATTGAATGAAATATTTAACTGAGAGTTTAGTATGATCGCGGAAGCGGAAATGCGCCTAGCCGATGGCTTTGCCGAAGCTGACTATGACGCCTGGCGGGACCTCGTCGATAAAGCGCTTAAAGGTTCCGATTTTGATAGGTCGCTGACTACGGAAACCGACGACGGCTTCCGGATCCAACCTTTGTATCGCAGTGAGGATCGCCCGGACGCGATGCTTTCGCCCGGGTCTGGGCGCGGCGTTACGGCGGGCGCTTGGGACATTCGGCAGGCGGTTACGGGTCCAGACGCGGCCAGCGCCAATACTCAGATGGTAGAAGATTTGGCGGAAGGCGGCGTGTCCGCACTTCTTCGCTTTGATGCCTGCTTCCGGCAAGGTGCTACGCCCAAGACACGCCCAGACTTGGTCGCCCATCGCGGTGCTGCCATTCACACTGTGGCGGACCTTGAGGCAGCATTTAAAGGCATTGATCTAGCAAAAACACCCGTAACACTTGATGCAGGCGCTGGCGGGCTTGCCGCCGCTAAAGCATTTCTAGCGCTGACGAACGCACCGGCTTCTGGAACGGTCCTGGGGCTTGATCCAATTGGCGCTGTGGCGTCGGCAGGCCTACCTTCAGCTAGCCCCGACGCTTGGTATGACTTCGCTGCTGGCTTTGATGGCCTTGCCCTCAACGCTTCTTCGGCGGCTGCATTCGATGCAGGTGCGAGTGAGGCCGAAGAGCTTGGCTATCTTTTGAGTAGTGCGCTGGCCTATCTCCGTGCTTTGGAACCGCGCGGCCTTAGCGTCGCTGATGCAGCCGCTCGGATCAGCTTCACGCTGGCGATCAGCCAAGACCAGTTCATGACCATCGCGAAGGCCCGCGCCGCCCGCGCGCTTTGGGCTGCGGTCTTGGAACATGCAGGTGCCGCAGAAGCCAGTGCAGGCATGCGACTACACGGCGTCACGGCAGAGCGAATGTTCACAACGCGCGACATTCACGTAAATATTCTACGTGCGACAATTGCTGGATTTTCTGGTGCTGTCGGCGGTCTGGATAGTCTGACAATCTATCCATTCGATGTACGCCTTGGCAAACGGGACCCGCTCGCAAGACGGGTTGCACGCAACTTGCAGATTATGTTGGCCGAGGAGAGCCATCTTGGCCGGGTCGCGGACCCAGCATGTGGCTCCTACTTCGTCGAGAGCTTAACCAATGACCTCGCGCGCCAAGCCTGGTCGGAATTCCAGGCGATTGAGCAGGCTGGGGGTGCTGCAGCTGCTATTGAAAGCGGTATGTTGCCTGAGCGGATCGCCGAAACCGTTGCAAGCCGTGCAGTGAAAATAGCCAGCCGCAAAGCACCGATCCTCGGCATTTCAGAATTCGCGAATGTGGCTGAGGCTCCAGTGGAAGCTTTCGACTGTGCAGATATGGCAGCATCAGCTGCCGCAGCTGATGGGGCACCCTTGCTTGATTCACCGACAGCGCCTGGCGATGGTCCGATGTCGATCCAACCGGTGGGTGCGGCGTTTGAAGCGTTGCGCGATGCTGCGGACGCATATGTAGAGCAAACCGGTGCCGTACCCGGAGTTTTCCTAGCGAATATCGGGGCATTGGCGCACTTCACAGCCCGCGCCTCCTTCGCCGCAAATGCCTTTGCTGCGGGCGGGATAGCGCCTGCGGGTGAGACTAGCGTTGGATATTCGGATGCCGGTGCTGTTGCGGAAGCATTTAAGCAAAGTGGCGCTGCGATTGCCTGTATCTGTGGCACGGATGCCGCATATGACGATAATGCGGCGGCATTTGCATCCGCATTAAAAGCAGCTGGCGCGAACCAGGTCTGGCTCGCTGGTCGTGTCGGTGCGGCTGAGGCTGGTCTTCGGCAAGCAGGCGTTGATGGTTTTATTGCGATGGGAGCGGATGTGCTGGCAGCCATGCAATCCGCCCATCAAGCGATTGGAGTATAGGCACGTGAGCGCAATTCCAGATTTCTCGAAGCTTACCTTGGACGCCAGCAATATCGACGCGCCGCCTGCGAACGATGCTCAGCCGTGGCTGACGCCGGAAGGCATTTCCGTCTCGCCTAAATACGGCCCGGACGACGTGGCTGGCCTGGATTTCATGGGCGGCATGCCCGGCGTGGCGCCCTATCTGCGCGGGCCATACCCGACCATGTATGTGCAGCGGCCCTGGACTGTCCGCCAATATGCCGGGTTCTCGACTGCTGAGGAATCCAACGCATTTTATCGCCGCAATCTGGCGGCTGGGCAAAAAGGCCTCTCCATCGCCTTCGATCTGGCGACGCACCGGGGCTATGATTCGGACCATCCGCGCGTATCTGGCGATGTTGGTATGGCGGGTGTGGCTATCGACAGCATTGCGGATATGGAAATCCTGTTTGACGGTATTCCGCTCGATGAAATGACGGTTTCTATGACCATGAACGGTGCCGTTCTGCCGATCATGGCGCTATATATCGTCGCCGGCGAAGAGCGTGGTGTCCCAACAGAAAAGCTGGCTGGGACCATTCAGAATGACATTCTGAAAGAATTCATGGTCCGCAACACCTATATCTATCCGCCGACGCAATCCATGCGGATTATCTCTGACATCTTCGCCTATACCAGCCAGAAGATGCCGCGCTTCAATTCAATCTCGATCTCGGGCTATCACATGCAGGAAGCAGGAGCGACGGCGGACTTGGAGCTTGGCTATACGCTTGCAGACGGCATTGAATATGTCCGCGCTGGGAAGGCTGCCGGCATGTCCGTAGATGCGTTTGCGCCGCGCCTATCGTTCTTCTGGGCGATTGGCATGAACTTCTTCATGGAAGTTGCGAAAATGCGCGCCGCTCGCTTGCTTTGGGCCAAGATGATGCAGGCAGAAGGTGCGGAGAACCCGAAGAGCTTAGCGCTTCGCACCCATTGCCAAACCAGTGGGTGGAGCCTTGCGGCGCAGGACGTCTATAACAACGTTGTCCGCACATGCGTTGAAGCAATGGCCGCAACCCAGGGCCATACCCAATCACTCCACACCAATGCGCTGGATGAAGCGCTGGCGCTGCCAACAGATTTCTCCGCGCGTATTGCGCGCAATACGCAATTAGTGCTGCAACAGGAAAGCGGCACGACCCAGGTGATCGACCCCTGGGGCGGCAGCTATTATGTCGAACGGCTGACGGCTGAAGTCGCCAAAAAGGCCTGGGAACACATCCAGGAAATTGAAGGCATGGGCGGCATGGCGAAGGCCATTGAAGCTGGCCTTCCAAAGCTTCGAATTGAGGAAGCCGCAGCGCGGACCCAGGCAAGGATCGATGCTGGTCGCCAGACCATCGTCGGCGTCAACAAGTATAAGCCGACGCATGAAGAACAGATCGACGTTCTGAAGATCGACAATGCCAAGGTCCGAGCGGCGCAGATCGCGCGGCTTGAGCATGTCCGCAATAACCGCGATGGCGACGCCGTGCAGGCCGCGATGGATGCTCTGACAGATGCGGCCGACACAGGGTCTGGCAATCTGCTGGAACTCGCCGTGGACGCTGCTCGCAAGCGCGCCACAGTTGGTGAAATCTCCTATGCGCTGGAGAAAGTCTATGGGCGGCATGTGGCGGAGGTAAAGGCTGTGTCTGGCGTATATGCAGGCGAGGTTGGCAACGACGTGGCGTTGATTGCGGACGTGCGCGAAAAGGCTGATGCTTTCGCGGAGGCTGATGGTCGTCGCCCGCGTATTCTAATCTGCAAGATGGGCCAGGATGGGCATGATCGTGGCCAGAAAGTCATCGCGACAGCGTTTGCTGATTTGGGCTTTGATGTTGATATCGGGCCACTGTTCCAGACACCAGAAGAAGCCGCCCGCCAAGCAGTGGAGAATGACGTCCATATCGTCGGCGCATCATCATTGGCGGCGGGCCATCTGACCCTGGCACCGGCGCTCATCGAAGCGCTGCAAGATCAGGGCAGGGATGATATTCTGGTCGTAATTGGCGGCGTGATCCCGCCGCAGGATTTTGACGAACTGCGCGACGCAGGCGTCGCTGCGATCTTTCCGCCAGGTACCGTCATCGCTGAGGCTGCAATGGGCTTGCTCGACAAGCTGAACCAAGACTTGGAATACGTTTGATGGCTATCCGCACCGCACTCTCTGATTTGCTGGATATTGAGCATCCTATCCTGCTTGCGGGCATGGGCGTTTGGGGCATGGCGACGCCGCCCGCACTCGTGGCGGCTGTATCGGAGGCGGGCGGGCTTGGCGTTCTCGGGTGCTCAGGCTTGAGCCCAGAAGAAATCCGCCGCCGCATCAAGGCCGTTCGTGCGTTGACGGATAAACCCTTCGGCGTTGACCTATTGCTGCCTGCCACCTTGGCACCTGCCGCCACGACCCGTAGCGGCGTTCGCGCTGAACTGGGTGAGAGATTCCCGGCACATGTGGCGTTTTATCGAAACCTGTTGACCCGCTTTGAACTCGCCGAAGCGCCAGTGCAGGATGATATCGTTATCTCCTCCGAATTCATTGAAGCGCAGATCGCCGTTACTCTGGAAGAACATGTTTCGGTATTCGCCGCTGGTCTGGGTGATCCAGGTCGGGTGACCGGACGGGCTAAAGCGCAAGGCATGGTGACGCTCGGCCTCGCTGGCTCGCCGCGCAATGCCGCCCGGCAAGTCGAAGCAGGCGTGGATGCCGTTGTCGCGCAAGGGACGGAGGCCGGTGGACATACCGGCCGCGTCGCCAATTTCGCCCTGATTCCGCAAGTGGTTGATGCCGTCGGCACCACGCCAGTGATAGCAGCAGGTGGTATTTCGGATGGTCGCGGAATCGCAGCATCGATGGCGCTCGGCGCATCTGGTGCATGGTTGGGCTCACTCTTCCTGACGGCAGATGAAAGCGACATGCCCGGCGCTTGCAAAGACGAACTTATCGCCTCTCGCTCCACCGACATGGACGTCACGCGCGCTTGGACGGGAAAAACACTCCGCGCCCGTAAAAACGAAGTCTCTGCAGCCTGGTCCAAATCAGGCCTTGATCCACTACCCACCCCACATCAACGCGTCCTGATGGAAGATTTCCTTGAAGCCGTGAAAGCGGCCAAACGCTGGGACCTCTTCATGAACGCTGCGGGCCAAGGCATCGGGATGGTCTCCAAGCGCAAATCTGCGGCAGAGATCATGGCCGATCTGATCGAAGGCATGGAACGGGCAATCGATGAATTGGCGGCGCGGACTGGGCGATAGTCTGATGAAAGTCTAGGTGTCGGGAATGTGATTGCCGCTTTCATTGATGTAACAGCAGGCAGGCCTATGTCGTACTTCGTAGGTAATAGATACGAGCGGTGATGCTGCGTAGGGCATTTTTCAGAATATTGGCTATTATAAGGCTGGCGTTTTGGAGCGTACAACCTTTTGCCGTGCTTAGTGCAGAGGCGTGCGGCTGAGTTATGATCTAATAGACCGAGCTGTATCTGCCTATCTGGGCGTTTACTACGAACGTAAGTTTGGCGGTACGGCAGACTTGGTGCGGGACGAGGGAGAGGCGGTGGATGCGCTTTATGTCGTTGCTGGCCTGAAGATGATTTTCTAAGCCTGACCAGAGGTTCATACGACGTGTGTTTTTGCCGTATGAGCCACTAACTTTCCCGACCTTCTCGCGATCAACGCAATCGCTATACTCCTCGCTTCCGAATTGGAGTCTGTACCCCATGATCTTTGCTTCTCGCACCCACGAAGTCGCTGATATGGCGGCGGCGCAGGAATATTATCATTCGCGGGGATGGACGGATGGGCTGCCGATTGTGCCGCCAACGGAGGAATCCGTTCAGGCTTGCCTCGAATGGGCGCTAATGACGCCGGACCAACTTGTCGGCATTGAGCCCGTGCGCGAGCGGGTGCTCACGGCGGAGAAGCTGGCGATCAATGCCGTTATGGCAGGTTGCTTGCCGATGCACTTCCCAGTGGTCGTCGCGGCCTTTACGGCGATGCTGCAGGAGCCGTTTTTGATGCATGGCGCTACGGCCAGCACCGGCGGATGTGCGGTGCTAATCGTTATCAACGGGCCGGTCCGCAAAGAGCTTGGCATGAGCGGCCAATTCAACGCTATCGGGTCCAGCGACCGGGCGACATCCGTCATTGGCCGGGCGATCCGGCTGACGATGATTAACCTGATGGATGTGCGCCCCGGCCATATCGACCGATCTACTTTGGGCCATCCGGGCAAGTTCAGCTATTGCCTCGCCGAGGACGAGGAAAACACAACTTGGCTGCCGCTTGCGGAAGAGCGTGATTGCCCACCGGGCGCATCCTCTGTTACCGTGATGGCCGCGATGGCGCCGCGGCAGCTTATGAATGAGTGGACGACAAAGCCTGAGGAAATCCTGGATACCTTCGCTGCTGAAATCAAAGCGAATATGCGGCATTATTCGATCTGGCCCGGCAACTACGCCATCGTCATCGCCCCCCAGCTCCGCACGCATTTCGAGAAGGCCGGATGGTCGAAGGCTGATGTGCGCCGCTATGTATATGAGAAGGCACGTATTCTGCGGAAAGAATGGGCCGACGTTGGCAAAGGCTCTGTCGTCAAGCAACGCGGCGAGCAGGAATATGCAGCGCTGCCCGATGAAGATCATCTGTTGGTTATTGCAGCTGGCGGACCGGCCGGCGGTTTCGGTGCCGTTATTGCACCTTGGCTTGGCCATAAAAGCAGCGCCGTAACCATCCCCATCGGCGTTTGCGTCGATTGTGAAATCTGAACAGGGAGACCTTTAGACTTGCAAGTTCTTGATCCAACCCATGAAGCCAATGTGGTGGGGCTTATCCCACCGCCTAGGCTGGACACGCTGGCGGGCAAAACCGTTGGCGTGATCTCTAACGGCAAGCAAGGCACGAAGCGCTTCTTCGCAGCCATCGAAGCTGAATTGCGGGAAACCCATGGTGTCGCCGATGTAATTTGGCGCACCAAGGGTAATTACTCCGCCCCGGCACCTGAGGCCATTATGGCGGAAGCGCAGCAATGGGACGCCCTTATATCCGGCGTTGGCGATTGAGGCAGTTGCTCGTCGTGCAGTTTGCATGACGCAGTGGCTGGCGAGCGGATGGGTGTTCCTTCTGCAGGTGTTATGACAGAGCCGTTCTCTGACGCAGCAAGCCTAATGGCGCGCGTATTGGGCGCGGAAGACTTCCCGTTTGCCGTGATTGATCACCCGATCAGCAGTGCATCCGACGAAGCGCTTAGAGACCGCGCGAAGGCTGCAGTCGCCCAGAGTGTCAAAATCCTGACAGTCGCTGGCTGATACTGCTTTTGCTTAGCTACGCCGGTGCCCTTTATCTTGGGCACCGGCGAACAGGACTGCCTCGCGCCGTGCGATATCAGCAGCAATTGCATCGAACTCCGACTGTAGGAGTTTCTCCTTCGGCGGATCAATTAGCTTGAAGTGGCCGTACCGGTCTTCACCGGCAACAAGGGACACTTCTGTCTCCGGGCCTGCTTCAGCTTTCATGCTTGGCTTGATGTAGCGAATGGCAGCGCCGATCCGGCGGTCATTCGTGCTATTTGGGCCGGACGCATGGAACAGATGTCCATGATGAAGGGATGCCTGGCCGGTTTTGAGAGAAGCGTCCACAGCATCGCTCTCGTTCACCTCGACCTGGAGTTCCTGGCCGCGGGTCAACAAGTTTTCATCCGCGAAGCTATCTGTGTGGGGCATGATGCGCTCTCGATGGCTGCCTGGGATGAAGCGCATGCATCCGGCTTCCACGCTGGCGGGCGATAGGGCGACCCAAAGCGTCGCTTCATCCGGCTCATCCAGGCCCCAATATGTGAGGTCCTGATGCCAGCTTACATAACTGGTGGTGTTGGGTTCTTTGATAAAATGCCCAGATCCCCATACAAGCAGGTCCGGCCCAAGTACGGCGCTTGCAGCGGCGATCATTTTCGGATGGCGGATCAGTGCGTCATATGAAGGCAGCAGCCGCGCTGGGTACCCACGCACCATGGCGCGTTTCTTTGGGTCATCGGCATAGAGCGCCTCTGCCTCTTCTAGGTCGGTACGCAGGTTTAAGGCTTGATCCGCCGACAGAATGTCCAGCGGAAAGACAAAGCCGTCGCGCGCGTAAACTGCCGCGATTTGGGAGGGGATACTGATCATAACTGAATCCTATCGCTGGCGCGGCGATAGTGGAAGATGGCGCGCTCCATCAATTTCATTTAACTTTTTCGCCGTGGTGCGCTATTGTTTTTTTTCACAGATTGAAAGATAGAGCGATGCCACGTGATTCGGCCCGCATCCATGATGTGCCTGACGATCTGCTTGCAGCGATGGATTATTGCTATGAGCAAGGTTGGACCGATGGGTTGCCCGTCGTGCCGCCAGTCGTCCAGCGTGTAGAGGCGATGATGATGTATGAGGGCCGTCCGCCTGAAACCGTCATCGCAACCCATCCAGCGACTGGCCTTGAATGTACCATTCACGCCGCTGCTGTTAACGCCGTCATGTCGGGGTGCCTGCCGGAATATTTTTCAGTCATCGTGGCTGCATTTGAAGCCATGAATGAGCCGGATTTTAACTTCCATGGCTCCACCGCAAGCACGGGCGGATCAGCGCCGTTATTGATCGTGAGTGGCGGCGTTGCTGATGAAATTGGTATGAATGCGGATGTGAACCTTTTCGGCCCAGGCAATCGTGCCAACGGAACGATTGGACGCGCGACCCGGCTGATTCTCCGGAACGTGTTTCAGATGATTCCTGGCATTTCCGACAAATCGACCCAAGGCAATCCGAATAAGTTCAGCTTCTGCATTGCTGAGCGCGCCCGAGGTAACCCATGGCCGCTGCTGGTCGAGACGTTGGACTATCCAGAGGGCGTTAGCAGTGTCACGGCCTTTGCGGGCGGCGGGTTTTTCAATATCGAGAACCACGGCGGTGCGGCGCCGGAGGAAGTGTTGGGGTCTATAGCACATACGATGGCGGGCTTGGGTGTTTTAACCCTTGGCCAATCGGTCGTCGTACTAGCACCAGAGCATATGCGTATTCTCGGTAATGCCGGTTGGACGCGGGAGCGGGCGCAGGACTACTTGTTCGAGAACGCGCGCCGGAGCCGGTCGGAGCTGGAAGCTGTCGGTAAATTCCGCCAGCAGGATTTTGACAGGCAGCGCGATCCAGCGCATGCCAGCCCATTGCTGCATGACGACTACATGCATCGCGGCATCGGACCGGCCGATATTCTTATCATGATGGGCGGCGGCGATGCGGGTGGGCACTCCTGCTTCATCCCATCCTGGAGTCGGGCACGCAGTTCTTTGATGCAGTCAAAGCCAATTGGCGTCTGCATTGATTGCGATTGAATGGAGGATTGAATGGAACTCTATGATCCAACAGTAGCGGGGCCGGAGCGTGATAGCAGCCGGGCGCCGTCATTGATCAGCCTGGAAGGCAAGACCGTCGGCTATTTGCATAATGGTAAGCTCAACGCAATCAACATGCTGCGCGAGACGGCTGAATTGTTTGCCGCTCGCCATGGCTGCCAGATTGCACCGGTTTATTCCAAGTACAACGCCAGCGCGCCAGCACCTAAAGAAACACTACAGCAGGCAGCTGATGAGATTGATTTTCTTATAACCGGGCTTGGTGATTGAGGCAGTTGCTCAACGTGCAGTTTGCATGATGGCGTCAGCTTCGAACAATTAGGCAAACGGGCCATTGTCGTTTGCACGGAACCTTTCGAGGTAACGGCGAAAAACATTGCCCGCATGTTAGGCTTGCCTGACTATCCTTTTGTGATGGTTGAGCATCCGATTGGCAGCCGCACACTGCATGAGATCAAGGTGTTGGCTGAAACTGCATATCAACAATCCCTTTCAATTCTGACGGAGCCTTAGGCGGCGCTGTGGGCGAAATAATTACTGATATAAGGCTTATCGGTGTTCGAATTTCCCCGAAAACCGTATGGTTATTCGTTCAGCTCACAGGCGAAAGCGGCCTGAAGGGTGTCGGTGAAGGAACGCTGAACGGCAAAGAAGAAGCGGTTGCCCAAGTCGCAGACGGGCATGGTCGGCGAGTGTTGGGACGGGATGCTGGGGATACAAGCGGCCTGTTTCCCAGCCCACTGTTCGGCAATTTGCATGAGTCCGCGTTTAGCTCTGCGGTTATGCAAGCGGCATCAGACTTGGATGCGCGATCAACGGGCAGTCGCTTGGCTGATGCATTGGGCGGCGTGCGCCGTGACGCAATTGGTCTTTATGCCAATATCAATCGGCGCACAGAAGACCGCTCGCCAGCCGGGTTTGCAGCCAACGCCGTAATTGCCTTGGCCGCTGGATATTCCGCATTCAAGATCGCGCCGTTTGATGGCGTAGCGCCTGATATGTCACCAGGACAGTGGCGCCCGCTTGTGGAAACTGGATTGGCGAGGATCAATGCGGTGCGCAGCGCTATCGGCCCAGACGCGCGCCTCATGGTCGATTGTCATTGGCGCTTCGCTGAATCGACAGCGTCATGGGTGCTAGATGCTGTTGAACCCTTTGACCTCTACTGGTTCGAATGTCCGATCCCTAGAGAGTCCATAGCCCTCGGCGCATTAAAGCGGTTGCGGTCAAAAGCGAACGCACTCGGCATTCGGCTCGCAGGGGCCGAAACTGGAATCAAACTGGCTGGGTTTGAACCGATGCTGAACGCCGGGGCCTATGATGTCATGATGCCAGATGTAAAATATGCAGGCGGCCCCGCTGAAATGATGCGGATTGCAGAGACGTTTGCTGCCCATGACGTCACCTTTTCCCCGCACAACCCCAGTGGCCCCATCTGCCATGCCGTGTCTATGCAGATATGCGCGGCTGTTGAAAATGCGGACCTATTGGAAGTTCAGTTTGATGAAACGCCTGTCTTCAAAACATTGGTTGAACCGGCACTACCATTAATTGTCGGCGGCGTTGCGCCATTGCCCGAAGGAGCGGGTATCGGCGTGGACCTCAGTTCCGCGGTGATTGCCGGAATGGATTCTGCGGTGGCGTGGCAAGCCAACTAGTTCTCGATTGCAATGCCGAAGGCCCGCTGTAGGATTACTTTGAAATAGATATGAATAGGAGCTTCGGTATGGATCAACCAATCAAAAAATACGGTGACATGTTGGTTTCGCCATTAGGCGGCGCACGCTTTGGCGCAGAAATCACTGGCCTGAAGCCCAGTGAGATGACTGCGGCGCAACGGACCGGAATTCTTGACGCTTACAAGGAAGGGCACGGCCTTCTGTGCTTTCAATTCAACCATATGCTGGATGTCGAAGAACTCCACGCAATGACGGCTGTGTTCGGCGAGAATGAGTTCGCACCAGGCCTTATCAACGGCATCGGCAAGAAAGCTTTGCCGGGTGAGGAACATTTAACCGTTGAAGATCAGGTCGCTGCTCATAGAGCAAAAGGCCGTGACCCGTATTTGGCCTATATCGGAAATGTAGAGCCAACGACGCTTCAGGTCGAGAAGACGCCGGATAAGTTCTTTGGCGAGTGGGAATGGCATACGGATATGTCCTATATCCCAACCCCACCGACTTTTAGCCTGCTGCACGCCCGGATCATTCCAGACGATGGCGGCGATACGGGCTTCTGCAGCCAGGTTATGGCTGCCAAAGAACTCCCAGATGATCTCCGGCGCAAAGTGTTGTCGCTTCAGATCAAGCATGATTCCACATATGCCAGTAGCGGCATCATCCGTCCGGGCATGGAGGTGCCAACCTCCCCGATAGAGGCTATCGGGCATGCACATCCAATCATCCGCACGGTGCCGTCCACTGGCGATGAGGCGCTGTATCTTGGCCGCCGCACCAATGCCTATGTTGAAGGCCTACCGCTTGATGAAAGCGAAGCGCTGCTGGATAAGCTTTGGGCACATGCGACCAAACCGGAGTTCCAATATCAACACAAATGGAGCGTTGGGCAGGTTGTTGCTTGGGATAATCGCATGATGCTGCATATGCGCAGCCCTGTTGATACGTCCAAAGCGCGTTTCATGTGGCGGACGCAGACCAAAGGCGAAGGCGTTGTTCCTGCAGCGTGATAGCCTCGTGCTTGCCGTTGCCAGCTTCTGAATGATAGCGATTCAGCCGAACGTTCAATGGATGGGCGGCGGGAGGATAACGCACGATGTATATGACCCAAGGCCTGCGCCGGGCTGCTAAGATTAATCCTGGCAAGATTGCGCTGATTTCTGAAATGCGGACCTTCACCTGGGCTGAGTTCCAGGACCGGGTTGCACGGCTTGCGGGTGCGCTTCATGGGCTTGGGATGAAAGGAGAGGATCGCGTGGCGATGCTCTCCTTTAACCAGGATCGCTATGCCGAATATTATTACGGCGTCTTCTGGGCCGGTGCGAACGTCGTGCCGATGAATATCCGCTGGTCCCTGGCTGAGCACGTCTATTCAATCAAAGATTCCGGTGCCAGGTACTTGGTGGTCGATGACGCTTTCGCTGAAATGGGTGCGGCCATTGCGAAAGAATGCCCGACCGTTGAGCACGTGATTTTTGCGGGCGACAGTGATTGCCCTGCTGGCATGCTGTCTTATGAAGGCTTGGTGGCCGAAGCATCCCCCGCCGATGATGCATTCCGTACTGCCGAAGACTTGGCAGGCATCTTCTACACTGGTGGCACCACAGGATTTCCGAAGGGCGTGATGCTGCCGCATCGTGCGCTATGGGCCAGTTCCATGTGCTTTGGTGCTGGTGCCAATGTGACAGCGGATGACCGCAACATTCATGCCCCGCCGCTTTTCCATATCGCCGGTAGCGCTATGCTGTTCGCGCTGACGATTTTCGGCGGCAGCCACGCATTTATTCCAGGGTTTGAGCCAAAAGCCTTCCTGAACGCCGTGACGGAATTCGACGGCACGATTTCTCTGCTCGTGCCCACGATGATTGGCATGCTGCTGCAAGCGCCGGAACTTGAAGATGCGGATACAAACCGGCTGACGCGGCTGATCTACGGTGCCTCGCCAATGACGCTTTCGGTCCTGAAAGAGGCCATGGAGAAGATGCCGGAAACGCGCTTCATCCATGCATATGGCCAAACCGAACTGGCACCGCTCGCGACCCTTCTGGGCTCCGACTATCACGTTCTGGACGGTCCGAAGGCGGAGAAAATTCGGTCTGTTGGTCAAGCGGTTCCAGCGGTAGAGATCGAGGTCGTGGATGAGACAGGTGCGGAAGCCCCGCGCGGCCAGTCAGGCGAAGTTCGGGTGCGCGGTGCCAATACGATGCTTGGCTATTGGAATAAGCCGGAGCAGACCGCAGAAACTTTGAAAGACGGCTGGGTCTATACCGGTGACGGCGGCGTTATGGATAAGGAAGGATTCCTTTATATCGTCGACCGGGTGAAGGACATGATCATCACCGGCGGTGAGAATGTGTTCTCCGCCGAGGTCGAAAACGCCATCATGCAGTTCCCTGGCCTTTCAGAATGCGCTGTGATCGGCATTCCGGACGACCGATGGGGCGAGGCAGTCCACGCAATTGTTGTCCCGCGCGCTGGCCAAACACCTGACCCAGAAGCCATGATAGCGCACTGCCGGGACTTGATCGCGCCCTATAAATGCCCACGGACTGTTGAGGTGCGGGCAGAGGCTTTGCCCAAGTCCGGTGCAGGTAAAATCCAAAAATTCGAACTCCGCGCACCGTTCTGGGAAGGCCGGGACCGGAACGTCGGCTAGTGACGGATCAGGATCGCGCTGGGCCACTGCCCGGATATTACCCATCGCCCTGGCCTGTTGAGTGTGGCGGTAACAGGCGCCAGAAAGCAGCTACAGGTGGCTTGAATGCGGGCGGCGGTGATGCTCGCGTCATATGCCGAAATGATGACCGTTGGCATGTCATGGCGATCCGCCGGGGGCCGGGCGAAATCTATGTCGGCGGCACAATGCCTGCTTGGCACGGACCTGAGCCTCACGGGTGGCTGCAAAAGCTAGACCCGGAAACCATGGCACCGGTCGCAGAATCGCCAAAACTGCCAGCGGGTGCCCACGTGTGGTGCGGCGCGATTGCGGCCCATGCGAATGGCGATGTCTATGAGGTCAACGGTTGCTATATGCACCGCCTTGATCCTGATTGCCAAGTGGTCACGGAACGGCGCTTGCCTGTTGATCAAGCCCATAACGGCATGCTGATCTTGAGCGATGGCAGCATCGTCACCAAGGACCTGCGGCTTGCAGGGCAGGGGCCATCCACCATTACGCGTCTTGCCGCTGATGGGCTTGAAGTAATCCGTGAGCCGCTGCGTTTGCCTGAAGGCTCCATGGGGCGGATCGCTAGCGACCTGACCGCTGATGGTGAGTTCATCTACATTCCCGGCATCGAACATATTTGGCGCATCCGTATTGACGGCGACCGCATGACGGTGGATGACAGTTGGCGGCCTCAGTATCGTGACGAGCCCGGTCCGCAAGGCCTTTCATGGGACGGCTGCGTTTCATCCGATGCGCTTTGGCTCATGGACAATGGCGATATTGATAGCCTGCGGGCGATTTATGGCGTCCATCCGAATGGTCGGTTTGATGGTCCAGAGCATCGCTTAAGCTGGCGGCGTCCCGCACCATGGGATGGCCCGCAGCGTTTGCTGAAGGTCTCGCTGAATAGCGGTGATGTTCAATCAATTGCGCCGTTTGGAACGCCGGGCGGCGGCATCATAGCCCCGCCGGTTTATGTACCTGATCATAAGATGTGCATCGCATGGGACAGTGTTAATGGCGGTCTAGCCGGTATTTCGGATGCTGATGGCGATCTCAAAGTCCGTTGGACTGTCGATGCACGGCCATCTATGCAGCCGGTGGTATTCCCCAAAACTGGCGAACTTGTGATCAATGATTTCAAGCCGGGCGATGATCAACTGATTGTCGTTGATATACCGACGGGTGAGGTGATTGACCGTGTCAGCACCGGATCACATATCGCGAACGGTATGTTCCTCACACCGGGCGGTGATCGGGACATTTACTATTGCTCGACCTACGCCGTAGCCCGGGTGCAGTGGGGCTAATTGCACTATAGAAAAACCGGCTGGACGGTGCGCGCCCAGCCGGTTCTCTGTCTTTAGCCGGGTGACGGTTAGGCCAGTGAGGCTAAGTCCGCGACAGTCTTGGACGGTTCTGGGCGGCTCGTGTAGTCAGCGTCGATATCCGCCATCCTTACGATGCCAGATATATCAACTACGATCCGTGCTGGTATCGGTAAGGTCCAGCTGTTATCGCCGTTGAATTTCGGCAAGTTCAGCCCGAACCCATCGTAGATTTCCTTGATTTGACTAGGCACCTCAAAGCGCAAACCAAGCTCTGACGCATAGGCGTTGCCGGGGTCGGTTAGAAGGTGGAAGTTCAAGGTATTCTTGACTGCCATTTCAGCGTTGTGCTCGGGCAATTGGGGCGTTAGCGCTACGATGGTGGCGCCATATTGGGCGAGGTCATCTGCCACTGCTTGCAAAGCATACAGCTCTGCGTTGCAGTAGGGTCACCAAACGCCGCGGAATACGGATAGGACAATCGGGCCTTGGCTTAGCAGGTCGCCAGAATGCACCTCAACGCCGTTAGCGTTACTGAGGCTGAAATCTGGTAGCGAGTCGCCAACCTTGATCGTGTGATCAAGAATGCCGGACTCCCGCTGATCCACAGTTGCTTGCTTCATAATTGTGCGTTTTTCAAGGGGGATACGTTTGGCCGAAACCTCTCGCACGCGTGCCAATTGGGCTTCAAGTGTCATGGTTGCTCCCATGGGTTAAGGCAAGCGTCTGCGTCGTTGCTGCGCCTGCATAAGTACACATGGCCCGCGCGCCCATCTTACACAAGTCATATCTCTGTGTGAAAAATCGCCGATACCTTTGCGATTCTTACGAAGGTCAGACGACTATTTGCATTCGGTCTGCTGCAAATCGCGCAATGCCGAACTCCGTTGGCTGGCCGTTACTGTCCACATTAATGCTCTCTGTCACTAGGACGGGCCGGCCACGGGGCAGAGTCAATCGCCGGATTTCATCTGCTGTGGGCGGGCGTGCATAAATCCGGGTTTCCTGACGTTCATAGTCTGCAAGACCGCAGAATTTAAGGGCTTCGGTAATGGAATCCGTCGTCTCAAACGCTTGGCTCAGCTTTGTAAACCGTGCAGCGCTAAAATAGTGGGAGGCAAGGGAGAATGGTTCTCCGTCAACCAAACCCAATCGTTCGACCCGCCAAATCTGGGCTTTCCTTCTCAGGGCGAGGGCGGTGCGCGCATCCCGCTCCACCGGCTCCTTCACGCAGGTAAGAATGCGCCCTGCGGGTATGCGTTGCTGGGCTGAAAGATTGGTGCTGAAGCGGACACGCTTACCCAGCGGGTAGTCAACAACCTCCCGATTCACGAACACGCCTCGGCCTTGTTCCGTGCGCACCAGCCCGCTTTCCGCCAGCGTCGCCAATGCCCGGCGGACAGTATGGCGATTGACTTTGAAGTGTTCGGTCAGTTCCCGCTCGGTTGGCAGGCGACCATCCATGGCGGCAAATTTGTCCGCTTTTATATCATCCTCAAGCGCGGATGTGATCTGTCGCCAGAGCGTTGCGCCAGAGCCCCTAAGCAGGGGGGGGGCTTCAACAAATTTTTCCGTCATGAAAGCTTCATCATATCCAGCTTTACATCATTGCAGCCTGATTATAATGTGCAGATATATAGATGTCTAGACAAATATGAAGGTTGTCTGATGTTAGACCATACCCCAACCGACCAAACCCCAGACCCCAGCCGAGGCCGTGAAAACCAAAGATCCGATTGGATGGGTGTGCTTGGCCGCGCGCCAGCAAAGTCACTTGCATCCAAGATGGAGGCGCTTGGCGCGCCCATATCATTTGATTGGCTGCGCCAGCCTGAGATTGGCGCGATCATGGTGCAAGGCCGGGCCGGCGGCACGGGCGCTGCCTTCAATATGGGTGAGCTGACGGTTACTCGATGCGCGTTGAGGCTTGCAGGAGAGACGGCCTCGGTTGGGCATGGCTATGTGCAGGGCCGTGATGCAGGGCACGCAGAATTGGCAGCGCTTGCAGACGCCCTGCTCCAAACCGATCGGCAGGCGGAAGTCATGGATGCTGTGATCCAGCCGCTGAAGGCGGAAGAGGCGGCCAGGCGGCTCGCAGCCCGCCGGAAAGCTGGGGCCACCAAGGTTGATTTCTTCACCATGGTTCGGGCGGAAGGATAATGCCCATGCAGCCAGCGGCAATTGACATGACGCAGCTAAAAGCTGGGTTTCAAGATCCGGTGCTTGATGCGCAATCCAGCTTTCGTGCCATTCTGAACGCGCTGTCCTTCCCGGGGCGCGTGGTTAATATTCCCGCTCCACCCGAAGCGCCGGAGGGGTGGCCGCCAGCGCTGGCCGCAGCTGCGCTTACATTATTGGATGCTGACACGACGGTCTATTTGGATGCCTCGGCCCGGAGCCCTTTTGCCGAGGCCTTCATTCGCTTCCACGCTGGTGCGCCGATTGTGGATGCGTCGGGCGATGCCCATTTTGCGGTGCTGCTCGATCCGGAAAACGCAAATTTTGACGCCTTTCGGATTGGTGAAGACCAGTATCCAGATCGGTCTGCCACTTTGCTCTGTGGGATAGCAGATTTTACTAGCGGCATGCCAATGCGCCTCACAGGGCCGGGCGTCAAAACGTTGCAAGACATTGCTCCTGCCGGCGTCAGTTCTGCGTTCTGGACGGCATGGGCGCGTAATCAGGTGCTTTATCCGCTTGGGTATGACGTTGTTTTCGCGGCTGGTTCCGCAGTGGTTGGTCTGCCGCGCACCGTCGCCGCAGAACGTGTGAAGGAGTAAGCGCCCATGTATGTCGCGACCAAAGGCGGCGAGGCAGCGATTGAGAACAGCCACGTATTAATCGCTGAAGAACGCCGGGGCGACCCGGCTGTGCCAGAGCTTGAAGCAGCGCAAATCCGGGAACAGCTTGGCGGTGCCGTTGATCGGGTGATGACCGAAGGCTCGCTCTATGACCCAGACCTGGCCGCGCTGGCGATTAAGCAGGCGCAGGGGGACTTGGTCGAAGCGATATTTCTGCTGCGGGCCTTCCGCACGACCTTGCCGCGTTTCGGTGCCAGCGTGCCCATAGACACGGCAGCCATGACCATTCGCCGCCGTATCTCTGCCGCGTTCAAGGACTTGCCCGGTGGGCAAGTGCTGGGACCGACCTACGATTACACCCACCGCTTGCTCGATTTCACACTTGTGGCAAGGGGCGAGACGCCCCCGGTTGCGCCAGAGGAAGACGCGACAGACGCAGCCATGCCGCGCGTCGCCGATATTCTTGGCCACGAAGGACTGATTGAGCCTGAGACGCCGCCTCCCGGTCCGGAGCATCCCTATGACCTAACGCGGGAGCCTATGCAGTTCCCGGCTGGTCGCGATCAACGCCTTCAGAACCTATTCCGGGGTGACGAAGGCTTTCTGCTGGCGCTTGGATATTCGACCCAGCGTGGCTACGGGCGGAACCATCCCTTTGCTGGCGAAATCCGCATGGGAACCGTGCAGGTGGAGTTCACACCAGAAGAACTCGGTTTCCCAATAGCGCTTGGCGAGATTGAGGTGACGGAATGTCAGATGGTCAACCAATTCAAGGGTGCCAAAGGCATCGCGCCCCAGTTCACACGCGGATATGGCCTGGCCTTTGGGCAAGCTGAGCGCAAGACCATGGGCATGGCGCTGGTTGACCGGGCTTTGCGAGCGGATGAATTGGCGGAGGACAGGCTGCATCCACCGCAGGATGAAGAATTCGTTCTTTCCCACAGCGATAACGTAGAAGCATCCGGCTTCGTTTCGCACTTGAAATTACCGCACTACGTCGATTTCCAGTCCGAACTTGGGATGCTGCGAGGCATGCGTGCCTCGGCAGAAGCCATGCAGAAGGAGGCAGCAGAATGAGCGCCCTTCAGCCAGCCGGTTCCGGTGCGCAGTTCCATTCCATCGATGGTGTCTACAATTTCGCCTACCTGGACGAGCAGACCAAGCGGATGATCCGCCGCGCCTTACTGAAAGCCCTCGCCATACCGGGATATCAGGTACCGTTCGGTGGTCGGGAGATGCCGGTGGCTTATGGCTGGGGTACAGGCGGCATGCAGGTGACGGCCTCAATCCTTGGCGTCGATGACGTTCTGAAGGTGATTGACCAGGGTTCGGACGATACGACGAACGCAGTCTCCATCCGCCGCTTTTTCAATCGCACGGCTGGGGTTCCGGTGACTGAGGCGACGACGGAAGCCACGGTCATTCAGACCCGCCATCGCATTCCTGAAAAGACGCTACGGGAAGATCAGGTCATTGTTTATCAGGTGCCGATGCCAGAGCCTTTGCGCAAGCTGGAGCCGCGCGAAACTGAAACTAGGAAAATGCACGCGTTTGCGGAGTACGGCCTGATGCAGGTCAAGCTGTATGAGGATATTTCTCGGCATGGCGAAATCACCACGACCTATGATTACCCGGTTGAGGTAAACGCCCGCTACATGATGGCACCGTCACCTATTCCAAAGTTTGATAATCCCAAAATGCACGCGATGCCGGCGCTGCAATTGTTTGGTGCAGGTCGGGAAAAACGGATTTACGCGATCCCACCCTATACCAAAGTCCGCAGCCTGGATTTCAACGACTATCCGTTTGAGCCGCAGCAGTTCGATGACCCATGTGCGCTCTGTGACGCTAAGGGCGTGTTCTTGGACGAAGTGATCTTGGACGACAAAGGCAACCACATGTTCGTCTGCTCTGATTCCGATCATTGCCGGGATCGGCGGGCTGAAGGGCATATGGGGCCGCGCGCTCGGGAAGCTGCTGAAAAGGGCTATGGAGCGGACCAATGAGCGATGCGCCGCTATTACAGGCCGAGGGCGTCAGCCACACCTATGCCGGTGGGCAAGTTGGCTGTGTGGATGTAGGGTTCACGCTCTATCCAGGTGAAGTGCTCGGCATCGTGGGCGAGTCAGGCTCTGGAAAATCTACGCTACTCTCCTGCCTATCGGGCGCGTTGCCGCCAAGCGAGGGGCGTGTGCGCTTTGCTGGGCAAGGGCAGGGCATGCAGGATGTTTTCCAGCTTTCAGAACCGGAACGTCGGCTGCTGATGCGCACCGATTGGGGCATTGTCCATCAGAATCCGCGCGATGGCCTGCACATGTCCGTCAGTGCTGGCGGCAATATCGGTGAGCGGCTGATGGCCGTTGGTGCCCGCCATTACGGTGATATCCGCAGCGAGGCGCTGGATTGGCTGGGCCGGGTGGAGATTGATGCAGAGCGTGTCGACGACTTGCCGCGCACGTTTTCTGGTGGCATGCAACAGCGCACCCAGATTGCGCGGATACTGGTCTCACAGCCACGGCTTGTATTCATGGACGAGCCGACGGGTGGGCTCGATGTATCCGTGCAGGCGCGCTTGCTTGATCTATTGCGCGGGCTCGTTCGGGACCTGGGCGTGGCAGCCGTTGTTGTCACCCATGATCTTGCCGTTGTTCGACTGCTATCGGACCGGCTCATGGTCATGCGGCAAGGGCGGGTTGTTGAATCTGGCCTGACCGATCAAGTGCTGGATGACCCGCAGCACCCCTATTCCCAACTTCTCGTGTCATCGGTGCTGCAGGCATGACCCAAAAAGTGATGCTCCAGGTTCAAGACCTATCGAAGACATTCACCCTGCACACCCAAGGTGGGGCGACATTACCCGTATTTGACGGGGTTAATCTGGCTGTCGAGGCAGGTCAGTGTATAGCGCTAACCGGTGCTTCGGGCGCTGGGAAATCGACCCTACTTCGCAGCCTTTATGCGAATTATCGGCCAACTAGCGGGCAGGTTTTTATACGGCACCGGGACGTGATAGTTAATTTGATAGGCGCTGAACCAAGGATTCAGTTGGAAATCCGGCGGGAGACAATTGGTTATGTCAGCCAGTTCCTGCGCGTTATTCCCCGTATTCCGGCGGAGGAGATTATAGCGGAAGCTGCAGTTGCTGGCGGTATGGATGATGCGGAAGCATTAGAAGCAGCAAGGGCACTGTTACAACGGCTCAATCTGCCAGAGCGGCTTTGGTCTGTTCCGCCCGCCACATTTTCAGGTGGTGAAAGGCAGCGGGTGAACATTGCACGCGGCCTCATCCGCTCATTTCCTATCCTGCTGCTCGATGAGCCGACGGCGTCGTTGGATGCCGAAAACCGCAATGTCGCTGTAGCGCTCATCATGGAGGCAAAAGCCAAAGGGGCTGCCATCGTTGCCATTTGCCATGACGAAACGGTGCGCGCTGAAATCGCTGACGCGGTATTCGATGTATCCCTATTCCAAGCCGCTGCCTGAGGTCGCACTTTATGCCTGAAACTATGCTCGCCAACGCCAATATTGTGCTGCCAGATGGCGCCTTGCAGGGCGCGGTCACCGTTCTGAACGGTAAAATCGCCAGTATTGAGGAAGGGGACGCCGTTCCCCCTGGGGCGGTGGATTTTGCGGGAGATACCCTTATTCCTGGCCTTATAGAACTGCATACAGATAACGTCGAGAAACACATGGTGCCAAGGCCGGGTGTAGTATGGCCCGCACCGGTTGCCGCGATCCTTGGCCATGATGCACAGATGGCCGCTGCTGGTGTTACGACTGTCTATGATGCGATTGCCGTTGGCGAATATATGGACCGGAACTACCGCCGCGCTTTGCTAGCGACGGTGATGGGCGCGATTAAGGATGCCGCTGCGAGTGGTTTGTTCAAGGTTGATCACCGGGTCCATCTCAGGTGTGAAATCGCGGATGATATTGTGGCGGAACTGTTTGAGCCCTATGCCGATGATCCGCTGGTCGGCCTGATATCCGTTATGGATCATACGCCCGGTCAGCGCCAATGGCGGGATCTCAAATCATTCAAAACGTTCAAAAACGCTAATATGAGCGACGATGAGTTTCAAGCATACGTGGATCAACGCATCGCCGATTCAAGTGACCAAACGGATAAGAACCGACGCGTCATTCTTGACCGTTGGGCCAACCGCGGCCCTGTCGCCAGCCATGACGATACAACGCCTGAGCATGTGGACGAGGCTGTTGCTGACAACATCATGATCTCCGAATTTCCCACCACCATGGTAGCGGCGGAGGCAGCTAGGGCTGCAGGCATGCGCACCGTCATGGGCGCGCCGAACGTCGTGCGTGGCGGCTCACATTCGGGCAATGTCTCCGCGATTGGTCTGGCCGAGGCCGGGCTGCTGGACGCATTGTCTTCTGATTACGCACCGATCAGCCTCGTCCACGCTGCCTTCGCGCTGCATGAGCGCGTCGGCCTTTCGCTGCCGGATGCAATTGCAACCATCTCCGCCAATCCTGCGGATATGCTAGGTTTGCATGATCGGGGCCGCATTGCGCCGGGCCTTCGTGGTGACCTAGTCCGAGTGGCTCGAATTGGCGACGCCGCGATTGTGCGCGGCGCATGGGCGCTTGGCGAACGGGTCGCCTGATGGTCGCGCGCTACGCTATCTATTTTGCGCCGGTATCAGAAAGCCCTTTCTGGCGGTTTGGTTCTGCCTGGCTTGGCCGCGACGCTGGGCTGGATATCTGGCTCCAACGACCGGCGCTTATTGGTGATGCTTTGAGCGATTGGGATGACACGGCGCTAGAAAACCTAACAGCATCTCCCCGAAATTACGGATTTCACGCAACGCTGAAACCGCCGTTTCGGCTGGCAAAAGGTCAGGCCGTCGAAAGCTTGATCCAGGCGGCTGAAACCTTTGCGCTTTCGCAGAAATTCTTCGATTGTTTTGCTGTGGACGTCGCGGCGCTTGGGCGCTTCATTGCATTTCGGATGATGGAGCCGTGCCAGGCGATGTCTAATCTTGCAGAAGCCTGCGTCAAAGCCTTCGAGCCATTCCGTGCGCCGCTAAACGCGACGGAACTGGCGAAGCGCCATACAGCTGGCTTAACGCCACGCCAAAGTGCGTTGACGGCGGAGTGGGGTTACCCTTATGTATTTGAAGAATTCCGTTTCCACATGACTTTAACTGGCGCGATCGCAGACGATACTACCCGGGAACGGTTGGCAGCATCCCTGCGAGTAATGGCGGTAGCTGAAGGTGCATCTGGCGTGATGCGGGTGGACGCAATCGCTGTCTATGAGCAGCCGGCACCGGGCGCTCCGTTCCGCCTACTTCGCCGGATTCCATTCCACGCTTGAGGCTACCCCGAGCGCTTCTACCATCCGGGCTATGCCGTCTTCCGGCGATCCGTTATTTAGGACGGAAATAACATCACCCCCTGAAACTTCATAAGCTGAAGTGCGCGTGATCCGGGCTTCAATACCTGCAGCATCTTCACGGCCACGGGCTTGTAGCCGGGCGCGGATTGCGTCTGCGGTGGCTGTGACAGAAATGATACGCAGTGGCTGCAGCCGGTTTCGGGCGTAATCCAGAACGCCCCTAGAGACATTCACAATAACCGCCTGCCCATGGCGTCGGGCGACGTCGGTGGTGTCCTTGCTAATGCCGTAACAAAGCCCATGAGCGCGCCAGGAAAGAAGGAAATCTCCGCTGCTCTCCCGTGCCCGAAATTCAGCTTCCGTAGTTGCAATATGGTCTTCGCCGCCCGCATCTGATGGCCGGGTTATTGTTCGGGCCGGAAAGAAGAAACGCTGTGATGGAGCTACGATCGCTTTTGCGCCGTCCACCATCGTATCTTTGCCAACACCGCTTGGCCCTACCACTAGGATCAGCGCCCCTAAACCTGACATGTTGTTTCTGTGCCTCTTTTGATGTTTTTTATCAGACATAACTAGGCCCTGTTCGCGGCTGATATATGACGCTTTTGCAACGGTTTTGTTACTGCGCCCTGCCTGCGCCATAATACAGGCGAAAGCCTGTATCCCTTATTCGGAGACGCAGCCAATGCGCATTGTCGATCTGTCCCGCGAACTATATCACCGCACGCCCGCACATCCGAGCCATCCGCCGGTCGTGATCACTGTTTGGAATGATCACGATGAAAAGAAAGAGGCCGATGGGGTGAAATTCTCCTCCAAGGCTATGTCGCTTGCGATGTCGGATCATGCAGGAACGCATATTGATGCGCCCTGCCATTTTAGTGACGCGCCAGATGCTGCCTCTATCGATGAAATTCCACTTGAGAATTTCTACACCGGTGGCCTTTGCCTAGACCTTTCCCGCGCTCCCCTTCGCCACGAAATCACCGTGGATGAAATGGAAGCAGCATTGGTGGCCACCGGTGAGGAAATCAAACCGCGCGATACCGTGTTGCTGCATATGGGCGTTAATGCGCGGCTTTGGGGATCGCCTGCCTACCAACATGATTTTCCGGGCCTGCATGTTGATTCCGTGCACTGGCTCGCTGACAAAGGCATTCTACAATTCGGCGTAGAGGCGATCAGCCCAGCGCCTGAAGGCGGGCCGAACTTCAAAGCGCATCTGGCTTGCGGTGAACGCAAGATCACGCACATCGAGTGCTTGTGGAATTTGGAGGCGCTGATAGGGCAGGGGCGCTTCACATTTGCCGGGTTTCCGCTGAAAATCAGGGGCGGCACCGCCAGCCCTATCCGCGCCGTCGCGATTTTTGAGGATTGATCTCTATGCCTAATTTAGATGCTGGCCAGCAGACTTGGCGGCGTGAGACCAACCATAACCGCATGATTGAGCTGCAGGGTAAGCCGATGGACCCCGCTACACTGGGTTCTGTGCGGATCGCTTATTTTGGCTCGTCGGCATTTCGGATTACGTCGCCTGAAGGCATCTCGGTAATGGTTGACCCCTGGCGCAATCATCCAAGCGGCAAATGGGATTGGTATTTTGCCGACATGCCAGAAGTGGCGGTGGATATCGGCGTATCGACCCACGCGCATTTTGACCATGACGCATTGGAGCGGTTAGATGCGCACGTCCTGCTGGACCGCCCGATTGGTCGGTTCAGCTTCGGCGATGTAGCGATCAGTGGTATCGCAGACAAACATGCGACAGATTCCAGTGCTGCCACATATGACTTTAAGGCGATCCACTACCGCTTTACCGGCGTAGATATTTCACCGCCCAATAACCCGCGATCTTGGGATAATGTGCTGCTTACGGTTGAGACCGGCGGGATACGTATTCTGCATTGGGGGGATAACCGGCATAGCCCGCCAGAAGCCGTGTGGGAGATGATCGGCGACGTCGACATTGTGTTTTTACCCGCAGACGATTCTCGGCATGTTATGGGCTACACCATGGTGGACGAGATCATCTCCCGCCTTCAGCCCAAAATCGTTATCCCCCATCACTATTTTATTGTTCATGTGACACAGCGGCAAAGCACGCTGCTGCCGCCGGATAAATGGTTAGAGACACAGCCAGTTGTACGCCAGTTGGCGGCACCGGAAGTCGCCTATACAAAGGAGGCACTGCCTTCGAGCACCGAAGTGCATTGCTTCGGAGAGCACGTTATGTTCGATGCAGAAGCATGGCGCATTGCTGCGTCTGATTAAGGTTTAGGAGATATCGCCCCATGCCCGCCGTCGCCCCAGGTGCGATTGACTGCGATTTGCATCCAGCTGTGCCAAATGTGAAAGCGCTGCTGCCGTATTTTGATGAGCACTGGCGCGACATGATCGTGCAACGCGGTGTGCATGAGCTGGACTCGATTAGCTATCCGAACAATGCGCCCATGACGGCCCGACCTGACTGGAAGCCGGAAACGGGCAAGGCTGGCGTGGATTTAGACCGACTCCGTGTTGAAGCATTGGATGGCTTCCAGACCAGCCTAGCGATCTGTAACTGCCTATATGGCGTGCAGCTGCTCTACACAGAGGACATGGCCTACGCCTATGCCCGCGCCGTTAATGACTGGATGACCGCGGAATGGCTGGATAAAGAACCGCGCCTTCGCGCCTCCATCGTAATCCCACCCCAAAACCCAGAATATGCGGCGGCTGAGATTGATCGCCTCGCCGGTGATAAGCGCTTCGTCCAGGTGCTGATGCTGGTGATGGATGAAATGCCGTTGGGTCGCCGCCGGTATTGGCCAATTTATAAAGCCGCAGAACGCCACGGCCTACCCATCGGCATTCATGCGGGCAGTGCATACCGGCATCCGGTGACGCCCGTAGGCTGGCCTTCATATCATGCGGAAGATTCTGCAGCTCAGGCCCAGGCCTTTCAGACAACGCTTTCCAGCCTGATGACTGAGGGCGTGTTTGCTGAATTCCCAGAACTCAAAGTCGTTCTGCTTGAATCCGGCTTTGCCTGGCTGCCATCGCATATGTGGCGGCTTGGAAAGTTCTGGCGTGGCCTGCGTATGGAGATCCCCTGGGTCGACAGGCACCCGATGGAGATCGCCAAGGATCACGTGCGCCTTACCATCAACCCCCGTGACGTGCCGCCAAGCGCCGATGCAGTTGAGCGGTTGATGAACCATTTCGAAAGCGATGAGATGCTCTTATTCTCGACGGACTATCCCCATTGGCAGTTCGATGGCGATGATGCGCTGCCAGAAGGCCTCTCCCGTGCGCTGGCGCAGAAAATATGCCAAGATAACCCCCTCGCCACGTATTCAAGGCTGAAGGAGACCGCGTGATGAATGTAAAAACTGAAACGCGTACGTCTACAGATGTGAACCAATCTGCCAAATTAGCTATTGCTGATTGTGACATTCACCCAAGCCCAAAATCTGTCGAAAAAGAGATTTATCCCTATCTCGCGAAGCGTTGGCAGAAGCACAGCGAAACCTATGGGCTTCTCCTGCGCCAGCCATATCAGAACGGCCCGGCTTATCCGAAAGGTCAGCCAGATGCGTCCCGCCGCGACGCTTATCCGCCGGAAGGTGGGCGTCCAGGGTCTAACGTCAAATTCATGGGCGAGCACCATCTGGATGTGCATAACGTCCAGCTCGGTGTACTGAACCCGCTGAAATCTGGCCAGGGGTTACAGAACGTTGATTTCGCAGCAGCCTATTGCCGTGCCGTCAACGACTGGCAGATTTCGCACTGGACCAGCCAAGACGCCCGCCTCAAAGGCTCCGTCTGCCTTCCGTATGAAGATGCAGCACTTTCCGTTGCGGAGATTGAGCGACGTGCGGGTGATCCGAATTACGTTCAGGCCTTCATGCTGATTCGCACATCTGAGCCCATGGGTCAGCGCCGTTATTGGCCGATTTATGATGCCTGTGCCGCTGCTAATCTACCGCTCGCCGTCCATGCGTTTGGCTTTGGCGGTTCGCCTAGTACGTCTTCCGGATGGCCTAGTTATTACATCGAAGACATGGTCGCCCACGCTCAATCGGCGCAGGCGATGGTGATGAGCTTGGTGATGGAAGGGGTGTTCGAACGCACACCGGCCCTAAAAATCGTTGTGGTCGAGGCTGGATTTGCTTGGTTGCCGCCGCTCGCATGGCGCCTGGACCGTATTTGGGAAAAGAACCGAGATGAGCTTCCCCACGTGAACCGCCCACCCTCCGAATATATCCGCGATCATGTCTGGCTGACGACGCAGCCCTTCGAGGAGCCAGACCGGCGGAGCCATCTCAAAGACACAATGGAATGGATAGGCTGGGATAAGCTACTTTTCGCAACCGACTATCCCCATTGGGACTTTGACGACCCGGTACGTTTGCCGCTGCCGAAAGTCGATAAAGCGACGCGGGAGAACTTCTTCCTGGGCAATGCGCTGGATCTATACGGACTCCGCTAATGACAAAGCATGTCGTTGCCGCTGCTGCAGATGTGCCGCCGGGTGAGCGCCTCAAGGTCGATGTCGCGGGTACGCCCGTCGCGATCTTTAATCTGAATGGCGAGTATTTCGGCCTGATGGACCGTTGCCCGCATATGGGCGGCAGCCTGTGCGAAGGGCGCTTGATTGGGCTGGTCGAGTCCGAAGGTCCAGGCCGATACAAATACTCTCGTGGCGGCGAAATCGTCCGCTGCCCGTGGCATGGCTGGGAATTTGATATTCGCACCGGAAAATCCCGCTTTGACCCCAGCCGCTGGAAAACGCGCGCCTATGCGTTTGACGTCGCTAAGGGTGAGGAAGTGCTTGAGCGATCCTATGAGGCAGAGACCGTTGAAGTTACGGTGCAAGGTGAATATATCGTAGTTGATATTTAATAATAAAAGGTAAAATTATGCGCGCAATCGTCTGTGAGTTATTTGGTGGCCCGGAAGCCGTTGCCCTTCGTGAAAATTGGCCGGAGCCTGAAGCAGGGCCGGGTGAGCTCAAAGTGAAGATCACTGCGCGCGCTGTTCAATATGTCGACGTGTTGATGGTAGCGGGCAAATACCAGTTCCGGCCAGAGCCTGAATTCGTGCCCGGCGGTGAAGCCGCTGGTGAGGTTATTGCGGTTGGGGAAGGCGTCACGGGCTTCAAGATCGGCGATCAAGTGATGAGCCGCCACACTCCAGGCGCCTTTGCAGAATTCGGCGTTTCGCCAGCGGCAGAGACGGTACTGGTGCCTGATGGTTTTTCCATGGAGCAGGCGGCCTGTTTCCGCTCTGCATACGCCACCGCATATCACGCGTTGGTGCAGCGGGCGAATATCCAATCCGGGGAGACCTTGGTCGTCCTGGGCGCTGCAGGCGGCATCGGCCTCGCCGCGATCCAGGTTGGCAAGGCTCTCGGCGCAAACGTGATCGCTGTGGCGTCCTCAGAATTGAAGCGTAAAGCCTGCATTGAGGCCGGTGCGGATGACGCCATCGATTATGGCCCACCTACAGAAGGCAATCCGGGCCGGTTCCGGGAGATGGTCAAGCAGCGCACCGGCGGCAAAGGCGCAGACGTCATTTGGGACCCGCTCGGCGGCTGGGCCTTCGATGAGGCGACCCGCTGCTTGAATTGGGGTGCGCGTATTCTTATCCTGGGCTTCCTGGCTGGTAAGCCGGCTCTGGCGAAGACGAACCATCTATTGATTAAGGGCGCCAGTGCCGTTGGCGTCCGTCTTGGCGGGCTGACGGATTTCCAGCCAGAGATCGCTGCCGCCAACATGACCGCCCTCTGCGATATGGCGAGCGCTGGCAAGCTGAATCCCATGGTCTCCACCGTCCTGCCGCTCGCAGATGCTGCGAAGGCCTTGCAGATGCTGATTGACCGCGAGGCTATCGGCAAAGTCGTGCTCACCTGAAGCGTTTGTGGCACTGCGCCATATGTACGTTCTAGCCTCCGTTGGGTGGACGTAGGACGGGTGCAGGCGTACAACGCGTCGCATAGTTTCGAGGAAAATGGGAAAGACCCCATGTCAGTCGTGCCGTTCACTGCAGCGGAGCCAATTAGGCTCGCCTTGCCCAAAGGGCGGATTCTCAAGGATCTGCGTCCTATCCTGGACGAAGCTGGTATCCATCCAGAAGCCGCGTTCGACGATAGCGACGCCCGCCAATTGCGCTTCAAAGCAAATGTGCCGGGGCTGGAAATCGTCAGGGTCCGCAGCTTCGACGTTGCCAGCTTTGTAGCTTTTGGCGGTGCAGATATTGGCGTTGCTGGGCGCGATGTCTTGATGGAATTTGATTATCCGGAGGTCTACGCGCCGCTGGACCTCGGCATCGGCAAGTGCCGCTTGGCTGTTGCGGAGCCAAAGGAACTAGCGCCGGAGTATGATCCGAGCCGTTGGAGCCATGTCCGCATCGCTACAAAGTACCCAAATGTCACCCGCCGTCACTTTGCAGCGCGCGGTGTACAGACGGAATGCATTAAGCTTTCTGGAGCTATGGAATTGGCACCAGTGCTGGGCCTTTGCCAGCGCATCGTTGATCTTGTTTCTACGGGGTCCACGCTTAAGGCAAACGGTCTAGTCGAGATTGAGCATATTGCTGATGTGTCATCGTTATTTATCGTGAACCGTACACAGATGAAAACCCGTCCAGATGTGGTCCGCGCCTGGATTGACCGGTTTCAGCGAGCGCTCGATGACCGCGCGGCTTAGCTCAAGCCAGCCGGATTTCGACACGGCGCTGGCCGCATTCCTGGCTAGCCGTCGGACAGGCGTTGCCGCGCGAGTTGATGGCCTAGTGCGTGAGATCATTCAGGACGTCCAAACACGCGGTGCTGCCGGTGTCCTTGACTCAACAGCGAAGTTTGACCGCTTCAATGCGGTGGACGCTGATGCGCTTCGTGTTGACCCAAGCCTAATCCAAGCCGCGCTTACTGGGTTGACGAAACCACTGCGCGCAGCGCTTGAAACCGCAGCCGCTCGTATTCTCGCCTTCCATGAGAAGCAATTGCCGGAAGGGTATGATTATACGGATGAAATCGGCGTGCGTCTCGGCATGCGGTGGTCTGCAATTGATGCAATAGGCCTCTATGTCCCAGGCGGGGCCGCCGCTTACCCAAGCTCGGTCCTGATGAACGCAATCCCGGCCAAAGTCGCTGGCGTCCAACGGCTTGCGATGGTCGCGCCGACGCCTGACGGTAAGGACAACTCCATGGTGCTGGCGGCTGCTGCACTTGCCGGCGCTGATGAAGTTTGGCGTATAGGCGGGGCTCAAGCGGTTGCAGCACTGGCCTATGGTGCAGATCCAATCCAGCCGGTTGATAAGATCGTCGGGCCCGGCAATGCCTATGTGGCGGAGGCTAAGCGACAGGTCTTTGGCCAAGTTGGCATTGATATGATTGCTGGCCCTTCCGAAGTTCTCATCGTTGCGGATGAAACCGCTGACCCGCGCTGGTTGGCGCTCGACCTCTTGGCCCAGGCGGAACACGATGCTGATGCGCAAAGCATACTGATTTCCGACAGCGCCCAATTACTAGACCAAGTCGCTACTGCAGTTGATGCCGAACTAGCCGTTCTGCCGCGTGCGGAAACCGCCGGCGCTTCCTGGCGAGACCATGGCGGCTTGATTCTTGTCAGTGATCTGATGACGGAAGCGCCTAATATCGTGGACTGGATTGCGCCGGAGCATCTGGAACTCGCCGTAGCAGACCCTGATGCCCTCGCTGCCAAGGTCCGTCATGCAGGCGCGATTTTCCTCGGCGCGCATTCGCCGGAAGCGGTTGGTGATTATGTGGGCGGGCCAAATCATGTGTTGCCGACTTCGGGTGCCGCGCGGTTCTCATCTGGTCTTGGCGTGCTTGATTTCATGAAGCGCACGACCCTGCTTGGTTGTGATCCGAAATCTCTGGCCGAAATTGGCCCCCATGCAGCCATCCTGGCGGACGCTGAAGGCCTAGATGCGCACGGTCTATCCGTGACAGCCCGCTTCAGCCAGAAATGACGGTGCCTGACCGCATTCAGGAGATCACGCTGGACCAGGCGCTTGGCGGTAGGCTGCGGCCTGAGCTTGAGCGTGATCGCGCTATCGCTATCCAAGATCTGATTGACGAAAACACGTTTCGCCTCGTCGATGGTGCAGGGGGGCCGTATTCTGTCAATCTTGGAGTCGATCAAGGGCGGTTGTTGATCCACGTGATGCCGGCGAGCGGCGGCGATCCAGTTATTTTCGGCCTGGCGCTGGGACCTTTCCGGCGGATCATCAAAGACTATTTCGCTATCTGCGATAGCTATTTTGAGGCGATTCGGGGTATGACGCCATCGCAGATCGAGACCATCGATATGGCTAGGCGCGGCGTTCATAATTACGGTGCGGAGAAAATGATTGAGCGGCTAAAGGCTAAAGCTGAGATCGATATGCTGACCGCCCGGCAGCTCTTCACGCTGCTATGCGTCCTGCACGCGCGGCGGTGATATACTCTTTGCATCATGACGACCCGCCCAATCGCCAGCGTCCTGTTCTGTTGCACCTCCAACGCCATTCGCTCACCGATTGCGGCTGAACTGGCCCGGTGGCGAACGCGTGGCTGTGTGCACATTGATAGCTGTGGCGCACGTCCGGGAGAGGCCGATGGTTTTGTTATCGCGGTCCTGGATGAAATTGGCCTTGATGGGCCGCATGAAGAGCCCAAAAGCTTTCGCGACCTAGAAGATAGCGACTTCGACTTAATTATAACACTATCCCCACAAGCCCATGAGGCAGCATTGAAATTTTCAGAACATCTGGCCGCAGAGGTCGAGTATTGGCCGACCGTTGATCCGTCTCTCGTTGAAGGAAGTCGGGAACAACGGCTTGAAGCATACCGGCGCACACGGGACGAAATCCTGCAGCGAATTTCGGCGCGGCTTTCCGGCCCATCGGCACCAGTGGTATGATCAGCGCTATGGCAGGTAACCCAAAACTCATCCTGGCATCAGCCTCCCCACGCCGGGTTGATTTGTTGGCGCAAATTGGTGTGATAGCAGATGCAATCCAGCCAACGGATATTGATGAAACGCCATTAAAGCAGGAACTCCCACGCGACCTTGCTAAGCGGCTGGCGCTGGCCAAGGGTGCGAAAGCGGCGGCTGCTACGACGGACGCAATGGTACTTTCGGCAGATACAGTGGTTGCCTGCGGTCGCCGCGCGCTGCCGAAAGCTGAAGACGCCGATCAGGCAGCTTTTTGTATCGACCTTTTGTCAGGCCGTAGCCACCGGGTCTTTAGCGCCGTAGCGCTGACAGTGCCGGACGGGCGCGTCTTGCACAGGCTTGTGATGACTTCGGTTACCTTCAAACGCCTGGATTTACGCGAGCGCGCAGCCTATCTGGCGGGCGAGGAATGGCGTGGCAAGGCTGGCGGCTATGCAATTCAAGGGCAAGCAGCAGCCTTCGTGCGGCGTATCAATGGTTCCTACAGCAACGTGGTGGGGCTGCCTTTGTTCGAAACAACAGGAATGCTGCAGGGAGCCGGATACCGGGTATTTCAATGAGTGTTCCGCATCTTGATCGCATCCTACTTGAAGCCAGCCCCGGCGAAATTCGCGCCGTAGCTTTGGCAGACGGTGTGCCGTGGGATATCGCCATTGAACGGGTGACTGGAGCTGCAGGTGCCGGGGACATTTACATGGCGCGCGCTGGGGCTGAAGGCCCAAACGGCAGCCGTTTTTTTGATATTGGCGAGGCTGAACAGGCGCTACTTCGCAAGCCACGCAACGCATGGACCAATGGCGCGTACGGTCTGATCCAGGTGCTGCGCGGGGAGGCTGGAGACAAAGGCCCACGCATCACAGACCGGGTTTGGCTTGATGGTGTGTGGCTTTCACTCGGGCAGGGTTCGTCTGGTCCAGCGGAAGACCGCATTGAAGCTCCGCGCAGCTTCCCCAAACTGCGGCGCGCTGCATTGCGGAGGCAGTTGGCCCGTGATTTGCCGCGAAGTGTTGCAATCCGCCTCCATGCTGACCCAGGCCAGGGTATTGAAGCTGCGCGCACTCTACTTGATGAGCGTGATCGGCTGATCGCAGCAATGTCCGCACTTACGGCCAGTAAACGTCACCCTAGGCGCCTTGCTAGGGCGGCTGGGGACGTCACACAGATCCTAAATCGGGCAAAAGTGGCGAAGATTGCTCCGGCGGACCCGGCAAGTGCTGCATGGGCAGCATCTGTATTGGAGTATAAATCTCGACTGGATGCGCCCGACCCCGCGGTCGCGAGTGCAATTGATGCCGCGCTGGATGAGGCGCTGTCGCCGGACGCCGAGATATTGGACGGCGCGCGCATCTGGGTTGAGCCGACACACGCGTTGATTGCCGTTGACGTTGATGTGGCACAGTCCAACGCTGATGCTGGCGCGATCAATGATGCTGCGGCACATGAGATCGCGCGTCAGCTACGTCTTGGGCGGCACGGCGGGTTAGTTGTTGTCGATTTCCTGCGCCGCACGCCCGTCCGGGAAAGTTTGCGGCAAATGGCTGAGCTTGGGGAGGTCGACCCCTGGCCTTGGGTGCCGCCCGACAAACCTGATGCGCTGGGCCTCACGTCCTTTGCCCGGCCACGTATGGGCGCCAGTGTGGCAGAGATGACTACGAGCGAGACCGCGACGGCCCTTGCAGCGTTACGCCATGCTTGCCGTTTAGCGAAGCAGGGAATCATGCCCGCAACAATCGCAGCGCCGCCTGCAATTATTGGCCTCCTAAAAGGCCAGTTGTCAGATGCATTAGCGGATGCTGCGCGCCGGGTCGGGCATGCGCTCGACTTGAAACGCGACCAGGGGTTACGCTCTGCTCAGATATTGGATGAGGCAGGCAAGCGGCTGGAACTCTAATGACGGAATCGAAGAAAAAAGATAATGCTGGTGAGGTGAAACAGTTCCGCGGGAAGATCGGGAAATGCCCAATCTGCAAAACGCCTACGGTGATCGAGTACCGGCCCTTCTGCTCAAAGCGCTGCTCCCAGATCGATCTTGGCCGTTGGTTGAGCGAGGTCTATCGCGTTCCAGCGCCTGACGACGAGGTGAGTGACGTAGAGACTTGGTCTGCAGATACCTCACCCAGGCGGAACGACCCCTGAGGATGATTTGGCAGCTCTGGCACTAAATAGAGTATGCTTCTAGCTTCATAAGAAAGACTCCTAGCGTTTCTGGCGTTAGGACCCTGCTAGGAGGCCGGCCGCATGTCCGGAATGAAAGTCATACTCGTTGGCGCTGGCATTGGCGGATTGGCCGCTGCGAATGCGCTTCTGCGCGGCGGTCACACGCCGATTGTTTTGGAACAGGCGACGGCGCTTGGTGAGGTCGGCGCTGGCGTGCAGCTTGGCCCGAACGCAACGCGCGTTTTGCAGGCAATGGATTTGCTTGAGCCATTGATGAAGCGAGCCGTAACGCCTGAAGCAGCGATGATCTTTTCCTACAAATCCGGCGAGGCGCTGCGTAAGGTCGCGTTTGCTGATGCACTGAAATCAACCTTCGGCTTCCCATACCTGCACATGTACCGCCCGGACCTTCTGGACGGCCTTGCATACGGTTACGAAGGCGACCTGCATTTGGGCGCGAAAACGATCGGCATCATTGAGGAGCCAGGTCGGGTCGGTGCTAGGTTGGAGAACGGCGATACCGTTTGGGGTGACGTGCTTGTGGGCTGTGATGGCATTCATTCTGCCGTGCGCAAGCATTTGCATGGGGATACGCCAGCAAATTTCTCCGGCAACATGGCTTGGCGCGGACTTTGTCCGGGTGATGCGGCGCGAAAAATCGGCGTGCCGGTCGTGTCTGGTAACTGGTGGGGGCCGCACCGGCACTTCGTCCACTATTACGTTGCTGGCGGCTGGTACCTGAACTGGGTCGGTGTCACGCCCCATGACGGCAGCGCCATTGAAAGCTGGAGCGCAGCCGGTGAAATTGCTGATGCGCTGCATGACTACGCTGGATGGAGTCAGCAGGTGACCGATATCATCGCTGAAACACCGCGGGCGATGAAATGGGCGCTGCATGACCGGGATCCACTGCCGTTCTGGTCCAAGGGCCGTGTGACGCTGTTGGGGGACGCCGCGCATCCAATGGTACCATTCATGGCCCAGGGGGCAGCACAGAGCATTGAGGACGGTTACGTGCTTATGCGCTGCCTGACCGAGAGTGATGATGCTGAGGCCGCTCTGAGCCGCTATGAACGCAACAGACTGGAGCGCACAGCCTGGGTGCAAGCGGGCAGCCGCAAGAATGAGCGCCTGTTCCATATGGCAGACCCCAAAGAAGTCGCCGAGCGTAACGCCCGTGTTCAGCAGGATGTTGATACTAATCCCCAGGCCGTCCTACCGGAACAATCTCGGTTATTCGGCTATGACCCCGTTAACGATGCACTCGCGGATTGATCGCCATGACAGATTCTGAACAGACAGCAATTGTTGCGGCGAAGGCAGTGATGGCTGCACATATCGCGGGCCTGAACGCGCGGGATAATAACGCCATCGCTGATAGCTTGCATTTCCCGCACTACCGCTTGGCCTCTGGGCGAATGCAGGTCTGGGAGATGAAGGAAAGCTATCTGGATGATTTCTATGCCCGTGCCGGTGATGGCTGGAGCCGGTCCCAGTGGGATAGCTTGGACGTGATGGCGGCGGCGGCAGACAAAGTCCACCTGGATGTGCGTTTCACCCGTTTTAACGAGGAAGGTGCAGCCATGGGCACTTTCCGCTCGCTCTGGGTTATCACCCGTGAGGATGGGCGTTGGGCGGCTAAGCTTCGGTCAAGTTTCGCGGCTTAGCGCATAAACGCAAACTGCGCCGACTGACCATGACAGCGGCACCGAATTGCAGAAATGCTCTTCGATCTGAAGGTAAAAGCGAACGGGGTCATTTCATTTTTTGCTCGCGGAACAGCACGTGCTTGCGGGCTTTGGGGTCGTACTTCTTAAGCTCGAGCTTTTCCGGGTGAGTCCGCGGATTCTTCTTGGCGGTGTAGAAGTAGCCAGTCTCAGCGGTGCTGACCATCTTTACCTGCAGGGTCGGTGATTTAGCCATGGAATCATACTCCTGAAATTCGTCCAACTATATGACGGTGAAGTCGCCGTTCGTCAACCGGCACGTCGCCACTGAAAGGGTGATTGTGCGCTATGCCGCGCCGGAGAAGCCGGCGATAGTGCGGCCTGGTAGGCGCGGCGATTGTAGATGAGTGTGCGGGCAACCTGGATATCGATATCAGGGCTTTCGTCTGACTTAGGGCAGGAGACGCGTAGGCTCTCGGCTATTTTCTTGTCAGGCGCTGTGTACGCGCGCCAAATTGCAGCGATCCCGGGTTGGGCGGCTTTCTGCAATACGGCTTCGGGCTTGGCGTTGGCTGTAGCATTGGCAGTGCAGATTGTTGGGCGCACCCCAAGTCCGTCCAAGAGATACCCTGAAGGCGCATGCATTCTGGACCAGGTAACGATTAACTCACCGCCATTCACCAGATTCTCAAGATTTTGGATGGATCCCTTGCCATAAGTAACCGTACCCACGGCAGCCGCGCGCCCGGCGTCGATCAACGCCGCCGCTAAAAGCTCTGACGCTGAGGCTGAACGACCATTCAGCAGGAGGACCATTGGTTTACCCTCGGCCAGTCTTCCGCCCCGTGCGTCGTACTTCGTAGAGGATGATGGGTGGCGACCATGGGTTGATACCACAACGCCTTCGTTCAAGAATAAATCTGCGATCTCAACTGCTTGGATCAAGTATCCTCCAGGATTGGAGCGTAGGTCCAGCACAATACCAGGGAGACCACCAGGCCGCTTTTCAGCCTTGGCGATGGCTTCTGCAAGATCATCAGCAGTCGTACGATTAAAGCCTGTGATTCGGAAGCGTGGCAGCCCCTTATCTGTTTCAAAGTAAACGGTTGCCGGAATAACTTCCGCCCGCCTGATCTGAATGGAGAAGGGTGCCGTGTCCTTGCGGGAAATGCCAAGCGTGACGATGGTGCCGACAGGCCCACGCAATCGTTCAGCACGGTCTTCGCGTGGAATTGAGGCTAACGGCACGCCTTCCAAGTGGGTGATCGCGTCATCTTTCTGCAAGCCCGCATTGGCGGCAGGCGCATTCGGGATCACGTCCTGGATGATCGTTTCAGCTTCTTCATTCCGTATCGTCACGCCGATGCCAGCATAACCTTTCCGGCGGGCGCGGCTTTCAACGGCGCGCTTCGGCGGCTCGTAGCGGGTATAGCCGTCCAGGGTCTCCGTCACTCCGTCCATGATGGCGGTGTAGAGAACATCGGGTTCAGTACTAGTCAGGCGGGCGGAATGTTGCCGGGCTTTTGTCAGCCCTTGTGCAAGTAAATCACCCCATCCAGCCGCATCCCTGTCCAACGGTGGCTTCAATGCGATTTTAGAACCACCTGTAGAAATAGATAGCCCACCGCCTTCAAGCGCTGTCGCTTTGATTGCTGGGTCAATCTCAGTCAGGCCATTCAGCCCGGCTACCGACATGTTTTGCAGGTTTACTTTTTCGATGTAAGCCTCTGTAAGATGGCCGAAAGCATCACTGAAAAGGGAGGATGCGGACTCCGTATCAAATCCTTCCTGCTTGAACGTTGGCTTCGTCGCGCAAGCGGCGAGCATCGCGAGTGTGAGCGTGAAGGTTGCCGAGCGGAGGCTAAATCTGCGGCGGAACAGCATGCGCCAGATCATTCACCTACGGCGCTTTTTAATCAAGCGTTTACCACCACGCTTCCGGCGTAATCCTTTAGGCAGGGACAATTCCAGTGTGACAGACCCTGTTACCACTTCGACCTCCCGTATCCGGGCGGTCACGCTGTCGCCAATCCGGTAGCTCATCCCACTGTTGCGGCCGTCCATGCTCATGCCGTCGCGGGACAGGCACCAATAGTCTTGCGGCAGCAATGTGGCTGGCGCGAATCCATCCAGATACGGGTCTTCAAAGCGAACGAAAAGGCCCACTCTGTTAATTCCGGAAACGCGACCTTCAAGCTCTTTACCTTCAAAGGCCTTCCCAAGCAGCGCTATGTAGCGATCAACAACCGCACGCTCGATGGAGATCGAGCGCCGCTCGGTCATGTTGGTTTCGCCTGCGATCACTTCCAGTTCAGCTCGGTCCGGCGCTTCGCCGCCCTTGCCCAGGTCGAGCGCTTGGATCAAGGAACGATGCGCCACCAGGTCGGCATACCGACGTATAGGAGATGTGAAGTGCAGGTAAGCTTCAAGCGAGAGCCCGAAATGCGGCGTGCATTCAGGATTATAACGCGCCTGTGCCTGTGCGCGCAGAATTAGCTCACTGAGGACGGTGCGTACTGCAGGATCATCCGCTTTTCCCAGCACATCATTGATGAGGCGAGGATGGTCGAGACGTGCACCAGGATGCATGATACCCATCCGCGCTGCTTGTTCCGCCAGCAGGCCAATGCGTTCGGCATCTGGCTTTTCATGCACGCGATAAAGCGCTTCGGCACGGGCTTCCAGCACCGACTCGGCGGCAGAAGCATTAGCCTGCACCATCATTTCTTCGATGAGCTTGTGGCTGGCCAATCCGCGCCGTTTGGTGATATCGACCGCTACACCTTTATCGTCGAACACAACAACGCGTTCAGGTAGGTCAAGTTCGAGCGGTGCCCGTTTTTCGCGGCCTCTTAGCAGGCAGTCGAACGCTGCATATAGGTTCTGGGCAGCAGCCTGTGCCGGATGATCTGGGAGTGTGCCATCGGCAATGCCTTGCGCGTCCTCATAGGTCAGCCTCCAGTGGGATTGCATGAGACCGCGTCCGACCCGGTGTGCTGTCCGCCTGCCTTCTGCGCTGAACTTCATTTCAACGAACAAGCAAGCCCTGTCTTCCGCGGGCTTTAGGGAACATAGCCCGTTGGAGAGAGCTTCCGGGAGCATCGGGATAGCCCGGTCCGGCAAGTATGTCGAGTTGCCTCGCGCCCTGGCAGAAATATCCAACGCTGAGCCCGGAGCCACGTAGCTCGAAACATCTGCAATGGCGACGATGATGCGCCACCCTTTGCGCCCAATCGGCTCGGCAAAGACGGCATCATCGAAGTCACGAGCGTCCGCACCGTCAATGGTAAGCAATGGCAGCGTGCGCAGGTCCTCGCGTCTGCCCAGCTCTGGCGGCTTGGCCGCCTCTGCTTGAGCGATGACGTTTGCGGGGAAATCTATCGGTGCGCCAAGTTGCTCCATCATCGCAAGGCCGAACATCGCCGGGTTCTCAGCGTCGCCATGGATGGAGATAATGCTCGCTCGGAAATCACGGGAGGCTTGGCCCGGACGGCGTGGTTCAGGCTTTGCTAGGACCAATTGCCCAGCTTCTAGGCCTTGCGGGCGCTTGCCATCTAGCTTCCAGCGACGTGGGCGTCCTGGTTGAGCTTGGCGGAGTTCCAGGCTGCCGCGATGGCCCTCTTCGACGATCGCCAGAACAGCATCAGGGCGCGGTGGCGGGCCAGTGAAGATTTTAATGGGGTGGGCGACGACCTCTCCGCCTTCATCCTCAATCCGCGCCAAAACACGCGTGCCAACCGCGAGCGCACCGCCCTGACGACCAGGATTAACAATCACGGCGGGGGCAGACGGCTTGTCCGATTTCTCAGGAACAGCGATTAGATCGCCGTCATTGCTGATGCGCCGGATGACAAGCATCGTCACAGGCGGCAGGCCGCCGACTGATTTAGCACCATCCCGGCCAAGCTTGCGGGCGTCTTTATATAGAGATTTGAAGGTGCGCCGGTTTTCCATGCCACGGATACCGAAGGCCTGTGTGGCTTCGGTCGCACGGGGAGTGCCGTCTTGATCAGCAAGCCAAGCCGCAATCTCCTGGACAGTGGGGAGGGTGCCGGCCTGCTTTCGCGTCACGCGTCGTCGGCCGCAGTCTTCGCAGCCGTCTTCGCCGCTGGCTTTTTCTTAGGCGCGGCCTTCTTGTTGGCGGCAGGTTTCTTTGCAGCTGTCTTCTTCGTTGCGGGCTTTTTCTTCGGTGTCGTTTTCTTTTTCGCTGGGGCCTTCTTTTTTGCTAATGTTTTGCCGGATTTGGCTGCTTTCGCTTCAATCAGTACAAGGGCTTCTTCCAGCGTGATTTCTTCGACTTCTTTGTCTTTTGGCAATGAAGCCATGATCTTGCCGTGTTTCACATAAGGTCCAAACCGGCCCTTATTGACGGTGATGTCAGCTTCATTGCCTGGTTGCTTACCAAGGGTGCGCAGAACAGAGGCACCGCCCCGACCGCGGGTTTTGGCTTCGGCCAGAATGGTTACCGCGCGGTTCAGGCCAACAACCAGGACATCGTCATCCTTCGGTAGGGAGGTATAACCGGCATTATGATGTAGGTAAGGCCCAAACCGGCCCAGACCGGCTTTGATAACCTTCTTAGTCTCAGGATGCAGGCCAACTTCACGCGGCAGCGAGAGCAGCGCCAGCGCTTTCGCTAGATCGACATCCATCGGGTCTTGGCTTTTGGGGATGGAGGCGCGTTTGGGCTTCTTGGCCCCTTTTTCGTCAGATGGTTCGCCAAGCTGCACATAGAGACCGTAAGGACCACGGCGTAGCGTGACTATCTGTTCGGTTTCAGGGTCCAGTCCAAGCTCTTTCGGTCCCTCGAGCGCGTCTAGATCGCCGCCTTCGGGTGCAGCCAATGGACGGGTGTGCTTGCATTCTGGATATCTGGAGCAGCCGATGAATGCGCCGTGCTTGCCAAGGCGCAGGCCCAACCGGCCTTCTTTGCAAGCCGGGCAAAGGCGCGCGTCGCCATCGCCTTCCGGCTTAGGGAAGAAATGGTCGCCAAGCTGCGCGTCAAGCTTGTCGATCACCTCTGTGATCGTAAGGTCTTTAGTCTCACCAATGCGGTTATTGAAGCCGCTCCAAAATTCTTGCAGCAATGAGCGCCAAGCGAGATCGCCGTTGGATACGTCATCCAGCTTATTCTCTAGTTCTGCCGTGAAATCATATTCCACATAGCGCGGGAAGTAGCTTTCCAGGAATGACGTAACCAACCGGCCCCGATCTTCCGGCATGAAGCGGCGGCTCTCCAGGCGGACATAATTCCGGTCCTGCAGTACCTGAATGATGGAGGCATAAGTGGATGGTCGGCCAATGCCCAGCTCTTCCATTCCTTTGACCAAGCTGGCTTCTGTGAAGCGCGGCGGTGGTTGGGTAAAGTGCTGTTCGGGCAGAATACCGGACGCGTTGACGCCTTCTTTTTCTTTGAAGGCAGGAAGGATCGCCTGCTGGCCGTCATCCTCTGATTTCTCGTCCTGGCCCTCTTGGTAAAGCTTGAGGAAGCCATCAAATACGATGACGGAGCCGGTGGCGCGGAAGCTAGCTGCACCCTTGGTGTCGGCTAATACAATCGCGGTCTGGTCCAGCTTGGCCGACGCCATCTGTGACGCGACAGTCCGGCGCCAGATCAGCGTGTAGAGCGCCAGGTCTGCGTCGCTCAAATAGGCAGACATGACATCCGGCGTGCGGCTCATGTCTGTTGGGCGGATCGCTTCGTGCGCTTCCTGGGCGTTTTTTGCTTTGCTGCGATAAATGCGCGGCTCTTTTGGCAGATAGCCGGCACCATAATCCTTGCCGATTAGGGAGCGGGCGCCGTCGATTGCTTCTTTCGACAGGTTCACGCTATCCGTTCGCATATAGCTGATGACGCCAACGGTCTCACCGCCGATTTCAACGCCTTCATACAGCTTCTGAGCGGAGCGCATTGTCTGGCTGGCACCAAGGCGAAGCTTACGGGATGCTTCCTGCTGGAGGGTTGATGTCGTGAATGGTGGGGCTGGATTGCGGGTCGTCTGACGCTTTTCAATCGCGGCAATGCTGTAATCGCCAGCAGCCGCTTTCGTGACGGCAGCTTTGGCTTTGGCTTCATCGTTCAGATCAAACTGATCAAGCTTTTCGCCGTCCAGATGCGTCAGCTTGGCTTTGGCTTTGCGGCCATCTGCCGTTTGAAAAAGGCCGTCAATCGTCCAGTATTCGCGGGGATTGAACGCCTCAATTTCGGACTCACGCTGACAAATCAGACGGAGCGCAACGGACTGCACGCGCCCAGCAGAGCGAGACCCCGGAAGTTTCCGCCAAAGCACAGGCGATAGGTTGAACCCAACGAGATAGTCCAGAGCGCGGCGGGCGAGATATGCTTCCACCAGTTCCTGATTGATCTCACGCGGATTGGCGACAGCTTCTTCGACTGCACTCCGCGTAATTTCATGGAAGACGACCCGGCTGATTTCCTTGCCGTCTAGCGATTTATTTTCTTTAAGCAATTCCTGAATATGCCAGGAAATTGCTTCACCTTCGCGATCCGGGTCAGTCGCCAGCAGAATGGAATCTGCTTTTTTGACCGCCTTGGCGATATCATTGACCCGCTTCGTCGAGCGTTCATCTACGGTCCATGACATGGCGAAGTCTTCGTCGGGGCGGACAGAGCCATCCTTCGGCGGTAAGTCGCGGACATGCCCATAGCTCGCCAAGACTTCATAGCCCGAGCCAAGATACTTATTGATGGTCTTCGCTTTGGCAGGCGATTCGACTACGACGAGTTTCAAGGGCGATCTCACAAGTTCACGGTTCTCGGGTACTAACGTTAGCAGATTGATGAATCGTGGTCAGTAAGAAGCTAACGCAGCATTGCCGGTTGGCCAGGCAAACGTTCGGCCGCACCATCCAATTGCAACTCAAGCAGGATGACGGTGGCGACTGAAGCCTCCAATTGGCACTCACGCGCCAGTTCGTCAACAGTTACTGGTGCCGAGCCGAGCGCTGAGAGCAGACGATCCTTCGGATCGGAAACCGCAGCCTCAGCTTCTGCAGTCAAGGTCGTTGGTGGCTCTGGCGCTAGTGCTTTGGTCACGCGACACTTCGCTTTGACCGGATGGACCATGGGTTCCAGCTGGGGCGTATGCAGGACTTTCAAGACGTCATCGGCAGATTGAACTTCAGTGGCACCGTCCTGGATCAGCCGATTGCCGCCGCGAGAGCGTGGGTCGTCAGGGAAGCCAGGAATGGCCATAACTTCACGATTTTCTTCCAGCGCGAAAAGGGCCGTGATCAAACTGCCGGATTTCTCGACTGCTTCAATCAAGACCACACCGGATGCGAGGCCGGCAACGATCCTCTTCCGGCGGGGAAAGTGCTTGTACGTCGGTTTTGTCCCGATTGACGCTTCCGCCACAAGAATGCCATTGGCCGCTATTGCGGCCTGGAGGTCCACGTTATCTGGCGGATAGACGATATTGGTGCCGCCGGCGGCGACGCCAATCGGCATGCCTTCCAGCGATCCACGATGGGCAGCAGCATCGATCCCGCGGGCAAGGCCGAATACGACTGCAATGCTGGCTTTGCTTTGATCCTGGGCCAGTTCCTCAATGAAGCGCGTAGCAGCGACAGAGGCGTTTCTGGCACCGACGATTCCAACCATCTGTCGGTTCAATAATGCCTGTTCGCCCATAGTATCGAGCGCGAGGCCCGGGCGGGTCGTCCTGCCAGCCGGAAGGGATAGGCATTTTGGATTCCGCTACTTACCACTATTGGGTGTATTTTTCATGATTGATTGAAGCTGGCAAATTTGTCATCGCTCATCAAGTAATCAAGCGCCCTTAGAGATCCTAGGCTCGTTACCTTTGCGGAGGCGGGCAATATTTGATCGATGGCGCAGCCAAACCAATACAGCCATGGCGAGTGTTGCTTCAAATAGTTGCTGGTCACCTATGATGTATGCGGTGGTAGGTGCGGCAGCTGTCAGTAGTAATCCGGAGACAGAAGAAATCCGGAATATAGCGGCGCTAGCAATCCATGCGATAGCCCCAGCCAACCCAAACATCCATGCAAGCCCAGTAATAGCACCAAGGAATGTAGCGACACCTTTGCCACCTTTGAATTTGAGCCAAATAGGAAAGCAGTGCCCAAGCAACGCGCCATAGGCCGCGAGCACTGCCATATCCGGCCCGCCGTAACGCCAGGCGAGCCATACGGCGAGAAAGCCCTTGCCGATGTCGAGCAGTAACGTTGCTGCAGCGATGCCTTTGCGGCCGGTGCGCAGAACGTTTGTCGCTCCGATGTTGCCTGAGCCGATTTTGCGGATATCGCCAGCTCCTGAAATACGTGCCAGAATCAGGCCAAATGGGATTGCGCCAATCAGATAGGCAATCATAAACCCAACCGCTAGCGGCCATGCGTTCGCCCACCCTCCCAGCGGTTCGATCATTATTTAGTCCCGCCCATCATAAATCATACGGCCATCAACCATGGTCGCCATGACCATGCCTTGTACAGGCCTGCCGTCAAACGGCGTATTCTTGGATTTTGATTCCAGATTGTCTGCATCAATGCGGCATGGGCGATCAAGATCAAATATGGTGATGTCTGCTGAGCGACCCACTGCCAGCGTACCAAGTTCCAGCCCAAGCAGATTGGCCGGGTTTATCGTCATCTTGGCGAGCAGATCTAGCAGTGGGATTTCACCCCGGTGATACAGCTCAAGTGCTAATTGCAGCATGGTTTCTGTGCCGACAGCACCTGGCTCTGCCTGTGCAAAAGGCAGGCGCTTTGTTTCCTGGTCCTGGCCCCAGTGGTCACTTGCGATCACATCAATTGCGCCGTTGATGAGACCCTGCACCACCTCGCGCCGGTCGTCTTCTGAGCGGAGCGGCGGGGAGAGGCGGGCAAATGTGCGGTAGTCCATCAGCGATGTTTCGTTGAGAGCGAAGTAGGCCGGTGCCGTGTCAGCACTAACATCAAGCCCGCGCCGCTTGGCGCCGGCCAGTTCCGATATGGCAGCGCCGGTTGATATCTGCGTTGCGTGATAGCGTGCACCGGTTAACTCCACCAACCTTAGATCGCGTTCCAACATCATGGCTTCAGCGATAGGGGGTCCGGCAGGCAGGCCCAAACGTGTCGCAATCTCCCCCTCGGTCGCGACAGCACCGTGGGTGAGGGCAGGCTCCTCCACATGCTGCAATACCAGTGCATCGAAGCCGCTGGCATAGGCTAGAACCCTGCGCATCACGACAGCGTCCTTGACGGCATGCAGTCCATCTGTGAACCCAACTGCGCCTGCTTGCTTTAGCAGTCCAACCTCGGTCAGCCGCTTGCCTTTCATGGCTTTGGTTGCGGCACCATAAGCGAAGACTTTAACACCGTGCACCTCACGCCCGCGCCGGGCCAGAAATTCAACGACGGAAGCGTCGTCAACTGGCGGGTCTGTATTGGGCAGTCCAACCACAGCCGTGACACCGCCCTTAGCGGCGGCCTGACTGAGGGTGGTCAGTGTTTCCTTGTGCTCAGCGCCGGGTTCGCCCAGGTGCACGCGCATGTCAATCAGGCCGGGAGAAAGGCAAAAGCCATCGCAGTCAATAACGTCTGCATCATTAGGCGGCGAATCCAGATGCGGGCCGAAATCCGCAATTATGTGGCCTTCGGCTAAAAGCCCGCCTGTTTCATCCAGGCCGGATGCGGGATCCAGCAGTCGGGCGTTGGCGAAGAATGTGCGCTCGCTCATGCTTCTTCTCCCGCATTGTTGGACAGGTCGCGGGTGAGAAGGTCCAGGCAGGCCATGCGCACGGCGACGCCCATTTCCACCTGCTCCTGAATGAGAGAGCGGTTGATGTCGTCCGCCACATCAGAATCAATTTCGACGCCCCGGTTCATCGGGCCGGGGTGCATGATCAAGGCGTCCGGTTTGGCGTTGGCTAGTTTGCCGCGATCCAGCCCAAAGAAGTGAAAATATTCAGACGTGGAGGGGATGAAGCTGCCACGCATGCGCTCCTGCTGCAGGCGCAACATCATGACGATATCTGCGTCCCTCACGCCCTCTGCCAGGTCGTGGAAGACCTCAACGCCGTATCGGTCGATATCTGCCGGGATTAATGTTGGCGGTGCGATGACACGGACATCGGCACCCATGGTCTTCAGCAGCAGCATGTTAGAGCGGGCGACGCGGCTATGGGCGATGTCGCCTGAGATCGCGACGACCAGACCATGCAGGCGGCCAACACGGCGGCGAATGGCAAGCGCATCCAGTAGCGCTTGTGTTGGGTGTTCGTGTGCGCCGTCGCCGCCATTAACGACCGAGCAGCTGACTTTTTCCGCAATCAGTTGAACGGCACCGGATTCTGGATGCCGCACCACCAGTAAGTCTGCATGCATGGCATTCAGCGTTAGCGCCGTGTCCAGTAGTGTTTCGCCTTTGCGAACGGCACTGACTTCTGGCGTGATGTTGATCACATCAGCACCAAGGCGCTTGCCTGCCAATTCAAATGACGTGCGCGTGCGCGTGGACGATTCGAAGAAAACGTTGATGATCGTGCGCCCGCGCAGCAGGTCCGTTTTCTTTGATCCGCTTCGGTTCATATCCACATAATGCTCAGATAGGTCGAGCAGCAGATTGATTTCCGATGGTGTCAAATTCTCAATCCCCAGGAGGTGGGGAGAGGCGAGGGAGGAAGCTTCAAGGAATGTCATAGGATCATATATAAAATGCTAAGCCCCGTGCCGCTATCGCTTCCGCATACCTTACCTGTGGATCGCTTCAAAAAAATCCTTAGTCCCAGGCATAGATCATATTGCGGGAGCGCCATAGCGGGCCAGGGTCCGCGTATTTACCAACATGTCGGCCACCAAGCCGTTCATAGAACGCAATAGCCCGCTCATTCCCATCCGCGACGCCGAGACCGATGCCGGAGGCGTTAATTGATTTTAGATAGAGCGAAGCGGCATTGACCAGTAGGCGACCAAGCCCGGGCGACTGCTCGGAACACTCAATAAGTAGATGCTTGGTCTCACCACGCCCGTGCATTGGGCCGAGTGGATCGAGCTGCACTTTCGCGAAGCCGGAGATTGCATCCCCGGACCGAATGACGAATATCCCAGCGGCATTCGCAGGATCGGCAAGCGCCGCCTGCCATTGTGGCAGGCGGACGACTACGCCTAGTCGTTCGAGTGCTTCGGGCGGCGCTAGTTCAGCATAGGTCGTGCGCCATACATCGACATGCAGTTCGGTGATGGCGCGGGTATCTGCTGCCTTGTCCAGTTCTACTTGCACTAGGAGCGCACTTGCACGTAGCTCCCAGGGGCTGCTTCAATGGCTTTCAGGCCACTTTCACCAGGAATGCTAGCGGGCACTTTTTTGCCGGCCTTACGTGCGATCCACTTCTGCCAGTCCGGCCACCAGGAGCCTTTGCTTTCAGCAGAAGTCTCGAACCATTCTTCCAACGTCGCGGGCGATTTGGCGTTCGTCCAATAGCCGTACTTATTGGGTGGCGGCGGGTTCACGACGCCAGCAATATGGCCAGACGCTGCAAGCACATATTTCACTGGCCCACCGAATAGCTTGGTGCCCTGATAGACCGCATCAGCGGGGGCGATATGGTCTTCCTTGGCGGCAACGAAATACGATGGCGTCTTGATGTTCCGCAGATCGATCGGCGTGCCATTCATCTCAATGCCGCCCGGATCTTTCAACTTGTTCTCTTGATACATACTGCGCAGATAGAAGCTGTGCATGGCTTCCGGCAAACGGGTCGAGTCTGAATTCCAGTACAAAAGATCGAACGGGAACGGGTCCTTGCCCAGCAGATAATTGCTGACGATGAAGGACCAGATCAGGTCATTGGACCGCAGGCTGTTGAACGTCATCGCCATATAGGCACCGTCCATGTAGCCGTCCTTGGCCATCTTCCGCTCGATGCCTTGGATCTGTTCTTCATCAACGAATACTGTGAGCTCGCCGCCGCGTTCGAAATCCACCAGGGTGGTGAAGAAGGTTGCGCTGGCGAAGTTATCGATCTTGTGTTCATACGCGTAGGCCAGCGTGGAGGCCAGGAGGGTGCCGCCAAGGCAATAGCCAATGGCGTTCACTTTTTCAGCACCCACGTCCTGCTTGATCGCTTCTACTGCAGCCAACGGACCTTCCAACATATAGCTGGAGAAATCTTTCTTGCGCAGATCGCCCGTCGGGTTCACCCAGGAAATCACATAAACGCTATGGCCCTGTTCGGTTGCCCAGCGGATGAACGAATTTTCGGGCTTCAGGTCTAGGATATAGAACTTGTTGATCCAGGGCGGCACGATCAATAGCGGCTTATCGAACTGCGTTTCGGTGAGTGGCGCGTAGTGGAGCAGCTGCATCAAATCATTCTGATACACGACCTTGCCTTCCGTCACGGCGATATTGCCGCCAACTTCAAATGCATCCAAGTCGGTCTGGCTGATACGCAAGCTGCCGTGACCTTTCTCCAGGTCATTCAGCATATTGCTCAGACCATGCAGCAAGTTCTCACCCTTGCTCTCAATCGTTTCGCGAAGGACTTGCGGGTTCGTTGCGACGAAGTTTGTCGGCGACATCGCGTCAACAAACTGCCGCGTGTAAAAATCAATGCGGTGGGCGGTATGGTCGTCCAAGCCCTCGGCGTCGTGGGCTTGGTCTTTCAGCCATCCAGACGTCAGCAAGTACGATTGCTTGATGTAGTCGAATACAACATTGTCCGACCATTCCTGGTCTTTGAAGCGCCGGTCGCCAGGTTCTGGCGCTGCAACGGGCTCAGCCTCCTGGCCAACCATTCGGTCCATTGTTGATTGCCAAAGGTTGGCATATTGGGTCCAGAGCGTGGTTTGCGCTTCCATGAACCGTGCAGGATTAGCGGCCATCTGTCCGGCGAATTCCATGAAGGTCTGCCCAATGGCGAAGGCATCCTGCATGGCACCTTGGGCGTCTTCCGGTGAGGCAGATGGGTCCGTTGTTTTCTCAACAAACTCTGTAACGAGGCGCTGACTGCGTTCAGCAATATCCGTGATTTCAGCGGCGAGGCGCTCGACATCCTCGGTTGATGGCGGTTCAACGCTCTTGTTCATGGACAAAGCCCCCTATATTCCTTGTTTATTGATGATAGCTCACATTTGGAACGTCATGTTGCGCTGCACAATAGTCTTTTTGGTCGCACTAACCCTTGCGGGTTGCCGCACGGGCTTTCTAAAACTGAGCGGCGGTCCAGAAGGAGCACCTGCTGTACTTTCTGAAGCTAAGATAGGAGCGCCGGAAGTGTCTTCGCAGTTGCGTCAAGAACAAGTCGCCCTGGCAACCGCCCGTGCTGAGGCCGAGAAGGAGACTCGTGGTGGACCAGCGAATACACCGCGCAAGCTGCTGGCCGCATTGCCGCTGGCATATGCTGAAACCGTGCCAGAAGGTATGATCGCCCGGGCTTTAGAGTCCGCGCAAGCAAGTAACCGCAGTCTGATTGTGGTTGGCGTCGGGGCAGGGACAGTGGGAGCGGTATCGGCATTGGTTGCCACAATGAAAGCGCGTGGCGCGCGTGTTCAGCAGGAAGTCTCTGCCAATGAAGCAGGAGCGCCAAGCCGGGTTGATCTATACCTGGGTGCCTGAAGGCGGTATGTCTCCCGCCGCTTTCCTTATTTCCCTGCACTTCGGAGCGCTCAAGTGATGAGCTTTCAATTTCACAAAATCCGCCGATTACCGCCGTATCTCTTCGCGGAAGTGAACGCTATGAAAGCTGCCGCCCGGGCCGAAGGCCGGGATATTATTGATTTCGGTATGGGCAATCCGGATTCAGCAACGCCAAAACACATCGTCGACAAGCTGACTGAAGCCGTGGCCGACCCGCGCACCCATCGCTACTCGACATCCAAAGGCATTCCAGGTCTGCGTCGCGCTATTGCTGGATATTACGACCGCCGTTTTGACGTGCAGCTGAACGCTGGTAGCGAAGTTGTCGTCACGCTTGGCTCCAAAGAAGGATTGGCGAACTTAGCCCAGGCCATCACCTCGCCCGGCGATATCGTTTTGGCCCCAAACCCAAGCTATCCGATCCATGCATTTGGCTTTGTGATTGCGGGTGCGTCGCTCTGGAATATATCGGTCACCCCAGACGCAAGCTTCTTTGCTGAATTGGAACGCGCCGTTCGTCACGCAGTCCCACCTCCTACGGCATTGCTGCTCAGCTATCCGTCAAATCCAACGGCGATGATGGCGACCCGGGATTTTTACAAGGATGTCGTCGCATTCTGTAAGCGCCACAGCGTCTTTATCGTGTCAGACTTGGCGTATTCCGAAATTTATTTCGATGATCAACCGCCGCCGTCAATCCTGGAAACACCGGGTGCGCGCGACATAGCGGTTGAGTTTGGTTCGCTTTCCAAAACCTATTCCATGCCCGGCTGGCGGGTTGGGTATGGGGTTGGCAACAAAGACCTGATTGGCGCGCTGACACGGGTGAAATCCTATCTTGATTACGGTGCCTTCACACCAATCCAGGTTGCTGCAACGGCGGCTTTGAATGGCCCGCAGGATTGTGTGGATGAAGTGCGTGCGCTCTACCAACAACGCCGTGATGTGCTGACGTCGTCATTCAGCAAAGCTGGATGGGATGTGCCGCCGCCGCCTGCCACAATGTTCGCATGGGCGCCTGTGCCGCCTGCATTCGAAGAACTGGGCTCGCTAGGGTTCGCCAAATTGCTACTGGATGGAGCAGATGTCGCGGTATCGCCGGGTGTTGGGTTTGGTGAAAACGGTGAAGGCTTCGTACGATTGGCGCTTGTAGAGAATCGGCAGCGTATCCGGCAGGCTGCACGAGGCGTTAAACAGTTCCTGGGCAAAGTGCGCGATAGCAAAGATGCAGCAGATATGGCTGCGGCCCAAAATGCAAAGCAAGCGGAGGCGGCGGAATGACCGTACGTGTCGGACTTATCGGATTAGGCACCGTCGGCGCAGAAGCGGCGCGGACGCTAGAGGCGCATGCTGAGATGATCACGGCGCGCGCAGGCGCTCCGGTGACGGTGACAGAAGTATGCGCCCGCAGCCGGTCTAAAGATCGCGGTATCGATATCGCAGGTATGACCTGGCGCGACGATCCATCCCAGCTCGCGATTAGCGATAATGTGGATATTGTCGTTGAATTGGTAGGCGGCGAGGATGGGCCTGCTTTGGCGGCGGTTGAAGCCGCACTTGCTGCTGGCAAACATGTCGTAACAGCAAACAAGGCCATGATCGCGCGCCATGGTGGACGCCTCGCAGCGTTGGCTGAAGCAAATAATATGCAACTCGCATTTGAAGCAGCTGTTGCAGGCGGCATCCCCATTTTGAAAGCTCTGAAAGAAGGTCTTGCTGGTAATGAAGTTGAGCGAGTTTACGGTATATTAAATGGCACCTGCAATTTCATCCTTACAGAAATGCTCAGCACAGGTCGGGCATTCGATGATGTTCTGAAAGAGGCCCAGGATTTAGGCTACGCTGAGGCTGACCCAGGCTTTGACATCGATGGCGTCGATGCAGCGCATAAATTAGCGATTCTATCCGCAATTGCGTTTGGCGTGATGCCTGATTTTGATGCTGTTGAGGTATCTGGCATTCGTGATGTCTCTGCGCTCGATATTAAATTTGCGAAAGAGCTTGGTTATCGGATTCGCTTGCTGGGCGTTGCTGCAAAGTCTGAAACGGGTGTTGAGCAGCGCGTTTCCGCTTGTCTCGTCCCGAAAGGCGCAGATTTGGCGCGCATTGATGGCGTCACCAATGCCGTCATGGTGGACGCTGAGCCTGTTGGCCAAGCCTTATTGGTAGGGCCAGGAGCCGGCGGTGGCGCTACGGCGTCTGCGGTTTTAGGCGACATTGTAGATATTGCTGCTGGCCGGACAGCGCGCGCGTTTGGTCGTGATACAGCAAGCCTGGGTGCACTTAAGACCACACCAATCGCAGACCGGCATGGTGCCTATTACATCCGCCTGAACGTTATTGATCAGCCTGGTGTTATTGCTGATGTAGCGGGTGTACTCGGTAAGTATGGCGTGTCGATTAAATCCGTGTTGCAGCATGGGCGGCAGCCGAATGAGCCGGTACCAGTTGTAATGACGACGCATGAGACGTCTGAGGCGACAATGAGAGATGTCGCAAGTGCACTAAGCGCGTTGGAAGCTGCTGTCGAAGTACCTATTCTGATGAAAATCGAATCGCTTTAATCAATAAAAACTCCCGCATTAGGTTTGCGCGAGGACATTTTAATTAGGAGGATGCCCCTGTGGCTGACTTAACTATGGACCGCAACCTGGCGCTTGAAGCCGTTCGCGTGACCGAATTCGCCGCACTTGCTGCATCCCGCCTGATGGGTCGTGGTGACGAAAAGGCAGCGGACCAGGCAGCCGTGGATGCAATGCGCCGCGCTCTAAACTCCCTCGACATTGATGGCAAGGTCGTCATTGGCGAGGGCGAGCGGGACGAAGCGCCGATGCTCTATATTGGCGAGAAAGTTGGCACTGGAAACGGACCAAAGATCGATATTGCGCTCGATCCACTTGAAGGCACGACGATCACAGCGAAAGGCGGCTCAAACGCACTCGCCGTCATGGCTATGGCAGATGCTGGCGGCTTCCTGCACGCACCAGATGTTTACATGGACAAGCTCGGCGTCGGCCCGGACCTGCCGGAAGGCGTGGTTGATTTGGACAATACGCCGGAGCAAAATCTGGCTTCGTTGTCCAAGGCGAAAGGTGTGAAGTTCGAAGATCTCGTTGTTTGCATTCTTGATCGTCCGCGTCATCAGGAATTGATTGGCCGGGTCCGCGACGCAGGCGCTCGGATCATGCTGATTTCGGATGGTGACGTGTCTGGCGTGATCGCAACGACTAAAGCCGAAAGTGGTGTGGACATCTATATGGGCTCTGGCGGGGCGCCAGAAGGCGTTCTGGCAGCGGCGGCGCTCCGCTGCATCGGTGGCCAATTTCAGGGGCGGCTGATCTTCCGCAATGATGATGAGCGTGGCCGGGCAGACCGGATTGGCATCAAAGACTTTGATCGGAAATACAGCTTGCTCGAACTCGCGAGCGGTGATGTTATGTTCGCTGCGACGGGTGTCACCAGCGGCACGATGCTGGCAGGCGTGCGTCGCGAAGGTCTTGGCGTGCGGACAGAATCTCTTGTCATGCGCTCCAAAACTGGCACTGTACGCAAACTGGATACGTTCCATAACTTCTACCGGAAGCCAATGTTCGACCACTGAGCAGCGGTATGACGGACGCGCCCGTTCTTGGCGTATCAAGCTCTGCGGCCAGTAGGCGCTGGCGCTTGCGTGCTGGCGATCCTGATCTTGCCCGCGAGATAGCGCGCCAGCTTGAGCTACCGGGCGTGGTGGCAGGCGTGTTGGCGGCCAGGGTGAATTCGCTGGAAGAGGCGGCGCTTTATCTCAGCCCGCGCCTCCGTGATGCACTGCCTGACCCATCGCACCTCTTGGACATGGACAAGGCCGTCGATCGGGTAATGGCGGCTTTGGACGCTGGCGAGCAAATGGCAATCCTGGCGGATTACGACGTCGATGGCGCGACGTCTGGTGCCTTGCTTCGCCGCATCTTTCGAGGGTTGGGTGCAGAACCGCTTATTTACGTGCCAGACCGTGAGCGCGAAGGGTATGGCCCCAATCCGGGCGCTATGCAGTCGCTGAAAGACCAAGGTGCGAGCTTAGTCATCACTGTTGATTGCGGGGCCACAGCTTTCGAAGCGATAGATGCCGCCAATGCGGTTGGGCTCGAAGTCATTATCCTGGACCATCACGTGGGCGCGGATGAAACGCCGAACGCACTTGCTGTCGTCAATCCAAATCGGGCAGATGAAACCTCGCCCCATCAGCAATTGGCTGCGGTTGGGGTGTGTTTTCTATTCGCTATCGGCTTGAATCGAAGCCTTCGGGACGCGGGCAAGCCTGAGATTGATTTGATGACGCTGCTTGATCTCGTAGCGCTTGGAACTGTGGCAGATGTGGCGTCCCTGACCGGCATTAATCGCGCGCTTGTGGCCCAAGGCTTAAAGGTGATGGCAGCGCGCCATAATCCAGGCATTGAAGCGCTGTTGAATGTCGCCAGCGTGACAGATGCGCTTCGACCTTATCATTTAGGCTTCATGCTCGGCCCCCGCATCAATGCCGGTGGGCGGATTGGCGATAGCCGGGCAGGACTCGAACTGCTTTCAACAGAAGATTATGGGGCGGCGGAAGCTCTGGCCCAAACGTTGGATGGCCTAAACCGTGAGCGTCAGGAAATTGAAGTGCAGGTGATTGATGAAGCGATGCCGCTGGCGGAAGCGCAAGCGGCCGACAATGTGCCGATCATTGCAGTCGCTGGCGAGGGCTGGCGACAGGGCGTGGTCGGGATTGTCGCAAGCAGAATGGCGGAACGGTTCGAGTGTCCGGCAATTGTTGCGGCCGTTGAGAATGGAATCGCAGTTGGTTCAGGCCGTTCAGTTAGTGGCGTGAATCTGGGGCCTGCCATTATCCGCATGCGAGAGGCGGGTTTGCTGATGTCCGGTGGCGGTCATGCTATGGCGGCTGGGTTTCGATGCGCGGCTGATGGCTTTGAGGCGTTCACTTCTGCTTTGGCAGCCGCATTGGCAGATGATGTCGCTTTGGCGCGGACGAAGCGGGGGTACTCTCTTGATGGCGTCGTTGGTCCGGCGGCGGCACTGGAAGTGGCAGAATCCTTGGAACGCTTACAACCCTTCGGTGCAGGAAATCCTGAACCACGATTTGTATTGGCGGGTGTGCGCTTAGAACATGTCGCGCTAATCAAGGAGGCGCACTATCGTTTGCGCTTCACAAGCGCAGACGGCACAGCAATGCAGGCTATGGCTTTTCGAGCTGCAGGCCGTCCACTAGGGGATTTTTTGGAGGGGTCCAAAGGTACCGTTATTCATTTGGCAGGGCGAGTTGAGATAGATACATGGCGTGGCGGGCGCGAGGCCCGCGTGATCGTTGAGGACGCCGCATCGGCGAACTGAGAGTTCGATGTTCCGGTTTGCGCATAATAGGGATATACTCAGTTTCAGTAGGTTAGACGTTGGGCGCGGCGCCAGCCAATAAGCGTCATGGAACATACCGTTGCATGACATGACATTAATATCGGGGGAATTCATCATGCAGCTTAAAAACAAGGGGCTGTTCCGCCAGCAATGTTACGTTGATGGTGTCTGGGCTGATGCCGACTCAGGTGAGACAATCACCGTATCTAATCCAGCGAATGGCGAGGCGGTGGGCACTGTGCCCCGGATGGGAGCGGATGAAACCCGCCGCGCAATCGAAGCTGCTGAGGCTGCGTTCCCAGCGTGGCGCGCGAAGACCGCCAAAGAGCGTTCTGATATTTTGCGCCGCTGGTTTGAGCTTATGATGGAACACCAGGATGATCTGGCACAGATCATGACCCTGGAGCAGGGCAAGCCGTTTGAAGAAGCCCGTGGCGAAATCGTTTATGGCGCATCATATGTCGAGTGGTTTTCTGAAGAAGCGCGCCGGGTCTATGGCGACATTATTCCACCGCACCAATCCGACAAACGCATCGTTGTTCTGAAAGAACCAGTTGGCGTCGTTGCTGCTGTTACACCGTGGAACTTCCCGAATGCGATGATCACACGGAAGGCTGCGCCAGCGCTCGCTGCTGGTTGCACGATGGTGTGCAAGCCCGCCAGCGAAACACCGCTTTCGGCGCTGGCTCTGGCTGAATTGGCTGAACAGGCTGGGATTCCAAAAGGTGTTTTCAGCGTCGTTACAGGCGCTGCCCGGGCGATTGGCAGCGAGATGACGGGCAATCCGATCGTCAAAAAGCTCACGTTCACGGGCTCCACCGAAATTGGCAAAGTGCTGATGGAACAATGTGCGGGTACGGTCAAAAAAACGTCGATGGAGCTTGGCGGCAACGCGCCATTTATCGTCTTCAACGATGCGGACCTTGATGCTGCTGTTGAAGGCGCGCTGCTCTCCAAATACCGGAATGCTGGCCAGACATGTGTTTGCGCGAACCGTTTGCTGGTCCAAAGCCGCGTTTATGATGAGTTCGTTGAGAAGCTTCGGGTCGCAGTTGGCGCATTTAAAATCGGCGACGGCATGTCTGGCGGTATGGATATCGGACCGCTGATCAATATGGACGCTGTCGCGAAGATGGAAGAGCATATCCAAGATGCGACGTCTAAGGGCGCACGTGTTGTGCTTGGCGGAATGCGTCATGACCTAGGCCATAGTTTCTTCCAGCCGACAATTTTGGCGGATGTGCCAAAATCGGCTTTGGTCGCGAAAGATGAGACCTTCGGCCCGTTGGCACCGGTCTTTAAGTTCGAGACCGAAGAAGAAGCAATCTTCATGGCGAACGATACCGAATTTGGCCTCGCCAGTTACTTCTACACCCGTGACTTGGGCCGCGCCTGGCGCGTTTCTGAAGGGTTGGAATATGGCATTGTCGGCCTGAACACTGGCTTGATCTCAACGGCAGTCGCACCGTTTGGTGGCGTTAAGGAGTCAGGCAGCGGTCGCGAAGGGTCCAAGTATGGCATCGATGATTATGTTGAAACGAAATATGTCTGCATGGGCGGTATCGACGGTTAGTCGGTTCTGCCAATGACACAAGCTGAAGAGAAGCTCCAAGTCGGCCTTGCGGCTGCGGAACTAGCCGAGGCCGGCATGACGCTTGGCCTTGGCACCGGCTCGACGGCTGCCGCATTCATTGAAGCCGTTGCCAAGCGCAAGCTTGATGTCCGCTGCATAGCAACATCAGAGGCGACGACAACAATGGCCAAGCGCCTTGGTCTCAACGTTGTCGGGCTGGATGTGCTCACGGAAATTGATCTGACGGTTGATGGCGTCGATGAGGTGGATAAGAGCCTGCAAGCCGTTAAAGGCGGTGGCGGGGCGCTTATGCGTGAGAAGATCGTCGCGAGCCTGTCCAAGCAGGTCGTGTATATCGGCGATAGTTCTAAGCTTGTGGACGTGCTTGGTAAATTCCCGTTGGCGGTCGAAGTTTCTGCCTTCGCTATGCCAGCGATCAAGCGAGACCTGGAAGCGTTTGGTGCCAAAACAAGTCTGCGCATGACGAACGGCAAGCCGTTTGTCTCAGACGAAGGCCATTGGATTTTAGATGCTGGGTTTGGCGAAATTCCAGACCCGGACGAGATGGACATCTTCCTGAATATGACGCCCGGCGTCGTTTGCCACGGTCTGTTCATTGAAATGATTGACCGGATGTTGATCGCGCGCGACGGGCGCATCGAAGAGTTGACCCCGTCAAACCGATGACCGATAGGCTCGCTGAACTCGAGGCGCAAGTCCGGCGGGAGCTAGAACTGACTGTGCATCCAACTTTGGACTGGATGCCAGATACGACCGGTCCAGATGGTACGCATGTTTACGACGTTGTCATTGCCGGCGCTGGCCAGGGCGGTTTGATCCTGGCGCATCATCTGATGCGGGATCGCGTACGTAATATTCTTCTGTTTGATAAAGCGGAGTATGGACAGGAGGGCGTGTGGACCACCTATGCCCGCATGCCCACTCTGCGCTCACCTAAGGATTATACCGGCCCCGATCTCGGCTTCGCATCTTTGACTTATCAGGCCTGGCATGAGGCTAAGCATGGGGTTGACGATTGGGAGGCGCTTGAGTTGATCCCAGCTGGCCATTGGGCGGATTACCTGCTTTGGATACGTGCCGTCGCCGAAGTGCCTGTGCGCAATGAGGTTGAGCTGATTGGCATAACTCCGGCACCGAATGACCTGCTGAAGATTACGTTGAAAATCAAAGCTGGCGAAGAGCAGGTTTACGCACGGAAACTTGTGCTCGCGACGGGGCAGGATGGTGCAGGCAAGTGGTTGGCACCACCCTGCATTGAGCGATTGCCAAGGCAGTACTGGGCGACGACGGCTGACCCGATAGATTTCGCTGCACTCAAAGGCAAGGATGTCGCCGTGCTGGGGGCAGGGGCGTCCGCTGCGGATAATGCGGCAACGGCGCTGGAAGCCGGTGCGCGGACTGTCCGGATGTTTGTTCGGCGCGAGCGCATGCAACGTGTCCAGCCCTACAGGTGGCTAACCTTTGCCGGGTTCCTGCGCCACTACTGCGACCTGGATGACGTGTGGCGGTGGCGGTTCATGAGTTACATTCTCGGCCTTAGGGAGAGCATTCCGCAGCCGACATATGATCGTGTACGAGCGTTCCCAAATTTCGAAATCGTCAAAGGCGGTGGATGGAACAGAGCGCAGATACATGATGGCCGAGTGCGGCTAGAGACCGGCGCTGGTGCCTTCGATGCCGACTATCTGATTTCGTGTATTGGTATGGATGTAGATTTTGCGGCCCGCCCAGAACTAAAACGATTCGCACCGCACATCAGGACTTGGCGTGATGTCTATAAACCGCCTGCGGATGAACAGAACGAGCGGCTAGGCCGGTATCCGTATTTGGATGGAAATGGTGCCTACCAGGAACGCGATCCAGGTGCAGCACCGTATCTCAGACACATCTACGACTACACATTTGCCTCCACGATGAGCTTTGGTGCATCCGGTTGTTCAATCAACGCTATGAAGATCGCGACCCCGCGGCTGGCAGCTGGAATTACGCGGGCGCTGTTCCAGGAAGATGCGACCCGGCATTGGGAGACACTGCAGGCGTTTGATCAAACGGTATTTGAGCCATCTGAATTGGATGCAGACGACTGACGAGCCTGTTGCATTACTTCTTTTTGTTGTTTGATCAGTGCCTGTGATTGAAGGCGTGTTAACATCGCAACGGTCCGATTTAACTTTGCAATCTTTTTCAATTCTTTGCTAATCCTGAAGAGATTATCAATCTCACCTGGGCCATAGGGCTCTGATCGGCTTCTGATAAAGTTTTGCTGAGCGTGGATCATCCCCCCTGAGTTGGTCGATCTAGAGGGATATTATTTATCCTGTCAGAGTAGGATCAGAAGAAGGCAGGCAAGCGAGGTAAGCCTTAAGAGACCGTAGGTAAACTGCGCCAGGT